>Ga0308166_1003988_pt1 | contig 12111 bp, 9 predicted proteins | sample PhyCR2_2_FD_202137 | JGI IMG/M metagenome (GOLD analysis project Ga0308166, IMG submission 202137) | Phyllosphere microbial communities from UC Gill Tract Community Farm, Albany, California, United States - DLSLCC.R2 | ecosystem: Host-associated > Plants > Phyllosphere > Unclassified | place... | reverse complement strand
TGATGCCCACGTTCAGCCAATAAGAGTGCCGTAGCCCTGCCGATGCCCCGTGAGCCTCCTGTGATTAAGGTAATTTTTTGCTGTGCCACACTCAGGTCCTTCTATATTGAACAAATCAGTTAGGGCCTTGATGGATGACTGGCCCTGGAACATTACGCGGCATCGGACGCGATAATAAATTCAGGCTGGTAGGTTACTGGAAAATTAACGGAGCGCGCGATAAAACAGACTGGATGCACGTCGTCATGCAGTTTACGTGCAAGGTCCAGATCGGTATTAGGTAACACGGTAATTATAGGGTGCAAGGTCATCGACAGAAAGCGACCCGCCCCACTCGGTAAGACTTCGCCGACGGCTGTGGGACTGTCTTGATAACCGACAACGGTGACACCGGCTGCAGAAGCGAGGTGTAGATACCACAACATATGGCATGCAGCCAATGATGACATTAACAAATCTTCAGGATTCATCTTGGTTGGATCGCCCCCCAAGAGGGGGTCATTAGAACAAGCGATAACTGCTTTACCGGGCAGTGCAATGTCCCATGTCCGCGCGTAGCTGCGATAATGCGCGGTGCCCTCACCCAAGTTACCAGTCCAAGTAATAGAGGTGTGATAAGTGTGTTCCATAACGCTATCCTTTAGAAAGAGTAGAGCGTTACTGAAACAGAGTTTTAGACAACCGTAAAGAAGTTATTTACCGACTGGGAGTTAAGATTTTTTGGGGCAAGAATATCAAAGCATTTAGCCTCGTAAACTCCCCCAAGATTGGATTAGTAAGGTTTTACATACATCACCGTTACCAATAATGCTGCCATGATAATACAAGGCACGACAATTACCGCGAGTAACGTGATCATCCAGAATTTACGCTTAGATTGAGACATTAGGCGTCCATTGGAGGTCGAAAATAATAGACTATAGAGTAACGTAGAACGGCTGTTCTATCCAGATAGGCGAGTAAAAAGTAGCGTTAAGCAGACCGAGCGGCTTTTAGTCAGGGGTTAATGGATTAAAGAGAGGTAATTTAACAGAATATTCGCAATGGCAGTTCAGTGAGGGCATCTTCTTACTTGAATATGGTATAGCGGCACTCATCCCTAAGTGATCGAAAATCCCTGCTCTTCGACGCTATACTTTAATCGTAGCCGACAAACAAAAGATGCAATAATTTTTCTAAATATTAACATCCTTGTTACCAATGCGGTGATTCACCTGACATTATGGCTCTACGTAATGTTTTTGTGCGTTCTGCTTGAGAGCCAGGTAAAGCACTTCTTTCTGGAAATACGCCCACTCCTCCCCGCTGCGAACGTGAAGAATCGTGATCAATGGTGCATCCACTTAACATAAGGCACCCAATAATCCAAAATTTATGCATGACTTGCCTATCCTGTGCGAGGAAATGAAGTGAAACAGTAACCGAGTTAAGGATTATTTTGTTATCGATATTAACGATTGATTCGCCCAGATTGTAGATGAATAAGAGGCTATCCCTACGCCTGTCCGTAGACGAATTGTAAATAAAATCCTAAATGTAACGCCTGACGGGTAATTATTGACTACAACGAAAAGGACGCTTCCCACATTATCTGAATATAAGTCATCATCCAGCGCTTTATATACCACTCTCTACACTGCTACGCAGGTCTCTAGCGGTAATAAAATCCCTACTGTTTCGAAACGGGAAAAAAACATTGTTAATAAAATGTTACATCAGCTATTTCTGATTCACCGTCTGCTGGCGTAAAAGTAAAGCTACACACAGACAGGAGGTTTAGATGGCTAATTTCACACGTCGCAATTTTATGTCTTTCGCCGCAGGGGGCACCATGATGCTTGCGGCAGGCGAAGTGCTTGCACACGATAATGATACCAAAGCCTATCCGTTTAAGGCTGATTTCCCCGGCCCCCACGATCCATTGCGCGAACAGGAAAATAAGGATTTAGTTAATCCACCGGTAACCGATAGTGGAACACTGCCTAACCTTCGTTATTCTTTTAGTGATGCCCATATTCGCCGCAGTAGTGGCGGATGGACCCGACAAGTGACCAATCGGGAATTAGGGGTCTCGACTACGATCGCTGGCGTAGATATGCGCCTCAATGCGGGGGGAATTCGAGAACTGCATTGGCATAAAGAAGGCGAATGGGCTTTTATGACTTATGGTCATGCCCGAGTCACGGCGTTCGATACCGAGGGAGGTTGGTTTATCGATGATATTTCTGCCGGAGACCTGTGGTATTTTCCACCGGGAATTCCGCATTCTATTCAAGGCATTGGTAATGACGGTTGTGAATTTTTACTGGCTTTCGACGACGGTGGATTTGACGAGGACAGTACTTTCTTACTTTCTGACTGGTTTAAACATATCCCCCCTGAGGTATTAGCCAAAAACTTTAATGTGCCTGTATCGACTTTTTCACATTTACCCTCTCCGCAAGATGAATATATTTTTGCAGGAAAAGTTCCTGGTGATATTTTATCAGCCAGCCCTAAAAAAGGAAAAAAATCCAAACAACAATTCACTCACCGTATGATGCAGCAGTCCCCTATCACCTCAGCTGGAGGTGAGGTCCGTATCACTGACTCATCCAATTTTCCCGTGTCAAAAACCATTGCTGCCGCATTAGTCGAGATTGCGCCAGGCGGTATGAGAGAGCTGCATTGGCACCCTAATAACGATGAGTGGCAATATTACCTAGAGGGGCAAGGAAGAATGGGCGTTTTCGCCTCATCGGGTCAAGCGCGTACTTTTGATTATCGTGCGGGCGATGTCGGTTATGTCCCTTTTGCCATGGGGCACTATATCGAAAATACCGGCGATACCCCGCTACGATTCCTCGAATTATTTAAAAGCGATTATTATGCTGATATCTCACTTAATCAGTGGTTAGCCAGTACACCGCTTGAATTGGTGAAGCAACACCTACACCTTGATGATCAATTTATGTCGGCGTTGTCGGCGCAAAAAAATCCTGTTGTCAAAGGCGCATCGTAATTTTTATGTAAAAGATGGGCGGGTTAACATACCGCCCTATTCCACTAACCTGCCCCTCACCAACGCCTTAACTCTCCGCTCGAAAGCCAGCAGTACAGCGATTTATCATTTTTTGTGAGATGCATAATCAGATTAAAGATCAAAAATTAGAATTTTCCTAACTTTGAACTACATTGATTATTGAGTCATTCTTTTAAAATGGAGTTAAAGATGGAATTACAAAACGAAATTAAAATTACCAACAGGATTTCTTGGGGTAGCATTATTGCAGGCGTGATTACCGTTTTAGCAGTCTCGCTACTATTAACCACTCTCGGCGCGAGTTTAGGCTTCTCTCTTCTTTCTCCTACACAGGACGATATTGTTAACGGTGCTGATAAGGCCGTAATGATATGGACTGTTATTGCATTAATTATTAGTTTGGCGGCAGGCGGATTTGTGGCAGGTCGTTTAGCCGGTGCTGATGGTTTAATTCATGGCTTCCTTATTTGGGGAACGACCTTATTAGTTGCGACCGTATTAGGTTTCTCTGCAGTCGGTGGGCTACTCAAATTAACCGGAAGTGCAGTCAGCTCTGTCGCCTCCGGTGCGGGTAGCGTAGTCAGTGGTGCGGGTAAAGCCGTTGCCAATACCGCTGATTTCAGCAAAGACATGTTCGATAAATTAGGGGTAAATACCAACATCGATATGTCTGATACCAATCAAGAGGTTATTAATGCACTGAAGAAATCGAACATTCCTGAATTACAACCTCAATATCTGCAAGACCAGCTACAACAAGCAGGTAACGATGTAATGGATGCCGGTAAAGCGATTGCCACCCATCCGGATAACAGTGACCAAATTATTAGTCAACTGACTGATAAACTGAAATCTCGTACTGAGACTATCAGCAAATCGGTAAACCGCGATGATGTGAAAAATGCTTTAGCGCAAAATACCTCCATGACACAGGAACAAGCTGACCAAGCGGTTGATAACTTTATTCAAGCGCGTGATAAAGCGGTACAGCAAGCGAATCAAAGCATTAACCAATTACAAACCAAGGTCGACCAAGCGAAAGCGCAATATGCGCAATTTAAACAAGAGGCAAAAGAGAAAGCTGATGCAGCAGCCAAAGCGGCAGCAAAAATTTCTCTGTGGTCGTTCGTCGCATTACTGCTGGGCGCGATTGTCAGCGCTGTGGCAGGAATGTGGGGCGTTAATACTCTGCCTAACGGTAAACGTATTAAAGCCTAAGTTTATACGCCCTAATCTTCGGATTAGGGCTTTTTTCCACGTAACTTTTGTGCTTCTCCGCTGTTAATGATTTAACGATATCTCAGCCCTCTTCTCTCCGCTGCGCTAGCCACTTCTCAGTTATTCCTTAACCCTATACCGAATAAAATGACTGATATTTTGACAGTACGGATAATCGTTGCTGTGTAATAAGGTCAGTAGCGATTAAAGAGCGTTAACGCTTATATGAGTATCTAGCCTATTTCCGTGACTATTTATTGAGTTGCCATTTGTGGTAGTAGTTATTGAGATCACTAGGTGAAGACAGTAATAGCTTGGGGATTTTGGCTAAGCATTGCCCACAGAACTTATAACTACCTCCTGCTGGTTCAATATTTTGTTCAACTTAGCTAAGCCCTTACTCTTCACAAGAGATAACCACTATCCCCTTTTCACTGACGCCCACGACTCTTGGACATAACTTTGAAGTAAGGCGGGCCTATAAAAAAATTAGATCATTGGAATCATCTGACAATGAAAATTAGACTTGCAGGCACACTAAGTAGTACATCGCAATTGTATTTTCTTGTGAAATAACTTTCGTGGGTCGATAAACTTTGCCTTGATAGGCTCACTACGCTTTCGCGCACGAGCGGTGGACCTTGGTTTGCTTGTGAACCGAGTTATGAGCAGATAACTGGTAGAGTGAGCTAACACTTTTCAAGTCGCCCATTTCACAAAGATAGATGCCAAAGTCGCTGTGATTGAGGTTATTTCTATTTGAGCCAGTACCCAGATGTTTTATCTGGGAATATGATAAGCAGTGCGGCGAAGTAACCACCCTTATCAGTTTAAATGTGTTTTTACGATCGTAAATATTTTATATTACTTAATATCCAAAATTACTTAACGAGCAAATGAATGAGTTTTAAATTTAAGATTAGAAAGGCACTACTGACTTCTTGGCTGTCAGCAATTATCATCTCTTCCCTATCATTCAGTACTCATGCATCTCGGTTCCCTCACAGTGAGCAATTTAAAACGGAACTCTCTAATCTTGAGAAATCCTCACAAGGTAAATTAGGAGTCTATTTGATTGATCCTTCTGCTAAGCAATCCTTTTCTTACAATGGTGATGAAAGATTTCCTTTCTGTAGCACAAGTAAAATTCTAGTCACCTCCAAATTGCTCCATGATAGTCAATCCTTACCTAACCTGTTGGACTCAAAGGTAGAAATTAAGCAAACTGACTTAGTCAATTACAACCCTATTACTGGTAGAAATGTCGGTATGTCGATGACCGTATCAGAGCTAAGTATGGCTGCTTTACAATACAGCGATAATACTGCGATGAACCTGTTACTCCAAAAGGCAGGCGGAATAGGTGCCATTAACAAATTTGCTCGCACTCTTGGTGATAAAGACTTCCTTCTATCACGCAATGAGCCGAACCTAAATACTTCGATACCAGGTGATATCAGAGATACGACTACGCCTAAATCAATGGCTAATACTGTCGAAAAATTGACGCTAGGTAATGGACTAATTGATGAGAAAAAGAATATTTTAGTTACTTGGATGAAGGGAAATACTACGGGTGGAGCAAGTATTAAGGCAGGAATACCGTCAACTTGGGTTATTGCAGATAAAACAGGAACGGGCGATTACGGTACAACTAACGATGTAGCAGTCATGTGGACTGATAAAAATAAGCCACTAATTTTGGTTACTTATTTCACACAGTTTGAGAAAGATGCGAAGCCAAGAAAGGATGTCCTTTCCAAAGCAGCGAAAATAGTCACATCCTACATTCAATAATGTACAGGGCCGTATGTTCATTACTGCCCTGTATTCACTAACATTCCATTTCTTATAATTTTTCGAAGAAATCCTAGGCTTGATCAGTTTCCAACATTTTTGCGTGGTGAGTTGTGCCACGTTCAGTCCAAAAAATCAGTGATGTAGACTGTTTATTAACCGACTCGCTGAAAGATAGTCGGAACGATTTCAGCTCATCTCCAGTAAGGCGGTAAAAGTGTTTGCCTTCGATAAATCTTTTTGAGTTGCGAATATGGTTCTATTGAATACGGATCGCCGTCGTTCCATAGCCATATGCCAAAGTCTCAGTAGTAACTACACGCTGCTCTTGATACGTCAGTACAGGAAGCTAAGAAGGCTGAGTTAATTGCTCAGTCGTCGTTAAACGGTTTTTGGGCGTATTAGCCCCTTTGATAGGTAGCATTAGATTCTCCACACGTTTCGTTTTAACTGGCCCCGCCCCTATCATCTGCAAATGAACGGGACCAAGCTTTACTCATGGACTGTAAATACACCAGACCACTAAGCTTACTACGGATACTGATTAAATATCCAGGTACTACTTCCGACTTGTGCTAAGAGCAGACATTGCCTAAGTCAAGACATACTGTTCCATGGAATGCAAATCATTGACAGCATACAAAAAGGAAATGAAAATATTTTTCAAATAAAATGCAGAGCTTAGACCTTACTCTTACCGCGTTTGGTCATCTCATTTGCTAACTGTAAAGAGCAAAAATGTTGATTCTTTGCCTCTAAAATAAAGTATAATGCCCTCACACATTGTAGCTGAGCAAACTCATAAGCATGAATATTGCCATCTGACGTAGAAACAAAGTGGTTTTCAGGTGTGTAGTATTGGTAGATACTCGTTTGTGAAGGATGAACATATTCGCTGAGTATGTCATATGTCAGTTCAAATTGACTTTCCCCCTGATTAGTCTGCTTCATCTCATCTTTATAGAGATCGCGTAAAGAATCCATCACATGCTGACTGGTAGCAAGTAAGTTTTCAAAACGATATTTAGCCTCTTCAGTAAAAGCGTAGTCGTTCGGGTCAAATACTCCTTTCTGAATCTTTTCTTGCTCTGATTTTTTAAATCTGGAACTATTCGTAAAGTCAATGATGACTTTGAGAGCTTTATCTACACTTTCAGGGCCAGTTTGGTTAGTCAAAATCTTCTCCACTTTCTTGTTTAAGAGTCGTGAGAATGCATGTGTTTCAATCATCACCCGGCTAACAATACAAGCGGTTTGGTATCGTTCGTTTTCGAGGAGGAGAAGTCCATCATCGAAAATGTCTATCTGCCTGTTCATGAGTAAATTGGCATAGTTAGCGAGATATAGTCCACAATCTGGATTATGCATCTTTTCGACAACTACACCATTAACCTTGCTCAGCGCAGCTCTGGCGGCTTTTGCCTCATTCAAGCTCTCTTCTAGAAGCTCTCTATACATACTATGTTTATTTACAGGAGAATGTGTATCCACGAGTAATCATTTTTCCTTTTGTCAGCTTCTTAAACTGTTATTTTGATAGCAAGATATCTGTTGGAGTTAATGATACCAAACTCTGCTTATTATCGGTAAATCCAAAATCCGCTCCTCACTCATAGCGGACCTTCTGCTAAGTGACTTCTACTACTTCGTACTAGGGCGTATTTATCATGGTTTATACAAAATCTCATGAAGTGGCCAACTTTATTGACCACTTCATATAGCCCTACCTCTGCATAACCACATTCTACGGAGGGTTTAGTACAATCTTAACTCACGGCCTGATCGAGCTCTTCGATGGCACCAATCATGGCTTCTACAGTTGGCCTGTCAAATTCTGCCCTATCGTTTTCATCATGCGTACCTTTGTTAAGGTATCGCCATTCTCGTGATTCTCCGCTAAAGCCGGTTAAAACATCTATGGGAGAAAACACAGTATTTTTATTTGGATCATTAAAATCGGCCCGACTAATTTGTTTTTTCAATTGATCAGAGAGATTACGTAGTTCAATAGGTGCAGTTGCTGACCTCAGTTTAAGACTGAGGTTACCGTCACCGTGCTTGTTTACATAACGCCAGACCTTCCCCTTCATCAGAGATTCAAGTGACTGTCTGCATTTAGTCAGCGCTTCCCTGATTTCATTACGGCCATAATGGCTTCGCGCAGAAAGAATATAGTTCCTGGGAGCACATTTAAAATCCACGCGGATATGCAATTCGTCCAGACGCGGTAAAAAGCTGAAAGTTCTGGTCTGTCGAGCCACCGACGCTGGCAATAAATTTTGTATGTCTTTAAAAAACTCTTCTCCGTGGCAGGCTAGAATGATTTGTTTATCTGCAAATAAGGCGTCTTCAAACAGCGTTCTTCGGATAGATTCTCTGTGATCGTCATCGATAGCATTGACCGGATCATCAAATATCAAAAGTGGGCATTGCTCACTAATGTTTTTTGCCAACAAAATAGCCAATCCTATGCAACGTACATGCCCTTCACTGAGCACATGCAAGGCATCAAAGTATTGCGCTGGATTATTCTGGAATGCCACCTCCAGTCGCTGATTCTGCATCAGGGGTAGTTTGATACCCGCAAGCTTTTCGCTGGGTGGGTCATTACGGTTGAATGCATTATACAGATTAACAACTCCGTCTCCGAGATTCGCAACCAACTGCTGAGGCAAACCCTCTTTGTATGTATTCAACTTCAATACGAAACTGGCATAGGCTTTTGATATTTCTGTATTCTTTCTTACACGGGAATCCTCAAGTGCAACTTCTTCAATAAGCGACCTGTTTTCCGTATCAAAATTAGTAATCAACAACTGAGACGCTGCTATGACACTTTCTGCCGCACTTTTTCTTGTCTGTAATATAGTTATTTGGTGTTCTAACTCACGCAGTCCCGAGAGATAACGCTGCCGAGATTGCCGCAATTTAGCAGCCACTTCTATTTTTTTATCTTCTTCTTCTAACTGCAACACCTGTTTCTCCAGAAGAGACCAGGGAGTAATACCATCGCCTGCTGGTTGATGCAGATTACGCCACAAAACGATGCCATTGTCTTCCCGGAATCGTTCGAGAACATTTTCATTAGGAAGAAACTGGCAACAGGTGTCGACAACTTGCGAGACGCGGTACATCTGCTGGCCGATTGATTGTTCCAACTGAGCTATTTCATCCTGTAAAGTTGATAAAAACTCAAGCTTCAGCAATTCTTCACTAGCATGACTGTAGGGGTTTTTTGTTACTTGCTGGAGTGGGGTATGGCATGCAGGGCATTGTTCTGGGCTGGTGCTCTGTAACCGGACGACTGCTTCGAATAAACTTTTAAACGAAACCTGCAAACTCGATTCTGCCAGTTGCTTCTGTTTACCATACAGCTCCGCCAATACTGTTTTAACAGAACTACTTAAGTCCTGCAAAATAGCACAAGTCAGGTGACTCTTGTTCGGAAGAGGTTTCTGTAACTCTGTCTCAAGCTGGAGTATGATCCCGATATTTTGCTCATCCCCTTTTAATTCAATCATCATCTGCTGAAAAGAAAGGCCCTCGCGGTAGCCTGAAGTCAGCGTCTGTTCCTCAGAATACAGTTCTTCAAGATCCGCCTTACCCGCTTTCAGTTGCTGAATAGCTCCCTCGAGTGTGAGACGTTTTGCTGCAAGTTGAGCGGCTTTTACACCTGTAAGATCGATATATCTGGCATCAATCTCCGCAGTAAAATTTCGGACAAAATCATTAAATGCATCCAGCCCGAATAACGTTGAGATGAGTTCGGTCTGCCTTGCCGGAGCCAGCGCAGCAATTCTTGAAAAATTATCGATACGGTTTTTTTCAATAAAGCAAAAGCGGTGCTGTGCTTCGTTATCCTCAATCGACACATCCTGCCCTTGAGCTCCAACGCCAGTAATCACAGGCACAGAAAACTGATTGACATATGCGTTTCTCAAATAGTCGGTTTGATTACGAAAGCGTTTAATTTCAGCCTCAGCAACACTGCCCAGTAATGTATATTCAAGTGCCTCGCAGAAACTGGACTTCCCGGTACCATTGGGCCCATAAATCAGCACCAGACGCGAATCCAGATCAAATTCCTCCTGTCTAGCAAATCCTCTGAACGGTCCGACGGACAACCTTCTTAGCCGACTGAAGGTGGAGACTTGTTCGGAGTTCTGCTCAGGTAGTGACTGGACTTCCAGACTGAGGGTATCCCAAGCGGGCTGCACCAACTCAACGATACGCCTGACCCGCTTGCCCTGCGCGGTACCTAATGGAATAATACTATCCATATTATCCCACACTAGGTTCGCAATTTTTCTAACATCAGCCGGTACATCTGCTGTGTCTAAAGTTTGTAAAAATCGCAAAAACTCGTTACTGAGCATCATGAATCCTTTTTGACTCGTCGTTTTTCTATTTGTAAGCAGTGATAGAAGATACACTTTCAGCTTATGTATTCACATGATCTGCAAATCATATATCTGCATTTCTGCTCTCGTGTTGAAATTAACCCGAATGAAGACGATATGAATCGCCACGATTTTGATAGTCATGCCAAGGTCTGCTTCTCACTCAAAGCGGACATACTCTTATAACTATCTGTTAATTAAGTGATAGCTAATAGCACCTTAATCGCACACGGTTGTACTCAATTTTTAACTCGTCTACAGCAGTGTATTTTTCGCAAGTCTTAGTCGGATGTTTCTGTTCACTCATAACTATAATTCTATTTTTTGAGTCCCATCATGCCCCCCTAAAACCATAAGGTATCTGCGCATCGGGTTCGCTGACTTCCGTAATATCTCTGACCGATCTTTTAGCCCAAGACCCATTAATCTTGTTAGGCCTCCCCGCTTGATCCCATTTGCCAGCGCGCTGTAAATAACCAGGTAAATTTTTAGGGATGAATAGCGTCGCTGGCCGCAAATACTGCTCCTGTTCTCTGCCCCGCCAATCCTCAGTTTTATACTCAATCACCAGTTGAAGTTCGTCTGTAGTAAATCCTTCCCGTAACCTGGCCCGTATGTGCTCCAGTGACGTATTGCAGTTCGTAAACCGTGAACCTGTGATCAAGTTCAGGCGTTTCAAAACTTGCTTAGCCTGGTCTGTTATTAAAACCTGCGGGTCGGGTTGCTCAGCAACCTGACAAGTGGGTTTTGATTTTAATGATGGATCTTGTGTTGAATTTACTGACGGATCCCTGCCAGATTCTGGGGGGTGAAAATAGCCTGTTTTGCTAGATTCTGATGCGTCAGATTTTGACCCGCCAGAGCCATCGCATCAATCACATAGTGAGTATTGCTTGCACGCTGGACTACTTGTGCCCAGCCGATAGGGAAAACGTGATCACCTTCTGTACGTAAGCGATTAAAGAGTAAGTTTTGAGTAATGCCTAACCACATATATCCACTACCGCCATGCTACCTCACAGGCTCCTCGGGGTGGTCAACTGTCCACCAGCAATCTCACTACGGCCTTTGAGAAGGCCCGTGATAAATCCGGTTTCACTTGGCCAGAAAACTCCGCCCCAACATTTCACGAACAACGATCTCTTTCCGAACGGCTTTATCGTCAGCAGGGAATCGACACCCAAAAATTGTTAGGTCACAAATCATCGAAAATGACCGAGAAATACAACGACGATCGGGGTAAAGATTGGGTCACTATTTCTCTAAAATCGGGGTAGTTTTGGGGAAAGTTTTGGGGAAGAATTTTTAGCAACAAAAAACGGGCCCCTTTCGGCGCCCGCTCTTATCAATCACGCAGCGTGATTAATTACATGTTAGAGATGATCGCATCACCAAACTCTGAACATTTCAGTAACTTAGCGCCGTCCATCAGACGTTCGAAATCGTAAGTTACGGTCTTATTGGCGATCGCGCCTTCCATGCCTTTAACGATTAAGTCAGCCGCTTCGAACCAACCGAGGTGACGGAGCATCATTTCAGCAGAAAGAATCACTGAACCTGGGTTCACTTTATCTTGGCCAGCATACTTCGGTGCAGTACCGTGGGTCGCTTCGAACAGTGCACATTCGTCACCGATATTCGCACCCGGTGCAATACCGATACCGCCAACTTGCG
>Ga0308166_1003982_pt1 | contig 12116 bp, 12 predicted proteins | sample PhyCR2_2_FD_202137 | JGI IMG/M metagenome (GOLD analysis project Ga0308166, IMG submission 202137) | Phyllosphere microbial communities from UC Gill Tract Community Farm, Albany, California, United States - DLSLCC.R2 | ecosystem: Host-associated > Plants > Phyllosphere > Unclassified | place... | reverse complement strand
AAGTAACAACTGCCACCGCCGTAACAGCCTTGACCGTTACTGTACAACAGATAGTTAGGATTGGTTTGATAAAGATTCGGCGCTTTCCACGCACGAGCAATCCCCATTTTCAAGGTAAAATCGCTCCCCAACTCTTGGGAGAGGTTTAATGATGGGCTCCAGTCTCCACCGGAAGTGCTTTGATGGTTGAAGCGAATGCCTGGAACCAGTTTAGTACTATCGGTCAGCTGCATATTGTCTTCGGCGAAAATACCATAGATGTCCGCTGAGCTATATTTAGAACGCCCGGTACTGGAAATACCGTCAACGCTCCCCGCACTGGCCGTCACAGTATTAGAGGTTGGATCTCGCATCGCTTGGTGGTTAAATTCAGCTCCTACCGTCAAAACGTGATCGACCCAGGCTTGGAAAGGAATACTGACATCCGAGTGCATGTTAGTATCGTACAGAGTAATGGTCGAAAACCCGGTATTGGTGGTACTAAATATGCCGGATGCGCCACCTGATAGGCCTTCATTCAGTCGTGTATTACGCGTTTTTTCAAACTGAACATAGTTATTGGTGGAGACACCATTATCCCATAGACCGGTATATTTAAGCGCCAGCGTTTGTCGATAGAGGACGTTGGTTTCATTACCGTAATTCGCTTTGACTAACGCATTACTATTGGTATTTTGTGTATCCCCCGCATAAATGTTCCCTTGACGACTAAATCCCGTATCGAGCTCTAGATTCTGATTAGGGGCAAATTCCCAACGTAGTGCGGAATGAATGTCGCGATTTAGCGAGCCTTCGCGCCCTGCAGGATAAGTACCTGCGTAGGTCCCTGTACGAGTTTGTGTGTGGCTCTTATTGATATCTTGCGCATCGGCCTGGATTTTACTCCAGTTACCGTATAATCGGAAAGTAAGGTTATCGGCCAATTCACCGCTCAAGCTCGCATTATAGCGTTGAGACGCCCCCTCAGCTTTATGTTCAGGAGAGTTGAAGTAAGTGTTGAAGCTTCCGTGCCACGCTTTACTGGTCGGTTTAGTAATAATATTGACTACGCCACCCATTGCGCCGTTGCCATATAACGCCGCGGCAGGTCCACGAATAACGTCAATACGCTCAATCATTTCCGGCGGTACCCAGTTGGTATCACCGCGTGTATCACGCTCATCACTCCAACCATAACGAACAGAGTTACGGCTAGTGACCGGCATACCATCAATCAAGATCAGCGTATTTTCTGGCCCCATTCCCCGAATATCGATCTGCCGGTTATTACCGCGCTGGCCACTGGTAGAGTTACCCGTTAGGTTGACACCCGGTTGTGTACGAATGATTTCGGACAGATCTCGCTGGATAGGGTGTTTCTTTATCGCTTCGCTGGTGATGGTCGATACGCCCGGCGCTTGGAGGGTTTGTTGACGTGCCGTAACGACTAATCGACCTTCAGGTTTGGTGTCGCTAGATAACGAACTGGTGTCGGTATCTTTGGTCTCAACAGTATCGGCAGTGTTGCCTTCTGTCGCGGCCATCGCGGTAGCCTGTAACCCAACCAGAGCCAGTGGAATAACAAGCGGACGTATCACTTTTTTATAGACATGTGCGTGTACTAGACAGACAGGATAAGAGTGACAGTAGAGTATCTGAATGAATATTAATGTAAATGATAGTGATTAGCATTTACATTTTCTTATCACTCTCTTTGCTTTAGACAGTAATTCATGCGGCAATGGGTTAGCCAAACTTTTGCTGATGCTGCTTTTTACGCTGTAAATAGTCGTTGTCAGCTCTAAGCTTATCCCATGATTGTTTGAAGATCTTCGCTGCCGCCGCTTTCTCCTCATCGAGTTGATAAGGCAGTATTTCACGATTCTTATCGTATTTTTTACCGCCGGGATGGTTGGCGTAGCGCCTAGCACGGGTATATCCCATCTGAATAAATTTACGCGCCATATCCATGCCGACAAAATCGTCTTGTTGCCGATAATCCTCGAACAGTTGCATTATTTTCTTAGCGGAGGCGGTTGCGCTGGCGACATCTTTAAACCGCCAATAGGGAAGAATTTCACTTTTATAAGGTTCGACCATCAAGACCCCCTGTTCCCCACGCCCAACTTGATAGCGTTCGGGTTCTTTACGGAAATCAATGGTAGAAAAGTCTTGTTGATAGTTGAACGCTTTCATCAGTTACTCCCCTTTTTTCGCTAATAGTAAAGTATAGGTGAGAGTGAAGCGCAGGAAAGGTTAATCCTCAAATAGGAGATCCTCTCCTCAAAAAAGTGTCTTAACCGAGCGTTGAGAAGAGTGAACGGATGATCGGCTCACAAATAATTTTATAATTTACGTTGAGTCACCTCTCTATTAGGGTGCTGTTCTATTCCGCAGAATTGAGGTAGATTGAATCATGTAATAACCATGCACCCGTCCCGTAAATATGCGCGCAAAGGAATTATCGATGGATAAGATTGATTCTTTAAGATTGGAATATCGCAGCTTATGCGATACTGATTGGCCTTTATTTTTGGCGTTACAGGCCGATCGCCAAGTGATGACTTTTATTAGTGATCCGCTTGATGAAGAAACGATCCGCCGCCATTATTTTGAGCCACGTTTACGATCTTGGCAGCCAGGCTGTAAACACTGGCTTTGCCTAGTCATCAGTGAGAAGACCACAGGTGTTCCTATTGGTGTAACCGGCTTTATCGAACGCAGTGACGGTATCGCCGAGGTGGGATTTATACTTAAACCTGAGTTCCAAGGGAAGGGTTACGGCAGTGAGTCATTAAAGGATATTATTCAGTTTGCCTTGACGCATTATCACTATCATAAATTAGTGGCGACGGTAACGTCAGGAAATGAAGCCTCACGTAGAACCTTAGCGAGCGCCGGATTTCTGCAAGAGGGAACCTTAAGAAAAAACTATTATTTAAACGGATCATGGCAAGATGACTGGTTATTTGGATTATTGAGAGAAGAGACGGGATATTAATTCTTTAACAAGAATGCTTTTATGAATATCGACAAAGACGAAAATACCTTAAGAGCCAATATAATGAAAAAAAGTAAAATCGGTATTTTAGCGGGAATGGGACCGCGCTCTACCGCCCCTTTTCTGGAAAAGATTATCGACGAATGCCAACGTCAATATGGCGCGACCTACGATATGGATTTTCCTGAAATGCATATCCTCTCTCTGCCGACGCCTTTCTATCCTGGAAGGCCGATTGATTGCGCTAAGATGCGTGAAGCGCTGCAGCAGGGTATTACCGATTTGGTAAAGAGTGGTGTGAGCTTAATCTCAGTCCCTTGTAATCTTGCGCATTGCTATTTTGACGAAATGATTGAAGCTTCACAGGGTATTCCTCTGCTGCATATTGCTGACTCGCTCTCTCCTTTACTGCCACCCCCGCCATCATCAGTCTGTTTACTGGCGACGCTCCCCACCCACGATGCTGGCTTTTATCAGCACAGGCTCCGTAATAAGGGGATTACCCTTATCGATTCTGACGCGTTAAGAGAAAAAACCACCGCTCTACTCCCTATCCTTAAAGCTGAAGGGTACCAAAGCCCACGCGCTCAAGGTTTATGGCAGGAGATTGTCGCCGAGATGAGTCGATTAGGCGCCCAACAGGTGATTATTGCCTGCACAGACCTCAGCCCCTTAGTGAAAATAAGCGATGGATCGTCACTACACTTTATTGATTCTATGGCAGCTTTAGCCACTGAAACCGTTACTGAGTATTTACGTCACGTTGAGGGTCAATCATGACATTGCTTAATCACCTACAGACCAAATACCCCAATGCACTGGCTTGGGGCTTTGGCGACAGCGCGGCCATGGCGGATGAGCTGGCTAACCATGTGGTTGAAGGCCGTAAAACGGCTTCTTGCGGTTCACTGAGTGCCTACCTCAATGAGGCATCGCCCCCTACTGTCGGCAGCTACCATATTATCCTCAATGGTCGTGAAGAACCGGTATGCGTCATCCGACTTATCGCTATGCGAATAATGAGGTTCAATAAGGTGGAGGCTGAATTTGCCTATAAAGAGGGAGAGGGTGACCGTAGCCTAGCGTATTGGCAGCAAGAACATAAAGCCTTCTTCACCCGAGAAGGAAGCTTCAGCGAGACCATGGAACTTGTGGCCGAAGATTTCGAAGTCGTAGAGGTGCTCTAAGCCATTATTTCAAAGCTAGTTGTATCCCAAGCATGCTGATTAACAGCCGTCACTTAGTCATGGGCGCATCGCTTGCCCCCTACCTAAATCACCTACCTCGGCGCAAAGCACTACCCACCTTATTTTTTATGTATGACGAAAATTGGGATCTCACCATGGCGGACCCTACGCGCCGCCGGGCCGCAGGACAGGAGCCCGCCTTCAGCTTAGGCGTCTATTTCGCGGTTTGGTTAGCCTCTACCACCATGGGTGCCTTAATCGGCACAGTATTAGGGGATATCAGTCGATGGGTCGTCGATATGGCGTTTCCGGCGGTATGCTTCATGTGACTTAAGGGGATGTGGAAAGGGATGCGCTGCGGCCTCGTCATTTGATAGCGATTTAGGGGCGAGACTTATAATTCGCTCATCAACGGCTTGGACGTGTTATCGCCATCCTCACATTGAAAAAAACGTTACGATTCTGTTTGTCCAACGATTGCTCCAGCCTAAAACGAATGGCTTTTTGACGTGACTAAACGAGGACGGCTGCTAATAAAAAAATCCTACATTAAATAGGCATGAACCAATCCACCTATCCCACGATTTTATTTTTATCGTTGGGGTCGAGTACCGATACACCGAGTTTTCTCTTTGCACGGCACGTCATTCCAAAGCACGTAGAATCTCGATTAATGCTATCACATTTGCTGTTTTTTCATTTTTTCTCCATATAAGGTCAGTCGTCACGGAACTGTGTGCTCGATCGAACGGGTGCACTGAAATCAGTTCTGTTGAGGGAAAAGTCTCAAGGATTGCTTTAGGGACGACTCCTGCCCCCATCCCTGCGCTGACTGCGCCCAAAATTGCGTGGTAAGACGACATTTCTGCAAGCCGAACGGGTCTTATTCCCGCTGACTTTAACCAAGTCGTTAATTTGTCCCGATAGGAGCAACCATCTTGGAAGGCCAGTAAGGTAGTACGACATAAGTCATGAGGATGCTTAATCAGTGGAAAATTCGCGGCAGCGATGATGACAAGTTCTTCACAGTAGACAGGCATACGCTCCAGTCTATCATCGATGGGGGCATCTGCGATAAAGGCTGCATCAAGCTCGTAACTGAGGACCGCATTAAGTAAGGTTCGACTAATCCCCGTCATAAGCTCAACTGAAATAGACTGGTGATTCTGGTAAAGTCGAGCTAATGGTCGGGGTAAGCGCGTTGCAGCCATGCTATCAAGCGCGCCAATCCTAAACCTCCCACCTGGTCGCGGCCGTGTGACCTGATCTTCAGCTGATGTCACTAACTCAATAATTTTTAATGCACTTTCATAAAGTAGATGTCCTTCCCCGGTAGGATGAAACTTACCTCTCGACTTGATAAAAAGCACTTTTCCAAGCTGGCTTTCCACATTCTGAATACGGGTCGTAATTGCGGAAGGAACCCGATTAAGCGCTTTCGCTGTAGCAGTAACGCTGCCAGTTTCGGTAAGTGCAATAATTGTACGAAAATCTGCGATATCCATAATTTCATTTTTTTAGAAAATTAATTTTAATTTTATTCAATTGTATTGAATTTTAATATTGATTATTTTCTATTTAATAACATTTTGGCTTGATTTCTCCTTATCTCAAACGGTAATCGTAAAATGACGACTCCCATAACTGAGCAGGCTTTACCCAAGATTCTACTTATTCAAGCGGGTACGCCACCGGATGAGTTGAAGGCTAAACACGGCGATTTACCTTTATGGTTTAGTACCGCTATGGGTATTGATCTAGAAAATATCCAAGTTGTGAAAGTATTCAATGGCGAGCCTCTTCCAGAGCCCGACCCGAATAGAGTGGTAGTGATTACCGGATCATGGGATATGGTGACAGATAAGCTGATGTGGAGTGAAGAAACCGCATCATGGATACGTCGTGCAATTGAAGCAGATATGCCTATGTTTGGGGTTTGCTACGGTCATCAGCTGATGTCATACGCTCTGGGTGGGGAAGTTGACTATAATCCGAAGGGCCGTGAAATGGGATGCTTAGAAGTGAAACTAACCGATGTCGGTTCTCGCGATGTACTGACTCGTCATACACCAGGCAGGTTTAGGGCTCACTTGACACATATGCAGACGGTTACGACTCTGCCAAAGGGTGCGCAATCGCTGGCTGAATCGGATTTAGATAAAAACCAAATCATTCGTTATCGCGCAAAAGCAGTCTCGACTCAGTTCCATCCAGAGTTTATACCCGATATAGCCGCCTCACTGATTAGTCTGCGCAAAGAAACCTTATTGAGTGAAGGCCATGATCCGGCGTCAATGACTAATTTACTCACCGACGCCGTCGATGCCAGAGCGATACTTCAGACGTTTATCTCTACTCATGTCGCACAGGAACTCTTCTCTAAGCCCCTATCTAAATAGGCGGATACCAACTGAGGTAAAGATGAAAAAGCTAGGACTCATTGGGGGTACAGGCCCTGAATCCACATTGCTCTACTACCGTAAATTTGTATATGAATCGAATAAGCGCACCGGAGAGACTTTTTTTCCTAATCTCACCATAGAAAGCATTAATGTTTATGATGTACTGGCTATGTGCGCCAAAAATGATCATCAGGGGCTTGTTAACTATCTGGCCAAGGCTATAACAAATCTGGTTTCTGCTGGGGCCGACGTTATTGCACTGACAGGCAACACACCCCATATCGTTTTTCGGGAACTCCAATCACGCAGTCCCGTCCCACTAGTCAGTATTATTGAGTCCACCTGTGAAGAGGTAAAGACTCAAGGTATCAAAAGAGTTGGGCTACTCGGAACACGTTTTACAATGGAAGAAGACTTCTTTAAGAAGCCATTCATTGAAGCGAGTATTGAGATAATCACGCCACATTCAGCCGAAATAGACTATATTTCAGATAAAATACATCACGAACTTGAACGTGGAATAGTTAATCAAGAGACGCAGGCTGTCTTTATTTCTATCATTAAAAGAATGTATCGAGATGAAGGTATCGAAGCGATTATTCTTGGGTGTACTGAACTTCCTATTTTATTTACTGATGTCGAATTACCGGTTAAAGCTCTTGATACAATTGATATTCACATCGAATCGATTTTTAAAGCTTTAGAATAGGGTTTTAAACGAGTGAATAACGATTTTAGACAAAATACTGCGCTCTTCAGCATAACGCCCTCCTTATGTTTACTGCTAAATTGCCCTGAGAACACTTAGGGCGCAAGTAGATACTGAACAGAAAGAACTTATGGCTCAACAAGAGAGATAACAGTATCTCGATTCAGAGAAGCGTTGAGGAGTCAGTTATCTACTGATATCGCTGAAAAACGTTATCCAAAATAGACGGCGCGGCAAAAGGCATAATGATTGTTAGCGCAATCAGCCAACGCATCAGAGTGAATGTTACGGGGGGCATAGCATGTCTTATTGCCTGAGTGACTATATAATTTCCCGCCAAGAATAAGGGCGGTACTATAAAAAATAGCGTTGTTATTATCCGTTAGGGGATACTGAGTGATAACACTCTTCCTGTATCTTCCCGCAACATGCCCCCTCCCTTTATCGGATCGTTGCTTGCGTGGGAAAATCAATAACTGAATGTGCCTTCGATACAGGTAACGGCGTATCCACCGATACGAATACTGTCGTCGTTGATATGCATCTGAGCGGATGATAGCTCTCGAGCATCCAAAATGACAGCAACCGGATTGCCCTTAAATGGAACGGTAGTGAAAACATCTACCTGACGGAAAGCAACGCTGGACATAATCTACCTCTAAAATAATGATCAGTATGACCCGATGTTACACCCGTAAAAAAAGGTTACAGATACAGACTATTATATTTTATAGGGGCACAGAGCAGGGTAAATCATACAAAGAGTTTTATTTGGGAGATAAAAAAGGTCGCAATCGATACTAATCATTATCAGCCTAAACGACTTTTTCTCATGTATCTTTATGAACGTATTGCGACAGATATTGCTCAGAAAATCAGTAGGGGATTATTGGATCCCGGCGTACGTATCCAGTCGATCAGAGAGTTCGCGCAAACGCATAATATCAGTATTAACACAGTGAAAACTGCTTATAGGCTGTTAGAGGACAGGGGGAGCTGGCTAGCCAGATACTGAGTCAGTCTTTACCAATATCAGAGGGTAATACGTAGCTCTTGAGAAGCTAATTCCGTTATCGAATGTTATCGAACCTAAACAGAATGGGCTATGTACTGGTATATAGCTTTTCACTCTCATCGTGAATAACTCTATCACTGATAAATCCACATTTGCTACGGTGTTTCTCAACACCATTACCCGCCTTTTAACGCTACATACACTTTCGTACCTCCGTCATTCTATTCCTGTGAAAACTGTGACCATTATGAATATCTATAATTGAGTCTGTATCCGCCAAAATACTCCCTATATCGTGCTAAGGGTTACCCTGATTTCGATAAATAAGACTTAAGGGCGATAAGAAAGTCATTGCCGAAGAAAGTTGAATGTTAAGGCCATACTATGATTGCCAGCCTCCCCTTTTTGCGCCTGACGGGAAATAACGACTCGTCCGTCAGCAGAATTTCCACGCCGTGAGTCAACGTCCTTCTATCTATGTTAAATCTCCCTTCAATAAGGCAGACTTATTTCTCGTAATACCGGCGGTAATTTGAGCCTTCGTTAAAGTGGTCGAGGAAATATTTCAAGAGCAGCCGTAATTTTTCCGGCATAAAGCGCCTTTGGGGATAAACGGCGAAAATATGATGCAAGGGTAGATGATACTGAGGGAGAAGTGGAACAAGGCGCCCGTCTTCCAGTGCTGGGCCGACGATAAATTTGGGCATCTGGCAAATACCCACTCCGGCCAGCAATGCTTCGTATAAAACTTCGCTATTATTAACCTGATAATTACCGCGAGGCAAAATACGTTCTGGGCCGTAAGGCCCCTCAAAATGCCAAGCTATGCCGCCGCGATAATAAGAATAAAATAGGCAGTTATGCCGGGTAAGATCGTCCAGTGTTTCGGGTATGCCATGTTTTTGTAAGTAAGAAGGTGAGGCACACAGGACGCTATTACAAGGAGAAAGTTTACGGGCAATCAGAGATGAATCGCTAAGCTGACCTATACGAATGCCGATATCAAATCCTTCCCCAACGATATCTACAACGCTATCATCCATCGAAACATGCAGTTCTATATCCGGATGTTGTTGTAGAAAAGACGGGAGAATGGGTGCAATATGTAACCGACCAAACACCATTGGAACGGTTAGCCTTAACAAGCCCTGCGCCTTGTCTTGCATTTTTGAAACTGCATCTTCACCCTCTTTTACCAGCAGGCTCGCTGCCCGCGCATATTCGTAATATTTCAGGCCCGCTTGTGTCAGGCTCAGCTTGCGCGTTGTACGGTTTAATAAGCGAACACCCAGCTCGTCTTCAATCTGACTAATCCTTTTGCTAACAGCTGACTTAGTGACAAAAAGCTTCCGCGCTGCACCGGTAAAACTGCCCGTTTCCACGACGGCAATAAAAAAAGGAATTTTAGAAAAGTCGATCATTATTTTATATACCTGAGGTAAACAATATGTTTCTTATAACCTAGGTTATGGAGAATTTAAATTTTTTTTAAAATGAGATTCTTAATCTTCCAAGAGTGTTTGAATTATGCGTACTACCGGCACCACTATGTTACTGGGAATTAGTGCAGGCGGGCTATTAACGGCCATGATCTCCACCAATAGCTCTCTGTCAACCTGGAACTCGCCACTTATCGCATCATGGTTCGCGCATGGTACTGGCGCGGTTGTTGCTTGGATTCTGCTGATGTTACGGTTTCGTACCCTGCGTCCTCTCAAGGTAGATCCTGTAGCGAAAAAACCGCCAAAATGGAGCTACTTAGGAGGTATACCCGGCGCAATGACAGTATTACTGGCGGCTATCGCGGTAAACAGCCCACTGCAGCTCAGCGGTACGCTGGCACTGGTGCTGATGGGTCAGATCCTATTCGGTCTGATGGCCGATCTTCGTGGTTGGTTTGGCGTCATTAAGTGTCGTTTTTCTGTACTTGACTTATATTCTGTTTCGCTAATTCTTGGCGGCAGTGCGCTTCTTATTTATGCGAGATAACTCAATGCTTACCTATATTTTAATATCATTAATTAACGGCGTGTGTATTAACCTCAGCCGATCCCTAAACGGCCGTTTGGCTATGGATCGTAATGCCTTTTACGCTTCGCTTTGGAATCACATCATCGGCTTTATTTTTTTGAGCGTGATCCTTGTCGTGCAGGGGCAGCAGATGACCCCATTCCATTTCTCCGCGCCTTGGTACAGCTATCTTGGCGGAGCGATGGGTGCGCTTTTTGTGGCGATCAACAGCTATATTTTACCGCGCACCGGCTCCACTCAGGCTGCAATGTTGATTATCAGTGGGCAAATGATATCTGGCGTTATGATCGATCATTTATCTCATCCTTATAGTAACCTAGGAATTCAGAGTGTGGCTGTCTTATTGATTATTACAGGTGTGTGGTTTTCAAAAATATCCGCAGCAAAAAGGCTTAATAATCGATAACTCAAGAATTATAGAGAAATATTTTTAAGGTAATAACTTTTCCGTTCTCAGCATAAAGGGAAGTGGGAAAATTTACGCTCTCAGTATCGTTAATTCATGATCCGTGGGATGACAATAGCATTCTAAATAGATTTACGAACCAAATAACCTGAGTACTGACTACTCTAGGCTTTCTGACAACGATATTTCTCGCCTCAGACTTCCCGCAGGGACTATTTCAACATCATTGATGGATTAAGTCGCGACACTGAAACTGTAAATAGCGTTAAATATGATACATAGGGTATTGAACGGGATAATCTGAGGCTACATAGAATGCGAAGAGGGCATAACCCATGATATTTTCACCATCAGCCGTAATCCATAATAAAATTATTAGGTAATCTTCCACCAAAAAGCAATATTAATGAGTTATTATCACTAACTCATTGAGAGGTAGGTTGTAGGCTGAATTAAGAATGATACTGTGCTAAAAAAGAATTAATATATAGGGTATTGATATTTATGAATTTATTATCAGGGGTTACCGGGCGACTGTTTCTGATAAACGTAATGACTGCGATTTCATATGCTTTTATTTTACCTGTCATGAGTCTTTTTCTAATAAATGGATTACATTCAACTCCGATTTTTATTACATTCTACAGCTTGGGATTTGCATTATCAGGATTATTTTTTAGCCAGCTAATGGGATCTTTAGCAGATAAAGAGTACCCAGTCAGACAACTCTTTATGATATCTATTATTGCGCTTTTTTTGGCGAGTTTAGCTTTCTACCTTTGCAGAACACCCATTGAGGCGCTAGCCATAGGGATATTTTTAATGGGTCCCGGTAATGCTTCTATACCGTTACTTTTATCGATGATCCGTAAACATTCACTGACTGCAGGCCTTAACGCGACTTCACTCAATACGAAAATGCGTTCGGGTGTTTCAATTGTATGGATTGTTGGACCGGCTCTAGCTTTTATCTTTGCCGATAGATTTGGATTCACATTTAATTTTTTGGCCTCAGCCTTTCTCTCATTCCTCACTTTACTCACCAGCAAACTGCTGCTTCCTATTAATGAACAACCTGCCGATACCAATAGAAAAAAAGACACTCAGCCGAGTCAAGGCAAGGTTTCGGGTATGATATGGATGCTGGGCATAGTAATGATGCTGGCAAATTTATCAAACAGTATGTACCTGACGATTATGCCATTATACCTAGTACACGCGCTTCATTTACCTGCCTCATTTCCTGGTTTCCTGCTGGGAGCAACTGCGATAATGGAAATACCCGTTATGCTTGCCGCCGCGCGTCTCGCTGAACGAACGGGTAAAGAACCACTGATTATCGTTGGATTTTTGTTTGCTGCTGTGTATTACAGTTTACTTCAAGTA
>Ga0308166_1003981_pt1 | contig 12118 bp, 12 predicted proteins | sample PhyCR2_2_FD_202137 | JGI IMG/M metagenome (GOLD analysis project Ga0308166, IMG submission 202137) | Phyllosphere microbial communities from UC Gill Tract Community Farm, Albany, California, United States - DLSLCC.R2 | ecosystem: Host-associated > Plants > Phyllosphere > Unclassified | place... | reverse complement strand
GGTCATCGCCTACATGCTGGAAGCGGTGATGGACAAGGAACGCATCCTCGAGATCTACCTGAACGTGGTCGAATTCGGCCGCGGCGTGTTCGGCGCGGAGGCCGCGGCGCGCCATTATTTCCGCATCCCGGCCGCGAACCTGAACACTGCCCAGGCCGCCCGCCTCGCGGTGATGCTGCCGAACCCGCGCTATTACGACCGCCACCGCGACACCAACTACCTGGCCCGGCGCACGGCCATCATCCAGCGCCGCATGAACGCCGCGGAATTGCCCTGAACCGGGGTCAGAGCCCGGATTTTGGCAATAGCCCAAGAGCATGCTCCATCGGCCAACGCACCGTCGACTAAAATCGCTGGGGATATTTCCAAAAATCGGGCTCTGACCCCGGTTTCAGCCGGTTTAGGCTGGCCGGCCTCAGGGCTTACGGGTACACTTGCGCTGTTTCCGAATCCGGCCGAGAAAGCAGCGCATGATCAACGTATTTGTCCTACAAAATGGCCGACTGAACCAGATACCCATCGCGTCGCGCGCCGATCTGGAGAACGCGCCTGCCGTCTGGGTCGACCTGCTCGACCCGACCGACGAGGAGCGCGCCTGGGTCAAGACGACCTACGACGTGATCCTGCCCGGCGAGGACGAAGTCCAGGACATCGAGGCGTCCGCGCGCTACTACGAAGCGGAAAACGGCGACCTGCACCTGCGCACCGACTTCCTGCGCGAGGAAGAGGACGGCCCGTCGCGCATCGTGACCGTCGCGTTCATCCTGGCCAAGAAGATCCTGTTCTCGGTCCACACGGACGACCTGCCCGTGTTCCGCCTCGTGCGCCTGCGCGCGCGCTCGCGGCCCGGGTCGATCGAGGACTACATGGACGTGCTGCTGGACCTGTACGCGACCGATGCCGAGTACTCGGCCGATGCGCTGGAAGGCATCTACGAGAGCCTGGAAGACGTCAGCCAGCGCGTGCTGCAGAAGGAATTCACCGACCAGGACGCGGCCTCCGCGCTGAATGCGATCGCCCACGAGGAAGACTTGAACGGCCGCATCCGCCGCAACATGATGGACACGCGCCGCGCCGTCAGCTTCCTGATGCGGGGCCGCTTGCTGAACGCGGAACAGTTCGAGGAGGCGCGCCAGATCCTGCGCGACATCGAATCGCTCGACGGCCACACGTCATTCCTGTTCGACAAGATCAACTTCCTGATGGACGCCACCGTCGGCTTCATCAACATCAACCAGAACAAGATCATCAAGATCTTCTCGGTGGCGTCGGTCGCCTTCCTGCCGCCGACGCTGATCGCCAGCATCTACGGCATGAACTTCGACTTCCTGCCGGAGCTGCACTGGCACTTCGGCTACGGCTGGTCGCTGGGCCTGATGGTCGTCAGCGCGATCGCGCCGTTCATGTACTTCCGCCACCGCGGCTGGCTCAAGTAATCCCCGACATGCTCCCGTGATCCCGTGCGCCGGCCCAGCCGGCAGCGCGGGCATGCGTTCGTCTCATTGTCGTTGACTCATTAAATGAGAATCATTATCATTCGCGTTCAATATGAAATTCGGAACGGAGTCTTCGATGGTCATGCATGCGCGCGCCGCCGCCCGGCGTCTTCCACTCAACCGCCTCGCGGCCGCCGTCACGCTCGCCATCCCGCTGCTGGCCCGGGCCGCCGGGGCCGACGACCCTGCGGAGGCGCCGATCCAGCAGGTGCAGATCAGCGCCACGCGGCTTGGCGAAACGACCGAGGGGACCGGCTCCTACACGACCGGCAAGGACCGGACGGCCGTACCGCTGACCCTGTCGCTGCGCGAGACGCCGCAATCCGTCACGGTGGTGACGCAGCAGCGCATCGAGGACCAGGGCCTGCTCACCGTGACGGACGTCGTCAACAACGTGACGGGCGTGTCGGTAAACCAGTACGAGACGAGCCGCGCCGGCTTCACCGCGCGCGGGTTCGACATCGACAACCTGCAGATCGACGGCGTGCCGACGACGTGGGAACAGTCGTGGAGTGCGGGCGAGGTGCTGGGCAGCCTGGCGCTGTACGACCGCGTCGACGTCGTGCGCGGCGCGACGGGGCTGATGACGGGCGCCGGCAACCCGTCCGCCGCCATCAACCTCGTGCGCAAGCATGCGACCGGCAAGACCCTGGCCGGCACGGTGGAAGCGGGCATCGGCCGCTGGAACCAGCGCCGCCTGCTGGGCGACGTGACGACGCCGCTGACGCGGGACGGCAGCGTGCGTGCGCGCTTCGTCGGCGAATACACGGATGGCGACAGCTGGGTGTCGCTGCTGTCGAACCGGAACAAGACCGCGTACGCGGCGATCGACGCGGACCTGGGGCGCTCGACCCTGCTGCAGGTCGGGATCAGCCGCCAGGAAACCCAGGCGAACGGCCCGATGTGGGGCGGCCTCCCGTACTGGTATACCGACGGGTCGAAGACGGACTGGGACGTCTCGAAGACGTCGGCCGCCGACTGGACCCGTTGGCCGACCTCGTACAACAGCGCCTTCGTCAACCTGGAACACGGCTTCGCCAACGGCTGGAAGGTCAAGGCCAGCGCGAGCCGCGGCGACCGCCGTTCCGATTCCTACCTGTTGTACCTGTCGGGCGTGCCGGACCGCGCGACGGGCGAGGGCCTCTCCGCCTTCGCCGGCTCGTACGCGACCCGCACGAAGCAGGACAATGCCGGCCTGCACGCGAGCGGTCCGTTCGAGCTCGCCGGCCGCACGCACGAAGCGGCGTTCGGCGTGCTGCACCAGAAGCAGACCTTCGTCTCCAACAGCCGCGCGGCCGATTTCGGCACGGGCGCCGCCGTACCAGCCGTCGGCAACTTCAACGCGTGGACGGGAACGGCGTACCCGCGGCCCGCATGGGGCGCACCGACGTTTTATGAAAGCAGCGCGACGAAGCAGGACGCGCTGTACGGCGTGGCGCGCTTCTCGCTCGCCGATCCGCTCACCCTGATCGTGGGCGCCCGCGTGACCGACTATGAAAAGACGGGCCGCGGCCTGTACACGGTCGCGTACGACATCAAACACGAGCGCGAAGTGACGCCTTACGCGGGCCTCGTCTACGACATCGACAGGACGTATTCCGTGTACGCGAGCTACACCGACATCTTCCAGCCGCAGAACCTGAAGGACATCGGCGGCAACATGCTCGATCCGATCGTCGGCAAGAGCTACGAGGCGGGCGTGAAAGCCGAATTCCTCGACGGCCGCCTGAACGGGTCGTTCGCCGTGTTCCGTGCGAAGCAGAACAACCTGGGCCAGGAAGCGGGCCTCGTCGACCGCGACGGCAGCGGCCCGCTGGCGCCGGAGACGTATTACCGCGCGGCCGCCGGCGCGACGAGCGAGGGCATCGAATTCGATGCGTCCGGCGAACTGGCGAAAGGCTGGAATGTGACGGCCGGCTACACGCAGTACCGCGCGAAGGATGCGGCCGGCGCGGACGTCAACAGCGTCTATCCGCGCCGCCTGTTCCGCGTCTTCACGACGTACCGCCTGCCGGATGCGTGGAGCGCGTTGAGCGTCGGGGGCGGCGTGAACTGGGAAGGCCGCACGTACACGGTCGACCCGAGCGCCCCCGCCGGCACGAATGGGCTGATCGAGCAGTCGCCGTTCAGCGTCGTCAACCTGATGGCCCGCTACGAGATCACGCGCCAGCTGTCGGCCCAGCTGAACATCAACAATGCGTTTGACCGCAAGCATTTCGGCATGTTCTCCGCGTACGGCGCGATCACGTACGCGGCCCCGCGCAGCACGACCCTGACGCTGAAGTACGCGTTCTGACCATGCGCGCGACCTGGACCCTCATCCACCGCTGGTGCGGCCTGCTCACGGCGGCCTTCCTGTTCGTCAGCGGGATCACGGGCGCCGTGATCTCGTGGGACCACGAGCTGGACGACCTGCTCAACCCGCACCTGATGGAAGCGCATACGCCCGGCACGCCGCGGGATCCGCTGGCGCTGGCACGCCAGGTCGAGGCGCGCCATCCGGACGTGCGCGTGTCGTACGTGCCGCTGCACGCGCAAGCCGGGAAATCGCTGGCGCTGGGCGTGGCGCCGCGCATCGATCCCGCCACGGGCGCCTTGAGGTCGCCCGGCTTCAACCAGGTCTTCGTCGACCCCGTCAGCGGCGTCGAACTGGGCCGGCGCGAGTGGGGCGCCGTGTGGCCGATCAGCCGCGAGACGTTCGTGTCCTTCCTGTACCGCCTGCATTATTCGCTGCATCTGCCGGACCGCTGGGGCATCTGGCTGATGGGCGCCATCGCGGTGGTGTGGACGCTCGACTGCTTCGTCGGCTTTTATCTGACCTTGCCGGTGCGGCGCCAAACCGCCAGCCCCGGCAAGTCGTGGTGGCAGCGCTGGCGCCCGGCGTGGATGGTACGCTGGCGCGGCGGCGGCGCGAAGCTGAATTTCGACCTGCACCGCGCGTTCAGCCTGTGGACGTGGATCGTGCTGTTCGTCCTCGCCTTCACGGCGTTTTCGCTGAACCTGTACCGCGAAGTGTTCTATCCCGTGATGCAGACGTTCACGCGGATCACGCCGTCGCCGTTCGACACCCGCGTGCCGGCCGACCTGCAACACCCGGTCGATCCGCGCGTCGCGTTCGGCGACGTCGTCGCGCGCGCCGGCACGGAAGCGCGCCGGCGCGGCTGGGATGCGCCCGTCGGCAGCCTCTATTATTCGCAGGAATACGGCATCTTCATGGTCAGCCTGTTCGCGCCGGGCGACGACCACGGCACGGGCGGCGTCGGCCCCGCGCTGCTGTATTACGACGGCCTGGATGGCCGCCTGCTGGGCGATCGCCAGCCGTGGAAGGGGACTGCGGCCGACATCTTCGTGCAGGCCCAGTTCCCGCTGCACTCCGGCCGCATCCTCGGGCTGCCGGGGCGGATCCTGATCTCGTGCATGGGACTCGTCGTCGCCATGCTGAGCGTGACCGGCGTGATCATCTGGTGGCGCAAGCGGGCGTCGCGCGCCGTGAACGCGCGGCGCGTGAAGGCGGTGACGGTCGAGACCTGATGCTTACAGCGCGACGTCGTCCGCTTTCAGATACCACTTCAGCGCGCGCACGACCATCGCATGGTCGTCCACGCCCGCGAGCCCCGACACGGTGATCGTGCCGACCTGGCCCGTCCCCTTGACGACGATGGGGAACGAGCCGCCGTGCGCCGCGTAGTCCTTCGAGTCGAACGTGGGCAGGTTGTCGAAGTCGCGGCCCGCGTTGACGGCTTCCGTGTGCACGAAGAACGACGCGTGGCCGGTGCGGTTCACGAGGTTGCTCTTGCGGCGGATCCAGTCGACGTTGTTCGGGCTCGTGCCAGCCATCGCATAAAAGAACAGCGGATTGCGGTTGATCGTGATGTCGATCGTCACGGCGACCTTGTCCGCTTTCGCCTGCTCGACGATCCTGTTGCCGATCGCGAGCGCCGCGTCGTTGTCGAAGGACGTGAACTGCAGCGCCTGCTCCTGGCGGCGGATGGTGTCGAGCGCTACGGTTTTCTTGTCCATGCTGGTTCCTGGGTTGGTCGTTGCGGCGCCGGCTGTGCCGGCGAACAGCGCGCTTGCCGCGATCAGTACGGCGCAGGAGCAGGGAATAATGCGGCGGATGATACGCACAGCCATGTCGTTGCCTCTCTCCGGTTTTGTTATCCGGAAAGTATAACCGGAGAGCGGCCCGTTATTGCTTGAGATTCAGGAACAGATTCGCGGCGAACGCGAGGATGGCCACCGATGCGATGATTTCCGCGATCACCAAGGCCGGCGCGAAAGCCATGTGGCCCAGCAGCAGCATGGAGAGCGCGACCATCATCACGGGCAATGCGAGGTTCAGCAGCCAGAAGTGCAGGCGTGCGAGACGGCTTTCGCCCGCCTTCGGGAACACGCTGTAGATCAGGCCGGCGAGGGCCATCGTCGTCCAGCCCAGCAGGTTGACGTGGGCGTGCACGGGGCGCAGGGTGAAATTCTGGCTGGCGCCCATGGCGATGCCCAGCGAGATCCCGAAGATGAGGTAGAGGACGGCGAGCTTGATCCAGATGATGCCGGCGTGCGAAAACTGCGGTTGCGGCAGGGGATTGACGGTCGTGGTTTGCATGGTGGGGCTCCTGATGGATGGTCGATGTGGAGCGCATCGTACATACGGTGGGCGCACCCGTGCAGCCCCACGCGTGGGGGACGATCGACCGGTCACATCGTTGCAAACATGGCCACGACGGCCACCAGCATCACGGCCACGCCGATCCAGCCGATCACGGTATGGCGCGTCGACAAGGTGTAGCCGCCCATGATCTTGCGGTTATGCGCGAGCAGCATCATGACGGCCATGATCGGCACGGCGATGACGCCGTTGATCTGCGCGGACAGCACCAGCGCCGCGATCGGGTCGACCGGGGCGAAGTCGAGCGCGACGCCGCCCAGCGTGGCCAGCGCGATGATGCCGTAGAACTCGCGCGCCTCGACGACCTTCAGGTCCATGCCGTTGCGCCAGCGGAAGCTCTCGGTGACGGCATACGCGGCCGACCCGGCCAGCACGGGCACGGCCAGCATGCCCGTGCCGATGATGCCCAGCGCGAACGCGAGGAACGCGAACTCGCCCGCCACCGGGCGCAGCGCTTCGGCCGCCTGCGCGGACGACTGGATGTCCGTGATGCCGTGCGCGCCCAGCGTGACGGCCGTCGTCAGCATGATGAAGAAGGCGACGAGGTTGGAAAAGCCCATGCCGATCAAGGTGTCCGACTTGATGCGCCTGAGTTGCGCGGCGGCGTCGCGCGGGCGCGTGCGCAGGGCGCGCGTGTGGTGGTCGTTGCGGATCTCCTCGACTTCCTGTGACGCCTGCCAGAAGAAGAGGTAGGGGCTGATCGTCGTGCCGAACACGGCGACGATGAGGGCGACGGCATCCTTCGTGAAGGTGAAATGGGGCCACACGGTGCGCGCGAAGACTTCCGTCCACGGCATGTGCACGGCGAAGGCCGTCGCGACGTAGGCCAGCAGGCCCAGGGTCAGCCATTTCAGGTAGCGCACGTAGGCGGCATACGGCAAAAAGACCTGCAGCGCGAGGCACAGCAGGCCGAAGCCGAGCGCATACAGGTGGCTGGAGCCGGTGCCCGTCACGAGGCGCAGCGCCTCGCCCATCGCGGCGATGTCGGCCGCGATGTTGATGACGTTCGCGACGAGCAGCAGTGCGACGATGGCGTACAGCAGCCAGGGCGGATACGCGCGGCGGATGTTGGCCGCGAGCCCGCGCCCCGTCACGCGCCCGATGCGCGCCGACACGAGCTGGATGCCGACCATGAACGGGTAGGTCAGCACGAGCGTCCACAGCGTGTTGAAGCCGAATTGCGCGCCGGCCTGCGAATACGTCGCGATGCCGGACGGGTCGTCGTCGGCCGCGCCCGTGATCAGGCCGGGGCCGAGCGATTTCAGCGTGGCGTTGTCGGTGAGCCGGCGGAACAGCTTCAGCGGCATGTCGGGCCGGGCGCGATCACGCCAGGCGGGCAAACACGCGGCGGGCCGCTGCGACCGTCTCGGCGATCACGGCATCGTCGTGCGTGGCCGAGACGAAGCCTGCTTCGAACATCGCGGGCGCGAAGTACACGCCTTCGTCCAGCATGCCGTGGAAGAAGCGGTTGAAGCGCTCCTTGTCGCCGGCCATCATCTGGCCGTAGCTGGACGGGATCGTGTCGGCGAAATACAGGCCGAACATGCCGCCGACGCTGTCCGCGCAGAACGCGATACCGGCTTCCTGCGCGGCGGCCGTCAGGCCGTCGACCAGCTTCTTCGTCTGCGCCGTCAGGTGCTCGTAGAAGCCCGGCTGCTGGATCAGCTTCAGCGTGGTCATGCCGGCGGCGACGGCGACCGGGTTGCCGGACAGCGTGCCGGCCTGGTAGACGGGGCCGATCGGCGCCATCTTCTGCATCAGGTCAGCGCGGCCGCCGAACGCGGCGACCGGCATGCCGCCGCCGATCACTTTGCCGAGCGCGGTCAGGTCCGGCGTGATGCCGTACAACCCCTGCGCACCTTTGACACCGACGCGGAAGCCCGACATCACTTCGTCGAAGATCAGCACGGTGCCGTATTCCGTGCACAGTTCGCGCATGCGCTGCAGGAATTCCGGCGTCGCGCGGATCAGGTTCATGTTGCCGGCCACGGCTTCCACGATCACGCAGGCGATGGTGTCGCCCATCGACTGGAACGCGTCTTCCAGCTGCGGGATGTTGTTGTAGTCGAGGACGATGGTGTGCTTGACGAAGTCTTCCGGCACGCCGGCCGACGTCGGGTTGCCGAACGTGAGCAGGCCCGAACCGGCTTTGACCAGCAGGGAATCGGCGTGGCCGTGGTAGCAGCCTTCGAACTTGACGATCTTGTCGCGGCCGGTGGCGCCGCGGGCGAGGCGCAGCGCGCTCATCGTCGCTTCCGTGCCGGACGAGACGAGGCGCACCTGTTCGATCGACGGCACGAGGCGGCAGATTTCCTCGGCGATCTCGATCTCGCCCTCGGTCGGCGCGCCGAACGACAGGCCGCGCGCGGCCGCGTCCTGCACGGCCTTCACGACCTCCGGATGGGTGTGGCCGACGATGGCCGGGCCCCAGGAGCCGATGTAGTCGATGTAGCGCTTGCCGTCCGCGTCCCAGAAATACGGCCCCTCGGCCCGCGTGATGAAGCGCGGCGTGCCGCCGACGGAGCGGAAGGCGCGCACGGGCGAGTTCACGCCGCCCGGCGTGGTCTGCTGGGCGCGGGCGAACAGGATGTCGTTTTTCGAAGTGGTGTCGGACGTAGCGGTCATGGTTGTCTGGATGAATCCCGGGCGCAGGCGCCGGCGGGGTTAGCAGGCCGCGCCGGGAGCGCGGAAGATCTTGTTCGGAATCAGCCGGCCCATGCCGAAGCGGCAGGCGTTGGCGAGGGTGCCGGTGAGGTAGTCCTGGGCGCCGGGCAGGGCGTCCGCCGCATCGGCACCGCGCGCCATCCGCGCCACCAAAGCGGCCGACAGCGTGTTGCCGGCGCCGACGAACGGGCCGGGCAGGAGCTGGGCCCAGGGCAGGGCGGTGGCCAGGCCGTCCGGTTCGTACAACTCGTTGCAGCGGCTGCCGTCGCCGCCGCCGACGCCCGTCACGAGCACGTGGCCGCAGCCGAGGCCCGTCAGCTCAGCCGCGTCCTCGGCGACGGTGGCGATGCTGCCCGGGTCGCGCCAGCAGTCGGCAAGGCGCGCCAGTTCCGGCTGCGACAGCATGAACACGCTGGCCTGCGGCACGAGCAGTTGATGGATGAGGGTCAGCATGTCATCGTCGCGCGGGCCGCAATCGGGCAGCGACGACGTGAACGGGTCGAGCACGAGCGGCACGTCGGCATAGTCGGACACGATCTCCGCCACCGCCGCGATCTGTTCCAGGCTGGCCAGGGTGCCGACCTTGATGGCGGCCACGGGCATGTCCTCGAGCAGCATGCGCGCCTGTTCCACGACGAGCGAGTGGTCGGTCGGCTGGATGTCGTCCACGCGCGCGGAATCCGCCACGAGCAGGCCCGTCACGACCGAGAGGGCGTGGCAGCCATGCATGGCGAAGACGGTCACGTCGGACTGGATGCCCAGCGCCCCGACCGGGTCGGCGGGCCCGAACGTGAGGATGAGTGGAGACGTTTGGTTTTGCACAGCGGGTAGAATACTATACCTTTCCCCCCCATTTTATCTGAACCGAAAAGAGGAAATCGAAGTGAGTACTGAAACACAGGTGTACCAGACGTGGATGTGCCTGATCTGCGGCTGGGTCTACGACGAAGCCGCCGGCGCACCGGACGACGGCATTGCGCCGGGCACCCGCTGGGCCGACGTGCCCATGAACTGGACGTGCCCGGAATGCGGCGCGCGCAAGGACGACTTCGAAATGACCGCGATCTGAGCGGCTCGGTGCTATCGATATTTGTCGGTTCATCAACGGGAAATAACGTCCCGCCAATGTTTCGTGTCATCCAGTCAATGAGTCGTCCTACGGCAAGTTGACGTATCGCAACACTTCATGCACAAGCCGCAGCCCCTATGCTATCTTGCGGGTTCATGCTGAAGTGAAACGAATATGACGACGCAACCGACAGGCCTGACGATCATGGTGATCGACGACAGCAGCACGATCCGTCGGTCCGCCGAAATCTTCCTGACGCAGGCCGGCTACCGCGTGGTGCTGGCCGAAGACGGCTTCGACGCGCTGGCCAAGATCAACGACCATCATCCGTCCCTGGTGTTCTGCGACATCCTGATGCCGCGCCTGGACGGCTACCAGACCTGCGCGCTGATCAAGAAGAGCGCGAAATTCCATGCCACGCCGGTCATCATGCTGTCCTCCAAGGACGGCCTGTTCGACCGTGCGCGCGGCGCGATGGTGGGTTCGAGCGCCTACCTGACCAAACCTTTTTCCAAGGACAGCCTGCTGGCGGCCGTGCGCGACCATGCGCAGGGCCGGACCGACGCGGCTGCCTGATTCCAACGTTGCGGAGCCCACCGTGGCCATACAAAAAATCCTGATCGTCGACGATTCCCCGACCGAGCGTTACTACCTGACCGACATCCTCGTGCGCAACGGCTTCACCGTCACCACCGCCGACAATGGCGAGGAGGCGCTCGCCAAGATCCGCGCCGAGCGACCGGAACTGATCCTGATGGACGTGGTGATGCCCGGCGCGAACGGCTTCCAGGTGACGCGCTCGATCGCGCGCGATCCGGAGCTGGCATCCGTCCCCGTCATCATCTGCAGCAGCAAGAACCAGGAAACCGACCGCATCTGGGGCATGCGCCAGGGCGCGAAGGATTATTTCGTCAAGCCCGTCGATCCGGCGAAGCTGCTGGCCACGATCGCCACGCTCGGCGCCTGAGATGGACGTCAGCGACGCCGCCGGACAGAAGGGCGCGGCCAGGCGCGCGCGCCTGCGCCAGTACCAGGAACAGCTGCTCGAGCGCATGCAGGCCGCGCGCACGAGCAGCGGCGCGCGCGCGCACCAGCTGGGCGTGGAGATCGGCGGCGTGCGCTACCTGCTCGACCTCGTCGAAGCGGGCGAGATCGTGCCGCTGCCGCCGCTGGCCGCCGTGCCGCTCACGCAGCCGTGGTATCTCGGCCTCGCGAACGTGCGCGGCAACCTGCTGGGCGTCGTCGACCTGGCGCGCTATCTCGATGCGGAGGCGGCGCCGACGCCCGGCACGCGGCTCGTGACGTTCGGCCCCGCCCTCGGTTTTCCGTGCGCGCTGCTGGTGGCGAAGGTCGTCGGCCTGCGCCACGCGGCCGACATGCTGCCTGCCGACGGCCGCCTGCGCGACGCCGACGGCCAGGAATGGACGCCGCTGTCGCTCGCCGCCCTCGCGCGCGAGGACCGCTTCCTGCAAGTGGCACGCTAATCATTTAAAAAACAGGTTCTGTACTGGAGCTGGCATGGGATTCGTATCCAAACTGTCGATGAATTTCTTCCCCAAGGACGGGGGCGGCGACGCGCAGGCGTCCGGCACGGTGCTGGCGTCGCCCGACACGCAGTTCGGCCCCGGCACGGTGCCCGCCGGCCCGGTCAGCGGCAAGGCGCCGACGGGTTCCGCCGATGACGCCGCGCTGCGCCTCGGCCAGCTCGCCCGGCGCAAGCGCCGTCACGCGGAGGAAGCTGCCAGTGGAACGGGCGGCGACGACGACCTGCGCCTGCCGCTCATCGGCCATCTGTCCCTGCCGCGCCAGCTGCGCATCCTGCTCGTCGCCTTCGGCATCGGCATCCTGCTCACGCTGCTGTCGCTGTGGCGCAATGCCGGCAGCGGCGCGATCGCCAGCGGCCAGACCCAGATCGCCAGCGAAGCGCTGATGCACTCGCAGCGCGTGGGCAAGGCCGCGCCGAACGCGATGCAAGGCGTGCCGGACGCGTTCACGCAGCTGCAGGACAGCCGCATCGCCCTGTCGCACGACCTCGACCTGCTGGCCCGCGGCGGCGACTTCAACGGCAATGCGATTCCCGCGTCGACGGGCGACCTCGCCGCGCAGCTGGCCGCCGTGCGCAAGAAGTGGAACGTGTCCGACGCGGCCGCCGCCAGCATCCTCAAGATGAAGCCGGAGCTGGTCGCCTTCGACAAGAACCTGAAGCAGCTCGACGTGCTGGCG
>Ga0308166_1003980_pt1 | contig 12119 bp, 20 predicted proteins | sample PhyCR2_2_FD_202137 | JGI IMG/M metagenome (GOLD analysis project Ga0308166, IMG submission 202137) | Phyllosphere microbial communities from UC Gill Tract Community Farm, Albany, California, United States - DLSLCC.R2 | ecosystem: Host-associated > Plants > Phyllosphere > Unclassified | place... | reverse complement strand
AAGAAGACTCTTTTAGTCATTTAGAAGGTCTAGAACTGGCATTTCATAAGAATGCTCTTGAAAACGAGAACAAATATATTAAATTAGCATGTACGTACACATTGAATGAAGAAGGACAAACAGTACTTCCAATCAAGATTGCGTACAACGGAACAGAGAAGTACAGCAAACGTGCTTACTATGAGCGTGACCTTGAACCTTCACTGTTTGAAGACATTGATTTCATCGAAAAGTTCTTCGACCGTTCCCCAAATGAATTAAAACGACTCTTTATGTGAGGATTAAATAATGGATGATGTATACTATCGCCTGATTCGTATAGGCGACAATGACGATATTATTACTGTTTGTTGTATGCAAGACTTTGATGAATACGATTATGATCATAGTCGGTTTTTGTGTGCTAAAGGAACGGATGAACGCTTAATATTCAGTACTGAAGAAAAGGCAATTAAGTTCTTGAACGATAACATCAAGCCTGAAAACATCGATCCAGAATATCTGGTAAAGACACAATCGTTCAACGATAATTTTTACAAAGATTGAAAATAAATGGAACAGAACTAAAAGTTCTGGTATAATGTACATGAAGATCCTATAAAGGTCTTCATAGTTTTATAACTCTGATTGATCCAGAAATGGAATAGTTTGAACCTGACCTAGTTGAAAATGTAAACAGCAGTTGAGTAGTTCAATCAGTACGAGTGCAATATAATTTACCCGTTAGGAGTTGGCATAGTTTGTACCACCCACGGCAATGCGGCACTTTAAATGCGTCCTTGACATGAACGCACTAGATAGGCATTAGAGGCATACTCACCTGTTAAAAGGGAGATATTCTACGGAATATCAATAGTACCTGTTGCTGAATTAGCAAGTACTATATGCGGAGAAATGAGAAAACTCCGACCGTTGTATGCGACTGTAGTAACTGGAAATAGGACAACCCGCCAGTGTTTACTACTTATTTTTGACAATATAGATCCGTCCAAAATTTGAGTGAAATCTACAAATTCAGATGGTAAGACTACCACCGTCAGCTTAGTTCTGACTTTTTTTTCGTTCCCCTTTTGCGGGGGGATGCAAATAGATCAACAAACCCCGTCAGTATAAACAGTGTTAAACGTATTAAATAGTTTATAGGAATTGAGTTAAGTACGAACAACGTGAGTACTAACGAAAATTCTTGACTAACGGAGTTAGGCAATGGAACTAGCAGACAATGAATATTTCAACAGTACAATGTTGATATATTTTCTAATTTTAATTGAGTACGGTTCTTATCTAACAAGACAGAATCGAATATACCTACCAAGTTTAAATGATGACAAAGCATTAGGAATCTACGAAGCAATGAAAGAAATTGCTCTAGAAGATAATTGTGTTATCTGTTTAAATTTTGATCCTCATTTCCCTGTTCAGAAGACAGATAATTTACACTTCATCAGTACTAATACCATGTATTTGTCTGAAGTTCCGTGTGAATTTCTTTTTGTTTACGGAACCGTGGAATATGAGAAAATCAAAAAAGTTTGTGACTACTACAACCCGAAGTTTATTTTTCACTGCTAAATACAGTTATCAATAACCTGAAGGGATGATACCTATGAGCGAACATTTTGATCCTAACGACATACGCAGTATGATTGATTATGTAGAAACTACTGACGACACTCACGATGATATATTAATTAAATTCGTAGAGAATAGTCTATTTCTTGAATCCCAAGCACACCACTGGCACTTACAGTGCAAGTTCTATTCTAAACACATTGAACTGGATGAATTCTATAAAGGATTGCCAGAATATGTGGATTCCTTCATTGAAGGAATGATGGCAGAACGTGGTCCAATCTTCAGTACTGGCAGTACTTATGTTTTTCAACCTCTAGAAGAAGCAATTCCTCTACTCGAAGAATACGTAAAACATTGCGTAAAAATACATGAAATATTGGATGGACTTGGCGAATATGGCTCTGTAAACACACTCGAAGATATAATGAGTTTTGTTGAGAGCATCTTATATAAACTTAAAGTACTACAATAATCAATGAGGACACATTATGTGTCCTTTTCTTTTATGGAGATAAAATATGTCAGTAGAATTAACCATCAATGTTCATGATAGCTATTCAGATTGTGAAATGTGCGGTTCCTATAGTAACGATATTCTTTCAGTACATTCTGATTCACATCAGAATTTTGGAGAGTATAGTTCTGGTACTTCAGCACATTGTTACGATGTTGAGGAAGCAGATTATTATGCATTTTGTAATGAAATTCTTAATCGCTTAGAGAGTATCGGTTGTGGTATTCCACGTCCAGAATGGAAACCTCGTGAAACAAACGAGGAACTTGAACAACGCTATAAGACTGCGATTATTGATCGTGGACTACTAGACCGTAAAGTTCATCCAACCTGGGCTAATTGGCCTAAAGACACGGATTGGGATACTTATTGGGAATATGGTTATTATTCAGAGAAAGAATTCGAAGACGCATATTATGTGTTCTTTGAAAACGCTTTGGATGAAAACAATCCTGGTAGCTTCATTTCGTATTTGAGGCAACATGGGGTTCAAGTTGAACTCACTTCTTCGGAAGATGAACGTTACGATGCGTACCGTTGGGAGGATGATGATTATGAAGAATATGATGAATCCGACGACGATTACACATTTGACGATGAAGAACAAGAGGAAGAATAATAAGGAGGCTTTGCCTCCTTTTCTTTTATGTGGAGAAAAGTATGACTGTTGATGAATTATATTCTCTTATTGAGGATATTGAACAAGAACAAAAATGTTTATTCATTGTGTATGATAATAAACTTCCAGCAGTTGGTGTTGATATTTTAGAATGGGAAAACGAAGATTGTATTGATGGTGGTTGGTTTGATTCTGTTGAAGCAGCATATAAGTTCTGCTTAGAATATCAAACGACTCCAGTACTTCGCCCATTAGTTGCTGTTATGGTTGAATCTGATTTACACGGTACTTTCTATCTTGAACCAGCACTTATAACATCATATCAAGAAGCTGTCGAATATGAAATAAAAGTAAAAAACACCCCTTCATCATTTCACCAGTATACTGAATATGTGTTATTTCCTAAAGGAACTAATTTACAAGAAGTTTTACAGGATATTGAAGATCATGATTCATATTCTTCTGATTATGAAGATTATTATGATATTGAAGAAGTTCAGAAGTACTATGATGTTCAAGAAGCAACATACATGGATGGCACTGTAGCAGTACTAGGCGACCCCGTAATTGTCCATAGTGACGATTTCTCATGGGGAATATTAAAGAAACAAACATTTAACGGTACTGTTTCTCTACTGGATGATCCACGTTATATCCAGTTAAAATTAGATACTATAGACCGCGAGTTACGCCTCGCACATTATTTGGTTAAAAAACATGAATAAATTATTTCGGTTCGATGTTGATTTCGGGCGTGGTTATTCTTTAGAAGGACTGTTTATCAGTACTGAAGAAGAACTAGATCTTTTGGATAATGCTAATATTCATTTTGGTGAAGCATTTGGTAAACATTCAGAAGTTAGTTTGGATGATTTCAACTGGCGTGAATGTTGTACTGTAGTGACTGATGACCAAGAAAAAGTTGATTGGTTGATTGGTTTACTCGGATATTCTCTTAGTGGTTATAATCCAGAACACTATTATGAATATTATGAAAGTGATGAATACAAAGACGGGTTCGAAGATGATTTAGATAATTTCGAATGTCCATATGAACTTCCTGGTGAAATCGCTCGTTGGAACAAAGGTAAATTTGATCGTCGTATTGACGAGTATGAATGTAAAGATTTGGGAGAAGAAAATGATGAAGATGGTGACGATTAATAAAGTACAGATTGTTGAAATGGAAATTCCTTTGATTGATTTTCTTCAAAGTAAACAAGCGTATTTTGAGTATCTTGATAAAGATATTGATGACTGTTATATTCCTGATCCATATTATCCAAGTGAAAGTTTCATAATGATTTATCAAGAAGTGGATTCTGGTGAAATCTCTATGCATGAAATTGGTTATGTTTTATGTCCAATTAAAGGACAATTTTCTGATTCTGAATTAAAAGAATATGTTATTGAACATATTGATGAATTTATATCACTGGATTTATAATGGCATTAAGAGCACAAATTACTACGCCAGATGGGTTGCTGCGTGATGAAAATCAAAATCCAACCCCATTACTGAGAAAGTACTGGCAAATTCGTGACATGAGTTATGGAAAAGAACGTAGGGCTTTAATTCTAGAAGTCCTTAAAGCTGGATTTAGTTTTTGTGTTAATCGTAAGTACTGCTTACAGACTAAACATGATCCAGATTTAAAACGTCTTATCAAGAAAGGTAAGATAAAAATGGTTAACTCTCCAGATTCATATGGAACAGTTAAAGTTACACATATTCAACTAAAGTAAAAGGATTTACTATGGCGAAGATTTATTTCAGACATTCCGTAATGTCAGCAGGTAAAAGTACAGCACTTCTACAGGCAGCATATAACTACAAGGAACGTAATTACAACGTACTTATATTCACATCTGCTTTAGATGATAGGTATGGAACCGGAAAAGTAACCTCTAGAATTGGTATAGATGCTGATGCGATTATCATTCCTAAAGATGATTTAACTGTACTCAATCAAGCATTATACGATATTTTTGCTAATGATGTTAAAGCAGTTTTTATTGACGAATGTCAATTTCTTTCAGAAGAACAGGTTGACATTTTAGGAATAATAGCAGATGATTTAAATGTTCCAGTACTATGCTACGGAATCAAGACTGATTTTGAATCTAAATTGTTTAGTGGTTCAAAACGTCTTCTTGAAATTGCTGACAGTATTGAAGAAATGAAAACTATCTGTCATTGTGGCAAAAAGGCTATCTTCAATGCTCGATTAGTTGAAAGTACTGAACAAGTATTGATTGGTGGTAACGATGTATATCAAAGTATGTGCCGCCACTGCTACAGAAAATTTCAAAAAGAACGGCTTGACAAGGCCGACGAGGGCTGATAGAATTAGCCTTATCTTATTAATGGAGAGACAAAAATGTGGATTGGATTTTCAATCATGACTGGCATCAGTGCTGGTTGGTTCATAACTGAAGCATCCTTAGCAGGTTGGTTCGGTATCCGTGCTCAACGTTTTCAACTTCATGGTCGCAAAGATAAGGCTGAAAGTGAACGTCTTCTACGTGTACTTGAGCGTTATGATAATGGTGAATTCACTGTTCAATTGAGCAAGTATAACGACAATCTTTTGTTCACTAAAGTACTTCAACATGGTACTTCTAGTGTTCAGTACGATGCTCAACGTATATACGTACAGGTTGACCAACCCGATCATTATTGCTTTGGTTGGATGGCAGATGAACCATTACACGTAGCTCATTATCATCAGAACATTTTAAATCTGAAAAAAGGTCGTAAAGCAATCAGTACTGAAGCATGGGTAAAACTCATGGAAATACGTTCAGTACTGATGGAAGAACGAGAAAAACCTGTGCGTCATGGTTTCTTCACCCGTAAACGTAAGAACGAGGAAGTACATTTATCATGATTATCTCAACTGTAGGTGTTATTGGAATTGCTGCTTCTCACGTTATTGTTGGAGTATTAGGGTGGTTGTTGAACACTCAAATTTCATCTGCTCGTAGCTCAAAGGCAATTAAAAAGATTGCTGACGCACAAGCTGAACTCGCACGGCTACGTTCTGTTGATCATGGTTTAGTTCCTGGGGAATTGGTTACAGAGACTATTCCAGAAGTTGTAATGACTTCTGACCAGCACTTTGACTATCTGAAACGTCAGTATCCTATCGCATGGAAAGAGTATCAAGAAAAACACAAAAATCGTGAAATTCTTGATCGTGCTGACCGTTATATTCTTCGTCTGATTCTGGCTTATGAAGCTGGTGATCTCGAAGCCAAAATCGGTCATTGTACATTGGACTTTGCCAATGGTGATGAACTATGGATTTCGAACAAATACTACGCCTATGGTCGTTTGTATCGTTCAGTTCATAACAGGCATATTTGTTTTGACAGCGATCATTATACTATCAGCCCATATACCTTCTTACGGATCGTTGATCTGGAAGAACGTTTAGCTGAACCAGTATTACACTTAACCCCAATAAAGGTATCAAATGGTAACTCGTAGTGATTTTGAAAAATTGTACCAGGATTGTTATACGTTAGAAGAATGGTATCGTCGTAGCTCTCCACTTCTTATTGAAGTACAAAGTACTTTAACTGAAATGGAACTTGATGAACTTTCTACATGGTTCACAGCAATGTTCCAGCGTCTTTCTCTGAAACAAAAAGTAGAACATGAATTCTACAAAGAAGTAAACTCATGTGATACGTCATACGTGACTATCCATATGGCAGGTGATTATGATACGGCAATTCAAACGGCTCGCGAATTCACTTTCGAACAGGGAGCCTGCTACCAAATTAGTGCGTGTGATTATGTCTATACTGGTGGTAAAGAATCTGGTATTACTGCTCGTGTTATATGTTATCCGCGATTTCCTAAATCGAATGACCAGCTTCTAGACGAAGCCAAGGCATTAGCATTTAAACTGGCAGAAACTCTGTGCCAGAAAAGTTTCACTCTGGAAACTCCAGAGAAGACTTATTATTTCCAAAGCAATAAACCATTACACGGAAAATAAAATGAACGGATACTTAGGCGAAGTAGATGTAACCAACGATTCAGAACTGAATCCATTCTATGGTGCTCCATCTTCAGTACTGGCTCTTATCTTCATTGGTATGTACGGTGGTATTGATGGTTCCCCTCATAAAGATTGGGTTCTCGACCAAGCGGCACGTATTCTAAATGATACTCCAGTTATTGTATCTTTAGCATCATGGGATAATGGTCATACTGAACTTCGTTTCGTAACTGGTGAAGCATCTCAAAAATACAAAGATTGGGTAATTAGCCTGGTTACTGATGATGACGGTATTGTTTACGAAGACATGTATGATGTGGGAATAGCACCGTGAAAATGAAAACTTGGTTATCTTTAGGTTTATTGGCTGTCGGTGCTGGTGGATATTTCATGGATTTAGATCTTTGGGGTGTCTGGTTAATAGCAGGGTATCTGGTATTCACCCATGACTGATTTCAAAAAACACGCAAAGAAAATCCTCAAATCCTTTAATAAGGAATATGAGGAACGCAAAGAAGAATTCCAGGCTAAGCCTGGATTCTCCAGTAGTTCAACTCTACGTAAGAAGCTAAAAGAACATGAAAAGAAAACTGATCAATCGCAACAAAGCGAAGATGACATTCTGGACGAAGAATAAGCTACTGTATCTTCTCCATCGAGATCCATCTTTCCAGTACTTCAAGCGAAGTTCAAAATATCATAAGGTTGAAGTACCAGAACGTGCTTATCGCCGTAACGGTTTCAGCAAAATGGTTAATGTTCCAATTGAGATTACTTCACGTAATCATCGTTCACGAATCCGTAATAAAGTAATTGCTTCTCGCGTTTTTCAGAACGTCGAGCAATTCAATGAAAAATATGGATTAGATGTTAAACTCGAAGATTTACCAACCAAATACTAAGGTACGTTATGAACATTTCAGAAAGTATCGGTACAGCTTACAACGCATTAATCGCAGAACATTTGAAAGTATTCAAGCCAGCACATGATGCTAATCATCGTAACTGGTTAGAAACTAACTATCCACATCTGATACGTTCACGTAAATTGAATCGTGTTCTGTTCGATATGAACGTGTGTAGTGGTCGTAATCAGTTAGGTACTGGTATCTGTTTACCAACTGCGTTATTTGTTCAATCCTATATGATGGATGTTCATAAAACTGAAGTTGAAATTGTTGGTTTATGGGAAGCCGACGAACGTTCAGCATTCACTGGCTATACTCTGCCTGATATTTTCTGTCATTGTGCTATTAAGTACGAAGACAAGTACTACGATGCGTATTGGCCTGAAGGTACTGAATTGAAAAACATTCTGTACGCTGATGTGTGCTTTACCAATCATGTTAATCAGGTTGTGTTCAATTATCGTAACCATGAAGGTTGTCAATTCTTGGTAGAAAATCTGTTCACGAATGTTAAAAATACGTTATACTCAGCAACGGATTCAGAACAAAATTATATTGATTTTTGTCTACCGAATGCTTGACAGGGGCGTGAGCATTAGCTATAATGCTCACACTTAATCAAACAAAGAGAGAAAAGAAAAATGGCTGAACTCGTAACTGAAGGTCGTCGTCTGGTAACTGTTCGCAAAATAAACGCGATCAATCCAATTCCGAATGCTGATGCTATCGAAGTAGCAACCATCGACGGCTGGAACGTAGTTATTAAGAAAGGTGAATTTGCGGTAGGTGACTACTGCATGTTCTTTGAAATTGACTCATTCCTTCCTGCGAATGACGGTCGTTTCGCTTTCCTTGCTGGTAAAGGTACTAAAACTGATGAAAACGGCGTAGAGCGTATTCGCCTCCGCACGATCAAACTTCGGGGGCAAATTTCTCAAGGTCTTGCTCTGCCGATTGCGGCGTTCTATGAAATCTTCTACGAACTGAACCCGAATGTTCGTTACTTCCTGGCTCCGTCAGCAAGTGAAGTACTGTCCAATTCAGTAGAAATTCTTGCTGACCTGGAAGATAACCGTCAGGGTCTGGAACAATTCATCAACGTGACTAAGTACGAACGTCCTGATGAACGTAATGGCGGTACTGGTGCTGGTCGTGTGAAGACTGCTGGGAACTTCCCAATCTTCATTCCGAAAACTGATGAAGATCGTATTCAGAACGTATTCGGTAAGTTCAGTCAGACTATGAAAGGCGTACCGTTCCGTAAATCTCTGAAACTGGAAGGTTCAAGTCAGACTATTGCTTTCGTAAGCAATCCTGACTTCTTCGTAGAGAAGATTGATGATGATCTGAAAGTGTTCAATGAGGAAACTCAGACGCTGGAAGTCGCAGAAGTCATTCCTTACCCGTTCCAGTGGGAAGATGGTCAGGGTATCGTGTGTTCACGTAACCTCGCACTGAAGTTCGATGAAAGTGCGGCATTCTGGAAAGCAGCACTGAAAGACGACATTATTGAAAGTCTGCGTAAGTACTGTACCGATAACAACCGCCAGCTTGCTATTCAGGGCGAATGTATGGGTCCAGGTATCCAGGGCAACATCGAACAACTGGAAGAACATCAGTTCTACGCATTCCGCGTATGGGATATTGATGCTCAGAACTTCCTTGATGATGCGGATTTCATCGAACTGACTCACATCCTGGGTCTGACAGTAGCTCCGCAGGGTGAGATTGTATACTTCTTCGATGTATACAATTCCATTAAAGAAGCACTTGATTCAGCGGATCATGCGAGTATCGTAGCTCCGATTTGTGAAGGTGACGTGTACAAAAGTACTGTAAAAGTGAATGGTCAAACTATCCACTTCAAAGTCATCAACAACAAATATCTTCTGAAAGTGGAGGATTAAAATATGGCAACATTCTTGTTTTATGTCGTAATGTCATATGGTGGTAATAGTGCTATTCAGGTAGTTCCTATGCCATCGCCTGAAGTTTGTAATCAGGTAAAAGATTACATGGTGAATAATATCGCAAATGAAAAAGTAGCAAATCCATTTGCTTTCAGTACTGACCGTGCTATGATACCTTTCAGGCCAGAATGTAAAACCTTCTAAAATGTAGGCAACTGAAAAAGTTGCCTTTTTAAGCGAAAAAATTTGAAACAGCCCAGCAAAATCTGGTATAATGTAAATCATTAAGAGGATGCTTATGACTAAGCAAGAGTATTTGGCATCATTGAAGGTCGGCGATACAGTTAATCGTTTCTTTCATGGTGCTGGTTTTATTACCCAAGGTGATGAAACCGAAGTTGTTCATTTGACCGAAAGCCATATTTGGGTTGATGAAGTGATGCATGACGAATCAAATTATAAAACGGATTCAGTGTACGCTTATCATCGCAAAACGGGTAAAGCAGTCGAAGCCGCATTTGGTATGTTCCATACATTGGAGTTGCCAGGTGAACGTGCTCCTGATTCGGACTATGACGACTAACCAAAAGTTAGAGAAGTGAGTCAACAAATTAAATTTAACCATTTCTGAGAAGGAAAGTATAATGTCAGCATTTAAAAACGCAGTTAACAACGTTAACACAACAGCAGCACAAAATCGTTCTACCACCGCAAACGGTGCGGCATCACTGAAAAGTACGCTGAACCCACTGGTAGATCTGTTCTTCATGATCGGTTCTTTGCGTGGCAAAGATCTCGGCGTGTACAAAAACTCATTTGACGCAGCATACGAGGCGAACCCTACGCTTGCTCTCCAGATGATTCTTTGGGCACGTGACATTCGTGGTGGTGCTGGTGAACGTAATACCCCTCGCGAACTTCTGAAGTACCTTGAAGTTAAGCATCCTGAAGCTGTACTGCGTGTAATTCCAGTACTGGCAGATTTCGGTCGTTGGGATGATCTTCTGATCTTCAAAACTGCCGCTGCTAAGACCCTGGCTTACCAGGCAATCTCAGAAGCGTTGACCACTGGTAACGCACTGTGTGCTAAGTGGATGCCTCGTGTTTACAAGTTCAAGAAGAACGCCGCTGGCGTTGTTGATATGAACACCGAAGCGAACAAAAACCGTGCTGCGAACAACAAAATCGCTCGTGAGATCATGACCACCATGAACATCAACGAACGTGCGTATCGTAAGCTTCTGTCATCTCTGAGCAACACTGTTGAACAGAAGATGTGTGCTAACGAATGGGAAGAAATCGAATACAGCAAGCTGCCATCAGTTGCTAGTGCTCGTTATCTGCCAGCGTTCATGAAGCGTGACGAAGCTCGCTACCGTGAGTTCCTGGCTTCAATCGAAAAAGGCGAAGTGAAGGTAAACGCTGGTGCTCTGTACCCATACGATGTAACAACTCGTTTGAGTAACGGTTCTGCCGCTGAAACTTTGGGCGTTGCTCAATGGGAACAGTTGCGTAACTTCATGGGCGACAACAAAGCAATACCAATGGTAGATACGAGTTCTTCAATGAACTGTTCTGCTGGTTCTACAGGCATGACTTGTATGAACGTTGCGATTTCTTTGGGTCTGTACATTGCCGATAAGCAAGAAGGTGCGTTCAAGAACTTGTTCCTGAACTTCAGTACTCAGCCACAAATGTTTGAACTGAAAGGTAATAACATTGCTGCTAAGTACCGTGACCTGATGAACTATCGCAGTGGTCAGTTCTGGGGTGGTAGCACTAACATTCAGGCGGCATTCCGTGAAGTACTGCGTGTAGCGAAAGCTCAGCAAGTACCAGCAGATCAGATGCCTAAGAACTTGATTGTTCTGTCTGACATGGAATTCAACCCAAGCAATGCGGGTGGTTGGAACGCTACGGCTTTCAACTCTGCGAAAGCAGACTTCGCAGCAGCGGGTTATGAACTGCCAACTATCGTCTTCTGGAACCTTAACGCACGTCCGGGTAACAACCCTGTTCGTTTCGACCAGAACAACGTAGCTCTGGTAAGTGGTTTCTCTCCAAGCGTGTTGGAAGCAATTCTGAGCGGTGAGGATGTAGATCCAGTGAAAGTTATGCTCCGCGTAATCGACGCACCACGTTATCAAGTACTTGGTTAATAGCCAGTACTTTAAAGCCTCACTTCGGTGGGGCTTTTTCATTTAAAAGGAATTAATATGAAAACTCTTCGAAATCACTTCTTAGGCTTAGTAATGATGTACAAAACATCGTTCGCCGTTAACCCTATCATCACAACTCTAGGCACTATCGTAGCTGCTGGATTTGTCCTATCTGTAGTAAAAATCTTCGGTCTATAATTTGACTGACCCGATTTGATGTGCTACACTGATTTTAATTAACTTGAGGTGCATCATGACTACTGAATATATCGAACTGGAAGGGTATCTTGAATACGATCCTGACCGGAAAGACATGAAAACGCGAACTCAGTACTGGTGTGTACTTCAATTACCAAATGATTTGGTACGATACTATCAGTACTTTCTTCGAACTGACAAACACATACAACTTGAAATGCCA
>Ga0308166_1003978_pt1 | contig 12122 bp, 10 predicted proteins | sample PhyCR2_2_FD_202137 | JGI IMG/M metagenome (GOLD analysis project Ga0308166, IMG submission 202137) | Phyllosphere microbial communities from UC Gill Tract Community Farm, Albany, California, United States - DLSLCC.R2 | ecosystem: Host-associated > Plants > Phyllosphere > Unclassified | place... | reverse complement strand
GTCCATGTTCGCCGGCGGGGCCACGCCATTGCTGGCCAGCACTACAGGATCCAACCCCGCCGCCAAAATGCTCTCAGACAAGTAATTAGCCGGCACCCCCGAGAAGTACGGCGTGTAAGTCACATCAGCCGCCTGCGCCGCCATCACCATTTCCCGGTACGCATCTCCCGCCAACGACTCCTGCGTCGCAATGAACCGCGTCCCCATGTACGCAAAATCGCACCCCAGCACCTGCGCAGCCAGAATGTCCTTTCCGTGACTGATGCACCCCGACAGCGCCAACGGCCCGTCATAAAACGCCCGGATCTCGTTCACCAGCGCGATCGGATTGATCTGCCCCGCGTGTCCGCCCGCGCCCGCGGCAACCAGGATCAGCCCATCGGCCCCCGCATCCAGCGCCCGCTTTGCATGCCGCACGTTCGTCACGTCGTGAAAGACCAGGCCGCCATAGGCATGCGCCACCTTCACCACCGCCTCCGGCGCGTGCAGCGACGTGATCAGCAGCGGCACCCGGCGTTCCGCGCAGATCGCAAGGTCTCCCTGCCAGCGCGGATTGCTCGGATGCACGATCAGATTCACGCCATACGGCGCCACCTTCTCGGACGGCGCGGCAAGCCGCCGCGCCGCCAGCCCGTCCTCGATCCGCGTGATCCACGCGTGCAACTGCTCTTGCGGCCGCGCGTTCAGTGACGGGAACGTCCCGATGATTCCCGCCGCGCACTGCGCGACCACCAGTTGCGGTCCCGAGACCAGAAACATCGGGGCGCCGATCACAGGCAGGCGGATCTGGTCGCGCAGGGCGGACGGGGGATTCATCGTGTTGCTCCGGGGGAGGTCAGTTGGCCTGGATGTTGGCGGTCTGGATCACGTCCGACCACAACGCGTACTCGCGGTCGATACGTTCCTGCAGGGCTTGGGAATCGCCCGTGTTGATCGAGTAGCCGCCTTCGGTCATCGCCTGGCGGAAGGCGGGATCTTTCGACACCTCGGCCAGGGCGCGGGTCAGACGCGCGGTGACGGCATCGGGCAGCTTCTTGGGACCGACCAGCGCATACCAGCCCACCACCTCGTAGTCCTTCATGCCCGCCTCCCTCATCGTCGGCACGTCGGGCAACTCGGGATTGCGCGTCTTGGACGTCACCGCCAGCGCCCGCGCCTTGCCGCTCTTGATGAACGGAATGGCCGTGCTCGTGATGTCGAACATGAACGTCACCTTGCCGCTCACCACGTCCATCATCGCCGGCGAATTGCCGCGATACGGCACGTGCAGCATCGACGCCTGCGCCTGCTTCTTGAGCAGCTCGGCCGACAGGTGATTCGAGGCGCCGATCCCCGCCGACCCGAACGACACCGCGTCCGGATGCTCGCGCGCGTAGGTCACCAGTTCGCCCACGTTCTTGGCGGGAATCTGCGGGCCGATCAGCAGCACGTTGGCGTAATCGACCACCAGGCCGATCAGCGAGAAATCCTTGCGCGGATCGAACAGCGTGCTGCGCTGGACCAGCGGCGACATCGTCAGCGTGGGGCTGGCAGCAAAGCCCAGCATGTAGCCGTCCGGCGTCGCCTTGGCGGTGGCATCCGACGCGATCATGCCGCTGGCGCCCGCGCGGTTCTCCACCACCACCGCCTGCCCCAGCTTGTCTCCCAGATACTTGGCGAAGACGCGGGCCGTCGTGTCGACCGGACCGCCTGGCGCGTAGCCCACGAGCAGGCGGATGGGACGGTCCGGATACGTTTGTGCCGTCGCGGTCTGGGCGCCGGCCAGCGCAGCCACGGCGGCGGCCGCGGTAATAAGGGTCTTGATGTTCACGCTCTTGTCTCCTTGTGCATGGGTGGCCGGTCGTGGAGCGGAACGTCAGCCCGCGCCTACGCCAGCCTTTCTTTCAGCGGCTGCTTCAGGATCTTGCCGCTGACGGTGGTGGGAATCGTCTCGATGGGAATGATCTGTGCCGGCCGCTTGTACGGCGCAAGCTGGGCGCGCAGGTGCAGCATCAGCAGATTCGTGTCGATCGTCGCGCCGGGCAGGGGCTCGACAAACGCGATGACTTCTTCGTTGTGATCGGCGGTGTCGCGGCCTACCACGGCGGACAGGCGCACGCCGGGAAACGCGTTGATCACCGACTCGACCTCGATCGGGTAGACGTTGAACCCCGAGCGGATGATGAGGTCCTTTGACCGGCCCGCGATGAACAATGCGCCGCTCGCGTCCAGGTAGCCGATGTCGCCCGTATTGAGCCAGCCGCCCGGCAGCAGCGCCTGCGCCGTCTGGTCCGGGTTGCGGTAATAGCCCAGCATCACGCCCGGGCCGCGGATCAGCAGGTCGCCGCGCGTGCCGGGCTCCGGGAACACATCCGGGCTGCCGATGCGCAGCTCGACGCCTTCCACCGCATGACCCGCCGAGCAGTCGTCGCGCGGCGCGTCGATGTCGGTGATGAACATCGAACCCGCATATTCGGTGATGCCGTAGCCGTGGTGCATCGGCACGCCGAAGTAGCGTTCCGCGTCGCGCTTTTGCGTCGGGTCGAGCGCGGCGCCGCCGGTGTAGAGGTAGCGCAGGGCCGGCGCACGCAGTTCCGCGCGGGGCGGCGCCGCAGCCATCAGGCGGCTGAACATCGTCGGCACGCCCTGCAGGATGCTGACGCCGGGATGCGCCAGCGCCTTGAACACGTCTTGCGGATCGAAGCGGCTGCGCAGCACCAGGCTGGCGCCCGCGTGCAGCGTGGCCATCAGCACGGTCGCGATGCCGAAGATGTGCGACATGGGCAGCGCGGCATAGCCGATATCGTGCGGCGTCAGGCGGCGCGAAGCCGCCGACACCCGCGCGAAATGCACCAGGCCCCGGTGCGGCACCATCACGCCCTTGGGCGCGCCGGTGGTGCCGGACGTGTAGATCACCGTGGCCACCTCGGCGGCCAGATCGCCGGTCTCGGCCTGCGTGGGAGAGGGCGCGCGTGCGGCAGCGATGCCTGGCCCCCAGACGGCGGCGTCGGCATCGGAAGCGCCCGCCGCCGCGGCGTGTGCGGCAGCTGCCGTCGACACGCCGCTGGTGTACAGCACCAATTCGGGCTGCGCATGGTGGCGGATGTTCTCGACCTCGCGCGCCGACAGGCGCGCATTCACGCCCACCGGCCACGCGCCTGCCACGCCGCAGCCAAACAGCGTGGCGATCATCGCCGTGCAGTTCTCGCCCACCATCATCACGCGATGGCCGGGCTGCACGCCTTGGCCGCGCAGCCAGTCGGCCGTATCCTGCACCCGTTGCCACAACTGGCCATAGGTCAGCGTGCCGCCGCCTTCCTCGTACAGACAGATGGCGTCGGGCTGCCGGCGCGCCTGCAGCGCCAGGACGTCGTGGATGCGGGTAATCGATTCAGCGTGAGACATGGGTTGATACGTGGGGATCAAAGGGTTGCCTGGGTGCCCAGGATGGCGGTCGATTGGCTGGACAGCGTACCGCCATTGCCATGCACCAGCGCAAGCTGCGCATCGGCGACCTGCCGTTCGCCGCATTCCCCGCGAAGCTGGCGCACCGCCTCGATCATGATGAAGACGCCGTACATGCCCGGATGCACGCAGCACAGGCCGCCGCCATTGGTGTTGACGGGCAGCCTGCCGCCGGGCGCGATGGCCCCGTCCGCGATGAAGTCGCGGCTTTCCCCCTTGGCGCAAAAGCCCAGGTCTTCCAGGAACAGCAGCGTGTTGATGGTGAAGGCGTCGTAGAGTTCCACGACGTCGATGTCGCGCGGCGCGACGCCCGCCATCGCGTAGGCGCGGCGTCCGGATTCGGCGGCGGCCGTGACGGTCAGGTCTTCCATGGAAGAAATCTGCCGGTTCCACACCGCCGTCGCGTTGCCCAGCACGTACACGGGCGGGCGCGGCAGGTCGCGCGCGCGGTCGGCGCGCACCAGCACGTAGGCGCCGGCCCCGTCAGTGACCAGGCAGCAGTCGCGCACGCTCAGCGGATCGGACACCATGCGCGCGGACAGGATCTGATCCAGCGTCGCCGGTTCGCGCAATTGCGCTTCGGGGTTCAGCTGCGCCCACTGGTTGGCCGCCAGCGCCACGCGCGCCAGGTCTTCGCGCCGGGTGCCGTACTGATGCATGTGCCGCGCCGCCGCCAGCGCATACGAGGACAGCGGACTGAGCGGATCGTAGGGCGTTTCATACGGTTGCGGGTCGAACTGCTTGCGCACGCGTCCGATCTCGGCGCGGCTCAGCGTGGACGTGCGCTGCGTGCTGCCGTAGCAGACCAGCACCGCGTTGCATTGGCCCGAGGCCAGCGCGTGCAGCGCCGGCATCAGATGCGCCACGAAGCTGGACCCGCCCAGCATGGTGCTGTCGATGAACGTGGGGCGGATGCCCAGGTGTTCGATCACCGGCATGGCCCACATCGGGGCCGCGACGCTGGCGGTGCACAGGCCGTCGATGTCGCGCATCGTCAGGCCCGCGTCCGCGACGGCGCGCTGCGCCGCCTGGACCAGGATTTCCATTTCGGTAAAGCCAGCGGCCTGTCCCAGGCCGGCGTGGCCTACCCCGGCCACCGCGACGGCGCCGCGCAATTCGTTCAGCGTCATGGCGCCTCCTTGTTGGGCACGAAAACCACCAGTCCGCGCCCGTCCTGCTGGATTACCTGCGCGCGCACGCCCATGCCGATGCGGACTGCGTCCGGCGCCACGCCGTCGACGCGGCTCATGAGCCTGACGCCTTCCTGCAGGTCGATCAGCGCCACGTTGTAGTCGCCGCCCGCGTCGGGCTTGCGCCGCACGACGGTGGTGGAATAGACGGTGCCGCGTCCGTCGGGCGTGACCCAGCCAAGTTTGTCCGCGCCGCAGTGCGGGCAGATCATGCGGGGGTAGAACACGGCGCGGTCGCAGCCGGCGCAATGCTGGATGAGGAAGCGGCCGTCGTCGAGCGCCTGGCGGTACTGCGCCTCGACGCCTTGCGACACGCCATCCGTCTGATCGGGAGCAGTCATGGTGCGATGGGATTCCAGTGGATCGGGTGAAACGGAACAGGCCCTAGTGTCCGCACTGCCACCCGCTTCGGCCATTCTTCATTGCTGAAGCAGGACTTTTGCCAATCCGTAGTGGGCGCCGCGCCCTACACGCAGCGCGAAGCCCGTCTTCGGAAGAGGCAGATTGTCCGGCCGTGCGCGCCGTGGCTAGATACCGGGCAAAGGAGGTGGACCATGAACCTGACCTGGACGCCGCAAGAGCGCCAATTCCGCGAGAGCGTGCGCGCCTTCGCCGCCGACAAACTGCCCGAGGACATCCGCGCCAAGGTGCTGCGGCACCAGCGGCTGGAACGCGACGACTATGTGCGCTGGCACAACGTCCTGGCCGACCAGGGCTGGGGCGCGCCGAACTGGCCGGTCGAACACGGCGGCACGGGCTGGAACGCCTTGCAGCGCCTGATCTTCGAAGTGGAATGCTTCAAGGCGGGCGCGCCACGGCTGCTGCCTTTCGGCCTGTCGATGATCGGCCCCGTGCTGATGAAGTACGGCAGCGCGCAGCAGCAGGCCCGCTTCTTGCCCCGCATGATCCGCGTAGAGGACTGGTGGTGCCAGGGCTATTCCGAGCCCGGTTCGGGGTCGGACCTGGCGTCGCTCAAGACGCGCGCCGTGCGCGATGGCGACGAATACGTCGTCAATGGCCAGAAGACCTGGACCACGCTTGCCCAATACGCCGACTGGATGTTCTGCCTGGTGCGCACCGACCCCGAGGCGCGCGCGCAACGCGGCATCTCCATGCTGCTTATCGACATGCGTTCGCCGGGCGTCACGGTGCGGCCGATTCGCACGCTGGACGGCGGTCACGACGTCAACGAGGTCTGGCTGGAAAACGTGCGCGTGCCGGCCGCCAATCTCGTCGGCGAGGAGAACCAGGGCTGGACCTACGCCAAGTACCTGCTGGGCCACGAGCGCACGGGCATCGCGGGCCTGGGCCACTGCCACCGCGAACTGGGCATCCTGAAGGACATGGCGGCGCGCGCGCAAACGCGCGGCAAGCCGCTCTTGCAGGACAGCCGCATGCGCGACCGCATCTCGCGCATCGAAGTCGACATCATGGCGCTGGAGATGCTGCTGCTGCGCGTGGCCGCCAGCAACGACGGCACGCCGGGCCCGGAGGCCTCGGTGCTGAAGATCCGCGGCTCGGAGATCCAGCAGGACCTGGCCATGCTCCAGATGGAGGTCGCGGGGCCGGACGCGTGGCCGTACGACCCGGACTGGATGGAGGCCGGCAATGCGTTTCATGGCCCGGGTCCGGAGATGGCCGCGGCCGCGGGCGCCGGTTACGCGGATATGCGCAAGACCTCGATCTACGGCGGCACGACCGAAGTGCAGAAGGGCATCATCGCCCGCCTGGTGCTGGGCGTGTAGGCCCGCCGCGCAACCTCGACAGGAACACGACGCATGGATTTCATCTACACCGAAGAACAGCGCATGCTGGCCGACAGCCTGCGCCGCCTGGTGGACCAGGCATGGACCTTTCCGCAGCGGCGGGCCCGGCAGGCCGCGGGCAAGCTGGACCGGCAGGCGTGGCAGGCGCTGGCCGAACTGGGCGTGCTGGGCCTGAACATCTCTCAAGATCACGGCGGCTTCGGCGAAGTGCCCGCCAGCCTGCTGCCGGTGCACGTCGAGCTGGGGCGGGGGCTCGTGTCCGAGCCGGTCATTCCGAGCGCGGTGATGGGCGCGGCGCTGGCCGACGCCTGCGGCCAGACGGCGCGCGGGCGCTGGCTGCCGGCCATTGCGTCGGGCGAGGCCATCGTCAGCGTGGCGTGGCAGGAGCCCGGCCGCCGTTACGCCGCCCGCCCGCAAGACTGCCGCGTTGCCCGCACCCCTGACGGCTGGCGGCTGGACGGGGCCAAGCATCTGGTGTGGCACGGCGCGGCCGCCGATGCGTGGTTCGTCAGTGCAAAGGGCGAGGACGGCCAGACGGTCCTGCTGGCGGTGCCCGCCGATGCCGCCGGCGTGCGTGTGACGGATACGCCCACGCTGGACGGCGCGCGCTGCGCGCGGCTGGACCTGGACGCGGTGCCGGTGCCAGCGCAGGCATTGCTGGCAGAAGGCGAGGCGGCCGACCACGCGCTGGCGCAGGCCTTGCAGTGGGGCACCGCCGCGCTGTGCGCGCACGCGGCAGGGGCGATGGAGCGTCTGCTGGAAATCACGGTCGATTACCTGAAGACCCGCCAGCAGTTCGGCCAGCCGCTGGCGTCGTTTCAGGCGTTGCAGCACCGGCTGGCCGAAATGCTGGTGGCCAAGGAGCTTGCGCTGTCGATGGCCTATGTGGCCGTCGCGGCGCTGACGGAATCCGACGCCGCGCAGCGGCGTCGCATGATCGCGTCGGCCAAGCTCGAGGCCGCCCGCGCCGGGCGCCTGGTCGCGCAGCTGGCCGTGCAGTTGCACGGGGGCATGGGCATGACGGACGAACTGGAGGTGGGCGACTACTTCAAGCGGCTGACCGTGGTCGATCAACTGATGGGCGATACCGCCGAGCAACTGGCCGTTCTGGAGGAATTGGCATGAGCGCACACGCACCGGCCTTCACGCAGATCCTGTTCACGCTGGATCGCGGCGTAGGCGTCATCACGCTGAACCGGCCCGAGCGCATGAACAGCTTCACCGAGGTGATGCACGGCGAGCTGTCGCGCGCGCTGGACCTGCTGGAAGGGCACGCGGGCTTGCGCGGGCTCGTGATCACCGGGGCCGGCCGCGGATTCTGCGCCGGGCAGGATCTGGGTGAACGCAAGCCAGCCGAGGACGGCTCGCGCCGGGACTTGAGCGTCATGCTGGACAAGTGCTACCGGCCGCTCATCAACCGCCTGCGCGCCTTGCCCGTGCCGGTGGTGTGCGTCATGAACGGCGTGGCGGCCGGGGCGGGCGCAAGCCTGGTGCTGGCCTGCGACGTGGTGTTTGCGGTGGAATCGGCGCGCTTCGTGCAGGCGTTCAGCAAGATCGGCCTCTTGCCCGACGCGGGCGGAACGTGGTTCCTGCCGCGCCTGGTCGGATCGGCGCGCGCGATGGGGGCCGCGCTCTTCGGCGAATCGGTGTCGGCGGCGCAGGCGGAATCCTGGGGACTGATCTGGCGCGTCGTGCCCGACGCGGCGCTGGCGGACACGATCGGGCAAGTGACGGACACGCTGGCCGCCGGCCCCACGCGCGCCTACGCGGCCACCAAGGCGGCGCTGCAGGCGTCCAGCGGCAACACGCTGGCGCAGCAGTTCGATCTGGAATGCGGGCTGCAGCGCGAACTGGGGTACACCGACGATTACCTCGAAGGCATGCGCGCGTTCGCGGAAAAGCGGCCGCCGGCGTTCACCGGCAAATGAGGCGCGGCGAAAAAAGGCGCCTCGGAAAAAAGGCGCCCCGGAAAAGCAGTCGCGCTGGATTCAGGCTTGTCGCGGCGTCTGGATCTGATCGATGAGTTCGCGCGCGCAGCCGGGCAGGGCGTCGATGTCGCGCACCAGCAGCTTGCGCTCGCGCACCACCCAGGGTTCGTCCAGCTCGACGACTTGCAGCTTGGTCTCCGACCCGTAACGGCGCGCGGCCGAGTCGGGAATGACGCCGATGCCCACACCCGCCTGCACCATGCGGCAGATCGAGTCGAAGCTGTAGAGCTGGATGCGCTGCGGCAGGCGCTGGCCGACGCGTTCGAGCTGGTCGCGCAGAAAGGCCACCAGCGTGGAGCCTTCGTGCATGGTGATGAACGGGTAGCGCACGGCGTCCGCCAGTTTGACCTTGTCCTGATCCTGCAGCGGATGGCCATTGGGCACGACCAGCACGAGGCGGTCGGTGCTGAAGTGGATGGTCTGCAATTCCGGCGCATCCACCGGGCCCGCGACGATGCCCAGGTCGGTGGTGCCGTCCAGCACGCCGCGCACGATGTCGCGGGTCAGGCGTTCCTGCAGGTCCACCGTGACGCCGGGGTGGCCCGACAGGAATTGCGCCAGGATGTCCGGCATGAATTCGGTGACGGCGGTGGTGTTGGCGAAGATGCGGATGTGGCCCGCGTCGCCGTCGGACTGCTCCTGGAAATCGTGCTTCAGGTGGTCCACCTGCCGCATGATGACGCGCGCGTGCTGCAAGAGTTTCTGCCCGGCAGGCGTGATCTCGACACCGCGGCTGTCGCGGTAGAGCAGGCGGGAATTGAGCTGGTTCTCCAGCGCCTTGATTCGCACGCTGACCGCGGCCAGGGACAGATGCGCCCGCTTGGCCGCCTGCGTCAGGCTGGGGGATTCGGCGATGTGGATGAACAGTCGGAGGTCGGCAAGGTCGAAGTGCATGGTCCATATATTACGGCGTGGCGCCGGGGGGCGGCCATTCGGGATAGGGATCGATTTGCGACGGCCAGCCCGGGCGTGGATGGCCGATTCAGGCGCAGCAAACCCCGCCTTGAGGAAAAACGAATTCACAGCCCAGACGGCTTGCGGGCATGCTTCAGTCTGTAAAAACACCACCAGAGGAACTCGGCATGACATCTACAGATCCGGCCGCATGGATCGGCAGCGGCGAGCGCAAGGCGGACGCCATGGATCCCGGCCACGCCGCGCGTATCGCCGCCACGTTGGGCGGACCGGTGCCGGCCCAGGGAGACGACCTGCCGCCGCTGTGGCAATGGGCGTTCTTCATTGCCACGGTCGGCATGGATGGATTGGGGACGGATGGGCATCCCTCGCGCGGCGGGTTCCTGCCGCCCGCGCAGGACCGCAACCGCATGTGGGCCGGCGGCCGGGTGGAATTCCGCCAGCCGCTCAAGGTCGGCGTGCCAGCCGAGCGCGTCTCCACCGTGGCCGAGGTCAAGGAGAAGGCGGGCCGCACCGGGGCCTTGCTGTTCGTGACCGTGCGCCATGAATACCGGCAGTCTGGCGAGGTGGCCATCCTGGAAGAGCAGGACATCGTGTACCGCCAGCCCTCGCCGCCCAAGCTGACAGGCAGCGAACCCGCGCCGCAGGCTGAATGGCGCGACACGGTCAACCCCACTTCCGTACTGCTGTTCCGCTATTCGGCGGTCACGTTCAATGGCCACCGCATCCATTACGACCACCCCTACGTCACCGGCGTCGAAGGCTATCCCGGCCTCGTCGTGCACGGTCCGCTCATCGCCACCGAGATGGTTGCCGCGTTTGTCCGCGCCCATCCCAAGGCCCGTCTCACGCACCTGGCCTACCGCGGCTTGCGCCCGCTGATTTCCCCCGCGCCTTTCCAGGTTGCCGGCCGCCTGTCCGAGCCGGGCGTCGCCCAGCTCTGGGCCGAGCAGGACGGCACGCTCGCCCACCAAGCCGAATTGAGGTTCACCGAATGAACATGCAGGCCTCCCGCCCGCTGGACGGCATCACCGTCGTCAGCCTGGAACACGCCATCGCGGCGCCTTTCTGCACCCGCCAGTTGGCGGACATGGGCGCGCGCGTCATCAAGATCGAACGTCCGGGCACGGGCGACTTCGCCCGCGGCTACGACGAGCGCGTGCGCGGGCTGTCCTCGCACTTCGTCTGGACCAACCGCTCCAAGGAGAGCCTGACGCTGGACCTGAAGCGCGACGAAGCGGCCGGGATCATGGACCGCCTGCTGGAATCGGCCGACGTGCTGGTGCAGAACCTGGCGCCCGGCGCCGCCGCGCGTCTGGGACTGTCCTTCGAGGCGCTGCACGCGAAGCATCCGCGCCTGATCGTCTGCGACATCTCGGGGTACGGCGAGGGCGGTCCCTACCAGGACAAGAAGGCTTACGACCTGCTGATCCAGAGCGAAAGCGGCTTCCTGTCGGTTACCGGCACGAAGGACGATCCGGTCAAGGCGGGGTGTTCCATCGCGGACATCGCTGCTGGCATGTACGCGTATTCGGCCATCCTGAACGCGCTGCTGCTGCGCCAGCGCACCGGCGTGGGCAGCCGCCTGGACGTCTCCATGCTCGAAAGCATGGTCGAGTGGATGGGCTTTCCCATGTACTACGCCTTCGACGGCGCGGCGCCGCCCGTTCGCGCGGGCGCGGCCCACGCGTCCATCTATCCGTACGGGCCGTTCCCGGTGGGCGGCGGGTCGACCATCATGCTGGGCCTGCAAAACGAACGCGAATGGCGCGTCTTCTGCGCTCAGGTGTTGCGCCAGGCCGATCTGGCCGAAGACCCGCGCTTCATTTCCAACTCGCTGCGCACCGCCAACCGCGACGCCCTGCGCGCGCTCATCGTGGCGGCGTTTGCGGACCTGTCCATCGAGCAGGTGACGCAGCGCCTGGAAGACGCGCAGATCGCCAATGCCCGCGTCAACGACATGGCGGGCGTGTGGGCGCATCCGCAATTGCAGGCGCGCCAGCGCTGGAGCGAGGTCGACAGCCCGGCGGGCGTGCTGCCGGCGCTGCTGCCGCCCGCCAGCAGCAATGCGTTCGCGCCGCGCATGGGCGCGGTGCCCGCGGTGGGCCAAAACACCGATGCGGTGCTAGCATCACTGGGATACGCGCCGGATCAGGTGGCGCAGTTCCATGCCTCGGAGGTCGTGTGACACATCCCGTCGTTCGTAGCGCCCTGTTTGTGCCGGCCTCGCGGCCCGAGCGCATCCCCAAAGCGCTGGCCGCCGGTGCGGACGCCGTCATCGTGGACCTGGAAGACGCCGTGGAACACCTGGCCAAGGCGTCGGCCCGCGAAGCCCTGTGCGATTTCCTGGGCATGCATCGCGAGGCCCGGCTCTGGGTTCGCATCAACGACGCCTCCACCTCCTGGCACGACGACGATCTGAAGGCCTGCCGCGGCAAGGCCGGCGTGGCGGGCATCCTGCTGCCCAAGGCCGAAAGCATGATGCAGGTGCGGCACGCGGCGCAGGCCGGCTGTCCGGTGATCCCCATCCTTGAAACCGCGCAGGGCATTCTCAATGCCGCCGAGATCGCCGCGACCCCTGGCGTCGCGCGGCTGGCGTTCGGCAGCCTGGACTACGGCCTGGATCTGGGCCTGACGCCCGACACGCCGGGCGCCGAAACGGTGCTGGACCACGCGCGGGTGCAGGTGCTGTTGCACACGCGCGCGGCGGGTCTGGCGCCTGCGCTGGACGGCGTTTTTCCGGGCGTGCAGGATCAGGCGGGCCTGGCGGCCGCCGCGGGTCGCGCGCAGCAGATGGGGTTCGGCGGGATGCTGTGCAT
>Ga0308166_1003976_pt1 | contig 12129 bp, 12 predicted proteins | sample PhyCR2_2_FD_202137 | JGI IMG/M metagenome (GOLD analysis project Ga0308166, IMG submission 202137) | Phyllosphere microbial communities from UC Gill Tract Community Farm, Albany, California, United States - DLSLCC.R2 | ecosystem: Host-associated > Plants > Phyllosphere > Unclassified | place... | reverse complement strand
ATGTCGTAGCTCAGGCGCACCTGTTCATTCTGGTAGAAATCCGGCGAGAAAAGGTCTTCGAACTGCCCTGGAAACAACGGCGTGTTGCGATGGCGCTGGTACCGCAGCACCATCCGATCGCCCACTTGCAGCTCCGGGAAGATCACCACCTTGACCCGCGAGTCCTGGAACATCGGTGCCTGGGCAGACTCAAGCTCCTGCTGCTCCTTGATCCGGTCGGGTGTTACCACGACTTTGCGGCCATCGGGTTTGAGGGTGTAGGCCTCGACGATATCCAGGGTTTCGAGGGTGCGATTGTAGGTGACCGAGCGCTGGGCGTTGGAGGTGATCGCGCGCTCTTCATTGATCCGCATAACCCGTTCGACATCCAGCACAAAGCTGCCGTCGGCATTCACGACGTAGGACTGAATATTTTTTTCATGGGTCAGGGAAAGGTCGGTGTAATCGGCACGGGCTTGCGTCGTCAACAGCGCGCAGACCGTGACTGCCAGCACACCGAACAGGCGTAACGCAGAGAACGGGAGGCTTTGCATAGAGATCCTTCTGAGCTAGGGGCGCGCCGTTTCACCGGGGCGTATGTTCCTGAATATGCCAATGGACAGGACTCGCAAGCGCTTCGCCTATTCATTTGGCTGACGTTCAAGGGTTATGAAGATTTTTTCAGGTTTCTCTCGCACGCTATGGGGGCCGAGATTTTCCTTTGAGTAAGACGTTTTCGAATGATTTTATTTAGTCTCGATTAATCAAAAAGTTAAACGCCTCGATTATGGTCATGGAGCGCAGGCGTGTTTTTTTGACGGGCCGATGATTTTTTCCCGTTCGTTTTATTCCAAACAGGTCTTTTACCGAAAAATCAGGCTCATGCTTTATTGGTCGAAGCGGGCGGAGGCCTTGGGCAATGCGGTCTTCGAAGCGGCAATCAAGCAAGCATTGTTTGAGTTAGCGGTGCCTTCAAAAGGATCAACCCATGGCATTCACCACTCTGATACTCGACGCGCCCGGTCCGCCGCTGCTCTATGAGGAAATCGATCGATTCCTTGAACTGGGCTTGGCGGTCGTCCTTAACCTCTATTACTTCACCGACAAACACAGCATCCAGCAGCACTACGGCGCACGCATCGGGTATGCCGATATCAACGGCCATGATGAGCGGGGTTTTATCGCAGCGGTGGATCAGGCTGGGGGTTACAGCGTGTTCAAGACGCGCTTGAACATCCCGCTGGGCGGCGAACTGATTCGCGCAGCCAGCTCACCCGGGTTGCCCACACCGCTGCGCGCCATTGCCCAGGCCGGGACCGGTCTCAACCATATCGACCGACAGGCGTGCGAGCAGGCGGGAGTGACGGTTCTGCATACGCCGGGTTCCAACGCGACCGCTGTGGCTGAATACGTGTTGGCCCAGGCGTTGTTTTTGTCTCGGGATCTGGACCACTACAACGCGCAAACTCACCAAGGCCACTGGTCAAAAGGCACCTTGGCGCCTGCTGCTGAATACGCTGAACTCACCCTCGGGCTGGTGGGCACCGGCAGCATTGCCCAGCAGGTGGCGTGCAAAGCCAGCGCCTTGGGGATCAAGGTGATTGCCACCGGGTCCGAGCGTTTCACCGAGCAGGAGGCGCGCCGCCTCGGGCTGCAACGCAGGCAAACCCTGGAACAGTTGCTGGATGAGGCCGATATCGTTTCGATCCATGTGCCGCTCACTCCGCAGACTCGCGGCTTATTCGGCAGCGCCGAGTTCAAGCGGATGCGCCAGGGTTCGATACTGATCAATACCGCTCGCGGTGGCATCGTCGACGAGCAGCAACTGGCCGCCTTCATGATCCGGTTTCCCCGGCATATCAAGGCGGTGGCCATTGACACCTTCGCCCTGGAAAAAGACCGTTTCAGCTCGCCGTTGGCGGGCATTGCCGGTGCGCAATTGACGCCGCATATCGCCGGCAATACCACCACCGCAATCCGCACTGCTTCGCAGCGCATCGTCGACCACATCCACGCGTTCAGTCACGCCTTGCAGATGCAGTGTCGCTGATACCGCCTGGGCCGGCTAAGGGGCTAAGCGAGCTTCACATTCATGGTGATGTGGGCAGTGAAGACCTTGACGCCGCCCGCATCGAAGATCTCTACCGGCACGATCTTGTCGCCCGCGGTCTGCCAATCGATAGCGCTGCCATCGGCGACGGCGCGGATATCGGTTTTCGCCTTGGCCAGGTATTCCACGCTCATGCCCTTGGGAATCCAGCGTGCGCCAGCCGGGATCGACGCATCGGTCATCATGCCGCCGGCCAGTTCGGCGGCGTTGCACAGCGCAATGGCATGCACCGAAGCCAGGTGGTTGGTGATTTCCTTGCGAAACGGCACGGTGACCACTGCATGGTTGGGCTTGAGTTCCGCGATCTCGGGAGTGATGGTGCTGAAGTAGGGTGCCATCTGGCACGCCAGGTTGCTGAATGCGGCAGGGCCTACGCTATTGAACATGCTCAGTGCTTGGCTCATACGAATATCCTCAAAGTTTAATTACGGAATAATATTCCGTAACAGAACAATATTCTGTAGATTCCATGCCTGTCAACCCGAGCTTTCTCTGGCGGTCGCTCAGCCTATAAACTGTTTTGATTTGGCGTTCCCCCCCATGCACTCCATCGATCTCATCGAGCGCACCTTCCCCGGCAGGCGCAGCGACCTCAAGCGCACCATCCTGCGTGAGGCGCTGGCCTGTTTTAACGACGCAGGCATCGAGGCGACCAACATCGAGACCATTCGTGCGCGCTGTGACACCAGCGTGGGCGCTATCTATCACCACTTCGGCAACAAGGAAGGGCTGGTCGCCGCGCTGTTCTTTGCTGCGCTGGAAGATCAGGCCAGCCTGCGTGACCACTACCTGCAAGCCGCGGATACGGCCCACGCCGGTGTGGTCGGCCTGGTGTACAGCTACGTTGAATGGGTCACCGCCCAGCCGGACTGGGCGCGGTTTGTGTTCCAGAGCCGTTTTGCCGTGTCCAACGGCCCGTTCAAGGACGAGTTGATTGCGCGCAACAAGCAGCGCAACCAGCAGTTGAAGGAGTGGATGGGCGGGGAAGGGCGCAAGGAACACTTCAGCCATTTGCCCGCAGAACTTATCCCTTCGTTGATCATTGGCGCGGCGGAAAGCTACTCCCGTGCGTGGCTGTCGGCGAAGGTCAAAAAGAGTCCCTTAGAGTACCGTGAGCTGCTGGCTGAAGCGGCGTGGAGCTCGATCAGCCAGCGTTAGTCATTCCTCCTCATCCCCCTGTGGGAGCTGTCGAGCTTTGGCGAGGCTGCGATAGCGGTGGTTCAGGCGATGAAGAGTTGACTGCGCCGCCGCCTTCGCAGCCTCGCCGGGGCTCGACAGCTCCCACATTTGGGCGGTGTTGTTGTCGGGAGTTGTGTTTGGCGCAATGGTCCTGCCAATCGAGATCAACTCAGCACCGCTAATCCCTGTGGGAGCTGTCGAGCCCCAGCGAGGCTGCGAAGGCGGTGGTTCAAACGATGAGGCAATGCCACCGCCTGATCAAATTCCGTCTGGGGCTATACTGGCCTCCTTCCAACCCATCGAGATCCCCATGAGCACCTCCCTTTCCCTGGCGCCTGCACGCAAGCCTGCCGCGCCACTGATAGCCTTTATCATCCTGGTGGCGGGCGCCCTGTTCCTGCAAAACATGGTCGGCGCACGCCAAGTGTTGTTGCTGGTGGTCGGCGCCGCGCTGGGCCTGACGCTCTACCACGCGGCCTTCGGTTTTACCTCGGCCTGGCGCGTGTTTATCAATGATCGGCGTGGCGCCGGCTTGCGTGCGCAGATGGTGATGCTGGCGGTGGCGGTGCTGCTGTTTTTCCCGGCGCTGGGCGCGGGCACTTTGTTCGGCCAGCCGGTCGTGGGGCTGGTGGCGCCGGCCGGTGTGTCGGTGGTGTTCGGGGCGTTTATCTTCGGGATCGGTATGCAGCTGGGTGGCGGCTGTGCATCGGGCACCTTGTTCACCGTGGGCGGTGGTAATGCGCGCATGTTGGTGACGCTGCTGTTCTTTATCTGTGGCTCGTTGATCGCCACCCACCACGTCGACTGGTGGTTTGCGTTGCCGTCGTTCCCGGCGGTGTCCATCGTCAAGAGTTTCGGTGTTTTGCCGGCGTTGATCCTGAGCCTGGCAGTGTTCGCGCTGATTGCGGTGGTGACCGTGCGTCTGGAAAAGCGCCGTCACGGCCAGCTTGAACAAGGCGTGCACAGCGAGCATCAAGGGCTGCGCCGCTTTCTGCGTGGGCCCTGGCCGCTGGTGTGGGGCGCGATTGGCCTGGCGCTGCTCAACTACGCCACCCTGGCCCTGGCCGGGCGGCCATGGGGCATTACCTCGGCGTTCGCGCTGTGGGGCGCCAAAGTGGCAAGCGGGTTGGGCGTGGATGTGGCGAGTTGGGCATTCTGGCAGATGCCGGGCAATGCCAAGGCCCTGGCTGCACCGGTGTGGGAAGACATCACCAGCGTCATGGATATCGGCATTGTCCTCGGTGCGCTGCTGGCCGCAGGCCTGGCCGGACGTTTCGCGCCCAGCCTGAACATCCCGCTGCGCTCGTTGATCGCGGCTGTGATCGGCGGCCTGCTGCTCGGCTACGGCTCACGCCTGGCCTATGGCTGTAACATCGGCGCCTATTTCAGCGGCATCGCTTCGGGCAGCCTGCACGGTTGGGTGTGGCTGGTGGCGGCGTTTATCGGCAATGGCGTGGGCGTGCGCCTGCGGCCCTTCTTCTTTGCCGGCGAACGGCCCCAGGTGGCCTTGAGTGGTTGCTGAGCAGTCCGTCCACATTCGCCTGGCGCGCACGCAAGACGCCAGGTTGTTGCCCGCCATCGAGCAGTGCGCGGCCCAGGCGTTTCGCGCAATCGAAGGGCTGGCCTGGCTGGCGGATGCCGCGTCGATTGGCATCGAGTGCCATCGGCAGTGGATCGCGCTATCGACCTGCTGGGTGGTGGTTGATCACCACGACCAACCCCAGGGTTTCCTCAGCGCAGAACGCTTTGGCGACGATCTGCATATCCATGAAGTGTCCGTGGCCCGGCCGCTGCAAGGCCAGGGCTGGGGGCGCAGGCTGGTGGAAACGGCGATGAACCACGCCCGCGCCCAGCAACTGCATGCAGTGACCCTGACCACCTTTGTGCATGTACCGTGGAATGCACCGTTCTACCGGCGCCTGGGCTTCGCTACTCACAGTGATCCGCGTCTGGAAACGATCCTGGCGGATGAATACGCCCATGGCTTCGAACCCGGCAGCCGTTGTGCCATGGCGTGCCCGGTGATATGTCCGAATCCGTCCTGAAGTAGTCTGCCTTGCGCCTGTTGTACGCTGTAGGTTGTCCTTGTCATGGCTTGCATCGTTCACCCACTGATGCCAGCCACGAGGACTGTCCATGCTCCATAAAGCCCTGATCGTGATCGACGCCCAGCATTCGTTCCGGCATTCAACCTACTGGTCGTGGCCCGCGAACTGCTGGCCGAGTCGGACCTGGGCATTGAAACCGTGGCCGAGCGCGCAGGCTTTGGTTCGGCGCGGCATCTGCGGCGTATCTGGGGCAAGTATGAAGTGGCCACCCCTTCAGCCATGCGCCTTACTCAGCAGGCGTCTCGGGGGAGGTGACAGGATTTTCGCCGGCCTCGGTCGCCAGCTTCAAGCGGTCGGCCTTGCTGATGTATTTGTCTTTGCTTTTCGGCGCCAGCTTGGCGCTGGCCTTTTTGGCTTTGGCCTTGAAGAGCTGCTGGAGTTTTTTCTGGCGGTTCATGTTGCGGAGCCTGAGAGGGAAAGGCGCGGATGATACCAGTTTCAGCAAATGTGGCCGGGCCCTGGGTCGCTTTTTAGTGCTGATCTGTGCATTGAATCGTCCTTCGTTTCGCCAATAATCGGGCCGAGTATCCAGCGCAAACGGAAAAGCCCCGATGAGCATTCACACCCGTACCAAACGCATGACTGTCCCTCAATTGATCGCCATGAAAGGGCAGCAGAAAATCGTCTCCCTGACCGCCTACTCCAGCGCTATCGCCAAGCTGATCGATCCGATCGTCGACTTCATCCTGGTCGGTGACTCCACGGCCATGGTCGGCTATGGCCGGGCGTCGACCCTGAGCATGCAACTGGAAGAAATCATCGGCCACACCCGGGCGGTGGTCGACAGCACACGCTTGGCCTGTGTGATCGCCGACATGCCGTTTGGCAGTTACCAGGAATCCCATGAGCAGGCGTTTCGCAATTGTGCCCAAGTATTGGCGCGTACCGGTTGCGATGCGGTCAAGCTGGAGGCCAATCAGGCCCTGGCCGGCACCGTGGAGTTTCTGGTTGCACGGGGTGTACCGGTGATGGCCCACGTGGGGCTGATGCCGCAGTTCGTCAACGTCATGGGCGGGTTCAAGGCTCAGGGCCTGAGCGCTGAAACCGCTGCGGTGATTGCCGCCGATGCTCGCGCCAACCTTGAAGCAGGGGCCTTCAGCCTGCTGCTGGAAGGGGTGGCCGAAGGTGTGGCCCGGCAGATCACCCTGGACTCAAGCCAACCCACCATCGGCATCGGCGCATCGCCGGCGTGTGACGGCCAGGTGTTGGTCACCGAGGATGTGCTGGGCCTGGGCGGCGGCTCGATGCCGCGCTTCGTCAAGCAATACGCTGATGTGGGGGCGGTGATTCGCGATGCCTGCGAGCGTTTCGCCGACGATGTGCGCCAGGGTCGTTTTCCCGAAGACCGGCACTGCTACGGGCTTTGACGCAACGCCTGGGCCAGGTGTTGGACGGCCTGGGCAATGTCCTTGCTCCAGTCGAGTGTGTAGCTCAGGCGCAGGTGATCTGGCCAGGCGCCTTGCTGGCTGAACAGTTCGCCGGGGGCGATGACGATGCGTTGACCGAGCAGGTCCGCAAACACCTGGCGCATATCCACCGGGCGGCTGGCCCGGAGCCAGAAGCTGGCGCCGCCGTGGGGTTCGACCACCTGCCATTGGTCATTGCCGTGGGTTAACAGCAGGGCTTTGAGCTGCGTCATGCGCGCCAGCAACCGTGCGCGCAACGCCTTCAGATGGGCGTCGATACGCTTGGACGCAAACAGCTTGGCGATGGCTTTCTGGCGGATCGGCGAGAGGCGAAAGCCGCGCTCCAGGAACAGCTGCTGCAACGGCGCCCCAGCACTGCGACACAGCACATAGCCGTAGGGTGCCTCCGAGCCTATGACTTTGTCGAAGGTCGAAAACACCAGCAGTTTGTGCGGGGCGGCGTAGTCGCGATAACGCGCCGGTTGCGGGCCGAAATACAGCTCGCCGTAGGTGTCGTTTTCGAACAACCAGATATCGCGCTCGGCCAACCATTCGCAGATCTGCTGTTTATCCTGCGCGGGCATCACACCGCCCTGGGGCATATTCACCGTCGATGACAGCACCGCCAGGCGGATCGGCTCACGCTTGAGCAGCGTGTTCAGAGCGTCCAGGTCAAAACGCCCATCTGCGCCGAGCGGCATCTCGATCACGCGGATCTTCGCCGCCTGCAATTGCCGCAGGATCGCCCACGAACACGGCGACTCCACCAGTGCGAGCGTGCCCGCCAGGTTCAAGGCATTGAGCGAGACCTCCAACACACTGTGCAGGTCCGAGCCGATATACACCTGGTCGGCTTGCCAGTAATGGTCAGTAGAGCGGCTGTAGCGTTCGGCCAAGGCCGCGCGCAACTCGGGCTCGCCCATTGGCAGATACAGGGGGGCCAGCGAGCGCGGGTACTGCCGGGTCAGTTCACGTTCCAGCATCAACAAAGGCTGCTCCAGCGACAGCAGCATCGCAGGCGCGTCGCTGCTCAGGGCCAGCATGCCGGGTTGGCGTGCGTTGGCGAAGACCTGGTCGAGCAGGGGGGATGAATTTGGGTTGATGGCGGGAGCCGAGTTCGGGGCGATGAAAAAGCCGAGCTTGGGCCTGGCCTGGATCCGCCCTTGTTCCTCAAGCAATGCATAGGCGTACTTGGTGGTCGACACCGACACGCCCAAGCGCAGGGCCAGTTGGCGCAGGGACGGCAATTTGCGTTCGCCGTCGGCAGGGCAGGCCTCGATCAGCTCGATGAGGTAGCGGTACACCGCCTGATAGGCAAAGGTGTCTTTGCTTCTTTTCATACTTATTTGAACCGCTGTTCTGTAGGAGCGAGCTTGCTCGCGAAGCACTTCAGCACGCCACGTTTTACCTGGAAGCGCGCGTTATCGTTGAGATTTTTCGCGAGCAAGCTCGCTCCTACATCATCAAACCCTGATCAACGTGCCAAAAACTGGCTGATCAACGTGATCACCTGCTGCTGGATAATCGGTCGTGGCCGTGCCCCCGGCCCATCCTGACAAATGATGCTGTCGCCGGGCACATCCGCGTCGAGCACCGCCGCTGCGCCCGGTTTGCATTGCGACATGAAGCTGAAGTGGTTGGCGTCGCTGATCTGCACGTACTGCGTCGAGGCTTTTGGCAACCGCTTGGCCATGTCGGCCGATTCCATCTGCGCCGGCAAATCCGCTGACGGTACACCGGCCGCTATTACCAAGGCCCGCACCGGCAGCGCCGCCAGGCTTGCATCGGTAAACCCGCGCGACAGGCCCAGGTCCAAAGACACCACGGCGCTGACGCGTTTGTCGCTCAAATCCGCGGCCAATTGCTCCTTCCCGTTCGCAGTGCCCTCAGGATTCATCTCGCGGTAGGCGGTACACGCGACCAGCGTCGGGTGGGCGCTGCAGTCCCGGGCAAACAGCGCCGGGTCAAAACGCGCACCGGCCGTCTCCATCACCGTCCAGCCCCCCAGGGAATGCCCCACCACTGCGATCCGCCCGCTATCCACCGCACCGAATGGCGCCGGCTGCGCCAGCAACGCATCAATGGCCCGGCTCAAATCCTTGGGCCGCTGCCATAACTGCGCAGCGGCCTGGGTGCTGCGATCCTGGCTGGTAGTGCCCGGGTGGTTGACCGCCGCCACGATATAACCCTGCTGCGCCAACGCACTGGCCAGCCACGCCTGTTTGCCCCAATTGCCACCGTAGCCGTGGGAGAGCACCACCAAAGGATGCTTGCCGGGCGTCGGCGCCGCATCCGGAACGGCCAGCACGCCGATGAACACCACATTGTCGGCGATCAGCCTGGGGTTGGCATTGGTGGTGGCGGGGTACCACACAGCCATTTCTAGTGGGCGGTTGTTGTGGGTGTCTGGCAGGGTGGTGGTTTGAAAGCCGACGGGGCTGTCGCTGGCGAATGCGGGAGCGCTCAGGCACATCAGCAGCAGAGCGGCGAGGGGGGCTTTCATGCTTTTTTCGTCCTTGAAAGGGAGGGCGCAGCATGACCTGAAACGGCTGGTTCAGGTAGAGGGGAGGCGGGATTACGAAGTGGCTGACAGAGTCCTACTGCTTGGTATTACAGATGCGGACTTCACGTTTTTAGGAAGTAGCTGGCTTACTTGAAGCTGTAAGTCATGCAGTGTTGGAGCGTAAATCCTACTGGATGTGTCGACACTGACCTTTAATTAAAGGGTGATGATTATGGAGCTTATAAGTGCATCACATGGTTCGAAGCCGAGGTATGACCTGTCTGGCCGTAGTTATTTAGTCTTTTTGCTGATCGGAATGACTTTTTCCCCCTCCGGTGTAGTTAATGCCGAGGAAAAAATGATCAGTAAAACGGTCACGCCCACTGTTATCAACGTCATTTCTATTGGTGGGACTGGACTGGCCATTTTTAGCTTGTCCCCCAGCGATTTTCCAGCCGGTTCCTTCGGCGTTCCCAAACAGTTGCTAGGGATTGATTGGAATACGACCTCCTACCCCGAAAACATAAAGGAAAGCGTTGAGTTGTGCTATTCGCGTCCTTATAACACCGCCCAGCGAACGTGTGTGCCGATTTGGCCTGGATCTTCCGGAACGTCGACCGACTTCAATGATCAGCCCTTCGGCCAAGGTGCGGGCGTGACCATCAAGCATCATGTTTTGGGCGGCGGTGCACGACTGGGTTATCCCGCTGGCAGCGACACGGTGACAGTTCGGTATAGGGACTAAGTTGCGAGCCCCGCTCGCGATCAGCCTGCGGGGCTTACTTGCAGCTCAAAAGCGTTGTTAATCGATCGCGAGGCCATTTATGGTAACTATCAACGTTGATACGTCGTTAGCCAATAATCGCTTGGGTAGTACTGTTGTCCGTGACTTGAGCCCAGTCTCGGTGTTGCCTCTTCGAGACCCTATCGGCGCGCCTGCCGTTGTTGAAGCCGATGCTGACAACACCTTATCGATCCTGGCGAGGCAACTAAGTGACGCTGCCAACCATGACGCCGGCATGCGTCAAGCAGACCCAGGCAACAACCTCTCCAACCCGCTCGATGCGATCAGCGACGAAAGATATTTCGCTGACAAAGCTCAGCATGATGCTGAGGTTCCCGATACTCACGTTCTGGAATTGCTTGAGCGCGCCAAGCAAGCCACCGCCTTTGCCAACGGTTTGGCCAGTAACCCTTTCAAAGGACTCGCGGTCGATCAATTGACGCTGATTGCTCGCGACGAAAGCGGTACGTTCACCGTCAACGAACGGCGCGCAGCCTGGCAGGAGGTTCGCCTGAATGAACAGCGGGTCAGCGCCTCTTCAGGTTCCGCCATTGGGCGTGAACTCATGATTTCTCGGCTCTTCCTGGGGCATGAACCTGCGGTGGCCGAAGGCACCCTGACCTCTAGCAATATGGCCCAAAGCAGTTACGACTTCCTGACTCGTGATGATCGCAGCCTGTTGTCAGACATGTACGCCTATGCGCAGGAGCAAGGAGCCGACTTGGCATATGTCGACATGCTGGCCTACGACCTCGGCAACTACCGCCATCACGGCAATGGTCGCCAGCTCTTGAGCGGTAATAATGGCTACAACCAGGAGGGGCGCCGGGTGACGTTCAACTTCAAGGAGCATGATGTAGCTGCGGCATCACGCATTCTGTACGGCTCGGCCATTGACTCTACCCGCCTCGAACAGGGTTTTTTACGTCATGTCCTGAACCCGGACTTCGGCGCGCTGAGCAATATGGGCAGCATCGCTTTCCTTGAGCAGATGGTGCTGAAATTTTCCAGTGCAGGTGCCACGCAAGCTTTGCTGGGCAGGGAGTTCGCGACTTATACACCGATAAGTATCAACGACAATATGGTGGTCACAGTAGCCGAAGAGGTAACGCTCACATTTGATGAGCCCGTGCTTATCAACACCGATGGCATCTGGACCATCACCGAAAAAGGTAAGGCCGCGGGTTACACCATGGACCCGGCCACCGGAAAACCGCGTCGGGCGGCTGCGCCTTCAGTCGACGACAGGCAGCCGCACAGCGTCGTCGATGAGGCCGTAGCCGACCCTTTGAAGACGCGCTCTCTGGTAGACACCCTTGCAGGCACCCCCGATCAGTCCACCCCGCGATGGCGCTGGCCTGGGTATTTATTAAAATTGATGAAAAATCCAAAACCATGAGGAGGGGTGCAATCACACGCCTTGGCCACCCACTGACTTAGGTTTAAAGCCAACTTTAAGGTCAATGGTTTTCGAAGGTAAACCCGGGGGTGTGGCATGTGCAGAATGCGCAGCTGCTGATTAATCGTCTGCGCGAGGAAGGGGTGGCTCCAGCGTCTTCCAAGAGAAAGGGCGCCCACCAGGCTCCGAGGGCCTGACCGGCGCCTAGGCGCTGCCGAGTCGTCGTGAAGTCGATCATGACGACGCGGCGGTCTATCGGGTGGCTGCAAGACTAGCTAACCGTTGAAGCACTTTCCCTCGCCATCAATTTGTCCACCAACAAAACCCCCAATTCACTCAGCTGATGAATCGCCAGCGCGACATCGCGCTGTTTGCCTGACAGTTCATCCGACAGGTCAAGCAATAACGCTGTCACCGAGGAAAAGGTTTCGTAGCTGTTGGCGATGAGCATTTCGTTGCTGGCGTCGTCGGCAACGCTGAACAGCGGTGAGGGGGGTGGTTCGGCGTGGGTGTTAAGGGATGCCTGATCAAGCTTGAGGTTTGGATCGTTTGGAGGGTTAGGCGTGATTTTGTACATATGCGTAATTCCTGAGTGGGGCCGACACCGTTTCGCTACTAAACGAAAGGGTGGCAGCTGTACGCAGGTTAGTAGACCGGGGAA
>Ga0308166_1003974_pt1 | contig 12131 bp, 8 predicted proteins | sample PhyCR2_2_FD_202137 | JGI IMG/M metagenome (GOLD analysis project Ga0308166, IMG submission 202137) | Phyllosphere microbial communities from UC Gill Tract Community Farm, Albany, California, United States - DLSLCC.R2 | ecosystem: Host-associated > Plants > Phyllosphere > Unclassified | place... | reverse complement strand
CTTGCCAACAATGAGTTCGCCATCAAGCGCAAGTGGTCTCCCGAAAATGGCGGCAGATTCGTCTTGCGTTCCGAACGTAACGACATATCGTTCTTGCGAATTGCGGCGCTGCACGTCGCCGCGCCTTCCTCTCTTGGTGTCCCGGTGTCGTTCGAGCTGACGAATCTCGGCGATGCCAACGATTTCCCGAGCATCGCCGTCGTGATGATTGGCACCGGCGGCCTACCCGCCCGCCAGGTCGTTTTCTCCCCGAACGATTATGCGCATGACGCTCGGTTCGAACGGCAGCATGTCGAGCTGCTTCTGCAGCCACATCCGGAAGAACGTAGTTTCAAGGTCCAGGCTTTTTACGAAGGCAAGCCATGATTGGCCTGGTGAAAATAGCGAGCAGCTCGGACGCCGCGCGTTACCACGATAATGCGCTGAAGGAGAGTGGAGCGGGCCATGATCGCGCGGACAACTATTACGCAAACGAACAGGCGACTCTGACCTGGCAGGGACAGGCAGCGGAGATCCTGGGTATCGCCGGCCAGAAGGTCACGAAGGAGCAGTTCGTGAAGTTCCTGAAAGGGGAGATGATCAATCCAGCGACTGGCGAAGTGCAGTACCTGAGCAGGAATTCCAAGGGAGATGAAAGGCGTCTCGGCTACGATTTCACGATCTCCGCGCCGAAGAGTGTGTCGATCGTGGGCATCCTCGGCGGCGACGAGCGCGTCGTCCATGCCCATGTCGACGCGAACCGGAAAGCGATGTCCTGGCTCGAGGAGCATGGCGCGCAGCTGCGCGTGAAGGATGCGCGCGGGCAGAGCGAGCGAGTCATGAGCGGCAATCTCCTGTACGCCACCGTGCTGCACGAGACCAGCCGCGCCAACGACCCGCAGCTGCACAACCATAATGTGGTGGTGGCGGTCACGTACCACCATGGTGCACGCGCGTGGCGCAGCCTGACGAACGACGAGCTGTTCCAGATTCGCACCCAGGCCGACACGATCTACAAGGCCGAACTGGCGCGCAACCTTCGCGAAGCCGGGTATGGGATCGTCTACCGCGATAACGGTATCGATTTCGACATCGAGGGTGTCGCAGGTCCCCATCTCGAGGCATTCAGCCAGCGTACCCAGCAGATGCGCGAGGCGCTGCGGGCGCGCGGCATCGATCCGGACGGCGCGTCCCACCTTGCAAGGCAGACGGCCGTCCTCGATACGCGTGCGCGCAAGGTTGATCATGAGCGTGACTACCTACGCGAGATCTGGCAGGAGAAGGCACGCGAGGCAGGGCTGGATGTCAATGTCGTCGTCGAGAAGGCGAGGCGGGCCGGTCCGCGGAGCCTTCCCGAGGAGCAGCTGGCCCGGGATGGCGTGACGCGGGCGATGCGCCATCTGGCCGAGCGCGAGCAGGCATTCAAGGTGTCGCAGCTCGAATCTGAAGCGGTTTTCTTCAGCAATGGCGCCGGGGTGGACGCCATCCGGCATGCGATCGAGGACCGCAGGGAAGATCGTTCCCTGGTCGAGCGCGCCGGCAAGGGAACGCCGAGGCTGACCACCTCCACCGCGATTGCCAACGAACTGACACTGCAGAACAGCATCCGCAAGGGAAAACGAAACGGAACCGCCATCCTGCGGACGCGCGAAGAGTTCGACAAGCTCCTCGACGGCTTCGAAGCGCGCAAGTCGGTGGAGGCCGGCAAATCGTTCAAGCTGTCGGTCGAGCAGGTCAACGCGGCCCGCAATATCTTGATGCATGAGGATAAGTTCCAGGGAATCCAGGGCGACGCTGGCACCGGCAAGACGGCCGCGCTGGAATTCGTCCACGAGGTGGCCCGCGCGCGCGGCTGGGAGACCCTCGGAATGGCGGCGTCGACCACTGGCGCTCGAGAGCTGGAGAGTGCGACGGGCATCCCGAGCCAGACCGTGGCGGCATTCCTCGCCAAAAGGGACGAGCGTCTCCGGATGCTGCAGGCCGAACTGCGGCAGCTCGAGGTCGACTTCGCGCACGCGCCTGGAAGACTCCCGCAGGTCAAGCGCGTGGCGAAGCGCGACCTGAACATGGAGGACCGCGGTTTCACGGCGGGCCGCTACGTCTTCGATTCGAAGAGCGGCGAAGTGCTGAAGGCGCCGACCGGTGCGTGGCATCCGTTGAACGAGCTGGGCGTCAAGTTGCAGGACACGGGCCTGGCGCGCCGCATCGACGGGGACAGGCGGATGCAGGAGGCTGAGCGCTTCGTCGACCGCTTCCGCGGCCGGGTTGAGCGCACCGCAGGCAATATGACGGAAGCGCTGGGGCGCAGCCTGGTCGGCTACGAGCTGGTGGCAGCCGGCGAGGCGAAGGCGGCGCGTGCCGAGCACCGGGAACAAAACGTGCGGGAACGCGAGAGGCTACGCTCTTACCTGACCAAGGCGGCGCAGATCCAGAACCTGCTGGCGACAGGAAATGGCGAGGGGAAGCGATTGCTGATGGTGCTGGACGAGTCGTCAATGACGGGCACGAAGGACGCCGCGCGCATTGCCGAGATCGCTCGCGACATGGGGGCCCGTGTCGTGGTACAGGGCGACATCAAGCAGCACGGCTCGGTGTCCGCCGGCCGCGCCTTTCTCCAATCACAACAGGGAGGAATCAACCTGTCGAGGATCGAGGAGACGCGCCGGTTCGACAACGCCACCGCTCACCAGAAGAACGCAATCGCCGAGATGAAACAAGGGCGTTACGCGGCTGCGCTCGGCACGCTCGACACGACTCTCGGCAACGACTTGTACGCGACGACCGCCGCGCGGCTCATCCAGAACCGGCGCCAACTGCTCAGCGAGGGGATCCTGGAGCCGAGAATTGGCGTCGTGACCATTACCAACGATGATCGCAAGGCAGCCAACAAGGCTATCCGCGCAGCGCTGCGCAACGAAGGCGTTATCAAGGGACCAGAACACACGAAGCAGCATCTGGACAATCCCAAGCTCACGCAACAGCAGTATCGATTCGTGCGGGCACTGGCCAGGGAAAACGTGGATCGCGCGGTTGCGCTCCGGGATTACAAAAGCCTCGGTATTGCGCGGGGCGAGATGCTGACTGTCGCCGACTACGATTTCAATCGAAACCGGCTGATTTTGAAGACCGAGCGCGGCAAGGTTGTCGAGCTGGATCCTGCGATGCACACGAAGTTCAGCTTCGCCCGGTTGGAAGAGCGCGATTATGCCGTTGGGGACACGGTCGAGGCCATGGCCAACATCGGTCGTTCCAAGGAACCCGGGCGGATCGCCAACGGCACGCGCGGCGCGATTATCGGAATCGACACGCAAGGTGCGCGCATACGCTGGCAGGACGGGCGGGAAAAGACGATGACGAACCAAGAGCTGCGCCACGTCGACCATGCATACGCGCACACCTCCCACAAGGAACAGGGCGTCACGAACCACCGCGAGATCTTCCTGGTCAGCGAAAACGGGGCGCACTGGCTGAACCGCGAAACAAGCTATGTCGCGGCGTCGCGGGCCCGGCAGAACACCGAGATCGTCACAACCGCATCCGCGCGTGAAAAGATGCTCGAGAACGCCGGCAAGGAGCCCGAAAAAACGACCGCGATCGATATCGGCGACAATCTTGCCGTGGACAAGATCAAGCGGAAAGAGCGCGCGCAGGCGCCTGCGCGCGAGGCGCAGCGCGAACGGCCAGGGCCGGAGCTGAGCATGTGATGACGGCGAACCGAGGATTTGACCTCGTGTTTCGATTCCTTCACACCAGGTCATAGCTGGTACTACGCCCGCCCGCTCCGGAACGCTGCAGAATTCCTTGTCCCACCAACTCCTGAATGTCACGCAGGGCAGTATCGGGCGAGCATTTGGTCAAAGCCGCCCACTTGCTGCTGGTGAGCTTGCCCTCGAACCCATCGAGCAGGCGATTGAGCACCTTCACCTGCCGTTCATTGAGCGCGACTCCCGACATGCGCTGCCAGAAACGCGCCTTGTGCAGCACCGCGTCGAGCGCATGATTGGCCAAGCGCACAGCCTCGCCAAGCATTTGCAGGAACCATAGGAGCCACTCCGTCACATCCAGGCTGCCCTTTTGCGTGCGTTCCAGGATGTCGTAATAGGCTTTGCGTTCACGCTGGATCTGCGCGGACAAGCTATAGAAGCGTTGGGGACTGCCATCGGCGCGTGCGAGCAAAAGGTCGCCAATGGCGCGCGCGATGCGGCCATTGCCGTCGTCGAATGGGTGCAAGGTGACGAACCACAGGTGTCCCAGTCCGGCGCGGATCAGAGCCGGCTCCGGCTGAACCCGTGCATTGATCCATTCCAGGAAGCGCTCCATTTCTGCCGACAAATGCTCGGCCGGTGGCGCCTCGAAATGCACGCGTTGCCGGCCAAGGGGGCCGGACACTACTTGCATCGGGCCCTGGGCGTCGTCACGCCACGTGCCGATGGTAATCCTGCTCAGGCCGGAATAGCCGGTCGGGAACAAAGCGGCATGCCAGCCAAACAGACGCGCCTGCGTGAGCGGTAACGAACTGTTGATCGTGGCGTCCAGCACCATCTCGACCACGCCCTCTACATGGCGGTCAACCGGCGCGAGCGAACCAATATCCACTCCAAGGCGGCGCGCAATGGATGAGCGTACCGATGCGACGTTCAGGTGCTCACCCTCGATTTCGCTGGTCTTGACCACGTCATCGGTCAACGCGGCAAGACTGGCCTGGTCTCGCAATGCCAGGCCGATATCGGTGAGCCTGCCCAGCAGCAGCCCCTGTGCCTGGCTGACGTGCGCAAGAGGCGACACCAGTGCAGCAAGGTCGTAGCGCCAATTCGGCCAGTCGGGTGCTTGCCAGATGTAAGTGTAATCGCCGTATTTCATGCGGCGATTGTAAGGTGCAATCGCCGCACGGGCAATTTAAATAACGCAGGAAATGCGGCGATTAGCCTATCTTATGCCGCAATGTTTGCGCCCTGGCAACAGGGGCAAAATACATAGTGACTTTTGGTGGCCGCGGTAGCACGTCGCAGGGGCGAACATTGTGAGGTGCAGTCCGATGCAGTCGTGTGTCAGCAGGATCCAGGCGGACGTCGGCATCGGCCAGCATACGAAGGTTGACTAATTTTGCAACTAATCGACAGTTTGCGGCCACATGACCACGACGGCCGTCAGACGCGCAGCGGGATGTTTGCCGCCGCCGGAAATGCCGGCATGCTCGGCGCGCCAAGATTCCACCTTCAGAATGGAAGCTTGCTGTTCCGATCAGCTGCCCTAGGTCCTGCATGTAGTCCTCGTTGGCGCCAAACGGGCCAATGTACATGGCTGTCGCCAAGGGCTGGGTGTCCGCGAGGATGGCCGATGCCAGCGGGGTGGACGACGCCACGTTGTAGCGAAGGCCTTTCGTGAAGCGGCGCTTCTGGTCAATTCGTCGTGAATGCGCAGCATGGGCACTCCTCAATGGATGATGGCGATCCCGATGAAGATGAACAGGATGGCGAACGCCACCCAGTCCAGGATCTGGCTGGCGCGTGTGGCGGAACGGAGCAGAGTTCCCGGTCGTTTGCTAGTCATGGCGATTTCATGTTCACGCGCGAAGTCAGGGCTGCGCACATGCAGGCGTCGCTTGGCAGTCCGACCAGATCGCAAGTCGCTGAGCGTAATCCTCCGCGCGCGTGGCCTCGGCTTCCACCACCATCGTACCGACACCGCCGGCTGCGGCGATAGCTTGGGCAAGAGCATTTTGCTCGCTCGCGGCCGACTTCGGGCCGTGGTACGCGATGATGATCTCGCCGACGTGTCCGCCGTTGTCGGTAACGCGCCGCGCTTCGACATCGCGGAAACCGGAAAAGTCGTATTCCGGTAAAGGAACAGGTAGCGGCGCCGCGATCGCGCCGCCCGACAACGTCGCGATATCGGCGTAGAACGTACTGTACTGCGAGAGGCCGACGGTGTTACCGAGCTTGCTGGCGCCAAGGCCCGCGAGCACGATGGTGGCGAACAGGTTGAATGCATTCCTGGCTGCGATACGCGGCTCGAGGGTGGCAGGGTCGCCCTGCCGGAAAACCGTGGCGCGGTAGAGCAGGCCCTGCGCCTTGATGAAGTTAGTCATGCGGTCGGGCGCGAGCTTGACGGGGCCGCTGACGGTATACATGGGCGAGCCCTTGTTGCCGAAGCCGCTGGCGGCCATGATCTCGAGCACCTCTTCCGATAGCGGTGTCGCGACCTTGTCTTGGAACAGGCCGGCCGGACGTGGTGTAACCTTGACGCCCGCGGCATCGACGTATTCGAAGCCGAAGCGCCTGGCGCGAAGCGCGTCCAAGGCGGAATCGGATGTCGTCTTGTTGGATCCCAGCTGTCGATCGGCCGCACGACGATCACGTGGGCGTCGCCGACGTCGAAGTGCGCAGGCGCCGCGACAGCGAGAGCCGGGAGGGCGCTTGCGAGCAGGAGGCATAACGTCCGCATGGTCAGCCTTTCAGGTGAAGTTTTTCGCGGATCAGCTCGCAAGCCGCAGCCTGTTTCGCGAACGCTGCAAGCTTCGACGTGTCAGCATTGGCACGGGTGGCGCAGCGGTTGATCGTGACGGTGGCCGCGTCAAGCTTTGCCTGTGTCGAGACCAGGTCGGCCTGCAGTTGGCTGGCCCTGGCTTGGGAAGACGCCAGGTCGCGGCTTACCTTTGCCAAGCGGGTCGACAAAGTCTCGTGTTGCTCGAACAGCGCGGCGCCGAGCGCGAGGCATAGCGCGACGCCGGTCGCGCCGGCGATGATAGCGCGCAGCCGGCGCGGCCGTTCGAGCGTGATTGCTGGTGACGGGTCGAAGATCTTCATCGAGGCCTTTCCGGAACTACGGTGTTGTTGGAGGAGATGCCGGTGCGGCGCCATCGGGATACGCCATGCCGTTGCCAGCGTTCTGCAGCGTACCCTTGCGGGTGTCCTGGATAACGGGGGTGTAGTTGTCCTTGATATTCATGGGCAGGCCCGCCTGCGCCGCGTCCACCAGCTTGCCGGTGAATTCGCTGAAGTCGATCCGCGTGAAATCGAGTCGTCCCAGTTGGTCCGGCCGCAGGCCGGTGCAGTTCGAAACATCCATGCCCATCTGGGCCTTGCCCTGGACGTTGACGATCCTCGCAAGCACCGAGTTGAACGAACAGTAGTGCTCCCTGTGTTCGACACAGGCACCCAGCAGCCGCTTTGCGCATTCGCCCCGGATGTACACCGTCAAGTTTGCGCCCTTATGCATCTGGAACACGTTCTCGTCCTGGGTGCACTGGGCTAGCGACATGAGGTACTGGAGGGCTAGTTCTGCAGCGAAGACATAGGGATTAAAGGTGACGAATCCTTCGCCAGACGATATCCCGAACGTCGAGGACAGGTCCATCGTGCCCGGTAGGGTATTGGCGAGCGCCCCTGTTCCGTACGTAAAGCCGTAGGCGCCCAGCGTAACGCCCTGTGCCGCGAAATTCGTGCCGATGGCCTGGCCAAAGCCGGTGCTGGCATCCTGCAGGATTACGTGTTCCGCGTTCTGCACCGACATCAGGAGACCGCTCGAGAAATACTCGGCGTTCTGGTACATGGCGTCGAACACGTACGGCGACGCGGTATCGACGAGCTTCTCGCCGGCATACTTGGCCACGCTGAACGCACCGTCGCCGACGAGTTGTTGCATGAAGCCGCGGTTGGATGTAGCACCGGGCGTGCCGGTGCAGCAGTTATGAAGGCCGAAGTAGCCTTTCGTGCAGGACTCCGGTACGCCGTTGAACACCGTCTGGTCCGACCGGGCGTACACCTGCGTCTCGCGCGCGATTTCCATCGCCAGTGCCGCTTTCGCGAAGGTGTCGTTCCCGTTGGCGGGCGCCGTCAGTGTACTGGTGTCGAACAGGTTGTTCGAGCACTGGAGCTGCGTGCTGGTCCCGGCGGCGCTGGTCTGGCATTTGTAGGTGAAGTTCCAGGAGGTGCAAGCGCCGGTGTCGGGCTTGTGGTCCGTGCAGGCGCTGCCGACGACGGAACACGCGCCATTGTTTTCGTATGGTGTGCATGAGTTGGCGGGGACGGCCTCGTCGCAGGCATACTCATAGCTGTACTTCCAGCATGCCTGGGTAAGCGGTAGCGCCCCTGCTGGCAATGGCGCCCCGGCCAGGCATGCCATCCGGCCGTCCGTCAGCGTCCTGCATGGGGTCGCGTCGACGCATGCCTGCGAGCCCGGCACGAGGCGGCAGGCGCCTGGGGGATAGCTTCCGGCGACTGCGGAGCGGGAGAGCAGGCACGCGGCCGCGATAGCGGCGGAGATACGAGCGGTCATTCCGGATCCCCCAGCCTTGAGCCGGCACTTCGTTCATACTGGATGCAGTTGTCGATCCAGTTCACCAGCGTCGAATAGGTGATGCATTGGTCACCCACCGGGCTGGCGCCATCAGGGCACGAATAATTCGTCGCGGCGGACGTGCTCGTGCTGGTCACGCACTGGCTGCCTGAGAGCGTCCCGGAAGCGCACGTGTAAGCGACATGTGCCGGCGTGGTGGTCTCGGTGATGCAGGTGCTGCCGGACAGCGTGCCGCTGTCGCACCGATAGTTCAGTGTTGCCGTCGTCGTGGTCGTGCACGTGTCGCCGGACAGCGTTCCGCCACTGGGGCATGTGTATGCGGTCGCCGCGCGATAGGAATTGTTGCCGATGGGATCATCGTGGTCGATGGCATCGTGCGTGCACCAGGCGACATGGTTGGCGTCATACGATAGCGTCCAGATCGCGGACGGCGTGAACGACCACTGGGCAGGCGGGCACGACGCGACTCCGTTGGCCGGTGACGACGTGACGCAGGCTTGACCATCGAGCTGGCCCGACGCGCAGGCGTAATACGAGGTCGCCGGTATGCTGGTCTGCGCGACGCAGCTGGTTCCGGCCAGCGTACCTTCGTCGGGGCAACTGTAGCTTGCCGCCGCCGGGCTGCTCGAGGTGCTCACGCAGTACATCCCTTGCAGGACCCCGTCATCGCACGAATACGTGACCTGCGCCTGGGTGTAGCTGGTCGTGACGGCGACGGCCAATTCCTGGGTGCAGACATGCGAATCCGTCGAGACCGTTTTTGAGCACTCGTTGGTCTCGTATTGCGCTGGCGTGGTGACGATCTGCGTGGGCACGCAATTCTGCGTGGTGGCAGACCCCGCATTGTTCTGCGCGGCTTGCGACAGATGGAAGACCGGGTCGCGGGGCGCGATCGCGTTCTGGTAGCCGAAGGTCGACTGGCCGGCGCCGTAGGTGCCGGCGCAGCTCGGGCTCGTCGCTGTCGCGACACCGGCCGCGCCCAGGGCCTGTAGTCGGGTCTCGTCGAGCGCCATGCAGTCCTTGTTCATGAACCTGACCGCGGCGCATTCCTGGTCCGCGATGGGGTCGCCGGTCGGGACATCGCTCTGGCACGCGCGGCTTCGTGCGTTGCCCAGGGCGGAAAGCGCGCCTTGCGCGCTCGAGACGCCGTAGAGTGGAGAACGCGTCAAAGGCGAGGAGAAGGCTCCCAGGCCGGGCGGCACGGCGCTCGGCAGCGCGGCGGTGCCCGCCGGCCAGGCCGATGCGTTCACACCGGAAGGGTTGACGATCTGGCCGCCAGACCGCGGTGCGATTGCCTCGGCGAAGGCTCTGCCAGCCGACAGGGCCTGCGCGTTTTGCGCGTGTCCGGGGCCGTGGAGGACGGCTACGGACAGGACCGTAACAAGGCGCGGACCGTTCATTCCCGGCCCCCGCGCGCGGTCCGCTGCGCATCGGACCTCGCTCCGACGGGCTCACCGGTATGGCTTGCGTCCGCAACCGCCTTGGCGATCGCCGCCTTGATCTCGGCCGTCTCGGTGGGATATGAACCGTCCTGGCACAGCGTATCCGCGGCCACCAACCCGGGCTGTCCGGTGCACTGGCGTCGTGGCGGCGTACCGTCCTCGCAGATGTTCATCTGCCCGCCGAACTGCCCCCAGACGGTATTGCTGGACCTCTGGTACAGGCCGAAGGCCACCCGGCCGCAATGGGGCTGCGCATCGAATCGTGCGACACGCAGGAACTCGACAGTGACCTCGTCCGCGCTGCCGGTTTGCTCCATGATTTTCCGCGCCACCAGCCGTGCGCCGCGGGATCCAGGGAGCGGCGCAGCCGCCCGGCCTTCGCGCAGCGCCCTCACCATCGGGCTGTCGGGCGCCACCTGGGCATGCGCAACGGCAGGGAGCAGGGCCAGCAGCCACGCTACGAGTCGCATCATCTCGTGTCCTTCACGACGGTTTCGAACAGGTCGACGTCGCCCTGCCCGAATGGCAGGTAGGGCACGCTCCACGATGGGTGAGAGTGGTTGGCCTGCCGCAGTCGCTCGAGCGCCCGTTGCTCCGCCATCACGAAGGACACGATGCTCTTGATCGCGGCGTCCGCCGGCCCACCGCCAGGCATCCGCGTGCTGTTCGCATAACAGGCCTTGGCCAGCGCCTCGATGTCCACTCGGCCGGGTTTCTCCCGCATCTGGTTGACCAAGCGGTATTTGCAGTACAGGTAGTCAGGGTCGGGGCCGGCGCGCCGGGTGATGGTCTCCAGCCAGCGGTAGCCGTCTGGCGCACCGGTTCCGATCGAATCGCGCAGCATCTTGATCCGTTGGGCGAGAGGCAGCTCGGTGTCGTAGGCGGCTTTCGGGACATGCGCCAGCCCGGAGTAACAGAATCTGGCCAGGCGCAGGGCACTCTGCTCGTCTCCACGACGGTACTCGATGAAGCTGGCCAGGCCGCAGACGCGGCTCGACGCTTCCGGCCCGATTCCGATAGCCTGGTGGATCAGTTCGCGCGCCGCCCCAGGATCACTAGGTTGCCCCTTGCCGAAGTAGGCCATGTTCGCGAGATTGAGTAGGGCGGGCTGGTACCGGTGCGCGGCCGCGGCCGTGTAATAGTCGCGTGCGCGCTTCAGGTCGCGCGGTGTGCCGAACAGACCGTATTCGCAGATGAAGCCACTGAAGTTCTGTGCTTCCGGGACCCCCTGCCGACTGAAGTCCAGGAGCTTCGCCAGCACGTCACTCCGGTCCTTTCCCTGTCGCATTGGAACGGCCCGGATCAGGATGACGACTTCCGGCCCCCGCGATGACACGACCACGGCGTTGCCGTATTTCAGAGCATTGCCGAACTGTTCGAGGGAGGGAAGGGTGCTCCTGATCCGTGCAATCGTGGGGGCATCGACCGATTCCTGTGCGGCTTTGTGGGCATGCGCCAGCGCGCCGGCCATCTGTTCCATGCGACCGGAACCGAGAAGGTCCCGGCCCCACTGCATTTCCGGGGTTGCCGGCGGCATCGCACCAGGCTGCTGCCTGGCGCAGGCGACGGGACCGAGGAGCAAGAGTGCCGCGAACGCGGCACCAGCAATCGGTGCGGCGCTGCTCGTGGTGAGTTGGCCCGGGATGCCTGTACGCACTGTGATGCCTAAAAAGTCAATTGATATTCAAGATCATACGTACGGCAGCGGCGCCGGACTTTAATTTAAATTGACTTTATGGGCGATCGCACATGGAATAATCGTGCATCAGCGTTAACTTCTACCGATAACCGGTGCTGCGCTTCCATGTGCGATTTCACCTTGCCCGAGTATTCCGAACTGTTCAACGATAGGCTGACCGAGGACGAGCAGATGGCAATGATGCCGGTCACGGGCGGACCGAATCGAGCCGTGGAGACGACACTGCTGCGCGTCTTCGCGTACGCGGTGGCCAACAAGGCATCCGACGTCCATATAGCCGGCCATGACTGGCAGGGCCTGCAAGTGGATTTCAGCGTAAGGACCGCGGTCGGCATGGTCAGCTTCCGTTGCGACCGGGGCGTCAATGGCAAACACGTCCGTGTGAAGATGTTTGAGCTCACGAACACGCCCCAGGGCGGCAGCACTCCCGACCTGATGTCGATTCGCTTCTCCATGTGCTTTCCCGCGTGGTGGGTGAAAGAGCAGGGCCTGAATGCGCCGACCGACGATCCTTATGACATCGACGTGCGCGTGGAATACGCGCGTACCTTCGACGGGTGGAAGTTCACCTGCCGGATCGTCAACCAGCAGACGGCGCCCACGATGGCACAGCTCGATCTGCCGTATGTGCTCGAATCGCTGATCCGGCGTGTCATTTGCGAGCCCAGCGGGTTGATACTGGTGACGGGGCCGACCGGGTCCGGAAAATCGAC
>Ga0308166_1003973_pt1 | contig 12131 bp, 11 predicted proteins | sample PhyCR2_2_FD_202137 | JGI IMG/M metagenome (GOLD analysis project Ga0308166, IMG submission 202137) | Phyllosphere microbial communities from UC Gill Tract Community Farm, Albany, California, United States - DLSLCC.R2 | ecosystem: Host-associated > Plants > Phyllosphere > Unclassified | place... | reverse complement strand
CGCCCTGAATTTCCTGGAAAAGCCGATCGCCCTGCAAAAACTGTTGAAAGCGGTGCAGCAGGGCCTGCAGCGCGGCCAGGAAGTGGCGCGCGCGCCGGCGATCGCGCCGCGTCCGATGGCGACCGTCGCCTCCGTCTCCGCGCCCGTGCCGGAGCCGAGCGCCGTCGCGCAGCCGATGTATGCGCCGCAGCCGCAGGGCGGAGCGATGGGGGCGTCGATGGGCATGGCCCGTCCGGTCAGCAACGGCGAGGCGCATGCGCACGGCTACACGCTGTCGTTCGACCTGCCGCTGCGCGAGGCGCGCGACGCGTTCGAGCGTATGTACTTCGAACACCACCTGGGCCGCGAAGGCGGGTCCATGACGCGCGTGGCCGAAAAGACGGGCCTGGAACGGACCCACCTGTATCGCAAGCTCAAGCAGCTCGGCGTCGAACCGGGCAAGCTGGGCAAGAAGAGTGCACAGTAATCCCGGCGACCAGGACGATGCGCGCACCGTCCTGACGCTCGTCACCGGTCCCGGCGCCGCCGCGCGCGAAGCGGCCATCGCCGCCCACCTTTCCGATCTGCATGAAGACCGGGTGCATCCCATCTCGCAGGCCATCGTCCTTGAAGGCCTCGCGTCCGGCAGTTCCCCCCTCGACGACCTTCCTCCCGGGCAGACGCTTGCGCGGATCGCGCCCGGTTGCCTGTGCTGCACCGGCAATCTCGTTTTGCGTGTAACATTGAATCGACTGCTGCGCCAACGACCCCGCCGTATCTTCATCGGTGTCGCGGACAGCGGGCATCTTGATCAGTTGCGATCGTGGTTGCAGTCCGAGCCATACGATCAGCTGTTACGGCTGACTTCCGACCTGAAGGCCTGAATCTTCCGCAGCGTGTTGATGGCATTCGTAACAAGTTGTAGAGGTTCTTGAATTCGGTTCGTCGTGGCCCCACCTCGTAGTTGAAGTGGAAAGAAAGTGGAAAGGCCAGCAAAGCGCCGTCCGCCGCCGGGCGGTCCTTGCACCCATCTGATCGAGTGAAGGAGTCATCATGAACATGATCTATAACAGCGAACAGTACAGCGTTGTCGAATTTGGCGTCGATCACAATCTCGAAGCCCTGCGCTTCGGCGGCTACGAGATCGTCGACAAGTCCGGCCGGCGCGAAGCGTTCATCGGCGGCAAACTGGCGCAAGCGTTCCGGCGTGATGTCAACAACCTGATCGCGAGCGAGCCGACCATGGAGGAAATCGATGATTTCCTGGGCTCGTACGATACCCTCATGAGCCAACCCGTCGTCCTGCACTGAGTCTCCCCCCGGGCCGGACAGGGCGTCCGGCCACTGCTCTGCCGCACCTGCGTTACGCAGCCTTGTCCGGGCCGGCGACGCAGGGCACCAACCGCATTTCCAATCCCATTTTCCTCGTACGGCTTTGCGTTCGCGCATGGTAAGCTTGACCCATGTGTCAGCTACTCGCCATGAATTGCAATGTCCCGACGGACATCGTGTTTAGTTTCACCGGCTTCGCCCATCGCGGCGGACGCACGGACACGCACCACGACGGCTGGGGCATCGCGTTCTTCGAGGGAGCCGGCGTGCGCCACTTCGTCGATCACCAGGCCGCCATCGCGTCGCCGATCGCGGAACTGATCAAGCATTACCCGATCAAGTCGCTGAACGTCATCGCCCACATCCGCAAGGCCACGCAAGGCCAGGTGGCGCTGGAAAACTGCCATCCGTTCGTGCGCGAGATGTGGGGCCGCTACTGGGTGTTCGCCCACAACGGCGACCTCAAGGGCTTCGAGCCCGTCCTCGACGGGCCGTACCGCCCGGTGGGCAATACCGACAGCGAGCGGGCTTTCTGCTTCCTGCTGCAGCAATTGCGCGACCGCTTCGGCGACACGCCCCCCGCCATGCCCGTGCTGCGCGCCGCCATCGCCGACCTCGTCGCCATTATCGCGCGCCACGGCACGTTCAACATGATGCTGTCCGACGGCACGGCGCTGTTCGCACACTGCTCGACGAAGCTGTGCTACGTCGTGCGCAAGTATCCGTTCACGGCCGCCTGCCTCGCCGACGAAGACCTGTCCGTCGATTTTTCCCAGGTGACGACGCCGAACGACCGCGTCGCCATCATCGTCACGACGCCGCTCACGACCAACGAGACGTGGACGGAATTCGCGCCGGGTGAATTGAAGGTATTCGTGGACGGCCTGCCGCAATCTTGACAAAGTTTTTTACAGGAAATCATTTTCACATAGTCACCGGGCGGCGGAATGCGTTAAAGTAGCTACGTTCCCTTGCTACAAGAGTCCATGATGACCGATACCGCCGCGAGCCTGGACCACGCGAACTACCCTCTGCGCGTGCGTGACTTCTACCTGGGGCGCCAGCCCGTTCTCGACCGCAACCAGGCCCTGTATGGCTACGAGCTGCTGTTCCGCAGCGCGCGCCAGGGCGAGGCCGACGAGACCGGCCTGTCCGCGACGGCCGCCGTGATCGCCCATGCGGCGCAACTGGGCCTCGCGCGCGCGATCGGCGACGCCACCTGCTTCCTGAACGTGGACGCCGAAGTCCTCGCGAGCGACATCTTCGCCTTCCTGCCGCGCGACCGGACGATCCTCGAGATCGTGTCCGACGTCGTGCCGGACGACGACCTGCTGGCGCGCATGCGCGCGCTCGAGGGCCACGGCTTCCGCTTCGCGCTGGACGGCGTCGACGGCGACAGCCTGCGCCTGCAACGCCTGCTGCCGCTGGCCGCCTTCGTCAAGCTGGACCTGCGCAGCGTGCCGCCCGCCCAGCTGCCGAACCTCGTGCGCCGCCTGCACGGCATGGAAAAGACCGTGGTCGCGGAAAAGGTCGAGACGCGCGACACCTACCAGGCCGCGATGAACCTCGGCTTCGACTACTTCCAGGGCTATTATTTCGCGCGTCCGTCCGTGCTGGGCGGCCGCAAGCTGTCGCCGTCGCAGCTGGCCGTCGTCGACCTGATGAACCTCGTGATGTCGGACGCGGACAATGCCGACATCGAAAAGGCCGTCAAGCGCGACGTGACGCTCGCGCTGAACCTGCTGCGCCTCGTGAACACGCCGGCCGTGGGCGCGACGCAGCGCATCGATTCCGTCAGCCAGGCCCTGCTCGTGCTGGGCCGGCGCCAGCTGCAGCGCTGGCTGCAGATCATGTTGTATGCGGAGCCGGCGACGCGCGGCCACAACCAGACGCCGTTGCTGATGCTGGCCACGACGCGCGGCCGCCTGATGGAGCTGCTGGCCCAGCGCCTGCGTCCCGGCCAGCGCGCCGTCGCGGACATCGCATTCACGGTCGGCATCATGTCGCTGATGGACGTCCTGTTCGGCATCCCGATGACCGACATCGTCGAACAAATCCCCGTCAGCGACGAAGTGCGGCAAGCCCTCGTGGGCCGCGCCGGCTTCTTCGGCGAGCTGCTCAAGCTCGCCGAGAGCATCGAGCAGGCCGACGAGAACACGGAACTCGTGCTGCCCACCTTGAAGGAGCTGCAGATTTCGGGCGACGACATGATCGAGCTGGAGATGTCGGCATTCCAGTGGAGTGATTCCGTGGTTCGTTACGCCATCTGAACCGGCTTAATGCAGCCGCACCGTCGCCGCCGCGGCCTCGGCGCGGATGGGCATGGCGGCATCGTCGAATGACGGTGGGCCGAAGCGCCCGCGCGCGTCGCGGCTGAACCCATAGTTCTCGCTCGGGATGCCGATCAGGTTGCGGTCGAGCTCTCCGTTCGCGTTCTCGTCCTGGTAGGCCAGCACGGCCCACGTCCCCGGCGGCACACCCTCGATCGTCACGACCGTCTCGCCGTCGCGCGCGGGCACGCTGCCCGTGTACGCGCACTGCTTGAGGAAGCGCTCGCGGTCGCACACGGCCACGTTGACGTTGCCCTTGCCGCCGGCCGTATTGGTGACGTGGACGGCTATCGTCGCGGCGCCGGCGATCGTGGGCAGGGAGAAGAGCAGGGCAGCGATCAATCGTAGTGTCATGGGGTCCTCATGGGAAGTATGTTAGGCTCGGCGCATCTTCAATGAGGTGCGCGCCATGCTGTGGAATACCGTCATCGTCGTACTGACCGTCATCGCGATGGAAGTGTTTGCTATCGTCGCCCACAAGTACGTGATGCACGGCTTCGGCTGGGGATGGCACCGCTCGCACCACGAACCCCGCACGGGGTGGTTCGAGAAGAATGACCTGTATGCCGTCGTGTTCGCGGGCGCCGCCATCGCGCTTATCTACGCGGGCACGCAGGGAAGGCATCCGCTCGAATGGATCGGCACCGGCATGACGGCCTATGGTGCGCTGTACTTCATCGCGCACGACGGCCTCGTGCACCAGCGCTGGCCGTTCCGGTACGTGCCGCGCCAGGGCTACCTGAAGCGGCTCTATCAGGCGCACCGGATGCATCACGCGGTGGCGGGCAAGGAGGGCGCCGTGTCGTTCGGCTTCCTGTACGCGCCGCCCATTGCCGCCCTCAAGCGCCAACTGCATGCGTTGCACGGTGGCGCGCCGCGTGCCAGAGTCCAGTCGGACGAGCACCCGGCTTCCTGAACCGCGACGCGAGCGCGTCGACCCCGCCCAGCGCCAGCAGGCGCAGTTTCGTCGCGCGCGACGTGCCCGCGCGCGTGTCCCAGGCGCGCGCGCCGCGCCGCTTCACTTCGATGCCGATCTCGCGATACACCCGGCGCGCCGTCGCGATGGCCCAGGCCGACCGCAGCGGCAGCGCGGCGACGCCGTCCATGGCCGAATCGTAGTAGGGCTCCGCATGGTCGACGAGGCGCGCGGCCACGCGCGCGAGCGCCGCGCGGTGCCGTTCGTGCGCGACGTCGGCGGCGGGGATGCCGGCCTCGCGCAGCCACCCGGCGGGCACGTAGACGCGGCCGACGCGCGCATCCTCGACGATGTCGCGCGCGATGTTCGTCAGCTGGAACGCGAGGCCGAGGTCGCACGCGCGGTCCAGTACCGCCGCGTCGCGCGCACCCATGATCGAGGCCATCATCAGCCCGACGACGCCGGCCACGTGGTAGCAATAGCGCAGGGTGTCGTCGATCGTCTCGTAGCGCGCGTCGGCCGCATCCATCGCGAATCCGGCCAGGTGGTCGAACGCGTGGTGCGGCGAGATCGCATGGCGCAGCGCGACGTCCTGGAACGCCGCGAATGCCGGGGCGGATTGCGGTTCGCCCGCGTAGGCGCTGAGCGTCTGGTTGCGCAGGCGCTCGACCTGGGCCGCGGCGTCGGCCGGCGCAGTCGTGTTGTGGCCCAGCGCCTGGCCGTCGACGACGTCGTCGCAATGGCGGCACCACGCGTACAGCATCAGCACGCTGCGGCGGGTGTCCCTGTCGAACAGTTTCGCGGCCGCCGCGAAGCTCTTCGAGCCGACGCGGATGGTCTCCGTCGCGTGATCCAATAACGCTTCGCTCATGCCTGTGCCTCCAGCATCAGGCCGGCCGTCGCCTTCGCGGACCCGATCACGCCGGGCACGCCCGCGCCCGGATGCGTGCCCGCGCCCACGAGGTACAGATTCGACAAATCGGCATCGCGGTTGTGCGGCCGGAACCACGCGCTTTGCGTGAGGATCGGTTCGAGCGAGAACGCGGAGCCGAGGTGGGCGTTGAGTTCGTCGCGGAAGTCGAGCGGCGTGAAGATGCGGCTCGTGACGAGCTGGCTGCGCAGGCCCGGCATGTAGCGCTGCTCCAGATAGTCGAAGATGCGGTCGCGGTAGCGCGGTCCCTCGACCGTCCAGTCGATCGGCGCATTGCCCAGGTGCGGCACCGGTGCCAGCACGTAATGGCTGCCGCAGCCCGGCGGCGCCAGCGACGCGTCCGTGATGCAGGGCGCGTGCAGGTACAGCGAAAAGTCGTCGGCGAGGGCGTTGCCGCCGAAGATCTCCGTGATCAGCTCGCGGTAGCGCGGGCCGAAGCACACGGTGTGGTGGCGCAGCTGGTCGTGGTGGTGGTCGAGGCCGAAGTACAGCACGAACAGCGAATTCGAAAAGCGCTTTTTACGGAGCGCGTCGGCCTGCGCCGCGCCGCGCGGGTGTGCGCCGAGGAGATGCGCGTACGTGTGCACGACGTCCGCATTCGATGCGACGGCATCCGCCTTGAACAGGCGGCCGTCGTCCAGCCGCACGCCGGTCACGCGCGTGCCTTGCGTCTCGATCGCGGCGACGGGCGCATTGAGTTCGATGCGCCCGCCCAGGTCCTCGAACAATTCGACGAGCCCGCGCACCAGCGCGCCGGTGCCGCCGCGCGGGAACCATACGCCCCACTGGCGTTCCAGCGCGTGGATCAGCGTATAGATCGACGACGTGGCGAACGGATTGCCGCCCACGAGCAGCGAGTGGAACGAGAATGCTTGTCGCAGTTGTTCGTCCTGGATGAAGCGGGACACGATGCCGTACACGCTGCGCCACGCCTGCAGGCGCGCGAGCTGCGGCCCGGCCGAGATCATGTCGCGGAACGACAGGAACGGCACCGCGCCCAGCTTCAGGTAACCCTCCGCGAACACGGCCTGCGAATAGGCGAGGAAGCGCCGGTAGCCGGCGACGTCGGCGGGGTTGCGCGCGTGGATCTGGCGGTCCAGCGCCTCCTGGTCGTTCGCGTAATCGAAATGACTGCCGTCTTCCCAGCACAGGCGGTAGAACGGAGAGACGGGCAGCAGCTCCACGTAGTCGGCCATGCGCCGGCCGGCCGCCGTGAACAGTTCTTCGAGCGCGGACGGATCCGTGATGACGGTGGGGCCCGCGTCGAACACGAAGCCTTCGTCCTCGTACACGTAGGCGCGGCCGCCCGGCTTGTCGCGCTTTTCCAGCAAGGTGGTCTGCACGCCCTGCGCCTGCAGGCGGATGGCCAGCGCCAGGCCGCCAAAGCCGGCGCCCACGACGACGGCGGTGTTCGATGCGTTCATGCGGATGTCCCGATCTGGTGAGGGTGGATGCGCCGCGCCGCGTCCAGTGCCTGGAGCACGGGGACGGGCGGCTTGCCGGACAGGATGCGCGCCTTGTCAGGCAGGGTCGTGCGGCCCGCGTAGAAGCGGGCGATCAGGGGGGCGGGCAGGCGATAGAAGCGCTGCATCACGCGCCAGCGCGCGTCCGGGCTGCCGGCCAAAAACAGCATGCGGTTCAGCAGGCGATAAAAGCCTTGCTCGCGCCACGCGGCACGCGCGTCGGCGCGGATCGCGCCGAACAGCGCGGGGGCGTCCATGATGGACAGTCCGGCGAGACGCCGTGCCAGCCGCAGCGCATGCGGCAGCGAGTAGCCCGTCGTGAAGTGGAACAGCCCGGCGCGCAGGCCGGCGCACGGCTGGCCGCGCAGGTGGTGCCAGTAACGCTCGACGTCGCCCGCCAGCACGATCGGCAGCGCGCCGTGTTCTTCGCGCAGGACCTGCGTGATGCGCCAGCCGCGTTGCGATGCATAGGCAGCGATGTTGGCGCGCAGGCGGTCCGCGTCGCGCGCGGCGGCGTCGACGTAGTGCGTGTCCTCGATCAGCAGCCGGTCCGGCCCGAACGGCAGCACGTAGACGAAGCGGTAGCCGCCCTGCTGCGCGACGCTCGCGTCCATGATGATGGGCGCCGCCAGCCCGTGCGGCGCCGCGAGGCGCACTTCCTGGCCGAGGAACGTCTGCCAGCCCAGCGCGAGGCCGGCATCCGGCAGCGGGCCGCGGCCGTCGATCACGGCGCGCGCGTGCAGGAACGTGCCGTCGTCCAGCTCCACGTGCGTCGGCGTCAGCGCCGCGATGCGCGCCTGCGTGCGCAGCGCGGGGCCCAGCGCGGCTTCGATGATGCGCGCGAAATCGCCCGATGCGATGCTGCAGTAGTCGCCCTCCAGGGTGCGCGCATGGTCGGGAAAGCGTACGTCGTAGCGCGGCCAGCGTTGCGTGACCAGCGGCGCGATCCAGTCCAGTTCTTCCGCATCGAGGTCGCTCGCATGGAACGACCACGTGTGGTTGCCGCCGATGTGCGCGTCCTGTTCGAGCAGCAGGATCCGTAGGTCGGGGCGGTGCGTGCGCAGGCGCCACGCGATCAGCCCGTTGGCGAGGCCGCCGCCCGCGAGGATCAGGTCGTAGGCGCTCATGACAGCGCCGCTTCGACGATGTCGGCCGCGCGCGCGGTGCCGCCGGCCAGCGCCACGTTGGCGGCCAGCGGTTCCAGGCGCTGCGTGAACGTCGGGTCGTCCAGCAGGCGGACGAGGTGGCGCGCGAGCTGGCCGGCGCCGGTAAAACGGGCCGACGCCTGGATGCCCACGCCCGCATGGCGCATGCGCGCGGCGCCGCCAGGGTGGTCGAACGCGATGGGCAGCGCGAGCATCGGGGTCCTGGCGGCGACGGCGTCCATCACCGTGTTCCAGCCCGCGTGCGAGATGACCGCGTCCGCCCGCGCGAGCGCGGCTTGTTGCGGCGCGAAGTCCGTGACCCACGTCGCGCCGGCCTTCAGCAATGCCGTTTCGTGGCGCTTGCCGAGGCCCCCGCAATGGGCGAGCAGCAGCTGCACGCCGGCTTCGCGGCAGGCCTTCGCGATGCGCAGGAACAGGCCGAAGCGCCCGCCCTGCATCGTGCCCAGCGAGGCGAACACGAACGGACGATCGGCGGCGATGGCGGGCAGCGTGCGCGTATCCGGACGGTCCGCCACCGGCCGCAGCGGCCCCACGTGGTGGAAATGCGGCGGCAGCGCGCGGCGCGGGAATTCGAAGGCCTCCACCGTCTGGCTGATCTGCGCGCGCGGCGACAGGAACTCGTGCAGCATCCCGCGCACCGGCACGCCGAGGCGGCGTGCCTGCGCTTCGACGGCGCGCCGGTGCGGCCGCATCATCCAGTCGTACACGCGCGTGCTCTCTTCGACGATCTTCAACGACTTCGCATCGGTGCCGGGACCGAATGGCATGACGGGCAGCGGGATGCCGGGCTCGCGGTTCACCGGCAGCGCGCACGCGATGGAGATGAAGGGCAGGCCCAGCGCCTCCGCCACGAGGCCGCCCGCCGCTTCCATCTGGTCGGCGAGGAGGGCGTCGATGCGGAGGCGCTCGACGGCGGCCGGCAGCGTCTCGCACAGCATCGTCGTCGAGCGGGCCATGTCGCGGATCACGCGCGCGACGCCCAGCGGGCCGCCGGGATTCGCCGCAAGGCGCATGGACGCCGCCAGCGATCCCGGGGGATGCGTGGCCGTGCCGACGGCGTGGAAGCCGATGCGCGGGTCGCGCACGAACATGGCCGCGTCCGGCCGGTGGATGAACGTCACCTTGTGGCCGCGGTCGACGAGCGCGCCCGCCAGCGCACTCAGGGTCGTGAAGTGGCTGAGGAAGGCAGGCGCGACGACGCCGAAGTGGGCCACGTCAGTTGGGCGCGCCCGCGGGCACGCGGCCGAACAGGCCGTCGACGAAGCGGCGCGTGTCGGGACGGGGACCGAGGGCGTCGGCCAGGTGGCGCTCGGCGTCGTGCAGGTGCAGCGCGAGGCGGCGCCGCGCCTCGTCCTGGCCGACGGCGTTGATGAGCGTTGCCTTGTGCGCATCCTTGCCGGTGTCCTTGCCGGTGACGGCGCTGTCGTTGCCCGCCACGTCGAGGAAGTCGTCGCGCAGCTGGAACGCGTGGCCGGCCGCGAGGGCGAAGGCGCGCAGCGACGCGGCGACGGTATCCTCGGCCTGGGCGACGATCGCGGCCATGTCGACGGCGACGCCCAGCAGCACGCCCGTCTTGAGTTCGTTGGTGACGGCGATGTCGTTTTCCGTGCCGCGGTTGCCGCGCAGGTCGAGGTACTGGCCCTGCACGAGGCCCTGCGTGCCGACCGTCTCGGCCAGCCGCGCAACGAGGCGGGCGCGCACGGCCGGCGGGACGTCCTGGGCGGCGGCGAGGATGCCGAAGGCGCGGCTGAGCAGGGCGATGGCGGCGAGGATCGTCACGTCCTCGCCGAACTGCACGTGGACCGTGGGCCGGCCGCGGCGCAGCAGCGCATTGTCCATGCACGGCATGTCGTCCAGGATCAGCGAGGCGGCGTGCACCAGCTCGACGGCGCAGGCGACGTCGACGAGCGCGGGCGACGTGCAACCGAGGTCGCGCGCGACGAGCATGACGAGGAGGGGGCGCATGCGCTTGCCGGCGCCGAGGGCGGCCGCGCGCATGGCTGCGGTTAGAAGGTCGGCATTCAGGAGGTCGGCGCGCGCGGCGTCTGGGGTCAGCCAGTGGCCGAGGCGGTGCTCGATCGCCTGGCGCAGGGTGTCGAGCTCGTTAGGCGGCTGTACCGGGAATCCGTCAAAAATGCCGACGTCCTCATGCCGCCTTGCTTGTATGGACATTCCCACCCCTCCCGCGCGCGCTGAATCGTCAGAATTGACGAATTCAGCCGATCATACCGGAACAACCTTGGCGAATCGCCAAGTGTTTCAAGCGTGCGCGGGACAAACCCGGTTCATTCATTCTTTCGGGGTCGGAGCATGGTGTTCCCGGGTGTGCTCCGACCCCGACTGATCAGAGATTCGGCGCGAGATAGCGTTCCAGCTCGTCCTTGGCCATGCCGCGGCGCTTGGCCATGTCCTCGAGCTGGTCCGGCCCGATCTTGCCGACCACGAAATACTTCGACTCCGGATGCGAGAAGTAGAAGCCCGACACGGCCGCCCCTGGATACATCGCGAACGATTCCGTCAGCTGCATCCCGATCTCGTCGGCCTGCAGGGTCTTGAACAGGTCCGCCTTGACGGTGTGCTCCGGGCACGCCGGATAGCCCGGCGCCGGGCGGATGCCGACGTATTCTTCCTTGATCAGGGCCTCGTTCGACAGCTTCTCGTCCGCGACGTAACCCCACAGGTCGGTGCGGACGCGCTCGTGCATGTATTCGGCGAAGGCTTCGGCCAGGCGGTCGGCCAGGGCCTTGACCATGATCGACGAGTAATCGTCGCCCTCGGCCTCGAAGCGCTTCTCGATCTTCTCGGCGCCGATGCCCGCGGTCACGGCGAACATGCCGATGTAGTCGGCGATGCCGGACGATTTCGGCGCGATGAAGTCGGCCAGGCACTGGTTCGGGCGCTGCACGCCGTCGACGACGGGCTTGACGCCCTGCTGGCGCAGGCCGTAGTACGTGAAGGCGACTTCGCTGCGGGTGTCGTCCGTGTAGATCTCGATGTCGTCGTCGTTGACGCTGTTCGCGGGCAGCAGCGCGATGGCGCCGTTGGCGGTCAGCCAGCGCCCGTCGATGATCTTCTTCAGCATCGCCTGGCCTTCCTCGAACACCTTCGCCGCCGCTTCGCCCACGACTTCATCGGTCAGGATCGCGGGATACGGGCCGGCCAGGTCCCAGGTCTGGAAGAACGGGCCCCAGTCGATGTAGCGGGCGAGCGTGCCGAGGTCGACGTTCTTGAAGACGCGGCGGCCGATGAACTTCGGTTTCAAAGGCGAGAACGCCAGCTGCGCCTTGTTCGCGCGCGCCTGCTCCAGGCTCACCATCGGCAGCGCCTTCTTGTTCGCGTGCTGCTCGCGGATGCGCACGTAGTCTTCCGCGATCTCGGCGACGTAGCCGTCGCGGGTTTCCGCCGTCACGAGCGACTGGCCGACGGAGACGGAGCGCGACGCGTCCGGCACGTACACGACCGGGCCTTCGTAATGGGGCGCGATCTTGACGGCCGTGTGCGCGCGGCTCGTCGTCGCGCCGCCGATCAAGAGCGGAATGCGGCGGTCGCGGAACCACGGGTCGCGCTGCATCTCGCGCGCGACGTGGGCCATCTCTTCGAGCGACGGCGTGATCAGGCCGGACAGGCCGATGATGTCCGCGTTCTCCGCCTTCGCTTTCGCGAGGATCTCGGATGCGGGCACCATCACGCCCATGTTGACGATCTCGAAGTTATTACATTGCAGGACGACGGAGACGATGTTCTTGCCGATGTCGTGCACGTCGCCCTTCACCGTGGCGATCACCATCTTGCCCTTCGGTTTCGCGACGATGCCCGTGCGCGCTTCTTCCGCCGCCTTTTCTTCCTCGATGAACGGGATCAGGTGGGCCACGGCCTGCTTCATCACACGCGCCGATTTCACGACCTGCGGCAGGAACATCTTGCCCTGGCCGAACAGGTCGCCGACGACGTTCATGCCGTCCATCAGCGGGCCTTCGATCACCTGGATCGGACGGCCGCCTTCCGCGGCGATCT
>Ga0308166_1003971_pt1 | contig 12134 bp, 10 predicted proteins | sample PhyCR2_2_FD_202137 | JGI IMG/M metagenome (GOLD analysis project Ga0308166, IMG submission 202137) | Phyllosphere microbial communities from UC Gill Tract Community Farm, Albany, California, United States - DLSLCC.R2 | ecosystem: Host-associated > Plants > Phyllosphere > Unclassified | place... | reverse complement strand
TATCTGACCCCTTCCCATCACTATCCGACCGGCGTTACGCTGAGCCTGCCACGACGGCTGGCCTGGCTGGCGTGGGCAGAGCGCAATCGCAGCTGGCTGATTGAAGATGACTACGACAGTGAATTTCACTATCACCAACGCCCGATCCCTGCCCTGCAGGGGCTGGACCGTCATCAGCGGGTGATTACCCTCGGCACCTTCTCTAAATCGCTGTTTCCCTCGCTGCGACTGGCGTGGATGGTGGTTCCGCCGGCGCTGGTGGCACCGCTGGGCCAGGCACGCAGCGTACTGGATGGTCACAGCGCCCTGCTGCCGCAGGCCATTACCGCCGCCTTCCTGCAACAGGGCCATTTCGCCAGTCATCTTCGGCTGATGCGACAGCTCTATCGCAGTCGGCGCGAGTTGCTGATCGAGCAGATTAACCAGCGGCTGACGCCGTGGATCACCCCGTTCGACAGCGGCGGCGGATTACAGTTAACGGTGAAGCTGGCGCAGGATGAGGCGCAGTTAACCGCCCGGGCCGCGCAGATCGGCCTGTTGTTGCCGCGTCTTAGTCCACTGTATGCCGGGCCGGCGCGTCAGCAAGGCTGGCTGCTGGGCTATGCGGCACTGACGCCGGATGAGATCGTGGCGGGTTGTGACAAACTACACTGGCTGCTGGCGGGGCAAGGCTGACAAGGAAGGAGGGGCAAAGAAAAGCGGGGATAAGCGGCAAAAAAAAGGACCGGCAAGCCGGTCCTTCTGGGATCTGTCAGCGCATTACGCCTGGTATTTACGCATGGTCAGGGTTGCGTTGGTGCCGCCAAAGCCGAAGCTGTTGGACATCACGGTGGTCAACTCTTTTTCCATTGGCTGAGTCACAATATTCATGCCTTCAGCCGCCGCATCCAGCGAGTTGATGTTGATGCTTGGGGCAATAAAGCCATGCTCCAGCATCAGCAGCGAGTAAATCGCTTCCTGCACGCCTGCCGCACCCAGTGAGTGACCGGTCATGGCTTTGGTTGCTGAGATGTACGGCGTGTTGTCGCCAAACACTTCACGAATCGCACCCAGCTCTTTCACATCACCAACCGGCGTTGAGGTGCCGTGGCTGTTGAGGTAGTCGATTGGGGTATCTACGCCGTTCATCGCCATCTTCATGCAGCGAACTGCGCCTTCACCTGACGGTGCCACCATATCTGCGCCGTCTGAAGTTGCACCGTAGCCGACGATTTCAGCATAGATGTGCGCACCGCGAGCCAGCGCATGTTCCAGCTCTTCAACCACCACCATGCCACCGCCACCGGCGATCACGAAGCCGTCGCGCTCGTTATCGTAGGTACGTGAGGCTTTTTCTGGCGTGTCGTTGTAACGGGTAGAGAGCGCGCCCATTGCGTCGAACTCACAGGCCATTTCCCAGCACAGCTCTTCGCCGCCGCCGGCAAAGACGATGTCCTGTTTGCCCAGCTGGATCTGCTCAACCGCGTTACCGATACAGTGTGCCGAGGTGGCACAGGCTGAGCTGATTGAGTAGTTTACGCCGTGAATTTTAAACGGCGTGGCGAGACAGGCTGAAACGCCAGACGCCATCGCTTTGGTGACCACATACGGGCCAACCGCTTTCAGGCCGCGTGGGCTGCGCATTGCATCAGCACCAAACACCTGGAAACGCGGTGAACCGCCGCCTGAACCGGCAATCAGACCCACACGTGGGTTGTTCTGATACGCTTCCACGCTCAGGCCAGAATCTTTAATCGCTTCTTCCATGGAAAGATAGGCATAGATGGACGCATCACTCATGAAACGCACGACTTTGCGATCGATGAGGCCGGTGGTATCTAATTTTACGTTACCCCAGACGTGACTACGCATGCCGGAATCTTTCATCTCTTCAGAAAAGGTGATGCCAGAGCGGCCTTCACGCAGAGATGCCAGCACCTCTTGCTGGTTATTACCAATACTGGAAACGATCCCTAAGCCAGTAATCACAGCACGTTTCATTCAATAATCCTCATCCACTTCTTCTTAATTGACCAGCACTCTAGCGTACACTTGTACGCCGAACAAGTCCGATCAGCCATTTCCTTTTGTAAATTTGCGTCATGTCACGCTGGTCGCTAAAATCGCGCCACTGCCTGAAAAATGAGCCTTTAGCGTGAAATTAACCCCGGTCGAACATGCACAGCTGAACTGGAATGAACAGGGTACACCTGTTTCCCGAGCGTTTGGTGACGTCTATTTCTCCAACGATAACGGTCTGGAAGAGACCCGCTATGTCTTCCTCGGGGGCAATCAGTTGCCGCAGCGCTTCGCTCAGCATCCGCGTGATGTGCTGATTGTGGCCGAAAGCGGTTTCGGCACCGGTCTCAATTTTCTCACGCTGTGGCAGGCTTTTGATGCGTTTCAGCGCCAGCAGCCGGACGCGATTTTAAAACGTCTGCATTTCATCAGCTTTGAGAAGTTTCCGTTAACGCGCGCCGATTTAACCGCCGCGCATCAGCACTGGCCCGAACTGGCCCCGTGGGCTGACGAACTGCAGGCGCAGTGGCCCGCCGCCCTGCCCGGCTGTCAGCGTCTGCTGTTTGATGGCGGCCGCATCACGCTCGATCTGTGGCTGGGTGATATTAATCAGCTGATGAGTACGCTGGATGACAGCCTGCATCGTCAGGTGGATGCCTGGTTCCTCGATGGCTTTGCGCCGTCGAAAAATCCCGATATGTGGACGCCACAGCTGTTCAGTATGATGGCGACGCTGGCACGGCCGCAGGCGACGTTTGCCACTTTTACGGCTGCCGGCTTCGTGCGGCGTGGATTGCAGCAGGCGGGTTTCAGCGTCACCCGCCGGAAAGGTTTCGGCCCTAAACGCGAGATGCTGTGCGGCAGCCTGCAATCAGCACCGCCGCTGCCTGCGACGCAGCCGTGGTATGCCCGACCCGCCAGTTCGTCGCGGGAAGCGGCGCTGATTGGCGGCGGCGTGGCCAGCGCCAGTTTAGCGCTGGCGCTGCTGCGGCGCGGCTGGCGCGTGACGCTCTACTGCGCCGATGAGGCACCGGCGCTGGGCGCGTCCGGCAACCGTCAGGGCGCGCTCTATCCGCTGCTTAATCAGCACGATCCGGCCATCGCCACCTTTTTTCCGGCGGCGTTCAGCTTTGCCCGCCGCCTCTACGATCGGCTGCCGCTGCCTTACGAACATCACTGGAGCGGCGTGTTGCAACTCGGCTGGGACCAGAAAAGCAGCAAAAAAATTGAACAGATGCTGGCTATGGGGTTACCTGACGACATTGCCTGTGCTGTTGATGCTGGCCAGGCAGAAGCGCTGGCGGGGGTGACGCTCGGCTGCGGCGGGATTTTCTATCCGCAGGGTGGCTGGCTGTCACCGGCCGAACTGACCTCGGCGATGCTGGCCCATGGCGAGACGCAGGGCTTGCGGATCCACTGGCTGCACCGCGTAACCGGGCTGGCGCATGACGGTGAACAGTGGACGCTGTCGTTCAGCGATCGTCCGGCGGTGCGCCATCCGACGGTGGTACTGGCGAATGGTCACGCCATCAGCGAGTTTACCCAGAGTGCGCCTCTGCCGATCTATCCGGTGGCAGGCCAGGTGAGTCACGTTCCGTCGACGCCGGAACTGAATGCGCTGCAGACCGTGCTCTGCTACGACGGCTACCTGACGCCGGTCAGTCCGCAGTTCGCTACGCACTGCATCGGTGCCAGCTATCATCGCGGCGAAACCGCCACCGCGTATCGGCAGCAGGATCAGCAGGAGAACCGCAGCCGTCTGCAACAGTGCCTGCCCGACAGTCGCTGGACCGACACGGTAGACATCAGTGCGGATGAGGCGCGTGTTGGGGTGCGCTGTGCGACCCGCGATCATCTGCCGATGGTCGGCAGCGTGCCGGATTATGCCGCCACGCTGGCGCGCTACGCCGATTTACCGGCACAGCAGGCGGCGGGCAGCGCGATCGCTGATGCTCCTGGCTTTAACGGTCTGTATCTGTTTGGTGCGCTCGGTTCACGCGGATTATGCAGCGCACCGCTGGCGGCTGAAGTGCTGGCAGCACAGTTGACCGGCGAACCGCAACCGGCAGATGCCGCCACGCTGGCTGCGCTGAATCCGAATCGTTACTGGGTCCGAAAATTGCTGAAGGGTAAACCGGTTTAAGCGGGGTTGCGGGCGGCATGCCGCCCTGCACCGTTATGCGGAGAGTTGACGAGCCTGGACAAACAGGTTGTCCCACATTCCGACCACTAAGGCCTGATCACGCGGCGACAGCTCACCGGCGGCAATGGCATTTTGCAGACTGCGGGTAACCTGAATCTGCAATGCTTCCGGCGTATGTTCGCCCAGTTGTTCGACTTCAGCGACCGCCAGCGTGAGGTGTCCACGCAGATAACCGCTGGCAAACAGCTCATCGTCACTGGCATGCTCAACCATGTCGTCAATCAGGGCCAGAATACGCGCTTCAAATTCTGCGATCATCTCAATTCCTCTTTTGATAATGCCTTGCTGCATCACAGATCGTCCGGCCAGGGAAACTGCGATGCGCTTAATGAAGGCCTGCCATAAAATTCCGCCAGGGCGGCAATAAAACGCGCGGGACGAGCGGGAATGCCCGACGTCAGATAGCTCATGACCTGAGCATGTACCTTACGCTGGAACGCAATGCGATCCGGCTCACAATCCCCGTCGAGATTGTCACAACTGACGTTGAAGGGAAAGCCTGCTGCAACACAAAACATCCATTCAAGCGCCTGCGGCTTCACTTCAACGGCTTCAAACTGACTCTGGGTGAGCGCATCGCGGCCATCCGGGCAGTACCAGTAGCCAAAATCGACCTGTTTGCGGCGCGCTTCACCGGCGATGCACCAGTGAGATATTTCATGCAGGGCGCTGGCATAAAAACCGTGGGCAAACACCACGCGGTTCCACGGCGACTCTGCATCTGCCGGAAGATAGATCGGTTCGTCGTCGCCTTTAATTAGACGGGTCTGAAATTCATCGCTAAAGCAGCGATCAAACAGCGTAATCAGCTGAGTGTAATCGTGTGTTGTGCTCATTGTTATCACGTAATAGTTACGGGTGCAGCGTGGCGAACCACGCCAGAACGGCGCTGCCGTGGCTGTCCCACAGCAATTTAACGCTCATGACGGCGGAGACGATCACCACCATCGGACGGATCAGCTTTTGCCCGCGGGTCAGCACCAGGCGTGCACCCAGTCGCGCCCCGCAGAACGCGCCCAGCATCATGATCAGACCGGTTCCCCACACCACTTTGCCGCCAAACATAAAGAACAGCAGGCTACCGAAGTTGGAGGTGAAGTTAAGGATCTTGGCATGCGCCGTCGCTTTAGCGAGGTTGTAGCCACAGAGGGTGACAAACGCCAGTGCATAAAAAGAGCCGGCGCCGGGTCCGAAAAAGCCATCGTAGAAACCGATGCAACCGCCGCCCACCAGCGCATAAGCGATGCCGTGCAGGCGACGGGCGCGATCTTCTTCACCAATCCGCGGCATCAGCAGAAACCACAAACCGATAGCAATCAGAAACAGCGGCAACATCTGGCGCAGAATGTCCGCCTGCAGACGCTGAATCAGCACCGCCCCCAGCACCGAACCGAGAAAAGTCATGGCGATATTCAGCCACTGCTCATTCAGCTTCACCGCACCGCGCCGGATAAAGTAGAGGCTGGCTGAGAATGACCCGCCCACCGACTGTAGCTTGTTGGTCGCCAGCGCCTGCGCCGGGGAAAGCCCGGCGGCCAGCAGCGACGGCACGGTCAGCAGACCGCCGCCGCCGGCAATGGAGTCAATAAAACCGGCCAGCATGGCGACAAAGAACAGCAGCCCGACCAGCAACGGGCTGATCACGAACCAATCCATGTGATCCCTTACAGTAAATGTTTATCCAGCAGCGCCTGACAGGCAGGCGGCAACGGTGGAGGTTCGCGTTTCACAGGCGCACCGCTACCCGGTTTTTTCGGCAGGAACCAGCTCTGCAACTCTGCGCCACAGCCATCACCCGCCGGCGGCGCAGGCTGATCTTCACAGCCGATGCTGCCGGCCGGACAGCGCAACCGCACATGCATATGGGCGCGATGGGCAAACCACGGGCGCACTTTACGCAGCCAGTCTCGATCCGCGCCAGCATCGGCACACAGCTGTTTCTTGATCGCCGGATTGACGAAGATGCGCGTGACGTCATCGTCTTTCGCCGCCAGCTTAATCAGACTGTCGATCTCCGGCTGCCAGTGACGGGCAATGACGTTTTTATCGCCCGGCCCCACCAGATCCAGCGGCTGCGGCTTCAGCAGCTGCTGCGCACTCCAGCGGGTTTTCGGCAGTTGCAGCCAGATATCCACATCCAGTCCGGTCTGGTGACTGGCGTGGCCGCTACTGAAGCGCCCACCTGCTGCCATGCCCATGTCGCCAATCAGCAGGTTACCCAGCTGCAGATTATGCACCTGGGTGCTGAGACGCTGAATGAACTGGATCAGATCGGGATGGCCGAAGTAGCGCCGCTGGTCCTGACGCATCACCTGATAATGAGGTGAATTCAGCGGCAGCGCCTGGGCACCAATGATACAACCGTTTGCAAAGCCGCCGACCGACTGCGGGGTACCGCTGATCGGCTGCTGGATTTGTTGCCATGGCGTGGCCGCCAGCATCGGGGCGCTGAACAACAGCGTGCTAAGCGTAAGCAGAAGCGCTTTCATGCGATCACCAGCGCGGCACGGGGCTGTTAACGTCCCCATTCTGCGCCCGCTGGCGCAGCAGATGATCCATCAGGACGATCGCCATCATCGCTTCGGCGATCGGCACGGCGCGGATCCCGACGCAGGGATCGTGACGACCTTTGGTGATCATCTCTACTTCATCGCCGTCGCGGGTGATAGTTTTGCCCGGCACGGTGATGCTGGAGGTCGGCTTCATCGCGATATTGGCGCTGATGGTCTGACCGCTGCTGATGCCGCCGAGGATGCCGCCCGCGTGGTTGCTCTGAAAGCCGGTACGGCGAATTTCGTCACGATGCTGGCTGCCACGCTGATTAACCACCGCAAAGCCATCGCCAATCTCGACGCCTTTCACCGCGTTGATGCTCATCAGCGCGTGGGCCAGGTCGGCGTCCAGACGGTCGAACACCGGCTCGCCCAGACCCGGCGGCACGTTTTCCGCCATTACCGTCACTTTGGCACCAATCGAGTCACCCTCTTTTTTCAGGCTGCGCATCAGTTCGTCCAGCGCGTCCAGCTTGTCTGCATCCGGGCAGAAGAACGGATTTTGTTCGACGATCTCCCACTGTTTCAGCTCACAGGCGATATCGCCGATCTGCGCCAGATAGCCGCGCACCACCACGCCGTGCTTCATCTGCAGATACTTTTTGGCAATCGCACCGGCAGCAACGCGCATCGCGGTTTCGCGCGCCGACGAGCGGCCGCCGCCCCGATAGTCACGCTGACCATACTTTTGTTCGTAGGTGTAATCGGCGTGGCCCGGACGGAACAGATCTTTGATGGCACCGTAATCCTGGGAACGCTGATCGGTATTCTCAATCAGCAGGCCAATGGAGGTACCGGTGGTCACGCCCTCAAACACACCGGACAAAATTTTCACCTGATCCGGCTCGCGGCGCTGAGTGGTATAGCGCGACGTTCCTGGCCGACGACGATCGAGATCGTGCTGAATATCTGCTTCGGTTAGCGGAATGCCCGGCGGCACACCATCAACAATGCAGCCCAGCGCAAGACCGTGGGACTCGCCAAAGGTGGTTACTCGAAAAAATTGTCCGATGCTGTTTCCGGCCATTGTGGTTCCTTGTTACGGTTCGGCGGGCGATGCTTCGCCCCACTTTTAGTCTTTGTAAAAAGAGAAATGATGCTGTGCGTCGACGATCTGCTGACGGGTCAGCATAAATACGCCATCGCCGCCGTTATCGAACTCCAGCCAGGTAAACGGCACATCGGGATACTGTTCCATCATGTGCACCATGCTGTTGCCGACTTCGCAAATCAGCACGCCCTGCTCGCTCAGATACTGTGGCGCACAGGCCAGGATGCGGCGCACCAGCTTCAGGCCATCGCTGCCTGCCGCCAGTCCCAGTTCCGGCTCGTGGTGATATTCGCCCGGCAGATCGTCCATATCTTCCGCATCGACATAAGGCGGATTGGTGACGATCAGATCGTATTTCAGCGCCGGTAACTCGCGGAACAGATCGGCGCGGATCGGCGTAACCTGCTGCATCAGACCATGTTCTTCGATGTTCTGCTCGGCAACCGCCAGCGCATCGCTGGAGATGTCGACCGCGTCAACTTCAGCGTCAGGGAACGCATAGGCGCAGGCGATGGCGATACAGCCGCTGCCGGTGCACATATCCAGAATGTGGCGCGGTTTCTCGCTGATCAGACCGGCAAAGCGATTCTCGATCAGTTCACCAATCGGTGAACGCGGCACCAGTACCCGCTCATCGACATAAAATTCGTGGCCGCAGAACCAGGCTTTGTGGGTCAGATAGGCGACCGGAATGCGCTCATTGACGCGGCGAATAACCCGCTCGACGATCAGATGACGCTCACTGGCGGTCAGGCGCGCGTTGCGCATCTCTTCCGGAATATCCAGCGGCAGCCAGAGGGACGGCAGGACCAGTTGAACGGCTTCGTCCCACGGATTGTCTGTGCCATGTCCGTACCAGATTCCGGCAGCGGAAAAGCGGCTGACCGCCCAGCGCAGCATGTCCTGAATGGTGTGCAGCTCGTTCACTGCCTCATCGACGAAAATTTTGTCCACGTAGCCCTCCGCAGGCCATTTGCTAAATCGGCCGATAGTGTGCCATGAAGCCGGGGAGAATTCAGCGCAGCAAGGTGAAAAAGCTGACATTTAATGACACTTAACGGTAAGGTATCGCCATCTGCTGTCTGACAGCCTTTTCTGATATGACCGGCCCGCCATGAGTAAAAAAACGCCCTTGAGCCAGGATGATAAAGCGCTGTTTCGGCAGTTAATGACCGGAACGCGCCAGCTAAAACAGGATACCTTTGTGCACAAGCCGCGGGTGAAAACCCGCGAGGTGCCGGTAAAACGTCTGCTTTCAGAGCAGGCGGATAACAGCCATTACTTCTCGGATGAGTTTCAGCCGCTGCTCTCAACCGAGGGGGCGACGCGTTATGTGCGCGCTGACGTCAGCCACTTTGAATTGAAAAAACTGCGGCGCGGCGACTATACGCCAGAGATATTTCTCGACCTGCACGGCTTAACCCAGCAGCAGGCCAAGCAGGAACTGGGGGCGCTGATCGCCGCCTGCCGCCGTGAGCATCTGTTTTGTGCCAGCGTGATGACCGGCCATGGTAAACATGTTCTGAAGCAGCAAACGCCGCTGTGGCTGGCCCAGCATCCGTGGGTAATGGCTTTTCATCAGGCACCGAAGATGTTTGGCGGCGATGCCGCCCTGCTGGTGCTGATTGAGATTGAGGAGTGGCAACCGCCTGAATTGCCCTGAGAGGAAGGGCCGACGTTTCGGCCCACAGACGTTAAATCGCTTTTGCCAGTTTGCGCGGACTGACCTGCCACAGCAGTTTGCCTTCACTCTGTGCCGGATCAAACTCGACGCAGGCGATAGCGGAAGTGGCGAACATTGGCGGCGCTTCCTGCGGGCAAAGTTCAGAGACTAAATACCCCACCAACGGTAAATGTGAAATCACCAGCGCGGATTTCACCCCTTCATTTGCCAGGGTTTGCAGATAGCACCCCACCAGCCCCGGGTCGCCGCCCGGCGTTAATTCAGGTAACACTTCCTGGCCTTCAGGCAAAGGAAATGCCTCACGTACCGTGGCGAGCGTTTGCTGCGCACGCAGGTAGGGACTGACCAGCACACATTCTATGTCCGGCGTCTGACTGTTAAGCCAGTTCGCCATCTGGCGTGATTCATCACAGCCGCATAGCGTTAAAGGCCTGACTGAATCACTTGCTGCTTCCAGAGCTGCATCGCCGTGACGCATGATAAAAACTTGCATAAAGCACCGCTGTTGTTTGTCGACATCGCCCGACGCATCGCGCCTGACTCTTCACTCTGCGAATGAACGCTGTGTTGTACCCTAATGGCTTCAGTATAGTCAACCGGTTGTTTATTAAATAAGCACTTCTCAGATTCCTGCTGCGGCGCACACTCTGGCGACGCTTTTCTAACCCGCTGAATCGGAGTGGGTATTCCATTTCAGCCAGAAATGTAAAATTTCGTCTATTCTGCGGCGGCCTTAATCAGCGCTTCACACGGCGCGAAACGTTCGCCATGTTGCTGCATTAGCCGGGTTAATCTATTGACCTGCTCCGCCGCGCCCGATTGTTCCATATAATGGAACGGACCACCGAGAAACGGCGGAAAACCGATGCCGAACACCGCGCCGATATCGCCATCCCGCGCGCAGCGAATCACCTGCTCATCCAGGCAGCGCGCCGCTTCGTTCAGCATCATCATCACGCAGCGTTCGGCTATCTGCGCCTCACTCTGTCGCACTTGCGGCGTGATTTTCAGTAAGGCATAAAGCGATGCATCCGGCTTTTTACGCTGCCAGCGCGGCTGATCGTAGCGATAGAAGCCTTTGCAGTTTTTACGCCCTTTGCGGCCATCATTCAGTACCGCCTCAAACGCAGCAGGCGCGGCAAAACGCTCGCCGTAAGCCTGCTGCAGAATCGGGGAAATTTTGCTGCCGACATCAATGCCGACCTCATCCAGCAACTGGAGTGGACCGACCGGGAAACCAAATTTCACCAGCGCACGATCGATATGCTCAATCGGTTCACCTTCCAGCAGACAGCGCATCGCCTCATTTATATAGGGTGCCAGAATCCGGTTAACGTAAAAACCGGGCTTATCCGCCACCACAATCGGCGTTTTGCCCTGGCTGCGCGCCAGTGCCACGATCGTTACCAGTGTTTCGCTGGAGGTATTCAGATGGGGAATGACCTCCACCAGCGGCATTTTCTCTACCGGGCTGAAATAGTGCAGTCCGATAACGTTTTCCGGCCGCTGCGCCCCGGCAGCGATATCCTCAATCGGCAAGGAAGAGGTGTTAGAGGCAAATATCGTCTGCGGCTGACAGTGTGATTCAATCTCACGCACCATCTGTTGCTTGAGCGCCAGATCTTCAAATACCGCTTCAATCACCACATCACGCCGGGCGAAGCCCTGATAATCAATGCCGCCGGTGATACGGGCCATCTGCTGCTGACGCTGAGCCGGGGTGATCTGACGGCGTTTAACCTTTTTGCTCAGCAGCTCCCAGCTGGTTTTCAGCGCATGGTTTATCCCCTCCAGCGAGATATCCTTTATGCGCACCGGTAACCCGGCGTTGATGGCACTGACGCTGGCGATACCGCCGCCCATCAGGCCGCCACCCAGAATACCGATGTTGTGGACCGGGCGCGGCGTGGCGTCGCCACCCCGTTCTTTTTTCATCGCGGTGGTTGCGAAGAACAGGCCGCGTAACGCAACCGATTCTGGCGTCATTGCCAGCTCACCAAAGGCGCGGGCTTCAGCATCATTTCCGGCACGGCTGCCCTGCTCCAGTCCAATGCGCACCACGTCAATAATGCGTTTTGCCGCCGGGTAGTTGCCCTGCGTTTTGGCGGCGGTCTGGCGACTGGCCAGCGCAAACAGCGCCTGACGCGCAACCGGTCCCTGCAGCAGGCGATCGCGCAGCGGCAGCGTACGGGCGCTGGCCTTGCCTTTTTTCACCCGTGCGATAGCGGTCTCCAGCAAAATCGCCTGCGGCACCGCATCATCAACCATGCCGAGTTTACGGGCCTGTTTCGCCCGCAGGCTTTTACCGGTCAGGATCAACGGCAACGCCTGCTGCACGCCGATCAAGCGGGGTAACCGCTGCGTGCCGCCTGAGCCGGGCAATAAGCCGAGCTGGACTTCCGGCAAGCCAAGGCGGGTTTTATCATCCAGCGAGCAGATGCGCGCATCGCAAGCCAGCGCCAGCTCAAGCCCGCCGCCGAGGCAGGCACCGTGAATCGCGGCCACTACCGGGAAAGGCAAGGCGGCAAGCATCGCCATCACTTCCTGTCCCTGTTTCGCCAGCGCTTCAGCATCTGCGGCACTCTGACAGCGATCGATCATGCTGATGTCGGCACCGGCGATAAAGTTGTCAGCTTTGCCCGAAAT
>Ga0308166_1003970_pt1 | contig 12135 bp, 11 predicted proteins | sample PhyCR2_2_FD_202137 | JGI IMG/M metagenome (GOLD analysis project Ga0308166, IMG submission 202137) | Phyllosphere microbial communities from UC Gill Tract Community Farm, Albany, California, United States - DLSLCC.R2 | ecosystem: Host-associated > Plants > Phyllosphere > Unclassified | place... | reverse complement strand
GCTGGCATAAACACGGGTTTTCGAGTCCCGCGCCACCCTTTTCCGGTGGCACGCCAAGGTGTACTCGCATGGTTGCGAGATGCCAAGAACCCGTAGGCCGCAGAGGCCGTAAATGCTGACGCTTACGGCATTTTTGCATGGAGCAGGCGTGGCAGAACCCTTGCGGTGCGGTGGTTTCGGCCGGTGTTAAGTTATCGCCGGAATGCGCATTGAAAAGCACGGTTTGTAGCTGTTCGGGATCCCAAAAGCGACACGTAGCCCACGGGGCCCATTCGCGTGGCGTGCCGATTGCGACACAGCTTAACTTTGCAGCGCCACGCCACGCCTGGCCGTGGCCACAGCGCATCGTCGCGCTCCAGGTCGTAGTCGCTGCCGAACGCCAGTGCTGCTTCGCGAGGCGGAAGGTCTGCGTAGCAGCCCAGCAGGTACTCATCCATGCCTGCGTCGCCATGATCGATGGCGAACAGGTGGAGAAGTTCCTTGTCGAACGCTTCCAGCCATGTGGGGTCGATCTTGGTCATGTCATCCTCCAGAGGGGAAAGGGAGGATGGCTGGAGCGCGTCTCAAGACGTGGGACGCATGCTTGACCAGGTTCGGAATCTCGCAGTGATCTGATTGCACCAGGCGCAAGGTCGGGGTAGAACGGGGCAGACTCGCTACGGCGCATCATAGCTATAGCTAAAGAAGGCGAAAGAGCATGGAAGCATTGAAGTCGAACCAGCCTGTTCCTGGCGAGTTCTTCCTCCTGATGCCTGATACCACGCGTGGGGGAAAGGGGCACGGCGTCGTGTTCGAGAACGCGAAGCGGCTGCGCATCCCGCCGCGCCTGATCCTGCGACCAGAAGAAGGGGGATTTCCCCCCATGGCGGAGAAGCCGCTGCTGGTCTACTCGGCAAAGAAGGGGAGCCTCCCGGAGGATCTGGAGGGGGGGCTGAGCGGCTATTGGATGGTCTCCGAACGATTACGCGGTGCTCTTGTGTCTGTAGATCCGGCTGGCTTCGAGTTTGTAGAGTGTGACTACCGCCTTGCCGATGGATCCAAGGGGCCGCGGTACTTCCTGTGTGATGTAACCCGTGAGCTCGATGCGGTGGACGAAGAAGCCTCGAAACTTCGGATCATCACTGACGCAGGCTATCGAGGTGGGAAGTTCTACGACCTTAGGGGCGGAGCCAGTCTGGCGTTCCGCAAGCAGGTCATCGGTCAAGCCAGAATATTCCGGACGCCTTACTCGGGAAACCTCGTCTTCTGCGACAGAGAGCTCCGCGACTCTGTGTGGAACGCTGGAATCGGTGGGCCGCGTGCATCGCGAGGCCTCTGGTTCACCGACGCGGCCAGCATCTGAGTCAGAGCTCTGAGGATCGGACCCTTGGGTGCCTTCTGGATTCGCTTCAACTGCTTACGAGCGACTTCGATTCACATTCACAGCGTGAGATGACAAAGCATGGGATCAACTTCCCCCCATCAGCCGCGCAAGGACGAGTTCTTCAAGCTACGACCGGATGCTACCCGTAGAGGGAAGAGGCACGGGGTGGTCTTTGATAACGAGGGCGCGTTGCTTGCGACTGCCAGGCTGATCCTCTTACCCGAAGCCGGTGGCTTCCCTCCGCTGCGTGAAACCCCGCGCTTGGTCTATCGGGAGCGGCAGGGTGTCCCTCTCCAGGACCTGGAAGGCGGGTTTAGCGGCTATTGGCGGGCTTCCGAGCGATTGCGCCAGGTCATGGAAGAGATAGACCCTGACGCGTTCGTTTTCGCTGATACCGACTACCGCTTGGAAGACGGTTCAAAGGGGCCAACCTCCTTCCGTTGCGACGTGGTCCGTACGCTGGATGCCTTGGATGAGGAAGCCTCCCAGCTCGACATCGTGATCAGCGATGAGTACACGGCAGGGAATACTACCGCCTGACCGGTGATGTCCGGCTGGCGTTCAAACGCGAAGTGCTGGGTCCGGCTCACGTGTTCAGATTGCCGTTCCATGGCGGGGTTCTCTGCGGCCGAACGTTCAAGGATTCGGTGGAAGCGGCCGGCATCGTCACAGCGAGGAGATCCAACGGGCTCTGGTTTGAAGATGTGGTGAACTGCTGAGTCGGCCCCACCGGCGCCAACCTCGACCTATGCTGCAAGTGTGCGGAGTACGGTACATGCCTAAATTTGGAGAGAAACAAGCACATGCCCACGTCAAAACGTAATCAGCCTGTGCCTGGTGAATTCTATCTGCTGATGCCCGACACGACCCGAAGGGGAAGAGGGCACGGCGTTGAGATCGAGAATGAGGGCGCACTGCTGACGCCACCCAGGCTGATCATCCGCCCTGAAGAAGGTGGTTTCCCTCCTCTGGCGCAGAGACCGCGCCTGGTTCTCGAACCAAAGCTGGGGGATCCACCGCAGGATCTCGAGGGAGGAATGAGTGGCTACTGGTTGGTATCAGAGCGCCTCAAGATGGCCTTCACCGATATAGATCCCGTTGCCTTTGAGTTCGTGGAGTGTGATTACGTGCTTCCGAAGGGCACAGAGGGCCCAACGTACTACCTGTGCGAGGTTGCTCGCGAGCTGGATGCCGTCGATGAGGAAGCATCGAAGTTCCGGGTCATCGTCGATGAGGGCTATCCGGGCGGAAAGTTCTACGACCTTCGTGGCGGAGCAAGCTTGGCATTCAAGAGGGGCGTAATTGGGGACAGTCATGTCTTCAGGAGCCCGTACTCCGGCGATCTTGTGTACTGCGATCGCATGTTCCGGGATGCCATGAGGGATGTGGGAATCGGAAGTGACAGAGAAACGCGCGGTCTGAGGTTCAAGGACGTATTCAGAGTATGAGCGATTCTCACACTGCCTTGCTGTCAGGTCCAAGTGTGATCGATGTAAGCTCTCTCACAGATCGCATTGCAAGAAGCCCAAAGGAAAACGACGATGGAACCTATGGCAATCAATGGACCTGAATCGGGAAGATTCTTTCTGTTTGCGCCGGACTTGGAAAGCAATCGTCCTTTCAGAGGAGCGATCTTCGAGAACGTTCAGGCGCTGCTGTCGCCACCGCGGATAATCCTCAGGCCAGAGAACGGTGGATTTCCCGAGCTCCGGGAGAAGCCCCGAATTGTGTTCGATGCTTCTCAGGGGCCTGCGCCGCGGGATCTGGAGGGTGGCTTCAGTGGGTACTGGCTGGTCTCGGAGCGACTCCAGAGCGTAATGAACGCGCTGGATCCAGGCGCCTTTGCATTCGCCGAATGTGATGTTCGCTTTGCAGATGGCGCGCAGGGGCCGCGCCACTTTCTGTGTGACGTAGTGAGAGAGCTGGACGCAGTGGACGAGGATCGTTCACGGCTGGATATCGAGATTGACGATGACTTCGTCAATGGCAAGTTCTACTCGATTGCAGGCGGGGCGAGCTTGGCCTTCAAGAACGATGCACTGGCAGGAGCGCATGTCTTCCTCACACCGTTCAGCACGTTCGTGATCGCTGATCGTAGGTTTGTGGATGCTGTGCATGCTGCTGGAGTGCCGGATGATCCGGAGTTGAGTGGAATATCTTTTATTGATGCATCAGATATCTGATTAAGTGCGGCTGCACGGAAGGAGCCTCCAGATGCCTCGAGTCGTTCCCATTTTTCAGCAACATCACGCCATCGAGCAACAGACGCTTGGCAATAGTCGCTTGCTCAAGGCTCTGGCTGATGCGGGTCGCTTCAACATCGATGCCGATCAGAACCTGATCAATATGCCCCACGACAAGGCGCTCGCGCAGGCCTTGGGGGTGTCACCTCACAACGGCGGACCGATTCGTGAGTATCGAATCGGATTGGAGGCCAATCTCGCCCGCCTCGAGAGAAGCCGGGATGGCCAAGCAGCGCTGGCTGGCGACCTGGAGGCAATGGATCGCATCGCTGCCAAAGTTCATCGGTTGAGCGACATTTCACAGGTCGGCTTGGTCAACGGAGACCTGCGGACGAACACTGCTTTAGGACAAAGCACAGATCAGGCACGTGTCCAGACGAGGGAGTTCTACAGGAGGCCCGAGGAGTACGCCCAGCAGTACTCTGGACAGCTGGAGCACCACCAGCAGTCTTCCGTTCTTTCCAGGCAATGGAGCGCCGTCACACCCAACGAGAGCCGCGTTGTATACACGCTCCAGCACTTTCAAGGATCCGGACAGCCGCTGATACGTGGCGGCAACATCGAGCTGCAGCGTAACGGATTGTCGAATGCTATCGCTGATGCCCATCAAGCCGGGCGTCTCCAGATGTCTCCGGGCGGCGTTCTTGTAGTTGAGTCTGCTCTTGGTGAAGAGGCCGCGTCACGCCTTCGTGCTCCGGTCGGGCAGCGCGGCGGAGTTACCCTGGACCTCCTCCTCGGCGAAGCCTCCACGAGCCAACTGATCCGCTCCGGCGGTCTGCTCGCCTCTGGCGCCGACGCTGTCATCACCGCCCGCCGCACCTCGCAGTTGCTGGAAGAGGGCAACGGCACCGCCGCCCAGTCCGAGCTCACTCATGCCTTGGCGCGCAACGGCGGTGGCTGGGTCGGTGGTATGGCTACCGCGTCGGTGATCGGCACGTCCAGCTTCGTCCCTGCGGCTATCGTCGCGGGCGATGCGCTGCTGATGAGCAAGGCGTTCGACAAGGGCGCCGATCTGCTCGACAACCGCGCCATCTACCAGCAGACCGACAAGGCCGGCGTGACGTGGCAGTTCAATGGCCGCAATTGGGACCGCCAGGCGGTCATGGACAGCGCGGGCGACGGCCTGGGCAATCCGGCTGAGCGCAGTGTGGGCGCCAGCTACGAGAAGGCCCGCGAGCTGGCCGCATACGCCCATGTAAAAGCGGTAGAGCTGGCGCTGGGCAAGGCGCCGCCGCCGCAGAATCCTTTCAGCATCCCGGCGCGGGACGGCGAGGGACGTCTGGACAATCCCAACTGGCACCGCGATGCGCAGACCGAACAGTGGACGCGGCAGGTAAAGATTGGCGTGTCCGGTGCCAACGACCGGGGTGTGTATGAGACGCAGACCGCCAGCCCCGAACGCGCCAACGAGTTGAATCGTGAGGCGGTGCAGCGCATCGAGAACAACATCGCCAACGGCAAGGCCGCGATTGCCGCCAGCTATCTGGAGACTTACGCCGCTAGCCGCGCCAGCGACTTCGTGCCGCTGGTGCCGGAGGCGGTGGAGCAGGCCCGTGCCAGGCCCGACGCCATCCAGGGCTCGGACAACCAGCTCTACCAGCGCGACGAAGCAGGGCAGTGGAGCCATGCTGGCCAGATCGCGCAGGGCAACATGGCACTGGAGCTGGAACTGACCCGCACCATCCAGCAGCCGTCGCTCGATCAGTTCAACCAGACCATTGCCGCACTGGACGCGCGACCGTTGCCGTCTGCGGCGGAAGTGAACCAGAACGAGCTGCGCCACAGCTACTACGCTGCGGGCGTTGCGCTGACCCCGGCGTGGGAGCAGGCCATTGCGCTGGCCACGACGCGCACGCGCGAGCAGCACGGCATTACGGGTCCCACGCTGCAGGAACTGGGGCCTGTCGCCGAGGGCAACGCGGGCGCGTCCCGGCCCATCACCCATTACCAGGTAGGCCAGGATGGCGTGGCGCGCGCCGTCGCGACCACCAGCACGCAGGAGCTGCAGGCCGCATGGAATGAGGTGCGGGCGCGTGCCAATGAGCAGGCGCCGGTGCCGGACTCGCCCGAGCTGCGCATTGCTGCGCTGTCGGCGGGTGAGCAGGAGGCATACCGGCAGGCAATGCAGGAGGCAAATCGGCTGGGTGCTGCGCAGGTAGATGCAGGACAGGCTGCACGAGCAGCCGCGCAGGTGGCACATGGCGACAAGCCATCCGAGCAGGATGGGAACGTGGAAGTGCGACCTAAAGAGCCGGCGACTGCGCAACCCATCGCGGCTGCGATGGTTGCGGCAGCGCCGCCAGCGGTAGCGGTCACGTCACCGCCTACGCCCGCGCCGCAGGATAAGCCCGAGCCACAGCAGTACGCCGAGCAGCGCGATCCGCCGCGGCGTGAGGCGGAGCCGCAACCTCAGCCCCATCCCCATCCCCATCCAAACAACGAGGCGCTCACCGAAAGCCGTACCGCCTCACAGACGCCGGAGCCCGCTGGGCCGATGCAGGCACACCCGGCCGCACCTGAGCGCGCGATGCCACATGTCGCCGCGACTCTGGATGCGGCAACGCAGATGATGCCCACGCAGCGCACAGAGCAGGCAGCGGAACCGGAGAAGATGGCCCCGATGCCTGCGGTTGCTCCCACTCCAAAGCAGTACATGGCAGTGCAGGAGGTCGAGCCGGTGCCGTTCAAGGAGCCGCTGCCTGCTGAGCCTGTGCGCGATCCATGGCCTTTGGAGCAGGAAGCGGCACAACACGTGCCAGAGCCCGAACCGGTTCCGTTGGACGACCTCCAGCCAACCGCTGCGGCTGTCCCTGTTCCTGCCGAGCCTACGACAGCTCCACGCCCTGAGCCGGCCGCACTCGCACCGAATGAGGCATCAGCCCCGAACCGGGCGCTAGAAGACCCCACGCAGCCTGGCCATCCCGATCACGCGCTGTATCAGCAGATCCGCGAGGGCGTGGAAGCGCTGGACGCCAAGCACGGCCGCAGCTTCGATGAAGTCAGCGAACGCATGACCGTCAGCCTTCTGGTGCTGGCCAAGGACAACGACTTGGAACGGGTGGACCATGTGCTGGTGAGCAACGCCACGCGTGAACACCCGGCTGGGCACACGCTGTTCGTGGTGCAGGGTGAGCCAAGCAATCCGGCGCATCAGCGCGCTGCGATGCCGACCGAGCTGGCGGCGCAGACATCGGTGGAGGAATCACTGCAGCAGTTCGATGCAGTCAGCCGTGAAGCGCACCAGCGTGCGCTTGCCAATCAAATGGACCAGCAGCTGGAAGACCAGCGGGTGCAGCACGACATACAGATTCGTGCGGCGAGCGGGGGATGAGTAGGGCATGCACTGCACTGGCGACCTGGACGGAGGACTGAAGATGACGCCACATGGAATGCGCCGGATATGCATGCTCGCAGCACTACTCGTTCTTCTGGCTACCGCGTGCCGACCCGAGGCGGCTCGCGACGCAGGCTCGATAGCAGAGGCCCATCGTCCGGATCTGGTGCCGCTTGTGCGAGCCATGCCGACTACCTCAATGGATGCACCATTGACGGTCGAGTTCGATGTGGCCGCTCCCAGCAGAAATTCCTCTCCAACGCTCATGATCGGCATTCGCGTTGACCGCACGGATAACACCGCGGCGTTTGGGGCACTGGCCGATGTTCGGGCGTCCGGGTTCCAGGCGAAGGTTTCCATGCAGCGCCTGGAATCGAGTGGATGGAAGGACGTGCCCTTGCACCGGCTGGAATGGGTCATTGGGGAACCTGCCAGAACAATTCCCATCCCCGCCGATGGTCGAGTGACAAATGCGTGGCTGGACGATGTTGACGTGCTGGCGCTGCAGAATGCTGGGCTGGAACGACCCGATGATAACTATGCACAGCTGGCCTTCGCATGGGCACGCAATCCGTCGCCGGGCCGATACCGGGTTGAAGTGCAACTGCACTCCCCTCTGCCACAGCTTGAGCCGTTCCAGCCGGAACTGCTGGTTGCTTACTTGCGCAGGCCTAAATAAGGCAGCCTCGCCACCGCCGGTACGCTGAGTGTCACGGGTAAGTCAGCTCGCCATTCTGCCGATAGACGGGGATCGTATTCATCGGTCCCCCTCTCCGAACTGGACTGCGTAGACGCAGGCTCATGATGGAGGAGAGCTGCGCAGAAGCGTCTTTGGCTGTGATGACCCTCGGTGGGTCCCTGTCCGGGTTGAAGCCACTGTACGACCCGAATGAAGAGCGCCCGGACCTCCATCGTTCACGGCTGAACGCGATATCGTTCCAGAAGATCACGCACGCTGGTTTCCAGGCGCTGCCAGTCGCTCAGCATGACGCGTGCATAGTTCATCTCGATGGCGATGCTGTCGCCCACATCCACGATGGAATGGCGGCACATTGCGATCTGGCCTTCGCCAGCGCGTTCAAGTGTCTTTCCCTGAACTACAAGTCCGTCAGGAATGCGGTCTGCCGGGTCGCAGCTGATGAACGTTGTCAGTTGGCCCTCCGCCGAGCGGGCCACATACCAGTCTGGTTCCATTCCTGGGTTGTGCACGTAAGGCCTGCCCAGAGCAGCCTCCGAGTCCTTTGCATAGGCTGCCATCAACGATGGGTCGATCGCATACGGCGTCAGACCCCAGCGTTCGGGTTGTGCAACGCGCAGCGCGAGGTTCTCTACCGGGTCCCTTCGCTCCAGTGATCCCGGCGCGCTGCTGGCTTCACTGCTGGACCGACGTGCCAGATAGTTCTGGATGGGAACGCGATCGATGTACCTAAGCTCGACCAGCACCTGCCGCCGGCTGTCCTGCGAGCTGCGAACCGGGCGATCACCGGGAGGCGCTGCATCGAAATCCGGCCAGAACACCGTGAGCATGACGCCCCCATCGGCCAGGGGGCCCGTCTGGTTGTAGTAGAGGTTGGCCGGGAACATGAAGCGGCGCGGGCCCACTCGTGCCTCTACGGGCTCCGTTGTATAGGTATGTCCACCCACCGTACGGGGGCTGGTTGCGGCTTCGGACATGGGGGGGTCGTTCGGGCCCGTTTCCGTGGATGGGGCTTTCGCGCAGGCGCTGGTGCTGAGCACGGTCACCAGGGCGAAGTAGGCAAGCCGGCAAGCCGGTGCTCTGCTCATGGGCGATTCCCTTGCATGATCGGAACGACTATAGATCGGTGGAATGGCAAGCTCCAGTCGTTGCCGGGACCTTGCTCACGCCCGGGTCCAGTACTGCACGCTGGCTCACATATTCAGCAAGTCGCGATCGGCGTCCTCTCTTCTTGCACCTGCCCCCCATCCCACCTATGCCATCATCCGCCCAGGACCGCAGTACCCATCAAGGCTGAACAGGCATGGAGCAGGCAACACGCTACACCGCAACCCTTTATCTGGCCGCGCCCGGCACCCCGCTGAAAAGTGGGGGCATCTCGCCGCGCGGCCACATGTACCTGCAGGTCGCTGCGGGCGACGAGGCCCACAGCTACGGCTTCGCGCCACCGCGCCACGCGCCGGGTGAAACCCGCACCGGCGTGCAGTACGCACAGGTGCGCCACGACGATGCTGACGAGCATCTGGACCCTTACTACAGCCGCACCCTGGAAATCACCGAGGAGCACTACGGCTGCCTGCGTGATTTCGCCGAGGAACCGGCCGAGTTCGAATTCGATGTGGACCGCCCGGCCACCATCAACCGCTGCAGCGATTTCGTCTGGGCGGCGCTGCACTACGCTGGCCTGCATCCACTGCCGGCGACGCTGGATGGCGGCAGCAACCTGGGCGAGTTCGCGGTGCTGTTCAACCTGCCGGAGATCCAGTGCATTGCCGCGCCGTTCCCGGGCAGCGACCTGAATGCCGAAACCCACCACGCGATGCCCGAGCGCGAGGCCGATTGAAGTGGCCGGCACGCTGCTGGACCCTTCGCATCCCGACCATCGCCTGTTCTCGCAGCTGATCCAGAAAGTGGCCGAGCTGGATGCTGCGCATGGGCGCCCGTTCGATGCCGCCAGCCAACGCATCAGCGCCAGCCTGCTGGTGCTGGCCAAGCAGAACAACCTCTCGCGCGTGGACCACGTGCTGCTCAGCAGGCCGACCCAGAACAGCCATGCCGCCGAGAGCATCTTCATCGTGCAGGGCGACCGCAACGACCCAGGGCACCGCCGCGCCAGCATCGCCACCGAGGTGGCGGCCAAGACCGATGTGGCCGATTCGCTGCGGTTGAAGGAGCAATGACGCGTCCAGTTCGGCGGAGGCTGGTGGTACTGGCGGTGCTGGGCGCGCTGGCGGCATGCCGTGCGTCACCAGCGCCTGAGGTTGCGCCGTCCCTGCTGACGCGCGCACAGGCCGAGGCCCGCACGGTTGTGCCGCTCACGCGGGCCGTGCAGTTGCAGAAGGCCGGTCGGATTGCCGAGGTCACGTTTGATTTGCCGGCGCCCCAGAAGCCGGCCATTCCGATCCTGAACATCGGGTTGCGGCTGCAGGATACCGATGCGCGACGGCTGCTGGATGCTTCGGAGAAGATCACGCTGGGACGGCTGCCAACGCGGCTGCGCCTGGAGCGGATCGATGGCAGTGCACCTGGTCCTGTGCAGCTCTGGCAGCGTACTCGCGATGGACGCGATTCTCAGAAAATCGGGGAGGATGGCGTGGTAACAGACCTGACGACGGGGAGCGTGGACATCAACAGCTTGGCCGAGGCCGGGTTGTACTCTGAAGATGTGCTCTATCGCACGTTGCAGTTGGCGCAGGTCGGAGGCATTGCACCCGGGCGCTACGTTCTGCGGGTCGACCTTGTGGAGGATCGGCCCCGGCTGGAAGGCCTGAAAGCAGAACTGATCGTTGGCTACCAATCACTAGGAAAGTAGACATGCACAAGGACGATGCCGAACGCTACAGCGTAACCATTCATCTGGCGGCCCCCGGCACGCCGCGCTACGGCCGTGATGCTGAGGGAAACAGGTTTCTGCTGGAGCCATCGTTCGCGGGGCACATGTTCCTGTCGCTGCGCCGTTCGGGTGAACCCTTGCCGGAGAGCGTGGGTTTCACCCACGCAGGCACCAAGGACGAGCCGAACAGGGGCAAAGTCGATGACATGGATGTGTTGGTCTACGACAAACCCCGCTTCGAGCGCACGATCGAGATCAGCAAGGCGCAGTACGACCGCATCCTCGAGTTCTCGGCAGACCCGAAGAAGCACGGCTTCGACATGGAGTACGACTTCTTCTCCAACGCCTGCACCGATTTCGCTTGGGGTGCCCTGAACCACGCTGGGCTGCGCCCGGTCGGGCTGGCCGGGGAGATCACCAACTACGAGGGCGCTACCAGGGTCCTGGACAACATCCGCGCGGTCAACGCCATTCCGCAGCAGGTGAAGGGCAGCGAACTGGACAGGGTGCAGTGGAACCCGATGCCGAAGCAGACCTTCCGCGAGTGGATGTTCACCGAGAACGGCGAGCAGTGGCGCGGCAACAGCGTGCTCGCGGCAAGCGGCACGCCCGCAGACCCGGCGCACGACGATCATGCCCGCCTCAACCAGATCCACCAGCAGGTGGCCGACCTCGGCGCTTTCGGGGCGCGCAACGGCAATGTCAGCGCCAGCCTGCTCGCGCTGTCGAAGGAGCAGCAGTTCTCGCGCGTGGACGAGGTGGTTCTGGGCGAGCAGCGCGGTGATACCGCACCGCAGCTGTTCATCGTGCAGGGGGACCGCAGTGACCCGGCACACCAGCGCGCCAGCATGCCGGCGGAGGTGGCTGCGCAGGCACCGGTGGAGGCCTCGTTCGATCGGGTCGCGCAGTTGCAGCAGAATCAGCGGCAGGGAGACGCGCAGCGCCTGCAGGAGGAGCAGCAGCTTCAGCAGAGCCACGGCCCACGGATCGCATAGCGGCGGGCGCAGCATCGAGGTCGAGCGTTGGCCATGCCCGCGCCGGCGCACGCCACGCCCCCCACCTGCTACCATTCCCCCCGCAACCCCAGCCAGCCCACCCCGCGCAGACAGATGCGGGGCGGGCCGTCGCAGTACGGCCCAGCGAGCCAGGACACCTTCCCGTGCCCATTCAAGGACGCTCGCATGTTCCGTACTCCTCTCTTCCGCTCGGCCGCCCTGGCCGTTGCCGTTTCGCTCAGCCTCGGCGTGCCCTCCGCGTTCGCCGACAACGCGCCCGCCGCCAGTGCCACCACCGCCGTGCAGCGCCAGGCCGTGGCCAAGGGCCTGTACGAGCTGGCCTACAGCCCGAAGCAGAACGCCGTGTTCGTGGCCTCCTCTGGCGGTTTCGGCGATGACGCCGGCCCGGCCCAGGTGCTGCGCCTGAACCCGGCCACGCTGGCCGTGGAAACCCGCATTCCGCTGGAGCGCAAGGCCTTTGGTGTGGTCCTGGATGACGCCCACAACCGCCTGTACGTGGGCAACACCGTGGACCTGTCGGTGACCGTGGTCGATACCGCGCAGAACAAGGCCGTGGGCACCATCCAGCTGATGGAGAAGAAAGCCGGCAAGGACGGCAAGGCCGCCTACACCCACGATCTGCGCGAGCTGGTGGTCGACAGCGCGGCCA
>Ga0308166_1003967_pt1 | contig 12138 bp, 7 predicted proteins | sample PhyCR2_2_FD_202137 | JGI IMG/M metagenome (GOLD analysis project Ga0308166, IMG submission 202137) | Phyllosphere microbial communities from UC Gill Tract Community Farm, Albany, California, United States - DLSLCC.R2 | ecosystem: Host-associated > Plants > Phyllosphere > Unclassified | place... | reverse complement strand
CGGCGCGTCCGGAATGTGCGTGGCGGTGCCGAGGTTGACCGAGTTGCGGCCACCGTTGACGCGTTCTTTCTGGTAGGCGAAGTCGCCGGAAATACGCAGCGCGTCACCGCGATAATCGAGGCCGATGCTGAACAGTTTCGAGCGCTGGTTTTCGTGATCGATGCCTGTGTCGCCTTCGCGCTGGGACAGGTTGATCCGCGCGCCGAAGCGGTTGTCTTCGCCGAATCGCTGGCCGATATCGAAGTGCTGACCGATGCGGCCTTCGCTGTTGATGTCGGTGGTGTAGCGACGCAGCGGCTCGTCGCCGGCGCGCTTGGGCTGCAGGTTGACGCCGCCACCGATGCCGGAGCCGGTCGGGGTCACGCCGTTGATGAAAGCGTTGGGGCCTTTGAACACTTCCACGCGCTCCAGAGCGTCGGTGGAAATGATCTGCCGGGGCAGCACGCCATACAGGCCGTTATAGGAAATGTCGTCGCCGTTGAGCGGCAAGCCGCGAATCATGAACACCTGCGCCTGGTTGGAGAAGCCCGAGGCCTGACGCACCGACGAATCATTGAGCAACACGTCGGCAACGTTTTCCGCTTGCTGGTCCTGAATCAGCTGTTCGGTGTACGACGCGGCGCTGAACGGCACGTCCATCATGTCCTGATTGCCGAGCACGCCGAGCTGACCGCCACGGGCGACCTGACCACCGGCGTAGACCGGGGGCAGGGCGTTGGACGTTGGCGCTTGGGCGTTGATGTTGACGTTGTCGAGCACCAGCTCCTTGCCGTTTTCATCGGCAGCGTGAGCGGTGACAGTCAGGGAGCACAGCAGGGCGAGAAGCGTCGGGCGAAACGGGACGGCGAGTCGAGCTGGAGCGGGCATGTCGATACCTGGAGGCGTACGGCCGGTGAGAAAATTAGAACGGCGCGGGGAACTCCTTGCGCAAATACGACTCCAGGCGCAAATGATAGGAGTTCGCAGTAACGTTTTGCAAACTGTTTATCTTGCTGAAATTCCAGATCCGAATGGAAACCTGTGGTGAGGGGATTTATCTCCGATGGCGCGCGGAGCGGGTCGCTTTGATATTGGAAGGCTGCTGCGAAGTCCATCGGGGATAAATCCCCTCACCACTAAGGTCACAGTCCTAGCCTGCGTCACCCCTTTGATCGTATGGTGAACCCGCCTCAACGCACGCCAAGGAGCGCCATGCACATCCCTCGATTAATCATTACCCTTGCCGCGCTACTGGTGCTCGCCGGTTGCGCCGGCCAGCGCAGCCAGGAGCCGGCACCGCGTGCGCCGGCTGAAGTGAAGGCCGAAATAGTGCGGCTGATGCCGGCGAAAGTGCCCGACCGTCAAGGCTGGGCCACCGACATCTATGCCGCGTTCGCCGCACAGAACATCAGCCCGACCACGCAGAATCTGTGTTCGGTGCTGGCCGTGGCCGAGCAGGAATCCACCTTCCAGGTAGACCCCACGGTGCCAGGCCTGGGCAAGATCGCCCGCGACGAAATCGACCGTCGTGCCGCCAAAGTGCATATTCCCAGTCTGTTGGTCAGTGGCGCTCTGCAAGTGCGCTCCACCAACGGCAAGACCTACAGCGAACGCCTGAACGCGGCACGCAGTGAAAAAGAACTCAGCGCCATTTTTGACGACTTCATCGGCAGAGTGCCGATGGGCCGCACCTTGTTCGGCGGCTTCAACCCGGTACACACCGCCGGACCGATGCAGGTCAGCATCGAATTCGCCGAGCAGCACGCCAAGGAGTATCCGTACCCGGTAGACGGCACGATCCGCCACGAAGTGTTCACCCGCCGTGGCGGCATGTACTTCGGCATCGCCCATTTACTTGGCTACCCGGTGAGTTACCGCGAGCCGCTGTACCGCTTCGCCGACTTCAATGCCGGCTGGTACGCCAGCCGCAATGCCGCGTTCCAGAACGCCGTCAGCCGAGCTTCGGGCATCCCGCTGGCGCTGGATGGCGACTTGATTCGCTACGACTCGATCATGCCTGGCAGCACCGAACTGGCGGTGCGCACCCTCGGCAAGTCGCTGGGCATGCGCAACCCGACCATTCGCGATCAACTGGAGAAGGGTAAGACCCTGGAATTCGAAGAAACCAAACTCTACCAGCGCGTGTTCGAACTGGCCGAGAAGGCTGAAGGCAAGACCTTGCCACGCGCGGTGTTGCCGGGGATCGTTTTGCAGAGCCCGAAAATCACCCGCAAGCTGACCACGGCGTGGTTCGCCAAACGCGTGGATGAGCGCTACAAACGCTGCATGGCCAAGGCCGGTTGACGCCGGTTCAAAGCACTTTGACGGCTCGGCCAATGGCTTGAATCGGCCCGGTCGGTTTACCGATCGGCGAGCCATTGGCGCCTTCCAGCGTCAGCTCGAACAGCTGATTCGGCTGCAGCGGCGGCAATTTGTCCAGCGGCACCGAGAGCGTCTGCCCCGGTTTGACCAGCCCCAGCGACACCGGCCCTTGCCAGCCGTCAGCCTTGGTCCAGAACTCCAGCGCCTTGTCCGCCGGCACTTCGACCACGCCCAGCGGGATTAACTGAATTTCCCGTGGATTACTGGCCTGAATCACCCAGCCTGGCGCCTTGTCCTGCGGCGCGACCAGCACCACCAGATAATTCGGCTTCGGCGGGGTCTGAGTCAGCAGGATCGAGCCCAAAACCAATGTGGCGGCCAAGCCGGCCGCACTCAAGCCGCGCCACAGCGGCAGCAGATTCCACCACGAGGTTGACGGCGCAGCCGGCGCTTTTTGCGCGAACCGCTCGACACTGCGCTCGATGCGCGGCCACAAGTGCGGCGAAGGCTGCTGCGTCCCGGCAAATTCGGTCAGGTCGAGCAAGCGTCGCTCCCAGGCATCCACCGCCGCTTGCAGTTCGGGGTCGTGTGGCAAGCGCTGTTGCAGTGCTTCGCGCTCCGGCGCCGACAGGGTGCCGAGCACGTATTCGCCGGCCAGTTCATCACGTTCCTGCGCCGATTCAGTGGTCATCCCATGCACTCCCGCAAAGCGTTGAGGCTGCGTTTGATCCAGGCTTTGACCGTGCCCAGCGGCGTGCCCAGGCGCGCGGAAATCTGTGCATGACTGTAGCCGTCGACATAGGCGTGGAGAATGCAGCTTCGCCGCTGCGGGTCGAGTTGTTCCAGACAACGATGGATCCGCGCCGAATGGCCCTGCACATCGAAGGCGTCCTCGTCAGGCTCGGCATCGTGTTCTTCGTTGAACGGCGTCTCCCGGCTTTGATCACGCAGCTGGTTCAACGCCAGATGTCGGGTCACGCTGAACATCCAGCCGCGCGCTGAACCGCGCGCCGGATCAAATAGCTCCGCACCGTTCCAGATCTTGATGAACGCCTCATGCACGATGTCTTCGGCCAGCGCCGTGTCACGCACCAGCCGCCTGGCCACGCCGAGCAGGCGCGGGCCTTCCTGCACGTACAAATCGCGCAGAGCCTGACGCTCGCCGCGAGCACAGGCAGCGAGGCGGGCTTCGTAATCGAATTCAGATTCGGGCAAGGACATGTCGTGCAATCTAGCTCACATTCCGCAAACATCCAGACAACCCGGGGCCCGCTGTGGACTCCTCTGTGGGAGGGGGCTTGCTCCCGAGGGCGCTGTGTCATTGAAACAGATGCTGGCTGACACGCCGCCTTCGGGAGCAAGCCCCCTCCCACAAGGAAAGATTTGAGTGGGCCAGAAACTCAGTTCGCCGCCCAGAAAATGTAGTCGGCCTGATACTTCACCACTTCCTGCTTGCCCTTGTTCGCTGCTGTGCATTCACTGCCCGGCGCCACGCCGCCCTTGAGCGCGACACGCTGGATGTAGCTCACGCCACTCATCGCGCCTTTGCCTTCAGCCGGGTTGGCCTTGACCAGTTGATAGGGCAGGTTGCCCGGGCTCGACGGAGCGACGGCCAATTGCGTGCCGGTGACTTTCGAACCGTCCTTGGCCTGCCAGGTGGCGGGCGGGCCGAAGTAGGTGCCGACCTGCTTGCCGCTGCGATCATTGAGCACCGCTTTCGGGCCGACGAAGGTCCATTCGGTCTGCCCGGCGGCATTGGGCTTGTCGCGGCATTCGTAAGTGATCTCGCCGACCCCGGTGGTTTCCAGGGCGATCTTGTGACCGTCCGGGACTTTGATTGCGTCGGGATAGTTGCTTTGGGCGAAGGTTGTCGAGGACAGGGCGAGCAAACCGGTGAGGCCAATCAGTTGAGTGATGTTCATCAGTGTTATCTCCGAAAGGGGTAGACCGCTGACAGCCGAAGAGGGCTGTTACAGGGACTACCCGTGGCGGAGGCGTTTGGATGCAGTGCCCGACAAATATTTTCCACCTCCACCGATCTCCCCCTGTGGGAGCGGGCTTGCTCGCGAAGGCGTTCTGTCAGTCGATATTCATGTCACAGGCATATCGCATTCGCGAGCAAGCCCGCTCCCACAGGGATTTGCGTCGGGCTTGAGGCCGGAGGCTTTCAGCAGTTCCTGGGTGTAGGGGTGGGCTGGCGCAGCAAAAATCTCCCGCGACGAACCCTGTTCCACGACCTTGCCATCCTTGATCACCAGCAAGTCATGGGCCAGCGCATGCACCACCGCCAGGTCATGGCTGATGAACAGATAGGTCAGCCCATGCTTGATCTGCAGTTGCCGCAACAGCTCCACCACTTGTTTCTGCACCGTGCGATCCAGCGCCGAGGTCGGTTCGTCGAGCAGGATCAGCGCCGGCTCCAGCACCAGCGCGCGGGCGATGGAGATGCGCTGACGCTGGCCGCCGGAAAACTCGTGGGGGTAGCGATGACGGCTCTTGGGGTCAAGGCCGACTTCTTCGAGTACGCGAATCACTGCTGCTTCGCGCTCGGCTTCGGTGCCGATGCCGTGGGTCAGCAAGCCTTCGGCAATGATCTGCTGCACCGACATACGTGGGCTCAGGCTGCCGAACGGATCCTGGAACACCACCTGAATCTGTCGCCGCAAGGGGCGCATCAAGCGTTGATTGAGCAGGCTCAGCTGCTTGTTGCCGAAGCGGATATCGCCCTCGGATTCCACCAGCCGCAGGATCGCCTGGCCCAGCGTCGATTTGCCCGAACCGGATTCGCCGACAATCCCCAACGTTTTGCCGCGTTGCAGGCGGAAACTGACCCCGTCCACCGCTTTGATGTACGCCTGCGAACGACTGAACAAGCCCTTGGGCAGTGGAAACCAGACCTTGAGATCATCGACTTCCAGCAGGTTGTGCTGGTACGGGCTCGGCACCGGCGCACCGCTCGGTTCAGCTTCGATCAACAAGCGGCTGTAAGGATGCTGCGGTGCGCGAAACAGGGTCTCGCAGTCAGCCTGTTCGACGATTTCGCCGTGGCGCATCACGCACACCCGTTGCGCGATGCGCCGCACCAGATTGAGATCGTGACTGATCAGCAGCATCGACATGCCGAGCCGCTGCTGCAACTCGATCAGCAGCTCGAGAATTTTCTGCTGCACGGTCACGTCCAGCGCCGTGGTCGGCTCATCGGCGATCAGCAGTTCCGGCTCATTGGCCAGCGCCATCGCAATCATCACCCGTTGCCGCTGACCGCCGGAGAGCTGATGCGGGTAGGCTTTCAAACGCTGCAACGGCTCGCGAATGCCCACCAGTTCCAGCAGCTCCAACGTGCGCTCACGGGCTGCGCGGCCCTTGAGGCCCTTGTGAATCTCCAGCACTTCACTGACCTGTCGCTCCACGGTGTGCAGAGGATTGAGCGAGGTCATCGGCTCCTGGAAAATCATCGCAATCCGGTTGCCGCGCAAACCGCGCATCTGCTGCTCGCTGGCGTGCAGCAAGTTCACCCCGTTATAAGCGATCGAACCGTTGCTGCTGACGGTTTTGCCCGGCAACAGGCGCAAAATCGAATGCGCCGTCACCGACTTGCCCGAGCCGGACTCGCCGACCAGCGCCAGGCATTCGCCTCGGCGGATATCGAGGTTCAAACCGTGCACCACTTCCTGCCCGGCGAAGGCGACACGCAGGTCGCGGATTTCAATCAGGTGTTCGCTCATGTCAGCTCCTCGGATCAAGATCGTGGATCAAACGCATCACGGCAAGCCTCACCGATGAACACCAACAACGACAGAATCAGCGCCAAGGCAAAAAACGCCGTCAGCCCCAGCCATGGCGCTTGCAGATTGCGCTTGGCCTGGCCGATCAGTTCGCCCAGCGAAGCGGTCCCGGCGGGCATGCCGAAACCGAGGAAATCCAGGGCGGTGAGGGTGGCGATGGCGCCGGTCAGAATGAACGGCAGGTAGGTCAGGGTGGAAGTCATCGCATTGGGCAGGATGTGCCGCAGCATCAGTTCGCTGTCGGTCAGGCCCAGCGCCCGCGCGGCTTTGACGTATTCCAGATTGCGGCCACGCAGAAACTCGGCGCGCACCACATCCACCAATGCCAGCCAGGAAAACAGCGCCATGATCCCCAGCAGCCACCAGAAACTTGGCGAGACAAACCCGGACAAGATGATCAGCAGATACAGCACCGGCAGCCCCGACCAGATCTCCAGCACCCGTTGCCCAAGCAAATCCACCCAACCGCCGTAATAACCCTGCAACGCCCCGGCAACGATGCCGACCAACGCACTGATGCCGGTGAGGATCAGCGCAAACAGAATTGAAATCCGTGTGCCGAAAATCACCCGCGCCAATACGTCCCGCGCCTGATCGTCGGTGCCCAGCCAATTGCTCGATGAGGGTGGGCTGGGTGCCGGTTCAGTCAGGTCGTAATTGACCGTGTCGTAGCTGAACGGGATCGGCGGAAACAGCATCCAGCCGCCCTGATCCTCGATCAGCCCGTGCACGTAAGCGCTGGCGTAATCCGGCTGGAACGGCAGTTCGCCGCCGAAATCGGTTTCCAGGTATTCGCTGAGGATCGGGAAGTAGTAGGCGCCGTGGTAGCGGATCACCAACGGTTTGTCGTTGGCAATCAGTTCGCCGCCGAGGCAGATCAGGCACAGGCCAATGAACAGCCACAGTGACCAGCGCCCACGGCGATTAGCCTTGAACTGCGCGACCCGGCGCTGACCCAAAGGAGAGAGTGTAAACATCAGGCAGTCCTCGCCGAGAAGTCGATGCGTGGGTCGAGCAGGGTGTAGCAGAGGTCACCGATCAGCTTGATCAACAGGCCAAACAGGGTGAACAGAAACAGCGCGCCGAACACCACCGGGTAGTCACGCGACACCGCCGCCTCGTAGCTCATGCGCCCGAGGCCGTCGAGGTTGAAGATGGTTTCGATCAGCAAGGAGCCGGCGAAAAACACCTCGATCAGCGCCGAGGGCACACCGGCCACCACCAGCAGCATCGCGTTGCGAAACACGTGGCCGTAGAGCACGCGACGCTCGGTCAAACCCTTGGCCCGCGCGGTGATCACGTATTGGCGGCTGATCTCGTTGAGGAAGCTGTTTTTGGTGAGGATGGTCAGGGTGGCGAAACCGCCGATCACCAGTGCCGTGACCGGCAACACCAGGTGCCAGAGGTAGTCGCCGATCTTGCCCAGGGTGCTGAGGCTGTCGAAGTTATCCGACACCAGGCCCTGCACCGGGAACCAGTTGACGTAGCTGCCGCCGGCGAACACCACGATCAGCAGCATCGCAAACAGAAACGCCGGCATCGCGTAGCCGATGATGATCGCCGTGCTGCTCCAGACATCGAACGCGCTGCCGTTGCTGATCGCTTTGCGGATGCCCAGCGGGATTGAAATCAGGTAGGTGATCAGCGTTGCCCACAGGCCGAGCGACAACGACACCGGCAGTTTCTGCACGATCAGATCGGTGACCTTGGCGCCGCGAAAGAAACTGCTGCCCAGATCCAGCTGGGCGTAGTTTTTCAGCATCAGCCACAAGCGTTCGTGCATCGGTTTGTCGAAGCCGTAGTGGTGTTTGATTTCCTCGATCAGCGCCGGATCGAGGCCACGGCTGCTGCGCCCGGCACCGCCAACCGCGGCGACTTCGCCACCACCGCCCATGCCGTGCCCGCCGAAACCTTGCAGGCGGGCAATGGCTTGCTCCACCGGGCCGCCCGGTGCGGCCTGCACAATCACGAAGTTGACCACCAGAATGCACAGCAGCGTGGGGATGATCAGCAGCAAACGTCGACTCAGATAACGCAGCATGTCACTGGCCCCCCGCGAGCTGGGTGTGCATCTGTTGCGTGGTCAACGGCTTGGCCGAGACCTCCCACCAGGTGTTGAGGCCTTCGTCGTACGCCGGTTGCACCTGCGGCATGCCGAAGCGGTTCTGATACACCGTCGGCGTGCCCTTGGAGTAGTAGTTGGGAATCATGTAGTAACCCCATTGCAGCACCCGGTCGAGGGCGCGGGCGTAATGCACCATGGCGTCGCGGGTGTCAGCCTTGACCAGCCCGTCGATCAGTTGATCGACCGCCGGGTTGGCCAGCACCATCGAGTTCGAACTGCCGACTTGCGTGGCACTTTGTGAGGCATACAGGCTGTACAACTCGCGGCCGGGAGAGACGATCGGATCGCCGCTGCGCGGGAAACTGGTGACGATCATGTCGTAGTCCCGGGCGTTGAGCCGATTGACGTATTGCGCCGAGTCGATCCGCCGTAGATTGAGGGTGATGCCGATCTGCGCGAGGGTGCGCTTGAACGGCAGCAGCATGCGATCGAAACCGCCCTGACCGTCGAGGAAGGTGAACTCCAGAGGCTCGCCGGCGGCGTTGACCAGTCGGCTGTGTTGCGGCGTCCAGCCGGCCTCGGCGAGCAGCTTCAGAGCTTGCAGCTGCTTGTCGCGGATGTAGCCGCTGCCATCGGTTTTCGGCGCCTGATACACCGTGGTGAACACCTCGTCCGGAATCTGTCCGCGCAACGGTTCGAGGATCTTCAATTCCTCGGCGTCGGGCAGGGCGGTCGCGGCCATTTCACTCTTCGGCCAGAAGCTGTTCTGGCGCACGTAGAAGCCGCGCATCATCTGCTTGTTGGTCCATTCGAAATCCCACAGCAGGCTGATCGCCTGACGCACGCGGCGATCCTGAAAAATCGGGTTTTGCAGGTTGAACACGAAGCCTTGGGCGGCGGTGGGTTTTTCCGGAGCGAGGATCGCCTGCTGCAAGCGACCGTCACGCAGCGCCGGACTGTCGTAACCCACCACATAACCGGACGAGGAAAACTCGCGGTTGTAGTCGAAAGCCCCGGCCTGCAACAGTTGCCGGGCGACGTCGGTGTCACCGTAGAAATTCACCGTGAGCGTGTCGAAGTTGTACATCCCGCGACTGACCGGCAGGTCTTTGCCCCACCAGTCCGGGTCGCGCTGGAAACTGATGCTGCGTCCGGCATCGACTTTGCTCACGCGGTACGGGCCGCTGCCCAGCGGCGGTTCGAAGCCGCCGCCGTTGGCGAAATCGCGCGTCTTCCACCAGTGTTCGGGCACCACGCGCAGTGTCGCCAGATCCAGCGCCAGGGTGCGGTTGAGGTTGTTCTTGAAGGTGAAGCGCACCTGCCGTGGGCCTTCGATCAGCACGTCCTGCACGTCGGCGTATTGCTGGCGATAGCTCAGGCTGCCCTTGGTCATCAGCAGGTTGAAGGTGTAGCGCACGTCTTCGGCGGTGATCGGCGTGCCATCGGCGAAGCGAGCCTTGGGGTTCAGGGTGAAGCGCACCCAGAGGCCTTCGGGATCGCGCTCCATCTGTTGCGCGACCAGACCGTAAACGGTGTAGGGCTCGTCGAGTGAACGGAACGCCAGCGGCGCATAAACCCAGTCGTTGACCTGCACCACGGAAATGCCTTGATCGGCATACGGGGTGATGTAGTTGTACTGGCCGATTTCCATCGACGCACGACTGAGTGAACCGCCCTTGGGCGCGTCGGGATCGACGAAATCGAAATGCTGGAAACCCGCCGGATACTTCGGCGCCTCGCCGTACACCGTCAGTGCGTAGCTGCCGGCGGCCAGTGCCGAGGGGCCGGTGCACAGCAGTGCACTACCCAAAAGCAGGCCTGCCATGTTGCGCAAAACACTCATGCAATCACTCCTCAAAATCCCTGGAAAAGCTCAGCTCAACCTGTGGGAGATCTACTGTGGGAGGGAGCAAGCCCCCTCCCACAGTGGAAACATCTCCCACAGGAGAGACACCCGGTGCTCTCGGTCAGAAGTGATACGTCATGCGCGCAAACAAGGTGCGGCCCAGCGGGTCGGTGTAACGCGGGTCATAGCCGCTCTGGAAGTTGTAGGCCTGGTTGGAGAACGGCGGGTTGCGGTCGAACATGTTCTTCATCCCGGCATCGACGTCCAGCACCTTGTTGAAGGTGTAGCCGGCCGACAGGTCCCACACCGAATACGACGCCACGCGCGCATGGGTATCGCGGTCGTAGTCGTTGTAACCGGTGGTGAAGCGGTTGGTCAGCGACGCGCGAGCCGCGCCGAAGGTCCAGCTGCCGGTGAGGTTGTGCTTCCAGCGCGCGATCACGCCGTCACCTTCGAAGTCGCCGACCTTGTCGGTGAACGGGCCTTTGATGGTGCTCTGGAAGTCGTACTCGTCCACGTAGGTGCCTTGCAGGCCCAGACCGAACTGGCCGTAAGGCGTGTTCGGGAAGCGGTAGTCCAGCGACACATCGACACCGTTGGTTTCGACGATGCCGAGGTTGGCGTTGCCGGTGACGATGTAGTTGAGCGTACCGTCGGCGTTGCGCACGAAGCGATCCGGGTAGCTGCCGGCCTGATCGAACACGGTGGATTCAGGGAACGGCTGGATCTGGTTGGAAATGTGAATCCACCAGAAATCCAGCCCCACCGACAGGTTGCTGACCGGCTGATAGACGAAGCCCAGCGTCACGTTGCGCGCCTTCTCCGGGGCCAGATCTTCATTGCCGCCGATCTGATTGAGGAACTGCTGGCCGCAATCACGCCCGCCGTTGCCGCCCGGTTGCACCACGCCACCGGTACACAGCACCGGGTCGTTGTAGTAGCCCTGGGTGTAGGTGATGCTGCGCGGCGAATACAGCTCGTAGAGCGATGGCGCACGGAAGCCTTCGCTGTACGCGCCACGCACTACCAGCTCTTTGAGCGGCTGATAACGGAACGAGTATTTCGGGTTGGTGGTGCTGCCGAAGTCGCTGTATTTGTCGTGACGCACAGCGGCGGACAGTTCGAGGCTGTCGAGCACCGGCACGTTGATTTCGGCGTACGCGGCTTTCACGCTGCGGTCGCCCTCGACGCTGCCGGCCGGGTCGATACCGAGGCTCTGAATGTCGCCGGCAAACTGCTCGAAATCCTGATGGAATTTCTCTTTGCGGTACTCGCCACCCAGCGCCAGACCGGAGGGACCGGCACCGAACCAGTCGCCGATTTCGCGGCTGATCCGCCCGTCAAACCCGGCCACGCGGCCGACGGCGGTGGAGTAGGCGCCGTGGTACATGGCCTGGTCGATGTACTGCTGACCGGCGGCCGATTGCGGGCCGAACGGGTTGAGCAGACCACTGGCCAGACCGTTGATCATCGCCTGATCGCTGACATATCCGCTGGTGACGCTGGAGACGATTTTGTTCTGGTTGTACGAAGCGCCGACGTTGTAATCCCAGCCGCCGACCAGACCATCGAAGCTCAGCAGAAAGCGCTGACTGGTGTTCTGGTCTTTCGATTCACGCGGGCCGGCAGCAGTCTCGCGCCAGTTCACATCGACCGGTTGCGTCGGGTCGAGGGCGAAGCCGGTTGGGCCGGGGGTGATGCCGTTGCCGGGGTAGTAGGGCGATGACGAATCCAGGCTCAAACCGGTGAGCGGCGCCGGGCCGACAGCGGTGGCGTTGTTGTTGCGCGACCAGAAGTATTCGAGGTTGACGTTGTGGTCATCCGCCAGCTTGCCGGTGGTCTTGCCGAAGAACGACGTTTTTTCGGTTTGCGGAATCAGGTCGATGTATTCGCGGGTGCTGAAGCGGCACAAGCCGTCACGCGCCACCAGGTTCGGCCCGTTGCAATTGCTGTTGGCCAACGGGTTGGTGGCGTTGCCGTTCTGGCTGTAGTTGCCGGGGAACGCGGTGCCGGAGGTCTGGTCCAGGCCACGGCCGGGCACATAGTCGCGGGCGAAGGAGCGGTCGTTGGCGTCGAGGTTCTGCTGCTTGTTGTAGTTGAACACGCCGAGGACGTTGAAGCGGTCTTGCTCCAGATCGCCG
>Ga0308166_1003966_pt1 | contig 12143 bp, 11 predicted proteins | sample PhyCR2_2_FD_202137 | JGI IMG/M metagenome (GOLD analysis project Ga0308166, IMG submission 202137) | Phyllosphere microbial communities from UC Gill Tract Community Farm, Albany, California, United States - DLSLCC.R2 | ecosystem: Host-associated > Plants > Phyllosphere > Unclassified | place... | reverse complement strand
TCACCGAGTACATCGACGTGGTGCTGCTGGTCGCGGTCGGCGGCACGGCGCTCGTGACACTGTGGCACTACTTCGCCGAGCGCCGTAAGGCCCGCAAGGAGGCCGCGGTGCCCACGCAGCTGCTGGTGCTCGACGAGGACGTCTTCAAGCGCGGCGCCGACATCGACGGCGACGGCAAGCCCGACATCACCCTCTGAGCCGGGCCCGCCGATCCGGGTCGGCTACGAGGCCTTCTTCGAGCTCTTCCGCTTCGTCTTGGGCTTCTCCTCGGGCTCGGCCTCCTCGGCCGGCTCGTCGTCCGATGCCTTGCCGCGCGATGCGCGCGAGCGCTCGACCGAGGCCCGCAGCGCTGCCATGAGGTCGATCACCTCGCCGCCCTGCTCCTCTTCCTGCTCGCCGAAGGTCGCCTCGGTCGAGACGGCCTCGCCCTTGTCGAGCTTCGCGGCGATGAGCGTGCGCAGCTCCTGCTGGTACTCGTCGACGAACTGATCCGGATCGAAGTCGCTGGCGAAGCTGTCCACGAGGCTGGCCGACAGCTCGAGCTCCTTCGCCGAGATCTTCACGTCGCCCTCCAGCGAGGGGAACGATGCAGCGCGCACCTCATCCGACCAGAGCAGCGTCTGCAGCACGAGCACGTCGCCGCGCACGCGCAGGGCCGCCAGGCGCGTCTTCTGCCGCAACGAGAACCGCACGATCGCGGTGCGATCCGTCTGCTCGAGGGTGCGGCGCAGCAGCACGTAGGCCTTCGGCGACGCCGAGTCGGGCTCCAGGTAGTAGGCGCGATCGAAGGTGATCGGATCGACCTGCTCGCTCGGCACGAACTCGACCACGTCGATCTCGCGGCTGCGCTCGGAGGGCAGCGACTTCAGGTCCTCGTCGGTGAGCACGACGGTGCGATCGCCGTCGTCGTAGGCGCGATCGATGTCGGAGTAGGCGACCACCTCGCCGCAGATCTCGCATCGACGCTGATAGCGGATGCGGCCGCCGTCGGCGCTGTGCACCTGGTGCAGGCTGACGTCGTGGTCCTCGGTCGCGGCGTAGACCTTCACCGGCACGTTCACGAGGCCGAAGGTCAGCGCACCCTTCCAGATGGATCTCATGTGCCCAGTGAACACGCTCCGCCGTGTCACGGCCAGGGGTTGATTCCTGAGCGGGCCTGGGAAATACGCTGAGCAGATGGCAGGCGAGCAGACGGTCCGGATCGGCGAGCGCCGTCTGCGCATCACGAACCTCGACAAGGTGCTCTACCCCGACACCGGCACGACCAAGGGCGAGGTCATCCACTACCTCACGACCATCGCGCCGCTGCTGCTCCCCCACGTCGCCGGCCGTCCGGTCACCCGCAAGCGCTGGGTCGAGGGGGTCGGAACTGCGGAGCATCCCGCCGATTCCTTCTTCACGAAGCAACTCGAGCCCGGGGCGCCGAACTGGATCCCCCGGCACGAGATCCGTCATTCCGACGGTCCGAAGGAGTATCCGCTCGTCGACGACGTGCCGACCCTCGTGTGGCTCGCCCAGGTGGCCGCGATCGAACTGCATGTGCCGCAGTGGCGCTTCGCACCGGACGGCCTGCCCGGCAACCCCGACCGCCTCGTGCTCGACCTCGACCCCGGCCCCGGCGTCGGTCTCGCCCAGTGCGCAGAGGTCGCCCGGATCGCCCGCGGCCTGCTCACCGACATCGGCCTCGACCCCATTCCCGTCACGAGCGGCAGCAAGGGCATCCACCTGTATGCCGCTCTTCCCGGTCAGCAGACCAGCGATGAGATCTCCGCCGTTGTGAGGGAGGTCGCACGGCTCATCGAGACCGAGCATCCCGATCTCGCCACCAGCACCATGGCGAAGGCTGCCCGCGGCGGCAAGGTCTTTCTCGACTGGAGCCAGAACAACGGCAAGAAGACGACCATCTCTCCGTATTCGATGCGCGGCCGCGCACAGCCCTGGGTGGCCGCGCCACGCACATGGGAGGAGCTCGACGACCCGGACCTCGCCCAGCTCGACTTCGCGACGGTGCTGGAGCGCGCAGAATCGGGGATCGACCCCATCGCGCCGCTGCGCACAGAACACGTACCGCACGTGCACACGGGGCGACCGGCGGCATCGGATGAGCGCGCCCCCACACAGCGAACCGATTCTTCCCGACACCGGTCGCGCAACTCCGGCACAGTGAGCACCCCGACATCCGTCGCCCCGGCTTCCGTGTCTCCGATGCTCGCCGAGAACGGCACACCGGCGATCGCGCGCGGCCTCAGCTCACCCTCCTGGGTCGAGGTGAAGTGGGACGGTATCCGAGCGATCGGAGCCTGGGCCGATGGACGGATGCTGCTGCATGCCCGCAGCGGCACGGACATCACGGCCCGCTACCCCGAGCTCACCGCGGACGGCGCCCCCTTCCTCCCGGTCGCCGATGCGGTCATCGACGGGGAGATCGTCGCGTTCGACTCGCACAGCAGGCCGAGCTTCTCGCTGCTGCAGAACCGCATGCACCTCACGCGGCCTCGCGAGATCGAACGAGAGGTGGTGCGCACGCCGATCGTCTACATGGTCTTCGATCTGCTGCGCCTCGACGGACACGACCTCACCTCGATGCCGCTGGCCCAGCGCCGCACTCTGCTCGAAGAGGTCGTCTCGGACCTGGAGGCGCCGATGCAGGTGCCACCCGTGTTCGACGACGTGGACGCCGCGCTGGCCGCGAGCGAGGAGTTCGGACTCGAGGGCGTGGTCGTGAAGGACCCCGCGTCCCGCTATCGAGCGGGGCAGCGCTCCCCTGCCTGGCTCAAGCTGAAACTCACCCGGATGCAGGAGGTCGTGATCGTCGGCTTCCGTCCAGGCAAGGGCGACCGCGAGGGAACGTTCGGCTCGCTGCTGCTCGCAGTGCCGGATTCCGGACGACTGCGGTACGTGGGACGCGTGGGCACCGGCTTCACCGACCGGATGCTGCGCGATCTGCTCGCACGCCTCGCACCGCTGCGAGTCGAATCAGCCCCACTGGACGGGGTTCCCGCCCTCGACGCCTCGGATGCGCTCTGGGTGGAGCCGGAACTCGTCGGCGAGGTCGAGTTCGCGAACTGGACCCCCGACGGCGTCCTCCGTCACTCCCGCTGGCGCGGCCTCCGCCCTGACAAGTCCCCCGACGAGGTCGTGGTCGAGACCTGACCTGTCACGCGTGATGCGGTTCGCAGTCCGACTGCTCGGCAGGCTCGATCTGGAAGGTCGAATGCTCGACGTCGAAGTGGTGCGCGAGGCATGACTGGAGGTCGCTCAGCAGCTTCGAGGATCTCCCTTCGGCGAGCAGCGCCGGTTCGACGCTGACGTGCGCACTGAACACCGGAGCACCGCGGGTCAGCTGCCACACGTGCACATCGTGCACTCCGACGACCCCCTCATAGTCGAGAAGATGCTGACGGATGTCGCTGACCGCCGTGCCCTCCGGAGCCGATTCGGAGAGCACCGAGAACACTTCGCGCAGCAGGGCGATGGCCCGCGGGATGATCAGCACGGCGATCATGATCGACGCGAGCGCGTCTGCCGGCATCCATCCCGTCGTCACGATCACGATCGCCGCGATGATCACCATCGCCGAGCCGATCAAGTCGCCCATCACCTCGAGATACGCGCCGCGGACGTTGATGCTGGTGCGCTGGGCACGGCTGAGCAGCCACATCGAGATCGCATTGGCGACGAGGCCCACGACCGCGACGACGAGCATCAGCCCTCCGGCGACCTCGGTCTCGCCCGGGTCGATCAGACGGCCGACGGCCTCGATCCCGACCCATCCGGCGAGCAGGATCAGGATGATGGCGTTGATCAGTGCGCCGAACACCTCGGCACGCTGATACCCGAAAGTGCGGCGGTCGTCGGCCGGTCGTGCGGCGACGGCCGCGGCGATCAGCGCGATCACGAGCGCCGATGCGTCGGTGAACATGTGGGCGGCATCCGCCAGCAGCGCGAGCGAGCCGGTGAGGATCGCGCCCACGACCTGCACGACCATGATGGTCGCGGTCAGGCTCAGCGAGATCGTCAGAAGACGGCGATGACTCGCAGAACGGATGCCGCCGGCGGCGGGCGCGTGATCGTGCATGTCTCCAGGCTAGACCGCTGTCCGTGCCGTTCGGCGGGTCTGCGCGCAGTCGGGAATGGTGATGATTCTCAGTAGCCGAGCCTCAGCGCAGGCGGGTGTACTCGAGCACGACGCACCCGTTGTCGAAGGAGCGCACCCGGTCGAGACCGAACTGCGTCGGAGCGAAGGGATGGCGCGCCATCGGGATCCCGGATCCTGCGATCACCGGGTACTTCTTGACGATCAGTCTGTCGATCTCGTCGAGCAGTTCTCCCGCGAGCACTGCACCACCCGCCAGGTAGATGCCGAGACCGGGCTCTTCTTTGAGCTCGCGCACCCGTGCGACGGGATCCGTGCGCACGATCTCGACGTTCGGATCGTCCGGGTCGGCCTGCGTGGTGCTGAATACGATCGTGCGCAGCTGCGAGTAGGGATCGGCGATGCCGGCCTGCAGCGCGGGTTCGTAGGTGCGACGCCCCATCAGGACGGTGTCGAACCGGGTCACCGGCTCGTCGGCTCCTCCGCGACCCCCGCGCACATGCGCGGGCTGGATGTCGGCGAGCTCGGTGCCGAGCGTTTCGGCGAAGGCCGGGGTCACGGGGTAGAAGTCGACCTCGTCGGCTGGCCCCGCGATGAACCCGTCGAGGGTCACTCCGATGTAATAGGTGAGTTCGCGCATGCCGACCACAGTAACCACTACGCATGAAGTACGTCAAGCATAGTGGTTAGGCGAAGCCTAATCAGAGGTCGGCGAGCAACGGCACCAGTTCTGCGAACGCACGGGCGCGGTGCGACTGCGTCTGCTTCTCATCGGCGGTGAAGTCTCCTACCGTGCGCTCGGCGCCCTGCGGCTGTCCGTCCGGGATGAAGATCGGGTCGTATCCGAACCCGCCCCCACCGGATGCCTCGGCAGCCAGGCGACCCGGCCATCTCCCCACGACCACATGCTCGGCACCCTCGGGCGTCACCAGCGCGATGGTGGAATTGAAGTGGGCACCCCGGTGCGGATCCGCGATGTCGCGGAGCTGGTCGAGCAGCAGCTCGAGGTTGGCCGCCGCATCCTTCTTCTGTCCGGCCCAGTAGGCGGAGAAGACCCCGGGTGACCCGCCGAGCACGTCGACGCAGATGCCGGAGTCGTCGGCGAGGGCCGGGAGTCCCGTGTGCAGCGAGGCGGCGCGCGCCTTGATGAGCGCGTTCGCCGCGAACGTCACGCCGTCCTCCACCGGTTCAGGGCCGTCGTATCCGACGACTTCGAGATCGGGACGCGTGGATGCGACGATCTGCTGGAACTCCGCGACCTTGTGCGGGTTGTGCGTGGCGAGGACGACCTTCATCAGCCTGCGAGGGCCTTCAGCTGCTGGTCCTTCAGATCGGCGCAGCCTGCGACCCCCAGGTCGAGCAGGGCATCGAGCTCGCGCTTGTCGAAAGGCGCGCCCTCGGCGGTGCCCTGCACCTCGACGAAGAGCCCCCGACCCGTGACCACGATGTTCATGTCGGTCTCGGCGCGGACATCCTCGACGTATGCGAGATCGAGCATCGGCTCGCCGTCGATGATCCCCACCGAGATGGCGGCGACGGAGTCGAGGAGCGGCGTCGAGTTCTTGCCGATGAACTTCTTCTCACGACCCCACTCGATCGCATCGGCCAGTGCGACGTAGGCACCGGTGATCGCGGCGGTGCGCGTGCCGCCGTCGGCCTGCAGCACATCGCAGTCGATGACGATCGTGTTCTCGCCGAGGGCCTTCGTGTCGACGACGGCACGCAGCGCGCGGCCGATCAGGCGCGAGATCTCATGCGTGCGTCCACCGATGCGACCCTTCACGCTCTCGCGGTCGTTGCGGCTGTTGGTCGCACGCGGGAGCATCGAGTACTCCGCCGTCACCCACCCCTTGCCCTTGCCGGTGAGCCATCGGGGCACGCCGTTCGTGAACGACGCGGTGCACAGTACCTTGGTGCCGCCGAAGCTGATCAGTGCCGACCCCTCGGCGTGAGCGCTCCAGCCTCGTTCGATCGTGATCTCACGGAGCTGGTCGGTGGAGCGGCCGTCGGCGCGGACGATGCTGGTCATGGGGATTCCTTCGGTGGAGGTGGAAGAAGCGGATGGGTGCTGCGGAGGAGTCAGAGCCCTGCGGCCGACTCCGGAAGCGTGATGACACCGGTCTGCACGAGCTGCACGTCGCGCACCTCCCGGCCCATCAGACGGTTGGCGAGGGCGGTGAACTCGGTGGTCGAGTCGCCCGTCGCCTCGTAGACGTAGGACGCGGTGGCGTCGGGCGATGCGAGGAGGTCACCGCGGACCAGCTGACGGTAGACATCGCCCGCCGTCTCGTCGTCACTGGAGACGAGCGTGACGCCCTCCCCCATCACATAGCTGATCGCACCGCGGAGGAACGGGTAGTGCGTGCATCCGAGCACCAGGGTGTCGACGCCGGCGTCCCGCAGCGGCGCGAGGTATTCCTCGGCGGTGGCGAGGACCTCGGGGGTGCCGGTGATACCGCCCTCGACGAACTCGACGAAACGGGGGCACGCTGCGGTGAAGACCTCGAGTCGTTCGTTCACCTCGAGCATGTCCTGGTAGGCGCGCGAGCCGATCGTGCCCACAGTGCCGATCACGCCCACCCGCCCGTTGCGCGTGGTCGACACGGCCCGCCGCACGGCGGGGCCGATGACCTCGACGACAGGCACGTCGTAGCGCTCGCGCGCGTCGCGCAGCATGGCTGCGGATGCCGTGTTGCAGGCGATCACGAGCATCTTGACGCCCTGGTCGACCAGTGTGTCGAGAACCTCGAGGCTGTACCGCCGCACATCGGCGATCGGCTTCGGACCGTACGGCGAGTGCGCGGTGTCGCCGATGTAGACGAACGATTCCCGGGGCAGCTGGGCTCTGATGGCCCTGGCCACCGTGAGTCCGCCGACACCGGAGTCGAAGATTCCGATCGGGGCGTCGTTCATGACTCACCAGCCTACCGGCGCGAACCTCACGTCACGCCCAGCAACCCGAGCGGATGTCGTCGCTAAGCTGAGCGCATGACGACGTCCACGGCGCTTCTGACCGATCGTTACGAACTGACCATGCTCGCCGCCGCACTGCGCGATGGGACGGCTTCACGCCCGAGCGTGTTCGAGCTGTTCTCACGACGACTGTCCGGCGGACGCCGCTTCGGCGTGGTCGCCGGTACCGGACGCCTGCTCACGCTTCTGCGCGAGTTCCGCTTCGAGGACGACGAGCTGCGGTTCCTGCGCGACAACGACGTGGTGGATGCCGACTCTTTGACCTACCTCGAGAACTACCGCTTCACGGGCTCCATCCGCGGCTATCGCGAAGGCGAGCTGTACTTCCCCGGCTCCCCCATCCTGACCGTCGAAGGCACCTTCGCCGATGCTGTCGTCCTCGAGACGCTCGCGCTCAGCGTCCTCAACCACGACTCGGCCGTCGCCACCGCCGCATCACGCATGAGCATCGCCGCGGGCGAGCGGCCGCTCGCCGAGATGGGCTCTCGTCGGGCCGCGGAGCAGTCTGCGGTCGCCGCAGCCCGCGCCGCGTACATCGCCGGCTTCCGCGCGACGAGCAACCTCGAGGCGGGCCGCCGATGGGGCATCCCCACGATGGGAACGGCCGCGCACTCATGGACGCTCCTGCACGAGACGGAGGAAGAAGCCTTCCGCTCGCAGATCGACAGCCTCGGCACGGGCACGACTCTGCTGGTCGACACCTACGACATCCGCACCGGGGTCGAGACCGCCGTGCGCGTCGCAGGCACCGGACTCGGCGGTGTGCGCATCGACTCCGGCGACCTGCCGATCGTCGCGGCTGAGGTGCGAGCGCAGCTCGACGAGCTCGGGGCCACCGGCACCCGGATCACGGTCACGAGCGACCTCGATGAGTACGCGATCGCCGCCCTTGCGGCATCGCCGGTCGACGCCTACGGCGTCGGCACCTCGGTCGTCACAGGATCCGGATATCCCACCGCGAGCATGGTCTACAAGCTCGTCGCACGGCAGGACCCGACGGGAGCCTGGATCGGAGTGGCGAAGGCGTCGACCGACAAGGCCTCGCATGGCGGACGAAAGGCCGCCTTCCGCACGCTCGTCGACGGAGTCGCCGAGACCGAGACCGTCGTGGTCTCGGACGGGTTCGAAGAGCTCGACACCCCGAACGAGCATCCGGACGGACGCGCATTGCAGACCACGTTCGTCGAGGGTGGCGACATCGACTCGGCATTCGAAGGTCCCGAAGGCACGGCATCCGCCCGAGCGCATCACCTGCGGGTACGGGAAGAGCTCCCTGTCCGAGCGCTCGCCCTCAGCAAGTCGGACCCGGCGATCCCGACCGTCTTCGTCGACGCGAGCTGATCTCCCGCCGAACCGGGCGGTTCAGCTGATCATCGACTCGTAGATCTCCTTGCACGTAGGACAGATCGGGAACTTCTCCGGGTCGCGACCCGGAGTCCACTTCTTGCCGCACAGCGCACGCACCGGTTTGCCGGTGATCGCAGACTCGAGGATCTTGTCCTTCTTCACGTAATGCGAGAATCGCTCGTGGTCGCCCGGTTCGAGATTCTCCTCCCGGAGGAGCTCTTCCAGTTCGCGATCAAGCGTTGCCACGCCGCCCTGATCGGGGCTGTCCAGCGGAGTACTCATGCCGAGAGTCTAGCCGTGCACAGCCCACGTTGGGCGGCTGTCACGCGGTCTCGACGAACTCCATCAGTCGCTCGCCCTCGTGCTCGAAGATCCGGCCGCCGACCGTCACGCCGATGGCGAGCATGACGAGCCCCGTGGCGATTCCAGACCAGAAGGTGGCCGGGGCGAACTGCGATCCTTCGAGCATCGTGAGCACGAGAAGCCAGATGGTCGGGATGCTCACGACGATGGCGCCGAGGAATGCTGCGGCAGGTCCGTAGGCGCCGCGCGAGGTCGGGCGCTGGGGCTGCTGGAACGGACTGTCACCCGGACGGGACACCGCGTACGGCGCGATCACGGACACGATGCTCGAGAACCCGAGCGCCGAGAGCAGCAGACTGGCCGCGAGACCCGTGAGCGGGAGCAGGAGACGCCAGTCGTCGATCCACAGCAGCGTGAGCGGCACCGAGATGGCCAGCACAGGCACGGCGACGAGCACGACGGGCACCAGCCTCCCGAGGCGATCGGGAATGCCGCGGACGCCGCTCGCGACGTGAGTCCACAGCGCCGTCGAGTCGTAGGCGACGTCGTTGTGCGGAAGCCAGCCGAAGAACAGGGCCATCACCGGCACCGGCACGAGTGCTGCGATCTCGAGCGGCACCCCGGCGACGAGCAGAGGTAGCACTGTGAGCGCTCCGGCGACGGGAACGACGATGAGGTTCATGATGTACCGACGGTCGCGCAGCCAGTAGACGAGACTCCGCGACGCGATCGCGCCGAACGCGTTCGATGGCAGCACACCGAACCAGCCGAGCCCGGAGCGCTCGCGCGATGTGACGGGTCGCTCCGTGGTGGTCAGCAGTCGGCGCACGAGCCACGTCCACAGCGCCCAGAAGACCGCGGCGGTCGCGAACGCCACGACACCGCTGATCCAGGCACCGGTGGTGTCGTCCGTCGCGAAGGAGAAGAGGAAGCGCGACGATGCCGCGAAGGGAGTGACCCCCACGGCCGCCGCGAGGGTACCGACCGCCGCGGGCACCTCGCCGTCCCATTTGAGCGACGCCAGGAAGACAGCCACGGGGAAAGCGATCACGATGACCGCCAGGGCGAAGAGTGCGGTGAGTTCGCGCGATCGGCGTTCGGGCAGGACCAGCGCGTTGACGGCCATTCCGATCCTCGCCGACAGGATCGTGCACACGAGGCTGACGACGCTCATCAGCACCGCCAGGACCCACGGAGCGCCGAGCCTGATCGCGACGACGCAGACGCTGATGTTCACGGCGAGCAGCGCCAGACTCGGGACGCTGATGAACGAGGCGAGGGCGAGCATCCACGGCATCCGCCGCTCGTCGACCCCGAACACGGCGAACCGCCGGGGGTCGAGCTGGTCGACGGCGCCGACGAGGATCGGGCCCACCAGGAAACCCAGCAGCAGTGCGGCGCTGCCGAGCACGATGACCGTGCGCGCGACCACGACAGGTGCGTCGTCGAGGCTCAGGACGGCAGCGCAGACGACAGCCGTGAGAACGACGATGACGGCGAGCATGACCAGCGTTCGCACCCGACGTTCGCCGCGGAGCGATCCGATCAGGAGCGCCGCCCTCAGTCGGAGAACGTGTGCAGCCACTCGAGCCCCTCCACCTCGCTGATGCCGCCGGAGAGCTCGACGAATCGCGCCTCGAGCGTCTGTCCTGCGCGCACCTCGTCGATCGTGCCCTCGGCGAGGACTTCGCCTCCGACGATGATCGCTACCCGCGAGCAGACGCGCGCGACGAGATCCATGCCATGGCTGGAGAGGATGACCGTGCCGCCGTGGTCGACGTAGGCGCGCAGGATGTCGAGGATGACCGCAGACGACACCGGGTCGACCGCCTCGAAGGGCTCGTCGAGCACCAGGACTCGTGGCGAGTGGATCATCGCTCCCGCGAGCATGATCTTCTTCGTCATGCCGGCTGAATAGTCGGACACGACGCGGTTCAGCGCCTCGCCGAGGTCGAAGGCACGTGCGAGGTCGCCGACGCGCTTCTCGATGACGTTCGAGGCGAGGCCTCGCAGCAGACCGTAGTAGTAGAGGAGCTGACGACCCGTGAGACGGTCGAACGTGCGCAGCCGATCGGGCAGCACGCCCATCATCCGCTTCGCCGCAAGCGGCTTGGCCGCCTGGTCGATGCCGCAGATCACCACGCTCCCCTCGTCGGAGCGCAGAAGACCGGCGACGATCGACAGCGTCGTCGTCTTGCCGGCTCCGTTGGGGCCGACGATCCCGTAGAACGACCCGGCGGGCACCGTCAGATCGATGCCGTTGACCGCCGTGTGATCGCCGAAGCTCTTCACCAGGCCGCGGATGCGGATAGCTTCGGAGGCGGATGCCGCCTCCACACCGCTGACGGCCTCCTCCGTCGCATCCGCATCGGAGACGGGCTCGTCGATATCGGACACCGGATTCTCGTGCGCGGGCTCATCGGGCACCGCTTCTTCGTCGACCTCGGCGATGTCGGACGTGGCACCCTCGACGGGAGCCGCATCCACCGTCGGAGATTCCTCCGACGGTGCGTCGACGTCGTCTCCGCGGGCGTGCTCGACGACCGGGGCGGCCTGAGCCAGACCCTCCGCTGCGGGGACAGTCACGTCGGCGAGCACCGCGGTCGCTTCGGCGGCGCGCGTCTCGGCAGCGGCCCGCTCCTGGGCAGCCTTCGCTGCGGCCTCAGCCTCAGCCTCAGCTTCAGCGGCCTTCGCCTGATCCGCCTCGGCCTCGGCCGCCTTCGCCGCGGCGGCCTTCGCTGCCGCGGCCTTCGCTGCGGCCGTCTTCGCCGCGACTGTCCGAGCCGAAGCCGTCTTCGCAGCAGAAGTACGAGCGGTCGACTTCGCCGCAGCACTCTTCTCGGCCGCGGCCTTCGCCGCCACCGTCTTCGCGGCAGTGGTCTTCGCCGCAGTCGTCTTCGCCGCAGTCGTCTTCGCCGCAGTCGTCTTCGCCGCAGTCGTCTTCGCCGCGGTCGTCTTCGCCGCAGTGGCCTTCGCCGCAGTGGCCTTCGCCGCGGCGGGTCGCGCTGCCGTCGCCTTCGCGGCAGTGCCACGAGCGCTGGAGGGACGTGCCGAGTTCTTCGCCGCCGCAGTGCGTGCCGCGACCGACGTGGTCGTCTTCGCAGTGGCGGAACGCGACGCCGACGGATCGGCGCTCGGATCGATCTTCAGAGCAGGTTCGGCCACCACCTCGATCGTCGCGGCAGCCTTGTCTGCGGCTGCCTTCGCAGGCGTTCGTGCGCTCGTCGCCTTCTTCGCGGGCGTCTTCCGAGCGGGCGTCTTCTTGGCGGTCGAGGGCGCGGCGTCGGCCACCTGAGCGGTGCGGTCGTCGGGGGAAGCAGTCACCGTCCTACGGTATCAACGGGCGACCACTTTCTTCGGGTCGCCGCAACAATTGGCCCTGGAATCACGGATCAGCACCCGGATGACGCCGATCTGGACGAAT
>Ga0308166_1003963_pt1 | contig 12147 bp, 18 predicted proteins | sample PhyCR2_2_FD_202137 | JGI IMG/M metagenome (GOLD analysis project Ga0308166, IMG submission 202137) | Phyllosphere microbial communities from UC Gill Tract Community Farm, Albany, California, United States - DLSLCC.R2 | ecosystem: Host-associated > Plants > Phyllosphere > Unclassified | place... | reverse complement strand
GCAGGGCCAAGACCAGACTGATCAAACCTTACCCCTGTTCGGCTCTTTCTTCGGTTCCAAAGGCCGTCAGGCGATGAAACTGTTTTTCTGCGTGGCCCATTATCCGGTGACTCTGGTCTATGCTGTTTCATTGGTAAATGCGCTGAGTCACTTTTTCAACGAGCGTCTGCACATCAACGGCATTAGTCGTGCTCCCCTGACGCTGGTTGTACTGGTGATTTTGCACCCTGTATTGAGCAAAGGTCGCGACAAAGTGGTAAGTACTATGAGCGCGTTGGCGTTGCCTTTTGCGATTGCTATTATTGTCGTCGCAACGTCACAAATTCCGGCCTGGGATATCCATAATATCACCTACGCGTGGCGACAGACGCATACCACTGACATCGCAAGCTCACTGAAATCTCTGTGGCTGACCCTGCCGCTCATCGCTTTCTCACTCTGTTCTGCCCCGCTAATTCCTGCACTTGCATCCTGGTATCGCGAGCCGGGGCACGGTGGTGAGACACAATCAGTTCGCGTTATCCGTCGAGCTTATTGGCTGATTTTCATCAGTATTATTTTCTTCGTGTTGAGTTGTATTTTAAGTACCCCTCGTTCAACTTTTGAGATCGCGAAGGCTCAAAATTTAAACGTACTGTCGGTGATTGGTGAGCAGGGCGGAATGAGTGCCATGCTGTATCTGGCGCCGCTGATTGCTATTCTGGGCATGACGAAGTCGTTTTTGGGGATCTCGATGCCGGTGGCAGAAACTTTTAACGTGCTCGCCAGTGATCTGTTCAACCTTAAGCGCAATAGTTAACTCCAAAGCGTGAAGCTACTGACAACGGTGGTGATGTTTATCGTCACTTCCATTGTGGTGTTCTTAAACCCGGACGTGATCAATATGATTGAAACCGTCTGCGGGCCATTAATTGCCATATTCCTGTTTGTTATTCCTACCTGGCTAGTGTTAATCCGCCCGGTGCTCAAACCGCTGCGCGGCCCAACCGCAGTGATAGTGCTGGGGTGCGGTTTATTGACAGTTTCCGCACTGCTTTACGGTATGTTTTAAATTCGGTGACACCGGCATAACCCGGTGTCACTACATGCTGCTCCACTTTACCACGGTACTCCGTACACCTGTCGGTCAGTATTATCAGCATCGGCAGTCCCTGAACCTCGTAGAACGGCAGTACACGATCATTGAGCTGGTCGGCGACAGTGATCGGTGTTTTACTCGTATACAGCTTGCAGTGTGCCACTCTCGAATACGTATCCACGAACGTCTGCTGGTAGAATGATCAACACCTTTCAGATTGCCCACGTAGAAGGTGTCCTGCGAGCCCAGATACACCGGATGTGCCGTCTCGCATTCGCCGCTGAGTTCGTCATCGTGCGCCTTCTTCTCCAGAGCTGCGATTTGAGCGCCGGTAAGCACGATGCTTTCTCAGGCAACCTTTTCCTCAAGCGCCTTCAACCGTTTACTGAAGTTCTCCAGGTCGTGCCGTTGCCAGATGGAGCGAACCCCGCTGTCGGAGATAAACACGCCTTTTTTACGCAGCTCATTACTGGTCCTGTGTTGCCCATGGGCCGGGATGCTCACCAGGCTACGGGGTGATGACAGGGCTCCGGGAACCTTCCTCGCTCGCTTTTTATTGCCACTTTGCTTTATCCTGATATGTATGTTCCTGATATCGTAAATTGAGTAATTACAATGAGTAACCTTAACAACTATCCGACAGATGTATTTCCTTCAGTTTTACGTAATGTCATTACGACGCTACATGAAGACACCCTTATCCCCATAGAAATGATTGGCAGTACGGTGCTGGCGGCATTATCACTGGCTTTGCAGCCTCTTGTTGAAGTGGCCTCTCCCTTCGGAAATAAAAAGCCAGAGCCCTGCTCTCTTTATTTTTTGATACTTGCAAAGTCTGGCGAGGGGAAAAGCCCTCTCCGCGAATTACTTATGGCTCCCTTCGAAGAGTTCGCTTCTGAGTTGCATGAGGAATATGAGACCCTACTTGATACCTACAAAAAAGATCATGCTATCTGGTCATCAAAAGAAAAAGCACTAAATCGTAATTATCAGAAAGCAGTAAAGAATGGCGGGGAAGGTGAAGTTGAAGAACTTCTTCTGCGCGAGCATCAGGCTGCTGAGCCGAAAAAACCCAGAGCATTTGAAATGTTTTATGAAGATGCAACCCCAGAAGGTATCATTCAGGGACTCAGTGAATACCCCTATGCAGGTGTGTTTGCAGATGAAGCTATTACTTTCTTTACCGGCCAGCTAAAAAACAATCTGGGGTTGCTCAACAAAATATGGAAAAACGAACCCCTTCAGGTCTCCCGAAAAAAAGAAGGTACTGTACGCATTAATGCCTACCTGACCTTTCTTCTAATGGTTCAGCCCGAAGTATTTGAAGAGTATCTGGAACGGCATGGAAAACGAGCTGTATCCAGCGGATTTCTTGCCCGTTTTTTATTTACAGAAACAGTAAGCACTATAGGTCAGAGAAGAATCAACCTGAACCAGGATAATTCAAGGCAAGCACTGGACAATCTATTCACTCATTTAAATAAATTTCTGATAGAGCAAAAGGAACATTTTTACGATACCAGCAAATCCCAAAAGACACTAACATTAACTGAGGATGCGAAAAAATTATTTGAAGGGAAAGTAAGTCAGCATCAATTAAATATAGCCCAAAACCAGTGCTGGGAGCACATCCCGGAATTCGTGTCTAAAGCAGGCAGTCAGGCAATACGCATAGCCGCTATTTTTGATTGTTATTCTGAAAGTGATATATCAGAACAATATTTAAAGAACGCATTTGCGATTACTGAATGGCACCTTAATCAGGCAGCTAAGTATTTTTATAAACTAAGTGCGCAATATCAACTTCAGCAAGATGTATACCAGTTGTTCGACTGGATAAAAAATCACTTTGTTAATCCGACAGGTGTAATGAAAGTCACTAATTTTCAAACAGGGCAAGTGACTGGTGTAAGAATTAATCCCTGGCAGCCGTTCTCAAAGAATGAACTGGAGACGCATGGTCCCGCCAGACTCAGAAGAATTGAACGTTTAACGCCTGCACTCAATCAACTCATTCAGCTCGGTCTGATTGTCACAATATGCTACCCACCACAACGTGCGATTTATATCGCGGCAGCACAACCAGATGCATATGGTAATCTTTATCCCCTCAAACCATTTTTCACTCCATTTAACATGGTAGACTACAGAAATAATGCCACTCCACCACTGAGTGGATACGATTCCAACAGACTGCAATGGCAATAATTGTTATCGAAATGTTTTACAAAACATTAGTGTCGTATGTGGAGTTCATCCGTCCGGTAGGATTCTGCTGATAGCCAGAAGTCAGCCGGGGAAAGAGGTGAGGGTTTTCATTACAGCCTGCTAAAGCTGCTAAAATTTTCTTTTTTAGCAGCTTTAGCAGGACTCTTAGGAAAACAATGCACATCATGCGTACAAAATTCACACAATGGTAAACCACGACGCATTACGTCAACGTTGGCTTCAGTGACTATTATACCACACCAGATTGCTATGAAATTGTTACAAGGAATCATGGGGAACCACTGATTAGTTAAGTGCTTTTTATCTACAGTATTGGACCGGTGATTATTTAACTCACTATCACCGCTGAGTTAACATGCTCCGTCATTTATTCTCGAAATTCAGTTTAGTTTATTCCAAAAAGCTGTAAACGAGAGACCTGCAAGGTGAACATAAAACATTCGCACAGGCTCTCATTATAAATACACAAGAATAATTAGGGCATGCCTATCTGTAATATTTAAACACTCCAGATAACAAACAGGGTTACATAAATATTTAAGATCCACAGGAGCGTTTATGGGGGAGGTATACGGCTCGCACATCAGGATGCATTATGCACGGGACTCGGTAATACGTTTCTGAACCCATTCCTCAACCTCACTCTTAAGCCAGCGCGAACTACGTCCCAGTTTAATCGGCTTTGGAAACAAACCTTCCTGAATCAACTTGTAAAACCATTTATCGCTGCACCCGGTAAATTCCATAATGAATGCCATATCAACCATTTTATCACTGAGCAGGCTGCGGGTTGTATCTGTCATGACTGTTTCTCTCTGTCTTAAGGGAATGAAAGACAGGAGTGCCAAGAATGATTGATTTATCGCTCACCTGGTACTCCGCCATAACATTTCTCTCGCCAGTAGAAAAATACTTATGATTTAATCAGTATTGACTGCAGCCAAAGTTACGCTGGCTGTCTGAATTATCTTTGCTGTAGTCCTTGGCCAGATAGTTAAGCCTGTCAGTGACATTTGATAACTGAGCCGTATAGTCATTGTGGTTTTTACTCAGGTGGTAGTAACAACTGGCAGGAAACTCTACCAGGGGATAATATTGCTGATGATTAACCGCAGTATTCAGTCCCAGAGCCCGTACCCAGGCCTCCATAATCATCAGGGCCAGATTGTGGGTATATTCTCCGTCCGTGCTGGTATAGCTGCCTGGATAAGCATACACTTCACGATTAAAGAGCAAGGCCACGTGATAATGCTTTTTACCGTATTCATTAAATTCCCTTGCCCAGATATGACGGACACGACAAGGGTGAATCCGTTTACCTGCTTGACATTTTTTCAGTAAGTCAGCTTCAATCTGGGCTTTGAGGGAAACAATAAAACGGGTGACTATACCTGAATCGTGCTTATATGAGCCTGTTTCAATCTCAGGCAAACGAAGATCTACTCTCAGGACCATTACACGGGGATAGTCATTCAGGGCTTTAGTGATAGTATCCTGAATACGCTTAACGTAGTTCTGGTTTAATGTGCCGTAGCTGTTGATATTAATGCTCATTATGAAAGTCCTTGTGTTAGTGAGTTTGTTCAATAGGATATATACAGTCAGTAATAAATTATTTTCTGTTCTGCAGAGTAATATCAGGAAGTGATTAAGTACGAATGTGTGTTACTGGTACCACGACAGGTATAGTTTTGTTGATTGATCATATTTATTGAATTGGTTTGTTATCTGGAATTGCTTATATAACCGTTACTCTGTCTGATACACTTATTGATATAATTACACAGGCAATAATAAGTGTATCTATATTAATATATTACCAACCCGACAAGCATTGACGTATTTTTATAAGAAAATACAATAGAAGAAGGAAACACTTAAAAACCGTATTTTCACATCAGATAACTGCTTGTTTTTACTCTCAAGTTAGCACTCCTGTCACATATAATACCCAGCATAAAAACTGGTCTGTTACCTCTGCTCTGCCATACTCTAAACTATCCTTTCAACAGGAACAGTTCACCCCCCTAAAAAATTACATTCAAAAAAATCTCAGACCTATATTACCAGTGTGAGAACGGCAGCAGAAATGCTGTCATTTTGTTATTTCACTCACGGAGGTTAATGTGTCCGATAAAACTGAACAGGGTCTTGATGCCCTGAAGCAACAGCTGTATCTCCTGCCCGAAACCCTCTCCCGCACAATACTGAACCGCATCCGCCAGCACATTCATTACGAGCCAGTCATCGGCATCATGGGTAAAACAGGGAGTGGCAAAAGTTCGCTCTGCAATGCCCTCTTTCAGCAGCCCCTTAGTCCGGTCAGCGATGTCCAGGGTTGTACCCGCGAACCGCTTCGCTTCACGCTCGATATCGGCGGGCGCCGCATGACGCTGGTCGATTTGCCCGGTGCAGGCGAATCTCTGGACTATGACCGTGAATACCGGCAGCTGTATAAGGAGCAGCTACCGACGCTGGATCTTATCCTCTGGGTGATGAAAGCGGATGACCGGGCCTGTGCCACCGATGAGGTGTTTCACCGGTTCCTGCTCAAGTACGGTGTCTCACCAGGCAGCATTGTCTTCGTCATTAACCAGGCCGACAAGGCGGAACCCTCGCTGGATTGGGACAGGGAAGCATGCCAGCCCTCCACTGGCCAGTTGCTGACGCTGACCACCCGAAGCGCAGCCATCTCACGGCAGTTCTCCTGTCCTTATCCGGTTCATGCGGTGTCAGCCAAAACAGGCTACAACCTGGCCCGTCTGGTCGAAACCATGATATTTGCCCTGCCCCCGGAGGCCAGCAGCGGCGTTTTTCGTCAGGTCAGGGAAGAGCACCGGACTACGGAGGCAGAGAGTACCGCCCGACAGGATTTCGGCGATCTGCTGGGTGAGTTATTCAGCCGGATAGTGGACGCCATTCCGCTGCCAAAGGCGGTCCGTGAAGCGCTGGGAACGATCCGCGACGGCATTGTGAATGCCGCTTCTGCGCTGTGGCACTTACTTTTTTGAGGTGGTGGAAATGATACTCAGGACACTGACATGGTCCCTGTTACGCATGCTGCTGCGCTATATCCGAAGACGGGTGGTTAACAGGATCCTGGATTACTGCCGGCGCGCAGGCTGGCCGGAGAAAGAGATCCACAGCGTCCGTTGGGCTCTCATCCTTCTGTTTCGCCTCTTACTGCGTTTACTGAGGGCGAGATTAATAAAACGCAATACTACAGCCACCTTCAGCCCTGACAACGCCTCCTGCTGACCGGCTTTATGACAGAGTATGACCGCGTAACGCTCACCAGCTAAGCGATGTGAAATTATCATCGTAAATTCAGACAGTTATCGTGGGAAAAATATTGCATCTTTTCTGCCGCGCTGTCTTATCGCTGGTCATATCCTGTCCACACCGTCCTGCATAATAACCGCATGAGTTATCTCGGTATTTTTCATTCACGGAGGGCATATGCGCGCCACGAACCCTGCGCCCCGACACGACAGGCTGGCACTCAGGCTGTCAGTTATTATTAGCCGGCTTTTTGCTGGTGAATCCCTTTCACTAAAAGCGCTGTCCGGTGAATTTGGCGTATCTGAACGCACCCTGCGCCGGGATTTCTCTCAGCGTCTGCTGCATCTGGATCTGACTGGCGATAACGGCTGCTGGCGGTTACGAACAAACCCGATGCGCGACCATACTCCTGGCGCGCTGGCGTTTGCCCGCAACACCGGAATAGCCCGTCTCATTCCCTCACAGAGCCGCCATCTGATGCAGCTGTTGATGGATGAAAACGGCACATCTCCATGCCTGATAGGCCATGCACAGCAGCCCGCGGGGATCCTCCCGGACTGCTTTGAGCGACTTGCTGAAGGCATTTACCACCACCGTCTGGTCAGCCTGTTGGTTAAGGGGATTCGTCACGACCACCTTGAGCCCTACCGGCTAATTTTCTCACATGCAGACTGGTATCTGGTGGCCAGCCAGTATGGTGCGATACGGGTATTCAGGGTTGAGGAGGTAACGTCGGTCTCTTGTCTGAACGCTCTTTTCACCGGCACAGTGAAACCAGCGCACTCATTGTAGACGCGGATTTCATCAATGCCCTTCCGCATTTTCACTTTATCAGCAACGTCATTCATACCTTCCGGGAGCTTTCTCCCGAACCTCACACCAGACCAAAAGGAGTTAAAACATGAAACACGGTACAGCCCTGCTGCTGAGCGCAGGAATGATGCTGGCATCGCTGTCAGCCGTAAATGCCGCTACGCCCGATGCCCTTATACAGGCATACCACCAGCGTTGCGGAAAGCCCGTCTTCTATGCGCAGACCGTTAACCACAAAAAGGAAGTCGAGATTTGCATCATCACCCCGTCGGTATCGTACTCATTCGGCAGGACCGGCGCAGAACATAAGGAAATGGACCTCACCGTACCGGCAAACACCACCACGTACGCTTACCAGAGCAATCAGGTAATCAGTCTGCAGGAATTCACAGTCAGAAACGGAGACACCTCATACCAGGTATCTGCCGGGACAAACGATGAAGGCAGACCGTTCGCGTCCCTGGACGTTTACAAGGGAACACCTGAGTCGGGCCAGCATCTGGCGGAAATCCGGCTCGACCCGAACACGGTGGTGAACAACATCAGCCATGCCCTTGCACAGGAAGGCGTGGTGCAATCGGACAGCCTCTGAGCAGAGGCGTTTTAACGAATGGATATTAACACAATGATTCACAGGCAATTAAAAATGACGACGGCTTCCCGGGGCGCGTTACTGGCCGTCACTCTGCTGTCAGCTCTGGCCGTGAGCGGCTGTGGTGACAAAAACGAACAAGAGTTTATCCGGGGCTGTAAGTCCGGTGGCGGAACCACCGCGGTCTGCGGCTGTATCTGGGATGAGCTGAAGACGAAATATACCCACGGGGAACTGGAGAAAATGAACCAGCAGTACGGCTATGTCCCCCCGCGTTTTATGGACGACATGCTGAGTGCCGCTCAGCAGTGCAGAAAATAAGGACTTACCAGAATGGGGCTTGTTATTAAGTATTTCGCAATTGCCTTTGGCATCGCGCTTGTGGTTGTCCTGTTTAACGTGTTCGGAAATACGGGCGAAATCCGCAGTTTCGGGCAGGGGATGGGGTATCTGTTCTGGATGACGCTCGGCCCCGGTGCCGGTATGACTATCGGCGCGTTCCTGCGCCAGTGGCTGATGCCGGATGCGGTATACACCAGCGAAGGTATGACCGGGCTGCTCAAAGCCCGCTTGTTCTGGCTTGTGGGGCCTCAGTGCATCGGCTGGCTGGCCGGTCTGATAACTGTTGGCAAACAGCTTATGTAACACCCACGGCGGATTCATCAACAGTTGCCCGCCTCTTAGATAATTTAAGGAAACGTTCATGCGTAAACTATCTGCCGTTCTGCTGGTAACAACACTGGCATTCACTGGCGTCGCTCACGCTATCCCCAATATGTGGACCAGCGGCTTCGGCATGGGAGTGACCGAATACATCATCACCAGCCCCGAAAATGTGATGTTTAACCTCAATTGCACAGGCAACCCCGATGAGCAGAACATCCTGCAGCATCACGTCATGCTCACCTTTCCCGATGGTTCCGGGGCAGACTCACATGACGACCATACCGCCATCACGCTGGTAATAAACGATCGACAATTCCCGCTCCCTTCGTCTCTGGGATGGCGTAATGCGGACAATGCCTGGTCGCAGTTTATTACGGCTCTGGGACAGGCTGCACATTTTGATGTGTATGTGAATGACAGGAAAGCCGGCAGTTTTAACCCGGGGATCAGGAATACACAGCAGGAGCTGAAAAATATCAGCGACTGTGAAAATACGGCCGGTTAATTCACGGAAACACTCCCCCCACTCGTTTAATACAGGAATTTAGTTCATGACAGATATCACGATTAATACCCTCAGCCAGCGGCTGAATACCCGTACGCTGCATTTTGTCCTGCTCAGCATGGTCACCTGCGGCGTCTGGCCCCTGCTCTGGCTCTACAAAAAGCAGGATATCATCAGCGAGACCACGGGCTACCCGCTTTACGGCAATCTGTTTATTATCTGGCTCACCGTCTGTTTCGGGCTCAGTCGTCAGTTGGGTGCCATGGCAGCACCTGACCCGTACGGTTACGACTCAACCGGCGATATCCTGCTGGCCATCAGCGGGCTGCTCTCAATAGCCAGTGGTGTGATGTATGTGGTCTGGGCTTTCAAGGCCAGAACCGCGCTGCGTCACTTTGCGCTGAACACGTTTCGCTTTGACCTGAAGATGAACGTCTTTTATACCGTGCTGTTTAACGTCTTCTACATCACGTACTGCATCAATGACATGCAGCAGGCGCTGGCGAAACACCAGATTATTCACAGGAACACCACAACACCGGGTGAACATGCTCCGGCCCAGGCGGCAGAACAGACGAACCAGCCCTGACAACTGCCACAACACAGGTATTACACACCACCAACGCCCTGCTCATCCGAGCGGGGCGTTTTCTTTTATTTCTCAGAAAGGAAATTTCCATGCGCTTAGCCAGCCGTTTTGGCGCTGCCAGCCTCGTGCGCCGCGACCGCCCATTAACCCGCGATGAACTGGCGCACTACGTGCCCAGCGTCTTCAGCGAAGAAAAACATGAATCCCGCAGCGAACGTTACACGTACATCCCGACCATCACCCTGCTGGATAACCTGCAGCGGGAAGGCTTCCAGCCGTTCTTTGCCTGCCAGACACGCGTGCGTGACCTGAATAAACGCGACCACACAAAGCACATGCTGCGCCTCAGGCGTGAAGGCCAGATTACCGGTAAACAGGTCCCCGAAATCATTCTGCTTAACAGTCACGACGGCTCCAGCTCATACCAGATGCTGCCGGGGTTGTTTCGTGCAGTCTGCCAGAACGGACTTGTCTGTGGCGAAACCTTTGGGGAGGTGCGCGTGCCGCATAAGGGTAATGTGGTGGAGAAAGTCATTGAAGGGGCTTATGAGGTACTGGGGATATTTGACCGGGTCGAAGAAAATCGGGATGCGATGCAGTCACTGTTACTCACGCCACCGGCACAGCAGGCTTTTGCAAAAGCCGCGCTGACGTACCGCTTTGGTGAAGATCACCAGCCGGTGACGGCATCCCAGATACTGACGCCCCGCCGCTATGAAGACCGTCAGGACGATCTGTGGTCAGTTTTCAATCGTTGTCAGGAGAACCTGCTGAAAGGGGGTCTGCCGGGACGTACTGCCAAAGGCAAGCGCAGCCATACCCGCGCGGTTAAAAGCATAGACGGAGACGTTAAGCTCAACCGCGCCCTCTGGGTAATGGCGGAAGAACTACAGCAGGCACTGAGCTGATGCCACCGCTACCTGATAACGCCCACCAGGCAACCCTTTATCCGACCGCCCTGGAAAACACTCCCTGCAGCCGCTCCATCTCCGATGACGACCTGTGCGCCTGGTGCTCACACCTTCTTTATCGTCCCGGTGAACTCAGCCTGTGCCGCTTAATCCTCCCGGAGGGCCACTGGCCCTCACGATGCGATGCAGATGGCTATGCACAGTCCTGCCCACAGCTACTCCTGACCACATCACCTGCTGAACTTACCTGCCAGTAACGCATTCCTTCACCATCACGCCTCAAATCACCTTTTCCACACATCAGGCTCCCGTTTACCGGAGTCGCACTTATGACCTTTCAAAAGGAATAACCAATGAATAACGCTACAAATCTGCAAACCCTTTCAGACCTCGAAAATACCAACACTCTCATCGTCACGTTGTTGCCCGATGAACAGCGTATCGGCTTCTGGCCACAGCACTTTGGTTCCATCCCGCAGTGGATGACCCTTGAGCCGCATATCTTCGCCTGGATGGACCTCTTCTGTGCAGACTATTGCGGGGGTATCTGGCAGTTTTACACGCTGAGCAACGGCGGTGCTTTTATAGCCCCGGAGCCCGATGGTGATGACGTTGAAAAATGGACGCTGTTCAACCCGATGAATGGCAACGATGTGGAAATGAGCGCAGAGGCCGCGGGCATAGCAGCCTGCCTGATGGCTTACAGCCACCACGCCATGCGCACCGAATGCGACGCCATGACGGAGCACTATTACCGTCTGCGGGACTACGCGCTCAACCACGCGGAATGCAGCGCCATCATGCACATCATTGACTGAGGATCCCGCTATGGAAACACAGTTACCACTGTTTGCCGCCGAATTACCGGCATCCGCACAACACACCATCCGTGAGGCACTAACCCTGCTGGAGCGTCAGTTACGCGAACCCGGTGCGTCATTTACCTCCAGTAGCTCAGTACGTGACTGGCTGCGCCTGCAGCTTGCCACACTGGAGCGCGAAGAGTTTACCGCGCTCTTCCTCGATAACCAGCACCGGCTGATTGCGCACGAAACTCTCTTCACCGGCACCATCAACCATACGCAGGTCTATCCACGGGAGTTGGTAAAGGCTGCACTGAAATATAACGCTGCTGCCATGCTCGTGGCGCACTGCCATCCTTCAGGGCACGCAGAGCCCAGCGATTCAGACAGACGGATCACAGAACGTCTTAAGCAGACGCTGGAGCTGGTCGATATTCGCCTGCTGGACCACCTGGTGGTTGGCGGGATGGATATAGTGTCTTTTGCCGAACGAGGCTGGCTTTAAGGAGACCGGTGATGAAGATTATCAGCAAACGCCAGGCGATGGCGATATACCGCCAGCATCCGCAGTCCCGGCTGTTCCGCTTCTGCACAGGGAAATACCAGTGGTCCGGCAGCATCTGCCACTATGCCGGACGGGAGGTGCAGGATATCAGCGGTGTGCTCGCCGTATTCGCTG
>Ga0308166_1003961_pt1 | contig 12147 bp, 10 predicted proteins | sample PhyCR2_2_FD_202137 | JGI IMG/M metagenome (GOLD analysis project Ga0308166, IMG submission 202137) | Phyllosphere microbial communities from UC Gill Tract Community Farm, Albany, California, United States - DLSLCC.R2 | ecosystem: Host-associated > Plants > Phyllosphere > Unclassified | place... | reverse complement strand
GCGGCAAACGCCACTGCAGATTGAGATTCAGCACCGCGCCCATGATCGCCGTCCCTACCGCCGACCCGATCATCCGGCTGAACATAATTGAAGCGGTACAGATGCCGCGAATCTGGTAATCCGCCTGATTTTGCACTGAAACCAGGAACGTGGTGCTGGTCATTCCCATGCCGGTACCGATCAGAAACGCCGTAAAGCCCGCCTGATAGAGTGAGCTTGCGGGCTGTAAAAACAGCAGCAAGGCACTGCCGGTCACCAGCAACAGCGCCCCGAGCTGGGCGGTGAAGCGGTAGGAGGTGTGCAGCATCAGTCTGCCGCTGAGGGTGCTGGCCAGCGGCCAGCCAATCGACATCATCGCCAGCACACTGCCCGCCTGTAACGGTGAACCGCCGCTGATCCCCTGAATCCAGGTGGGCAGAAAGGCGCTGATGCCCATCATGGCCGCCCCGATGATGAGGTTGCCCGCATTGCCCGCCACGATAAGCCGGCTGCGCCAGATTATCAGCGGAAACAGCGGTGCCGCTGAATGCAGCTCGTGGCGTCTGAGCTGCCAGCCAGCGAACAGTGAGAAGAGCAGAAACGGCACCAGCCAGACGCCCAGCTGTTCCGCCTGCAACAGCGCAATCAGCAAGGCCGTCACGCAGAGCATCAGCCAGCCGCTGCCCGCCAGGTTCAGCGGCTGCGATTTCTCCTCCTTCTGGTGCGACGGTAGCCAGCGCCACAGCATCAGCATGCTGATCAGGCCGATGGGCAGATTGACCCAGAAAATCACCGACCAGCTAAAGTGCTGTACCAGCCACGCGCCGGTCAGCGGCCCCACTATCGCCGCTACACCCCAGACGCTGGAGAGCCAGCCCTGCACGCTGGCGCGTTCGCGCGGCGAATAGATATCCGCCACGATGGTGGAGCTGAGGGGCATGATCGCCCCCGCTCCCAAGCCCTGAAACGCCCGGAACAGGATCAGCCAGGTCATGGTATGGGCAAAGCCACACAGCACCGACCCCACCAGGAAAATCGACGTGCCGACAAAAAACATCGTTTTGCGACCCACCATATCCGCCAGCCGCCCATAGAGCGGCACGCTGACCGCCTGGGTCAGCAGATAGATCGAGAAGACCCAGCCAAACTGCGAAAAACCGCCGAGATCAGCAATGATGGTGGGCATCGCGGTGGCCACAATAGTGACTTCAATGGCCGCCATAAACATCGCCAGCATGCAGGCGATTAAGATCCAGTGGCGATGTCCGGTCCGGAGTTGTGCGCTTTCAGTCATAGGGTTCCTTTTTTAATCTGCAAGGCTAGCTGAAAAACAGACAATGCAGTTTCCCGCGCGTGCGCATTTTCTGCGCCCTCTGTGACAGTGTCACCAGAAGTCGATGAAAATTTTTTATTGTCGCATTAGCCCAGCGGCTACGCGGCTTTAACACCATTTTAACCTGTTTCTATCTCTCTGATTTGTGGCTTAAAAGCTGGCTTGTGCAATAAAGGGCTGCTATAGCATTACACCATCTTATTCAGTATTCACTGAAAAAGAGTGGGTAAACAGTCATTTTATCTACATTTTATCGCAGTTTCGGTATTGGGCGCGGCGGCATTTTTTGCCGTACCTGTCGGGCTGTTTATGGTTGTTATAACAATTGAGATCGTAATCAGGGAGATTCTCCTATGCAAAATGCTTCACTGGCCCGACGCGCCGGTCTGGCACTGCTTGCAGTGGTCGCGGTGATCGCGGTGCTGATCTGGGGCCTTGGCTGGGATCAGCTGGTCGCACGTAAAGTCGATCTGCTTTATCTCGGGCAACAACACCTCTTCTTAGTCTTCTGGTCAATGCTGTTCGCTTTGCTGGTCGGTATCCCCAGCGGCATCCTGCTAAGTCGCCCGTTTGCACGTCGCTGGGCAGAGTACGTGATGCAGATTTTCAATGTCGGTAACACCCTGCCACCGCTGGCGGTACTGGCTCTGGCGATGGTTATTATCGGGATTGGCGACCGTCCGGCGCTGATTGCGCTGTTTCTGGCTTCGCTGCTGCCTATCGTCCGCAACACCTTCTCTGGTCTGAGCGCAGTTCCCCCGTCGCTGATTGAGGCGGCCAACGGCATCGGCATGACCAAATGGCAGCGTCTGCGTCAGGTAGAGCTGCCGAATGCCTTGCCGGTCATCCTCTCTGGCGTGCGCATCGCCACCGCCATCAATGTCGGCACCGCCCCACTGGCGTTCCTGATTGGCGCCAGCAGCTTTGGCGAGCTGATCTTCCCGGGCATCTATCTGAATGACTTTCCGACGCTGATACTCGGCGCCGTCGCCACTGCACTGGTGGCACTGGTACTGGATATGATGCTGGCCGCGCTGGGCCGCTTTCTGAGTCCGCACGCTGCGGCCTGACCACAAGGAGCTTTGCAATGCTAACGCGTTGGATTAAGAAAAGCGTTGTCGCGCTGACCGCGACACTGCTGTTAAGCCAGACGGCACAGGCTGCTGCACCGCTGGTGATGGCGACCAAAAGTTTTACCGAGCAGCATATCCTGTCAGCAATGACGGTGCTCTGGCTGCAGAAGAAAGGCTTCGAGGTGGTGCCTAAACGCAATATCGCCACCACCATTGGCCGTAATGCGCTGCTGAATAAGCAGATTGATATGGTCTGGGAATATACCGGCACCTCGCTGATCATCTTTAACCATATCAACCAGCCGATGTCTTCACAGCAGGCGTATGAGACGGTGAAAAAGCTGGATGCCAGACTGGGGCTGGTCTGGCTTAACCCGGCACCAATGAACAACACCTATGCCTTTGCCATGACCCGTGAACGGGCCGAAAAAGAGGGCATCAGCACCATGTCGCAGCTGGTTGCGAAGATTGAGCAGGTGCGTAAAACCGACCCGGATCATAACTGGCGACTGGGTCTGGACCTGGAGTTCTCGGGTCGTTCAGACGGCATGAAGCCGCTGCAGAAAACCTACAACCTGACGCTGGATCGCCCGCAGATCCGCCAGATGGATCCGGGCCTCGTCTATAACGCGATTCGCGACGGATTCGTGGATGCCGGTCTGATCTACACCACCGATGGCCGGGTTAAGGGCTTCGACATGAAAGTACTGGAGGATGATAAGCACTTCTTCCCAAGCTACAACGTGACGCCGGTTGTGCGTCAGGATGTGCTGGCGAGTCATCCGGGGCTGGATACCGCGCTTAATCAGCTTTCTGCGCAGATCACCGATGAGGCGATAACGGAGCTGAACAAGCGGGTCGATATCGATCATCAGTCACCGGAAACCGTGGCGCGTGATTTCCTTAAATCCAAAAACATGCTGTAAGGAGGCACTGTGGATACCCTTCACTACATCATGGATAACTGGAGCACCCTGCTCACCCTGAGCTGGCAGCACAGCTGGCTGGTGCTGGTCGCGGTCGGACTGGCAATTGTGATTGGCGTGCCGCTTGGCATTCTGATCGTGCGTGTAAGATGGCTGGCAACGCCGATTCTCGGTATCGCCACCGTGGTGCTGACTATTCCCACCATTGCGCTGTTTGGTCTGATGATCCCGCTGTTTTCACTCATCGGTCAGGGCATTGGCGCGCTGCCGGCGATTACCGCCGTGTTCCTCTACTCGCTGCTGCCGATTGTGCGCAACACCCACACCGCGCTGGAGAATCTGCCGGACGGTCTGCGTGAAGCGGGTCGTGGTATCGGCATGACGTTCTGGCAGCGCCTGCGCTGGGTTGAAATCCCGATGGCGCTGCCGGTGATCTTCGGTGGCATCCGTACCGCCGTGGTGATGAACGTTGGCGTCATGGCGATTGCCGCCGTGATTGGCGCGGGCGGTCTGGGCCAGCTGCTGCTGGATGGTATCAGCGGCAGTGATATTCGTATGTTGATTGCCGGGGCATTGATGATCTGTCTGCTGGCTATTTTTCTTGACTGGCTGCTGCACCGTTTGCAGCAGGCGCTGACTCCAAAGGGGATTCGATAATGATTACGCTGGAAAACCTGACGAAAACCTTTACCCAGAAAAACGGCACGACCAATAAAGCCGTCGATAACGTCAGCCTGCACGTGCCAGCCGGTGAGATGTGCGTGCTGCTGGGACCCTCGGGCTGCGGGAAAACCACCACGCTGAAGATGATTAACCGCCTGATTCCCGCCACCAGTGGCCGGATCCTGATTAATGGCGAAGATACCAGTACGCAGGACACCACCACCCTGCGTCGCAACATTGGCTATGTTATCCAGCAGATTGGTCTGTTTCCCAACATGACCATCGAGGAGAACATTACCGTGGTGCCACGCATGCTGGGCTGGAACAAAAAGCAGTGCCACGAGCGGGCTACCGAGCTGATGAGCATGGTTGCGCTGGATCCCACCAAATTCCTGCATCGCTATCCGCGTGAGATGTCCGGCGGTCAGCAGCAGCGTATCGGGGTGATTCGTGCCCTGGCGGCGGATCCACCGGTGCTGCTGATGGATGAGCCGTTTGGCGCCGTTGACCCGATTAACCGCGAAGTGATCCAGAACGAGTTTCTCGACATGCAGCGTCAGCTGAAAAAAACCGTGATGCTGGTGAGCCACGATATTGACGAGGCACTGAAGCTCGGCGATCGCATTGCGGTATTTGGTCAGGGTAAAATCGTGCAGTGCGCCAGCCCGGATGAACTGCTGGCAACCCCTGCCAATGAGTTCGTCGGCTCGTTTGTGGGTCAGGACCGCACGCTTAAGCGCCTGTTACTGGTGCAGGCGGGCGACGTGACCGACCAGCAGCCGACCATCACCGTCCGCCGCTCTACTCCGCTGGAAGAAGCCTTTGGCACCATGGATGAGAACGATATGCGGTCGATTACCGTGGTCGATGAGGATGGCAAACCGCTGGGCTTCGTGAAGCGTCGCGAGGCGCGTAACGTCAGTGGCCGCTGTGAAGAGCGACTGCACACCTTTAAGGTCACCGGTAAAGCGGAAGAGAACCTGCGCGTGGTGCTGTCAAAACTCTATGAGCACAACACGGTCTGGATGCCGATTGTCGATGAAGAGGGTCGCTACAGCGGTGAGATTTCGCAGGATTATATTGCGGATTACCTCAGTTCTGGTCGTACCCGCCGTCGTCTGAATCCATAATTTCGTCACCTAAATGGGTCTTACCGGCCCATTAAAACAGCAGATATAAGCAGATATACCCAAGCCTGGGTAAATCAGACAGCAACAAACAAGCTTAACGCGCAGGGAACCGGGTCAGAGGAGGAAAGCGTCCCGCGCCATGGACAAAAACGCCGGGAGCGTTTTTGAACAACGCAACGCGTTGGCCCGGTACGGGCGCACCTCAGGGATGAGGTGCGTAATTGCGCGGGCCGAGCGTGCCACGGATGGCGGCTTTTGCGACTTTCCGATCTGACCCTGTTCCCTTCGCAGACTCCATCTTAAAGCCAGTTAAGTCACGGCCTGTCCTGTCTGTCAATTCAGGTAGTAGCTCAGGGAGCATACGCCTGTAGCAAAGACGCAAAAGATGCCATCCATGGCATGCTCAGCGCGGCCCATCCCTGGTCCGCGATGCTTTGATACAGGCATATGCTCCCATCGCTTTGGATTTTTGAGCCGTATGTGAGAGATACATCGGCTCTTCTGCTTTTTAGCTCTCCGTCAGCGTTTCCGCCTCCACCTCTTCCACCACAGGCGCCTCGTCCGGCAGCACCATGTTCAGCACAATCGCCAGAATACCGCCGGTCGTCACCGCATGACCAAACAGACTGTTAATCAGCGGCGGGAACTGCTTCAGCACATCCGGCACCGCCTCCACGCCCAGACCAATACCAAAAGCGATCGCCACAATCAGCATCTCGCGGCGACCCAGCGGCGTCTGGGTCATCACCCGGATGCCCGCAGCAACCACGCTGCCAAACATCACGATTGTCGCCCCGCCCAGCACCGGCGGCGGGATCTGCTGCAACAGGGAGCCAATAAAGGGAAACAGCCCCAGCAGCGCCAGCATGATTCCCAGCAGCATACCGACGTAACGGCTGGCGACGCCGGTCATCTGGATAACGCCATTGTTCTGCGCAAACGTGGTGTTGGGAAAGGCGGAGAAGACCGCTGCCAGCACACAGCTCAGGCCGTCGGCGACAATGCCACCCTGCAACCGCTGCTGAAAAGGTTTGCCGGTGATCGGCTGCTGTGAAATCAGGCAGTTAGCGGTAAGGTCGCCGACGGCTTCAATTACCGCGATCACTGACACCAGCGCGATCGGCAGGAAAATGGTCCAGTCAAAGGCAAAACCAAACCGGAAGAACGCGGGCAGCACCAGCCAGTTGCTCTCCGGCGCAACATTAAGTTGCAGATGACCGGTCAAGGCCGCGGCAACGCATCCCACCGCGATTCCGGCCACCACCGCCACCAGCCGCGCCCAGCGATTTCGCGAGCGGTTCAGCGCCACGATCACCAGCAACGTCAGCGCCCCCAGCGCCAGATTTCCCGGCGATCCAAAATCTGTGGCGTTGTGCCCGCCCGCCCAGTCGGTAATGCTGACTTTTATCAGGCTGATGCCAATCAGGGTGATCACCGTGCCGGTCACCACCGGCGTCAGCACTTTGCGCAGCGAGCCAACGCAGCGGCTAATCAGAATCGGAATCAACGCCGCCACCAGGTTACAGCCAAACAGCATCGCCATAATCTCTTCCGGCGAACCACCGCGCCCTTTCACCATCAGACCACCCGAGAGGATCACCCCCAGAAACGCGAAGCTGGTGCCCTGCAGACAGATCATGCCCGCCCCGATGCCATAAAAGCGTCTGGCCTGCATAAACGTGCCTAAGCCGGAAACGAACAATGACATGCTGATCAGATAAGGAATATAGGCCTGCAACCCCAGAACGGAGCCAATAATCAGCGGCGGCGTGATGATTCCCACCACGCTGGCCAGCAGATGTTGCAGTGCGGCGAAAAACGCCGGGGCGGGGCCAATGCGGGCTTCAAGCCCATATAACAAACCTTTCTCGTGCGAGTGCGACATGATGGGGCTCCAGCTCAGTGTGATAAGCGGAGTTAATGCATTTTCTGCGCCATGACGCCACGATTTCGCGATATCCGAGCCAGGTCTTTCAATTCTAAATGGAAATAGTTAAAGACAGCCGACAACAAGCCTGAAACTTTAGGCTCATTGCCGACTCAGATGACTTAGTTTGTTTCATAATCAGGCGATCTTTGCACTCACAGCGTGCAGATTGTTCTGCTCCAGCAGAGAAATATCGATGTAAGGCGTCAAATCACGCTGTTCTGCACGCGGCAGATAAGGCAGCTCGCCCAGCAGCGGCGCACTAATTTTTTCACGCAGAATCTCAATAATATCGCTGTACTGCGCCAGTCCCGGATTGATGCGATTGGCCACCCAGCCCACCAGTGGCAGTCCATCCTGCGCTATCGCTTCTGCTGTTAACAGGGCGTGACTGATACAGCCCGACTGGATACCGACCACCAGCACCACCGGCAGCTGCTGCTCAACGACCCAGCAGGAGAGCGGACGTCCGTCGTTCATCAGGCTGCGCCAGCCGCCGGTGCCCTCCACGACCACGCGATCGGCCTGCTGCGTCAGGCTGCTTAAGCCCTGTGTCAGCAATGCGTAATCAATGATCTGGCTCGGATGGGTGCAGATCTCCTCTTCCTGAAAGGCCAGCGGATTGATCGCCTGATAGGGTAAATCGATGGATGAAGCGCTTTGCAGAACCTGTGCATCTTTGTTACGCAGGCCGTCAGCGGTTTTGACCGCGCAGCGCGCGACGGGCTTGTACCCGACGGCACTGAGCCTGGCCTGGATAAAACTTTGTAACAGGGCGCGTGACACCACCGTTTTGCCCACTGCGGTGTCAGTGCCGGTAACAAATAGTCTGTTCACTCAACTTCTCCTCTCGAACCGTTGCGGTTAATCGGTGATTAACCTTGCTGCGAACCGGCATTTTAAGGAATGGAGGATGAGAACAGATTGCGTTAGCGCAAGATTAGGCCCGCTTAACCTTGCAACAGTTTCACTAACAGGTGTCCGTTATAGAGCGCGTCTTTGATCAGCGCTGCGCCGCCTAACGTTCCCGGCTCGCTAAATTCGGTAGGTGCCAGCTGGATACTCGCGCTGTAGGCCGGGAGTGATTGCTGCAGAATGGTGTTGCTCACGGCCGGAAACAGCACATCCGCGGCGGCATTCAGGGGGGAACCGATAAGAATATGTTGAGGATTGAAGATGTTGACCATCATCGCCAGAATCCGGCCAACATGATGACCCACGCTGGCGATGGTGTCGCGCGCCAGACGGTCGCCAGACTGCGCCGCCGCGCACAGCGACTCCAGCGTCAGCGGCTGATTATTGAGCAGGCTGTCGGGCTGGGCCGGCAGACGCTGCGCCGCCAGCGCCAGCAGACTGCCGGTGCTGGCCACGGTCTCCAGACAGCCATGATTACCGCAGTAGCACTGCTGACCATACGGGTCGATCTGAGTATGCCCGATCTCGACCAGCGCCCTGCCACTTTTATGCAGCAGCTGACCGCCACTGATCACCCCGGCTCCCACGGTTTCATCAATCACAATCTGAATCACATCCTGCGCCCCACGTGAGGCACCAAACAGCGACTCCGCCAGCGTCCAGGCTGAAATATCGTGCTGCACAAACACCGGTAAGCCGGTTCGCGCCGCCAGCGCATCGCCCAGCGGCATATCGCGCACCTCATAACCCGGTAGCCGATGCACCACACCTGACGCGGCGTTGATCAGCCCTGGCAATGTAATGGCAATGGCCGTAAGGCGTTCCAGCTTCTTCTGATGACGAATAAAGAAGGCATCAACCTGTTCAATCAGCGCGGTAAGTAACGGCTGAGCAGACTCATCAGGCAGCGGCAGGCTCTCTTCCACCAGTTCCTTGCTGCTGAGATCGCGCAGCGTAAACGTCATGGCGCCGCGATGCAGGCGAATAGCCAGATAGTGCCAGGCGTCGGTATCCAGTATCAGGCCTATCGCCGGACGACCACGACTGCCGGGATCCTGAAACTCGGTCTCCTGCACTAAATGTGCGTCCAGCATTTCACGCACAATTTTGGTAATGCTGGCCGGAGCAAGCTGGGCACGGCGGGAAAGTTCGATACGCGAAATGGGACCATAACGGTCAATTAATCGATATACGACACCTGCATTAGTCTGCTTGATCTGGTCAATGTGGCCAGGTTGACTGTCCGGATTCACAACCCTGCTCCCGGTTATTTTCGCGCTTCTAAATAAACATGCGCCATGGTGAGCCAGATCCGGCGACAGCGTCAAATATTTGATTAGAAATGTGATTTATCGCACAGATTGATGCGGTGTTGCCCGCGCATCAGTGCCGGTTTCGCCGCAGCAACGCCATCATGTTTTCCATCTGCGCATTTATTTCGCGTCCGGCTGACCAGACCAGCCACAGCTCTGAAATGGCATCCTCTTCCGTTAATGGCAACCAGACCAGATCGGCCAGCCGCGCCCGACGAAATGAGGCAGGCAGAATGGAGACGCCTAACCCGGTTGCCACCAGCCCAAGGATGGTCATCGCCTCACCCACTTCCTGAGTAATAAAGGGCTTGATATGGTAGCGGTGCAGCAGCGCCAGAATATCGCTGTAGAGCGCGGTTCCGCCCTGAGGATCAAAGAAGACAAAGGGTTCCGCCGCCAGGGCAGTGACAGAGATTTTATCGGCGTCAGCCAACGGATGCGCCTTATGCACCACGGCATAAAGCGGCTCACTCAGCAGCAGCTGATGACGCAGATCGGCGGGCAGCGGCGTGTTGCGCATCACGCCAAGATCGAGCCGTCCATCATGAAGCGGTGCCAGCTGCTGGCGGGTATTAATCTCCTGCATCTGAATATGTACCTGCGGCCAGCGCTGACGAAACCGGAATAGCGCGTCAGAGACCACGGCGGTAAACGGGGCCGAGGAGGTAAAGCCAATCCGCAGCTCCCCCTCTTCACCACGATGCAGCCGGGCGGCGCGATCGGCCGCCTGCTCGACCTGCAACAGAATCGCGCGGGCGTCACTCAGCAGTTGCTGTCCGGCAGCGGTAAGCTGCACGCTGCGGTTAGTGCGATTGAACAGCCTTGCGCCCGTTTCTGTTTCCAGCTGAATAATCTGCTGGCTGAGCGGCGGCTGAGAAATGTTCAGTCGCTGGGCCGCCCGCCCGAAATGTAACTCTTCCGCCACCGCAACAAAGTAGCGCAGATGACGCAGTTCGATATTCATATCTTAAACGTCTCATTTGAGATTATTAATATATTAGACATCATAATGCCGCTTTCCTAAGCTGACGACAGGTTTTCTAAATTTGAGGAAAATGTGTGAGTCGCTCAACACAGGCTGTCACAGTGGATGAGAATGCGGTCTCTGCGCCGCCAGAGTCTGTTGCCGCTTCAGGTCATATCCGCCGGGATTCGCCACAGTTTATGCGCGTGACGCTGGCGCTTTTCTCCGCCGGGCTGGCGACCTTTGCCCTGCTCTACTGTGTGCAGCCGATTCTGCCGGTGCTGTCACAGCAGTTTGGTATCTCTCCGGCAACCAGCAGCCTGTCGCTCTCCATCTCGACCGGCCTGATGGCGCTGGGCCTGCTGGTCACCGGGCCGCTCTCTGATGCTATCGGTCGTAAATCGGTGATGGTCACAGCCCTGATGCTGGCCGCCATCTGCACGCTGGTCTCGGCCACCATGACCAGCTGGCACGGCATTCTGATTATGCGGGCGCTGATGGGGTTGTCGCTGAGTGGCGTGGCGGCGGTCGGCATGACCTACCTCAGCGAGGAGATGGATGCACGGGTCGTCGCCTTTTCCATGGGGTTATATATCAGCGGTAACTCGATAGGCGGGATGAGCGGTCGACTGCTGAGCGGCGTACTGACTGACCTCTTCTCATGGCGACTCGCCGTGGCGGTGATCGGCTGTTTTTCGCTGGCCTCGGCGCTGATGTTCTGGAAAATCCTGCCTGCGTCGCGCCATTTCCGGCCCATTACGCTGCGTCCGCGTAATCTGCTGATTAACTTCCGGCTGCACTGGCGCGATCCGGGCCTGCCCTGGCTGTTTGCCGAAGGATTCCTGCTGATGGGAGCCTTTGTCACCCTGTTTAACTATATTGGCTACCGTTTACTGGATGCGCCCTGGCATCTCAGCCAGGCCGTGGTCGGGCTGTTATCAGTGGTCTACCTCACCGGCTCCTGGAGTTCGCCTAAGGCGGGCGCGCTGACCAACCGGTTGGGTCGGGGACCGGTGATGCTGGGTGCTACAGCCATCATGCTGCTGGGTTTGCTGATTACCGCCTTCAACTCCCTCTGGCTGATCCTGCCTGGGATGATGCTGTTCACCGCCGGTTTTTTTGCCGCCCATGCGGTCGCCAGCGGCTGGATTGGCCCCCGGGCGCGCCGGGCACGAGGCCAGGCCTCTTCGCTCTATCTGTTCAGCTACTACGTGGGTTCCAGCGTCGCGGGTACGCTGGGTGGCGTGTTCTGGCATAATTTTGGCTGGATCGGGATTACGCTGTTTATCAGCGTCCTGCTGATCCTGGCGTTACTGGTTGCCTGGCGTCTGCACAGTAAAAAACTCTGAGAACGTCTTCTCATGCCAGGCCTGGCTTCTCCTGCGGGCCTGGCGGTTTATCACAATAAACGCGCTATTCAGAGCCACAGCAAACAAAATGCAGGTTTCCCGCTATAATCGTTTTTATTGTAATAATTCATCTGCTTTGCCTTTTAACACGGCAACAAGGAACGCCTGTGGCTCTCTACTACTACGTCAATAAACAATCAGGATATAACAATAATCATGTGGTTCATGCCGCAGGCTGCCCCCATCTTCCCGACATCGATAACCGTATGTTTCTGGGCAGTTTTTACCATGTGAATGCCGCCATCCTGCAGGCTAAAAAATATTATGCTGGCGCAATCGGCTGTGAAAACTGTTGTCCACTCAAAAATGTTGACCAGCAGGCCACCCAGCTCAGCGTGGCCCTGAAGCACACCCCGTCTTCGCGTTAATCTGATCCACCTGGTAAGGTGGAAAAAATTTTTCCCGCTGCGCTAATTTGTTAAGAATTACCGCTGTTTTCCGTTATGTTAATCTTCCTGATTCTCTTTAATGGAATGCACAATGCGGGATAAGTTTGCGCGCGCTCAGATAGCCCT
>Ga0308166_1003959_pt1 | contig 12151 bp, 5 predicted proteins | sample PhyCR2_2_FD_202137 | JGI IMG/M metagenome (GOLD analysis project Ga0308166, IMG submission 202137) | Phyllosphere microbial communities from UC Gill Tract Community Farm, Albany, California, United States - DLSLCC.R2 | ecosystem: Host-associated > Plants > Phyllosphere > Unclassified | place... | reverse complement strand
AACCATTGGTACCCACCTGGTGTATCTGGTGGAGATCCGCAATATTACCCTGAGCCCGCAAGGGCACGGCCTGATTTACTTTAAACGCCGTTTCCACCCGGTGATGATGGAAATGGAAGTCGCGGTGTAATGGCCTCGCCTACCTCTCCCCGGATAACGGGGAGGGGCAACACAGATTCGCGTTAGCCTTCCTGCTGGGCAAACTGAGTCAGCGCCGCGCCGCCTGCGCGTTCAGCTTGCCCTGCGTCACCGCCGGCTGGTTCTGCTCTTTCTCCTTGTCACATAGCGGACTCATAATATTATGAACAAACTTCTTCTGAACGTGAACTAGAATCCTTCAACCTTAAAAAGGCGCGAAAGAATAATTCCGATACCTAGTACCCCTCCTCCCACACTCCCGATTTTTATGCCTTGTAGGATATCATTCCATGACAATTGAAATTCATCACCCAGAATCCATAGTACTGTAACAAAAAAAATTTTTGCCAATAGCCCAGTAATAATTACAGAGAACATACAGACAAAAAATATGCAAAAACTAGCGATCATTTTTCTTTTTAAAAGAAAGATTGAACTACTCATTTCTTAACCTTATTGATAATTTCTTGAGTTTCAACACTGCCGTATTCTGTGCGAAAGGAACCAGTTATGTTTCCTGTTGCTCCAGGAATTTTACTTGGCGATATTTCTTTCGATATTCCAATCAGCCCTTTTATTTCCGTATATTTTAATCTAACGGGATCAAATTTGGGGTCCCATCCACCAGTTATCCATTTACCGATTGTATTTGCAGTAGGCTTCACTACATAATGACCAACCCCATATCCTAATCCAGAGCCAACACTACTTGTTATAGCCCCAACCATGGGGTCATCTCCTTTAATATAACTTGATGTTGCTCCACCTGCCGCATTCCATCCCACAGTTCCTAACCAACCAGTTTTTGCGGTTGCTGCTCCAACCCAAGTCGCTATCAACGCATCTGTGTAATTCACTTCACGAGTCGTGGCCTATTGTATTGCAGTATTGGCTCCGCCATTGATGGCAGCTGTTATCAGAGCCCCCTTTGGCAATATACCTAACCCAACAGTACCTGCCAGATGGGCTGATACTACTGCATTCCCTTTTGCCACATCTTCTGCAAGTTTTCCTTTACAGTCTGTATCGCAGTCTGACGTCTGGCTGTGAATGATTTCCGCCACATACAAGCTCACTGCCCCGCTCGCCGCCTGCGCCAGGTTGCCACCCGCCAGACCCTGCATCGTCGCCGTTACCGCCTGCGCCACCTTCTGGTACTTTCCGCCCGTATCGTAGTCCGCCGTCGCCGTCCGGCTCACCTGCGCGCTGATTTGCTCCTCGCTCGGGCTGGCATTCCCTCCCGCTACCTATTACGATTTTTCTTGTAGCCTTGGTAATAAATCCACCAACAACCAGTAGCTATCAACGCCCCTGTGAAACATGCAGCTTTTGTATACTTCCATGTATCACTCCAAATCAGCTCAAATGGGATGTGGTAAACCAATAAGAGGTAACCTCTAATGAGCACGTATATAATTAAAAACAATACGATCATTGCTACATTGCAAGCAAAAAATAGATAGAAAAAAATAAAGAACCAAGATTTTCTATTCATTTTTGGTTCCCTTTTTGTAATTTCACACCTATTTTACCCGCTTGATCATTGAGGATCTCTGTCACCGCACTACCCGCGGCATTACCAGCAATACCTGGTACTGGATTAATCGGCAGCGGTTTGGATATTCCCATCCCGACATCTGTCCAGATCCAGTCTTTCCATGGCTTCATTGCATTAAGGACTTTATCAAACGGCAATTCAACTAGTTTACCTGCACCATAGCCCATCCCAGAGGCCAAACCATTAATTAAGCCACCTGTAAAAGGATTATCCCCTTTCAGATAGCTGGATGTTGCACCACCTGCCGCGTTCCAGCTCATTGTTCCCTTTAATCCTGTATTTCTGGTAAAAGCTCCAACATACGTCGCAATGAGCACGTCCGTTGGATTAACTTCTCCATTAATAAGATACTGAATTCCCGCATTTGCCGTTCCGCCTATCGCGCCAGTAATCTGCATTCCTCCCGGCAGATAGATTAGCCCCGCTGAAGCCAACGCACCTGCATAAGCTTTATTCTCAGCAATTCCTCGCTGGCAGGCTTCACCAGACGGGTTATCTGCGCATGAGAGAACATCTGCGCCATGCTCTCTGGCTTTCTCACCCTGGCTCCATTCGTTCCCACCCATCAGGTTATTCTCCACCGCATTCTTCCCGGCCTGCGCACCCGCCACCGCATCCGCGCTGCTGCCTCCGCTAAGCCCACCCATCAGTCCCGCCGCCAGCGTACTCAGCGCGCTTATCGTCGACTTCTGCTCATCCGACAGCTCTTCTGTCTTAACGTCCGGATAATATTCCGCCGCTATCCAGCGTCCCAGCAGCTCGCCGCTCACCGCGCCTGCCGCTCCCGCCAGCGCGCTGTTATTTCCCGATGCCGCCGCTATCGCTCCCCACACCGCATGCGCCATCGCATTGGCTTCCACATTCACCTTACCCGTCGCGCTGTCCGTCGTCTGGCTGTGAATGATTTCCGCCACATACGGACTCACTGCCCCGCTCGCCGCCTGCGCCAGGTTGCCCCCCGCCAGACCCTGCATCGCCGCCGTTACCGCCTGCGCCACCTTCTGGTACTTTCCGCCCGTATCGTAGTCCGCCGTCGCCGTCCGGCTCACCTGCGCGCTGATTTGCTCCTCGCTCGGACTGCCATTCCCTCCCGCGACCAGCTTCGCCCGCGCAGCTGCCCGCGCCGCCGGGTCGCTCTGCGCTGCCTGCGCGTTCAGCTTGCCCTGCGTCACCAGCACATCACTCACCTGGCGCCCGATTTCACCTATCTTCTGCGCCGTCGCCAGCCGGTTCTGCTCTTTCTCCTTATCAAATATCGGACTCAGCGTCTGGTTCGCATGCGCCGCATCCCGGCTTAACCCCGTCACGTCCTGCTGCTGATTCGCGCCGTCGCGGATAACGATACTGCCCTCGCTCACCGCCGCCCGCGTCAGCGAACTGTCGCTGCCGCTGCCGTTCGCCCCCATCAGCAGACCGCTGGCCGCATTCCCAAGGAACTGCCCCGCCACGCTACCGCTCGTGCTCACCCCCGCGCTCTGCTGCTCCACGCTGTACTCGGCATAGTTTTTAATATCCCGGAAACCCAGCGTCCCGGTATCCAGCCGGTTCAGCTCCGCCGCCGCCGTGCTCGCCAGCACGCTGCCGTTCAGCTGCGTATGCCCGCCCACATTCACATCAAAACCGCCCTCGCCGGCAAAAATCCCCGTCTGCGCCTCCACCGACGCCCAGGTGCTGTGCATTTTGCTCTGGCTCAGGTTAAGAGACCCCGAACCACCGCCCATGCTGCCGCTCGCCCCCACGCTGCCGCTACGGTGCTTCGAATCGTAGTTATCGCTGTCCTGCTCGCTGCTCAGCGTCAGGTTACGCCCGACGCCCATTGTCACCTGATGGCCACTCACCTGCGCCCCGGTCAGCGTCGTATCGCGACCGCTGACAATAGTCACCCGCTCCCCGGCGCTGAGGGTCGTTTCGTTATGCGTCAGGCTGTTACCCTTCTCGTGGCCCTTCCCGGCGTTGGCGCTGGCGCTGACCGTCAGCCCGTTCGCGCCCTGACCGAAGTTAATACCGACGCCAAACGAACTCCCATGGCTCTCGTTTTTACCGCTCAGGGTGCTGGCGTTCTCCGCAGAGAATAAATTCACATCGCGCGCGGCATTGAGCAACGCGCTGCCGCCAGCCTGCAGCTGGCTGCCCTCAACGTTGATATCCGTCTCCGTGGCGATAATGCTGAGATTGTTGCCGGCCATCAGGCTGCTGCCGCGGCTGGTGTTCTGCGTTTGTCGCTGAGTGGATTTCGAGGACTGGCTACCCCAGGAGAGGTTGACCCCTATCATGCTCTCCGGACTGGAATCCGCAGTCTGCATCTGCGATGCCTGATACGCCTGTACGCCCGATAATGCCGACTGCAGCCCGCTCAGCGCGGCGAGGCGGCCATTGCTCTCGGTGCTGGCCTGGTTGGCGCTGGAAACCGCGGTATTAATGGCGCTGCCCACCATCCCGGATAACGCCAGCGTCAAGCCGCTGGTTTTCTGCTCCACGGTATGGGTCTGGGTACTCTGGTTTTCCGCTGCCAGAATATTCACGGTTTTACCGGTCAACGCCATATTGTTGCCGGCCACCAGGTCAGATCCCTGAACCGTCAACACATTGCCGGCGCTCAGGCTCAGGTTGCCCTGTGAGCTTCCGACGGTACTGACGGCGCTACTCAGCGCCGTCGTCACGTCGGTGGCTTTCAGCGACGAACTGCCGACGCTGAAGCCGACGCCGCCGGTGCCGGAAAAGCCGCTATGTTTCTCTTTTCGTAGATGGTTTTCCTGGCGACTTTCCTCGGCGGTGGTGATGGTCAGGTTACGCCCCGCCACAAGGTTGACGTCCTGGGTGCCGGCAACACTGCTGCCGGACACCAGCAGGTCGCGCCCGGCCTGCATCACAATACTGTCACCGCTAAAATTGCTGCCGATGGCGTTCTGCGCCCACACTTCATCGTGAGTGGTGAGCGAGCGGCGAGCCAGCAGGCCGCTGCTGCTTTGATGGCTGTTTTCCGTCAGGTGCCATGAGGACTCGCCGCTGCTGAGGTTAATATCATTGCCGGCGGCAACCGTCAGGCTGCTGGTCGCCGTCACGCTGGCGGCGCGGGCATTCATATCGTGGCCGGCGGACAGCGCCACCGCGCCGCCGTTAATTTGCGTGCCGATATCGCTACGCTGGGTCAAGGAACGATCGTTGCCTTTCCCCCAGCTTCCGCTTTCGCTATGGGTGGTGGCGAGCGTCTGCAGGTTGAGATCGTTGCCGGCGATAATCTGCGTCTGGCTGCCCGCCGCGCTGTTACTCACCATGCTTGCCGTCAGATTAATGTTATGTAACGCCTGCAGCCCCAGTTGGCCGTTTTCATTCTGGACATAAATCCCCGCGGGCCGATCGAGGCTGATGTTACCCGGGCCGCCGCCGAGGGTGCTGGCGCTGTTGATATCACGCCCGGCTTGCGCGATCAGGCTATCGCCGCCCTGCAGCGTTCCGCCAATATTGTTGATATCAGTACGCGCGTTTAGCGTGAGCTGGTTGCCGCCGATATAGCCGCTGTTATGAATGTTTTCCGCGGTTAGCTGCGTCACGCCGCGGCTTTGGATGTGCCCGCTGTTGGTCACATCACGGCTCACGCTGAACGCCACGTTTTCACCGCCGAGCAACGCGCCGCTGCCATCGAGATCGCCCGCTTTAACCCGCGCGTAAACCTGCGGCACCAGCACCTGCTGCACGGAGCCATCCGTTAGCGTGACCTCTCTGGCGACCAGCCAGACCATATCGCTGGTCAGCAGCGCCATCTGCGCTGGCGTCAGCGCCACCCCGACCGTCAGGTTGTACTGTTTGGCGAAGGCGACGCCCGCGTCCATCAGCGCCCGGTACTGCTCTTCATCGTTACTGTAGCCCTGCAGGTAGCGCCCGCCGCTCAGCTTAACGATCTGCTCACGCACCAACCGCTGTTCGTAATAGCCGTCGCCAAGCCGCTTCATCGCCTGATCAACGCCCAGCTGATTTTGCATGTAGTCGCTGGCGAGCCACGCTTTACCGTTGGTAAAACGCGGATCGGTTTCCACCAGATAGCCTGCTTTAGCCTGCGGGTCGATCTGATACAGACTGCTGACAGGAAGCCGGGTATCCGGCGTGACGACGCGAATAACCGTTCCGTCAGCGTTAACCGGCGTCACTTCCACCAGTCGTCCGGCGGGTATTTCGCCTGTTTCATCGGCGCGATCGCGCGGATTAATCACACCGCTATGGCCATCAATTTGGGTATTGCCCTGCCATTTCATGGTTTGCAAATCGATGGTCTGAACCGTCGGCGTCGGTTCATATTCACTGCTTTTTTTCCCCTGGCTGGTTTTGGTGCCGCCAAACGGGCGGCTGGTCTTTTTCTCATACCAACGGGTCTGGGTGCCGACGTCGGTGGTCACCCGTTTGCCGGTCGTGGCGACGTTGTTTAGTTCGCCAATCACGCCACCGAGCGCTCCTCCGGCGATAATCTGGCTATCGTAGTTATTCAGCTTATCGCTGTTGATGATGAGCTGGCCGCCGGAGAGGATTTTGCCAGGATCGCTTTCCACCACCTGCGTTTCCACAACGGTACGCTGGTACTGGTATTCATAGAACTCATCGCCGCGGCTTCCGTCCGGCATGATGGCGTCGTGAACGCCGTATTTGTTTTTATAGCTGGTATCGACCAGCGACCAGTCGAAGCGCTGTACCGATCCTTTCAGCGCCGCTTCATGGCGCCATGACTGCTCGACCATCACATCTTTCGTCACCAGATGGTCGTTGTAGTTATTGATTTGTTGGATATCGAGCGCCATATCACCGGCGGACTCAAGCGTTGCGCTGTGGTTATTAAACATTCCCGCCCGGCCGCTGAGCGAACCGTCTTCGGCAAGCTGGCCGCCAATGGCGAGCGTACCGTCGCTGTAGATTAGCGCGTGATCCTGGTTATTGAGCGTGCCGACGCCCATTGCCAGCGATGCCCGTGCGGCAATCGTCGCCGCCACGCCGTTCTCCGCGGCGTTAGTCAGCGTTGCCGCCTGCAGCGCAACGGCGTCGCCGTACAGGCGCCCGCTGCCGATATTGGTTAACGTCGTGGCGACAATATGGGTTAAACCACCGTCAATCAGCCCCCGATTGACCAACTCACCGTTGACCGTCAAATGGTTCTCGCCAGCGCTGATTTCACCTTCCTGACGGTTATCCAGCTTCGCCGCATAAAGATTGAGCGCCCGGCCGGCGCTGATAACCCCCTGATTAATCAGCCCCAGTCCGGAGAGATTCCACTGCAGGTTGCCGTTGGCGATGATCCTCCCGGCGTTATGAAACGCCTGACGCAACGTGAGCGACATATCGCCCTGAGAGAGCACCTCGCCATCGCCGCTGAGGGAATCGGCATCGAGGCTAAGTTTGCTCGCGGCAAGTAACGTTCCGCCCGTATTAGCCAGCGCCAGGTTGACGCCTGCTATTTCCAGAGCGGCGGCGGAGACGATCTGCCCCTGTCGGTTATCCAGCCCCCGGTTGTGAATGGTGATGTTGAGATTCCCGCCGGACTGCAGTTCTCCCTGCCGGTTATCAACGGTGGCGCTCTGAATACCCAGGGCATCAAAGGCGGTAATTGTGCCCTGCTGGTTATCCAGTAAACCGCTCGTCGTCAGGTTGACGCTGCCCCGCTGCGCCGTGCCTATCTGCCCGTGACGATTAGTAAGATTTTCAGCCTGGAGTTGGATATCGCCGCTGGCGATGATATTCCCTTGCGAGTTATCCACCCCATGGCGCGCAGTGAGCTGAATGTCGCCCTGCGCCGCGCTGATTTTTCCGCCATGGTTGGTCAGATTGTCGGCATCAAGCTTGATATTGCCATTTGCGGCAAGAACGCCTTCGCGGTTATCCAGCCCTCCTTCAGCGCTCATGGCCAGGTCGCCCTGCGCCGCAATCAATTGCCCCTGCTGGTTCCGAAGGCTGGCCACTTGTAGAGAAAGGCTGCCGCCAGCAACGATATTCCCTTGCGAATTTTCCAGCTCGTGACGCGTAGTGAGCTGAGCATTGCCCTGCGTCGTGCTGATTTTACCGCTGCGATTATTCATGTTATCGGAGTGCAAAACGATATTGCCGTTAGCGGCAATAGTGCCTTCGCCGTTGTCCAGCGCGCCTTCGCTGGTAATAGACATGCCGCCGCTGCCGGTATGCAGCAGCGTTCCGTTTTGATTGAGCAACTGGCTGGTGCTGAGCGTCAAAGCATGGCTGTTGCTGGCAATCTCACCGCCGCGGTTATCCAATCCCGCGCGAAAATCAAGGCGTAGATCGTCCTCGCCCGTCTGCTGGATTACGCCCTGTTGGTTATCCAGCGCCATTGCTTTCAGCTCAAGCTGGCTGGCCGTCAACAGGCCACTGTGGTTGTTGAGTTTGCCGCTGGCGGCCAACTGGAGTTTTTCGCTGGCCGCCACCACCGCATCTCGGGTGGTGATATCGCCGGACGCGGCGCTGACCACGATCCGCGCCCCCGAGGTTCGACTGTTATCAAGATCCACCGTCCTGCCCTGCGCCGTCAGCGTTCCTGCCGCCATATTGCGGCCATTCAGCGCCAGCGAGCTCTGGCTATTCAGCGTCAGCGCGCCGCTGCTGGCGGTAGAACCATCGCTATTTAATCCGGCGGCGAGCGTGCTGTTTTGCGCGCTACGCAAAGCGTTGGCGGCAATCTGCGTATCGCCTTGCGCGGCGATCATGCCGTCATTGGTTAGCGTCGCGCTGGCCGTCACCACGCTATCTTTTCCGGCGTACAGCTGGCCCTGGTTGTGAAGATCGCCCTTAACGGACAGTTGCAGATTCTGCGCGGACTGAATCACGCCGCTGTTGCTGAGCGCGCCATCAGCGCTGATTGCTACATCCCCCGCCGCCGCGCCGATATTGCCGGCATTGTGAACGCCTACGCCGCGCTCGGTACCGACAAGACGAATTTTATGGGCGTACATCCCGCCCAGCGCGCTGACGTCTATCGCCACCGCAGGCAGCGCACTGCCGTCGGCTGATTTTGCCGTCGTTCGGCTGTGCGCCGCATCGATCTGATTACGCCCTGCGGTGACCTTTAGCTCCTGCGCCCAAACCCCGGCGTTGATTTTCACCGCGCGGGCGAGCAGGTCGGTACTGTCTACCGAGCTCGCATCAAGGCCGCCGCCCTGTACGATAATTTCGCCGCGATTGACATCATAACCACTAATCTGCCCGTTACCGTACTGCACCTGGCCTGTCGTCAGCGTCGCGCGGTTGGCATTGATGAACCCGCAGCCGTCGCAGCTAATTCCGGCAGGGTTAGCGATCACCACCTGCGCTTTTTGTCCGGCAACCTCGATATAGCCATTCAGCCGGCTCGGATCGCGGGTATTCACCTCGTTGAGGATCACTCTGGCTTCTCCTTTCGCCAGATTCGGGTTCCCGGCGACCATCCCGGCCAGTTGGGTTGAAGTGTTAGCGTGGCTGTTATTCAGCACCACGCCGCGCCCATCGACATCAAACTGGCTGTAGACGTTGCGTGAAACGCCTGCGCCGCTCGGTGTCTGAATATTGACCTGCGGCGTGCCATTGGCGCTATTAGCGATCTGCGGTTGCTGGCCGCCGGGCGCATGGTTATCGGCGACAATCGCTGCCTGAGCCGGAGTGAGACAGGAAAAAGCGAGCAGAAAGCTAAAGGCCAGCGGCGCCAGGGTGGACGCCAGCGTCGACCCGGTTCGCGCGTCGGCGCCGGATTGCGGCGACACGCCCGCCCGATGAGAGCGGGTCGTTTCCGCCACCACCATCAGCATCCCGCGAGCCTTATTAAATACGATTCGATAAAAGCGTTTATTCATTGCCGTTACTCGTCATCCGTTGTCCACCGCGGCGCGGAAGATCGTCCATGTGCGCAGCACGCGCCGCCGGGCGGCGCGTGAGTAAAGTCAGTAGCTCCAGCTGACGCTGAAACCAAACGTCGCCGGGTCGGTTTTAAAGCCATCGGGTTTGGCTAAAGGGATACCGGCGAACAGGTCGTAGCTGGCGCGTTGGTACTGGCCGCGCAGCCCTGCCACGCCGCCGGCGAGGTGTTTGCCCACCAGCGTTTCACTGCCCGCGCCGCCGACTTCGCCGTAATCCGCCCCCAGATAAAACTCCTGCCCCGGCAACGGAGTCGACCAGGCGATATCGTTACGTACATACCAGCCGTGACTGGCGGTCAGGGTGCGCTCGCCGTCAAAGCCGCGTACCGTCCAGCGGTTGCCGATGGAAAACATATCCGGCGAAGTCAGCGGCGTGCTGCTCATCTGCCGCTGATAGCGGCTGGTAAAGCGAAAATTTTGCCCGCCCAGGGCAAAAGGCAAATTGAGCTGAGCATTGAATTGCAGGATTTTGCTGAGGGCGGTTGCTTCCCCCCATTGCTCTTCCGGCGCGGGCTGAGCGCCAAACCAGCGGGTACCGCGCTGATAGCTCACTCCGGCATCGAGAGTGGCGTTGCCCAGGTAATGGCGATGCTGCAGACCAAGCTTCCAGGCCGCCGTTTGCCGCCGCTGAACGGCAATCTCGGTGTCGTTAATGAAGTTGCGCTGCTCGCGGGCTAACACATCGGCGCTAAGCGTGGTCTTCTGACTACCGCTACGGTGCAGTACGCGGCTCATCTGGAAATCAACGTTCTTGCTTTTACCGCTGTACTGGTAATCGCCGTTGGCCCCCGCCACGGTTTGCACGTAATCGTACTGGCTGGCGGTTAATCCGAGCTGCCAGTAGCCCAGCGGGATCGAATAGTGGCCGGTCAGGTTCTTTGAGGATTTACCGCCGTTGCCATCGAGGTTATGTGAGCCGGAAAGGTAAAAAAGATCGCTTAAGGCTAGCGGGTTATCCAGTGATAGCGTCAGGTTACCCTGATAGCGGCCGGTGGCATTAGAGCCGGAATCATCGAGCGAGGCGTCAACGCGCCAGTAGCGTTCCTGTCGGCGATTAATAACAATATCGCTTTGCCCAGGCGTTTCGCCCGGAACAATTTCCATGCTGGCCTGTACCGTCGGCAGGCGCTGCAAGTTTTCCAGCCCCTGTTCAATATCGCGCAAATCCAACAGCTTCCCGTCAGTCGCCGGAAATGCGCTCGCCAGCCACAGATAATCATCGCTGTCCTCCGTAAGCCTGGCTTCACGGATATAACCCGGCATCACCACCAGGCGTAAAACACCGCTTTTTAAATCCTGCTGCGGGGCAAGGATCCGGCTGGTGATATAACCGCGATCGATTAATATATTCTGCAACTGGGCCATCAATAGATTTATTCCCTTCCCACCCAGACAACGCCCAATCGCTTTATTTGTCTGGCGCTGGAGCGGAAGCCAATGCGGTAAGGCTTCAGCGCCCTGCAAAATAACCTGAGAAATAGCAAAGCAAGGTTGTTCCACGGGAAATAAACCATCATCGACATTTATTTCTTCCGCTGATAAATGAATATGCGGTGACGGCGGCGCGAGCTGGTTTTCCAGCGCCTGCTGGCGCTGCTGCTGGTTGATGAACTGCTGCTCACGTTCGGTATCCCCAGGCGCGGCGTATCCCCACACTGGCAGCGCAGAGATAATAAAAACCTTATGAATTAAACTCCATTTATTCATTATTTTTTAAGCCAGGGCTATCCATGTCGATGATAAGCATTCAATGATGGCAATTAAATACATTCAAACGTGTATAAATATCAACTCATATTAATAAGGCAATCACCGAAATAATAATTCAACGGTAAATTCATCAATGATGGGTTATTTTTATTATATTGGTGAATATATTTCAGTAACAAAGGTAAAATGTGAAGTCATTATGAAATGAGAAAAATAAGTTTGAATTGATATATTCTGACGCAGGTATGCCTCGCGACACACGACAATACCCCGTGATCTCAATCACATATTTCCCTCTTGCTCACTTCATAGCCAACCGCTTACCCCGGCTAGCGACCGCTTAACCCCGCATATAACCACTCACCGATTTACCCAACTTTACGCGCGCGGCGTTCTGGCAAGATCGGAGGCAGCCTAGCTAATCAATACCTCCACCAACCCAAACACAAAACCAGACGGCTTCGGCCAATTATTAATCTAATTAACGCCAGGTTTTACTATGGATACCAAAAAACTACTCAAGCACATACCCTGGGTGATTCTCGGAATCATCGGGGCATTTTGCCTCTCAGTCGTCGCGTTGCGCCGCGGTGAGCACGTCAGTGCCCTGTGGATCGTCGTCGCGTCGGTTTCCGTGTACCTCGTCGCCTACCGTTATTACAGCCTGTATATCGCGCAGAAGGTGATGAAGCTTGACCCAACGCGCGCGACGCCGGCGGTCATTAATAACGATGGCCTGAACTACGTGCCGACCAACCGCTACGTGCTGTTTGGCCACCACTTCGCCGCCATTGCCGGGGCCGGCCCGCTGGTTGGCCCGGTACTGGCCGCGCAGATGGGTTATCTGCCGGGCACCCTCTGGCTGCTG
>Ga0308166_1003957_pt1 | contig 12165 bp, 11 predicted proteins | sample PhyCR2_2_FD_202137 | JGI IMG/M metagenome (GOLD analysis project Ga0308166, IMG submission 202137) | Phyllosphere microbial communities from UC Gill Tract Community Farm, Albany, California, United States - DLSLCC.R2 | ecosystem: Host-associated > Plants > Phyllosphere > Unclassified | place... | reverse complement strand
TTCCGATCTTGCTGATGAACTAAAGCAAATGATTATTGATGTTTTAGCACTGGAAGATATCACTATTGCCGATATTGATACAGAAGCTCCATTATTTGGAGAGGGTTTAGGATTAGACTCGATTGATGCACTTGAGTTAGGGCTGGCTTTGAAGAAACGTTACAACATTCATTTAAATGCGGAATCAGATGAAACCAAACAGCATTTTAAATCAATTCAAAGTTTGGTCGCTTTAGTTGAAGCGCAGCAGCAGGCATAGGGAGCGTGATGATGTTATCTCAAGAACAAGTGTTAGCAAAACTCCGCGAATGGATGGAAGATTTATTTGAAATTGAACCGGAGTCTGTACAACTCGATTCGAACCTTTATTCAGATCTTGATGTAGATAGTATTGATGCGGTCGATTTGGTTGTAAAGATTAAAGAGTTAACAGGCAAGCAAGTAAAGCCTGAAGATTTTAAAAATGTGAGAACCGTACTTGATGTCGTGACGGTAATCCAGAACATGACTGCTGAATGAAGATCTTTATTAAAGGGATAATTACTGCACTTTTTGTGTTGTATCCCTTTATTGTGGGTTGGAGTCTGACACATGGTCAATTCATTTGGGTGAGTTTACTACTCATCGGATTGGGCGTAGTCAGACTTTTTAGCAAAGGTAACTCACTATTATGGCCTTTAACTGGCTTTGCTATTGTTTGTGGTGGCCTCAGTTTGCTGTCGCAAAATCATGCTTGGTTAAAATTATATCCGGTGGGCATGAGTTTAGGCGCATTAATTATTTTTGCGCTGACACTCATCAAGCCACCGTCTATGATTGAGCGCTTTGCTCGACTCGTTGAGCCTGATTTACCTCCTTCCGGAGTGCAGTGGACCAGACAGGTAACCAAAGTGTGGTGTTTTTTCTTTTTATGCAATGCATTAGTTGCATTGGCCACCGTACTTTTTGCCTCGACTCAGGTCTGGGTCATTTATAATGGCTTTATCTCTTATATGCTCATGGGTCTTTTGTTCCTTGGTGAGTTTATTTTGCGTAAACGTCATCAGCGTTTACATTCTTCAAATCATTAATTAGAAACTATGCACTGTCATTTTCAGAAATTCATCGATTCAGCTCAGCCACTTTGTATAGATAGTGCTTTGCACTCGACCAGTTTTAATCAATTTTGGCGAGATGTGGCCTTACAAGCTTCTGCAATTGCTCAAATGGAAAATTCAACTTGGGCATTATGGGAAGCCGATAGCTATGAATTTCTGGTTTTATTCTTTGCTGCTCTGTTAGCGAAAAAGCAGATATTTCTACCACCAAATCGAGTGCGTGAACTAGAGCAGCAATTTGCAGCACAACAGATTTATTTTTTGCAACGTCAAAAGATTGATGAGCATTCGACTCCAGTTACTGTTGTTCTAGATGATGCTTTTTTACAGCAGGCGCAGCTCTATTTTTATACATCGGGTTCAACGGGTGAACCTAAAAAAATTCCAAGAACATTAAAACAGTTACTTAATGAAGTTCAGGGTTTAAGTCAAAGTTTTATCTTTGAGCAAGATGCAATTGCGATTGCAACGGTCAGTCATCAGCATATTTACGGATTATTATTTAAATTATTGCTGCCACTTGCTACAGGGCGAAGTTTTTATGTACCTCAAATGGCATTCCCAGAAGATGTGGTACAAGCTCAAACACAATTAGAAACGTTGGGTTTAAGCAATTATTTGATCTCAAGTCCTGCATTATTAAAACGCTGGACAACCGATGTCTTATTACAACAATGCCAAATGGTATTTAGTTCTGGTGGCAAACTAGAAAGTGGTGTTCGTCCTTTCTTAAATCGACCAATTATTGAAGTTTTGGGAAGTTCTGAAACTGGCGGTATTGCTCATCGTGCTCAAGATGAGGATGTATGGACAGCGTTTAGTAATGTAGCCATTCGTATCGAAGACCAACAGCTTATGGTCAAAAGTAATCATGCTTATGAAGATGATTGGATCATCACAGGTGACCGTGCGACATGGTCCGATGCTACATGTCAGAGCTTTCAACTTTTTGGGCGAATTGACCGAATTATTAAACTCGAAGAAAAACGTTTGAGTCTAGATGCGATTGAACAAAGTATTTATGGTTTAGGCATCGTACAACAATGTCATGTGCTTGTGTTTGAACATGAACAACGTCAAATGTTGGGATGTATTGTTGTTTTAACTGAGCAGGCTCGAGAACAGTTACAGCAGTTGGGTAAATCAGCTTTTGTCAGCCAATTCAAACAGCAGTTGAAAGACAGCTTAGAAGCTATAGCGATTCCACGCCAGTGGCGTTTTCTAAGTCAGTTACCACAAAATACACAGTCCAAACTCAATAAAAACTATTTGAAAACGCTATTTAAACCTATGTTGCAACCCGTTGTATTGTCTCAGTCTCAAAGTTCAAATGAGCATATTTTGGAGTTGGAATTTCCGCCTGAGTTAGCTTGTTTTAAAGGTCATTTTCCAGAACAACCGATTTATCCGGGTGTGGGGCAGATTGGTTTCTTGCAATATTTTGCTAAATTAATTTGGTCGGATTTGCAGTGGTGTCAGGGGTATGAGCAGTTAAAATTCCAAAATCTGATCCGTCCTTATGCTGTTGTACAACTTAAGCTTTCCCGAAAAGACCACAAGGTGAATTTTGAGCTGCGTGACTCAGAACATATTCTGGCTTCAGGGCGTCTATTATTTGCTTTGCAAGCGGAAGTCGAGGGTTAAATATGCAGACCAATTATGGCTTTGTTATTCCAGTCTATAACCATCCACATTATTTAGCAGATTTGATTTCTTATCTGGACAGTTTTCATCTACCGATTGTTTTGGTCAATGATGGAAGTGATGATGCTTGTAGTCAAATTTTACGAGCATTGGCAGAGCAATATTCCCAAATTCATCTTATTGAACATGAAGTGAATAAAGGAAAGGGACAAGCTGTAATAACGGGGTTACGTGCGGCACACGAGTTGGGTTTAAGTCATGCATTACAACTTGATGCCGATGGACAACATTCTTGGGATGATATTCCTAAGTTTATTGAGCAGTCACAAAACCACCCTCAAGCAATGGTGATTGGTCAGCCATATTTTGATGCATCTATTCCTAAAAAACGTTTGTATGGCCGTTACATTACCCATTTTTGGGTGTGGCTAAATAGTTTATCTTTTGAAATTAAAGACAGTATGTGCGGGTTTCGAGTGTATCCGCTCGAGAGCACCATAAAAGTTTTAAATAACGCAAAATTTCAGCCACGTATGGGTTTTGATAGTGAAATTTTGGTTCGTTTAAAATGGGAAAATACTCCTTTCATTAATGTGCCAACACCTGTGGTTTATCCAGAGCAGGGAATTTCCCATTTCCATGCTTGGCGAGATAATTTAGGACTGAGCAAAGCTCATGCAACGTTATTTATGGGCATGCTTATTCGGTTGCCAAAACTACTCAAACAGAAGTTGAAGAAAGACTAATCATGATGCAATCAGCTTCGCCCAAATGGAACGACATTAAAGAACGGGGAGGAATGTTACCTCTCATGTTAATGTTATGGTTCTACCGTTTTGGTGGACGTTGGTTATGCAAGCTGGTGCTATATTTTGTCATTATGTGGTATTGGCTATTTGCAGCTACAGCGCGACAGGCCTCCTTACTTTATTTACAAAAACTGCATCAGTTTTCCGGCAAACAATCTCCTTTTACGCATGTGCCAAATTGGGCAAACAGCTACGCGCATTTTATGCAGTTTGGTGAGTGTATTCTGGATAAAGTTGAAGGGTGGTTAGGTCATATCTCCGAGCAAAATCTGGAGGTTTTTGGGCATGAGAATTTTTCGCAGCATTATCAAAAAGGTGCCTTAATTGTTGTCTCTCACTTTGGCAATATTGAATTACTTCGTGCAATTAAGTCAGAGCATCCGCAAAAAATTAATGTATTGGTCTATCAGAAACATGCCACAAAATTTAATGAATTTTTAAAAAAAATAAATGATAAGGCCGATGTCTGTCTTTTATCAGTCGATGAGTTGGGTATTGAAACCGCAATGTTGCTGCAAGATAAAATGCAGCAAGGTGAGTGGGTCATTGTCGCGGCAGATCGTGTGCCAGTACAGTCAGATCGTGTACAGCATGTTGAATTTCTAGGGGAGTCGGCAGCTTTCCCTCAAGGTGCATGGATTTTGGCAAGTTTACTCAAAGTGCCCGTCATTGCCGTATTTTGCTACCGTGTGCAAAAACAGTTTCAGGTTCATATTCATTCAATTGCCGAGCAGGTGAATTTACCTCGTGCCCATCGTATTGAGAGTATGCAAACACTGACTAAAACTTACGTTGCGCTATTAGAGCAGCATTGCATACGTGCTCCTTATCAATGGTTTAATTTTTATAATTTTTGGACGAAATAACATGCGTGTGTTAACCGTAGGTGAACAGCCACTTTGTATTGAAGATGTCGTTTCTGTAGCTAGAGGCGAGTGTCAGATTGCATTACCTGAATCTTCTTCGTGGCGTGAACTGATTCAAAAAGGCGCTGATTTTCTCGATCAGCTCCTTGAAGAAGAAGGGGTTATCTACGGTGTGACTACGGGTTATGGTGATTCGTGCCTCGTAGAAGTTCCATTGCATCAGGTTAATGAACTACCACTACATCTTTCACGTTTTCATGGTTGTGGTTTAGGTGAAAATTTAGATGTAATCACTGCACGTGCAGTTGTTGTTACACGTTTATGTTCGTTAGCACGTGGCTATTCAGGCGTGTCGATAGCATTACTTGAACGCTTGGTTTGGTTATTGAATGAAAATGTAATTCCGGTCATTCCATCTGAAGGTTCAGTCGGAGCAAGTGGTGATTTAACGCCGTTGTCTTATATTGCAGGAACTTTAGTCGGCGAGCGTGATGTTTATGTAGATGGACGTATTGTTCCGGTTGCAGAAGTTTATACTGCAAAAGGGATGCAGCCATTAACGCTCAGACCTAAAGAAGGTTTAGCGCTTATGAACGGCACTGCAGTGATGACAGCGATTGCTTGTTTGAATTATAAAAAAGCAGAGCAGATTGCACTCGCAAGTACTTTAATTACCGCTCTGAATGTACTGGCGCTAGAGGGTAATCCTAGTCATTTCGATGAAGTATTGTTTGCACAAAAGCCACATCCGGGACAGCAACAAATTGCTAAGCAATTACGTGACTGGCTGAACAGTGAAGTACAAACAGCACATCAAAGCCCACGTTTGCAAGACCGTTATTCGTTGCGCTGTGCACCCCACATCATTGGTGTGTTTGAAGATTCAAAAGTCTGGTTGCGTCAGTTTATTGAAAATGAGCTGAATTCAAGTAACGATAATCCACTGATTGATCCAGTAGGCATGCGTGTATTACATGGCGGTCATTTTTACGGTGGGCACATTGCACAAGCAATGGATAGCCTAAAAATTATGATCGCTAATATTGCTGACTTGATGGATAGACAGATTGCACAGCTAGTTGATCATAAAATGAATCATGGTTTGCCACGTAATTTAACGGGGGCTACCACTGAGCGTTTACCCCTCAATCATGGTTTTAAAGCAGTACAAATTGGCGTGTCGGCATGGACGGCAGAAGCCCTAAAAAACACCTTGGCTGCTTCAATTTTTTCACGCTCAACTGAATGTCATAATCAAGACAAAGTTAGTATGGGAACCATTGCTGCACGTGATGCTAGCCGTGTGATTACCTTAACCCAGCAAGTGGTTGCAGCTTTATGCTGTGCAAGCGTACAGGCAATTCATTTAAAAGGTCTTACAGCACAGCTCAGTCCGACATTGCAGGTATTTATGCAATGGACCTTACAAAGCTTTGCACTTGTCGAAGAAGACCGACCATTACAAACCGAATTACAACAGATTGTTGATCGTTTAGACCAACTAGAATTGTTTAATCAACCAGAATTTATGGGATAAGGTGAGCCAATGCATGCAGATGTAATCATTGAAATTCCATTTCATGATGTCGATACCATGAATGTGGTTTGGCATGGTCATTATTTAAAATATTTTGAAATTGCGCGCTGTAAATTACTCGATCAGTTTCACTATAACTATATGCAAATGAAAGAATCAGGCTATGCATGGCCTGTGATTGAAAGCCATGTTCGCTATGCATATGGAATTGAGTTCGAACAAAAAATTCGGGTGCGCGCCATTTTAAAAGAATGGGAAAACCGTTTGAAAATTGATTATCTGATTTTTGATGCAGAGTCTGGCAAACGTTTAACCAAAGGTTATACCACACAGGTGGCTGTGAATATTGAAGCGCGTGAAATGTGCTTTCAATCGCCACAAGTTTTGTTTGATCGTTTAAATGCATGGTCTGAGTTTCAACCGAAGAAGGATGTGTCATGACTAAATTCATCAAAACTTTAGGTTTGGGTACTGCTGTTTGGATGAGCAGCTTAAGTGCGGTCTATGCAGCGCCAACACAGATCACTCAAATTTTTCAGCAATTGTCACAGTCTCCTACTGTGCGCGCGGACTTTGAACAGCAAAAAAAATTACCGTCGCTGAATAAAACTTTTGTTTCGAACGGCTCATTGTTATTTGCAAAATCTTATGGGGTCGCGTGGCAAATCAAACGCCCTGTACAGGCAGATTTGATCGTTACCCCAACCAAATTGGTACAAAAGACCCAGCGTACATTTAGCCAAATACAGGTTGATCAATCACCTTATAGCTCTGTAGCAACTTTATTTTTACAGTTGATGTCTGGTAATGAACAGGCACTGGCAAAAAACTTTAATGTGGTGAGTGCTAACTATAGCCCCGCTGGTTGGAGCATGAGCTTAACTCCAAAAAGCAGCTTGTTTAAAAAGCTATTTGTACGAGTAGATGCGCAAGGGCAACAATATGTTAATCAAATCGTAATTACCGAGAAAGCGAATAACTTAACGACTATTCGCTTTAGTCACCAGACTTCTCAACCGACGACTCTAACGGCTGCCGAGCATGCGATTTTCCAACTGGCAAAATAAGTTTACTGCGCTTTGGTTGATTGCTCTGCTGCTGATTGCAGTAGGGCTAGGTGTGACTTGGCTGAAAAAAGATATTCATATTCAAACCAATATTTTTGCGTTATTGCCCAAAGTTCAACAAGACCCAGAACTCGCACGTACTCAGCAGTACATGAGTGAGCAACTCAACAATAAAGTATTTGTGGTTGTCGATGCTAAAGATGAGGCTGCAATACAGCAGGCAACGAGTTTTTTAACAGCTCAGGTTAAGCAAAGTAGCTTATGGCAACCCCTCAAACCACAGCTTGATTTTGATCAGTTTGCAAAGCAGTTGTATCAGCATCGAGCAGGTTTATTGAGTGCGCAAGATCGAACCTTATTGCAAAAGCAGGATTACGAGGCACTCACTGAACAGAGCCTAATGCAGATGATGAGTCCAGGCATGCCTGTGACAGCAGATTCGCTCAAACAAGACCCATTATTATTGTTTCCACGCTATGCCATGCAGTTGGCAACGCCATCACAACAAGATATTGAAATGGAGCAGGGCTTTGCCACCATTCATCATGATCACGGCATTTCACGGCTGTTCGTTTTACAGTTAATGCAAAGTCCATACAATATTGACTATCAAGAACAAACCTCGACTTGGATTGAGCAAACCAAACAAAAGATGGTTGAAATGGGGCTTTCCTCACATTGGACTGGAACTATTTTATTTTCAAATTTTGGGACGCAATCGGCTAAACAGGAAATCTCAACCATTGGTTTAGGTTCTACATTGGGTTTAATTTTCTTGGTGTGGTTTGGTTTTCGTTCCTTGCGTCCGTTACTCACAGAGTTTATTGCTGTTTCTACCGGAAGCTTTGTGGCCTTTGCAGTAACACATTGGATGTTTGGTGAAATTCATCTCATGACATTGGTGTTTGGTGCAAGTCTCATTGGCGTTTGTGTCGATTTTTCATTTTATTTTATGGCGATGCAATCGCAGCATAGAAAGCTTGGTGGTTTTCAAATTTTAAAACCACTATTGCCAAGCTTGTTTATGGGCTTAATGACCACACTGGTTGCTTATATCTTTTTGAGTTTCACACCATTTCCGGGGTTTAGACAGATTGCTGTATTTTCAATTGTGGGATTAACCGCAGCTTGGATCAGTAGTGTATTGCTATTACCAAGGTTACCAGCACTCAATGCACAACCAGCCATACAGACTTTGGCATGGATTGGACAAACCCGTTTATGGTTTCAAAAGCGAACCAACGTTCGTTACGGCTTAATTGCAGTCATTTTAGCAGTAGGTACAGCGAGTCTTTTCCATCTTAAAAGTAACGATGATATCCGTAACTTACAAGGTATGGATGTGAGTCTGAAACAGCAAGATCAGATCGTTCGTGAACAATTTGGTCAGCAACAAGGTAGTGATTATTTTGTTGTACGCTCAGCTTCTGCAAATAAAATGCAGCAACAAGAACAGCATTTGATAGGGCAGTTGCAACAGCTACAAGCGCAAGGAAAAATCAGTGCATTTCAAGGTTTGGGACAATGGATTCCGCCATTGGCAGAGCAACAACAGAATCTACAACTATTAAAAAATATTCCAAAAGCGACTTTGCAGCAATATGCACAAAGTATGGGATTAAATGTCACTGATGTTTTGCAGTGGCAACAACAACTGGCGACACAACCGCTATTAGATTTTTCCGTGTTTAAAGATCATCCTTTGGCTTTTCTACAACCTCAAGCAAATGAGCGTTTAGTCATGGTGACAGGGGTAAAATCCCCCGAAACTTTAAAACATCTTCAAAATGAGAACATTCATTTTCAGCAGCCCATTAAAGAAATGTCGCAAATGTTTGCTGAGCATAGAGTGCAAGCCCAGCATCTTCTCATTTATGCCTTGATTGGACTGACCGTTGGGTTAGCTATCATTTATGGCGTGAACTCGATTTTGCCTTTGGTTTTGCCAGTAAGCTTGGCATTACTAAGCACTTTTGCCGTTCAGGCATGGTTAGGTGTCGAGATTAACTTGTTTAGCATTATGGCGACTTTCCTAATTATTGGGATCGGTGTTGATTATGCAATTTTTTACCGCCATGGGCATGATCACCCGCAAGTGGTTGGCATGGCATTGTTTTTATGTATGATGTCGACTTTACTGGGCTTTGGATTACTTTCATTTAGCCATACTTATGCGATTCACTGTTTTGGTTTGACGGTTTTATTTGGGGTTATCTTTTCATTTGTATATGCAACCTTACTTACACCAGCAGATGAAAAGCATATTGTGAACTTACAAGACCATTCATAATTTGAATAAATTAAAAAGGAAGTTGTGCTATGCGCACTATAGAAAAAATTGACGTCGTAATTATTGGAGCGGGGCCATCAGGTAGCTCTGCTGCTGCACTTCTTCGAAAAAAGGGGTATACCGTTACTGTTATTGAAAAACAGCACTTCCCACGGTTTTCAATTGGCGAGTCTTTACTGCCACAGTCTATGGTGTTCTTGGAAGAAGCTGGGCTTTTAGAGACTGTTCAAGCTCATGTCGATCAGCATGCTTTTCAATTTAAAAATGGCGCATCTTTTTTACGAGGAAAGCAGCGCAGCTTCTATGATTTTACAGAAAAATTTACGGATGGTCCGGGGACTACTTGGCAAGTTCGCCGTGCAGATTTTGATAATTTGCTGGCAAAACAGGCTCAAGCTTATGGCGCTGACATTCGTTTTGGGCATGAGGTTTTAGATGCTGATGTTGCATCTGAACAGCCTTTACTTACAGTAATCGATGAAGAACGACAGCGTTATCAAATTCAAACCAAGTTTTTGTTAGATGCGAGTGGATTTGGCCGGATTTTACCAAAGTTATTAGACTTGGAAAGCCCATCAAATTTTCCAGTACGTCGTGCACTGTTTACCCATATTGAAGATGGTATTGCAGATGATCCTGAGTTTGACCGCAATAAAATTTTAATTACTGTGCATGAAAAAGATCATCGTGCATGGTATTGGCTGATTCCATTTGCCGATGGACGTGCTTCTTTTGGTGTCGTTGCAGAACAAGATTTTTTTGACAAATACACGGTCGAAAATGCTAAAGATAATGAACCTGGGGCAATGTTTAAGCGTATTTTAGCCGATGAACCAAGTTTGTCACATGTATTGCGCCGTGCAACATTTGATACGCCAGTGCGTACTTTGGTGGGCTATTCCGCTAATGTAAAACACTTGGCAGACCGCAATTATGCATTACTAGGTAATGCAGGCGAGTTCCTCGATCCGGTATTTTCATCAGGTGTGACAATCGCTTTAAAATCTTCAAGCTTGGCTGTTCCTTTGGTTGAACGAGTTTTACAAGGTGAGCAAGTCGACTGGTTAGAAGAATATGAAAAACCATTACGCCGTGGTATTCAGGTATTTCGTGCCTATGTTGAATCGTGGTACGAAGGCGAGTTCCAAGATGTGGTGTTCTCACAAAATCAGAATGAAGGCATTCGCCGTATGGTTTCTTCATTATTGGCCGGTTATGTATGGGATGAACAAAATCCGATTCATAAGAATGCTAAACGCAGATTGAGCACTTTGGCAGAATATTGTCGTGAGGGCTTGGCGCAAGAAAAAATACTTGAGGGATAACCATGCAACGCAAATGGGCAATGATATTACTCAGTGGCTTTTTATTCTTAAGCGGTTGTCAGGTCATGCCACATGCCAAAGGATTGCAAAGTTCTTTATGGCAGGCTCGGGCTTATCAACGGCAAGATCAGGTTGAAGTTCAGTGGAAGCAGCAAAGTTTTAGCTTCTTGTTATACCAACAGCAAAACGGTGCTGTACTGGATATGGTCGCGCTCAGTTTGACAGGCCAGCAACTATTTAAGTTACAGTTTGATGGGCATCGAGTTCATGTTGAACAACGTATTGATCAAATGCGTTTATTGCCTTTTGAGTTTGTGGTACGCGATCTTTTGTTTGCAACTTATCCTCAATTTTCAAATTTAGGGCAGCAAGCTGTAGAGATGAAACAACAAGCAGACATGCAGGTTATTTATATTGAAAAGCAACCTGTATTGCAGCTTAAACAGGGACAAGGAAGCATTGAATTGATTAATGAACAAGTCCCTTATACTATGACGCTGAGTTCAATTGAAAATACTTTGCAGACAGAAGAAAGTCCTACGCCATGAAACATTTATCTTCAGAAAATACTGCTCCAATGGCTGTCGGGATACAATTGAGTGTTGGTTTATCTGCATTAGGATTTGACCTTGAACAGATCAAGCAAAATTTACAGCAACCTGAAAAAACCTTAAGTTTACGTGATGATTTAATTGCTGATCGTGATGTTTGGGTTGGGCAATATACGCATCCATTATGTTCGAGCGTACCTGTTGCTTTGTGGTCTATAGATTCACGTAATCTACGTTTTGCATTAACCGCATTATCTGAAATTGAAACAGAGTTAAAAGCTTATACGGCATCCTTTGAAAATAAACGTTTAGCCATTGTGGTAGGTACATCTACCTCTGGTATTGCAGATAATGAACTCTTACTTAAGCAATATTTTCAAGGGCAAACAGATCTATCGATATCTCATTATCCTCAGGAAATGAGCTGTTTAGCGAAAGCATTGCAGCAGTACTTAGGATGGGAAGGGCCAGCCTATACTATTTCAACAGCCTGTTCTTCAAGTGCTAAAGCATTAGCTGCAGGGCAGAGATTACTTCACGCAGATTTAGCAGATGTTGTGCTGGTTGGTGGCGTCGATACCTTGTGCAAGTTGACCCTAAATGGATTTAATAGTCTAGAGAGTTTATCTGAACATGTTTGCCAACCCTGCGGTGTAAACCGTGATGGTATAAATATTGGTGAAGCCGCTGCGTTTTTTGTACTAAGTAAAGAACAAGCACCTGTCATGTTAATGGGAGCGGGTGAATCTATGGATGCATGGCACATTTCAGCCCCGCATCCTGAAGGCAAAGGTGCCGCTTTAGCTATGCAACGTGCATTAGATATGGCAAATATTTCCGCTCAAGAGGTGGGCTATATCAACTTGCATGGAACAGCAACTCCACAAAATGACGCAATGGAAATTAAGGCTGTAAGGCAAGTTTTTGGTGATTACCAAGTTGCTTTAAGTAGTACAAAACATAAAACTGGACATTGTCT
>Ga0308166_1003955_pt1 | contig 12166 bp, 9 predicted proteins | sample PhyCR2_2_FD_202137 | JGI IMG/M metagenome (GOLD analysis project Ga0308166, IMG submission 202137) | Phyllosphere microbial communities from UC Gill Tract Community Farm, Albany, California, United States - DLSLCC.R2 | ecosystem: Host-associated > Plants > Phyllosphere > Unclassified | place... | reverse complement strand
GCTGCCATCGCCGAGTTGAGGCCATCGGCGAGCAGACCGGATTTGATTCGGCGGATGTACAGCGGACCCTTGACCGGTTGCCGCGAGATCATCGAGTTGGCGGTCAGGTCACCGGCCGCTTCCAGCGGCGAAACCAGGAAGATCACCGCCACCGGCACGAACGCCACCCAGTCAAAGTTGAAGCCGTACTTGAACGGCACCGGCACGCTGACCAGCGGCACTTCGGGCATCGAGGCGAAATCCACCGTGCCCATCAGCCAGGCGACCACGTAGCCGAGGGTCAGGCCGATGACGATCGCACCCAGGCGCAGAAACGGCACGTCGACGCGGTTCAGCACAACGATAGTGCCGATCACCAACGCGGCCAGAAACACATGGCTGGCAGCGCCCAGATCGGGCGCGCCGAAGCCGCCGGCAATGTCGGTCATCGCCACTTTGATCAGCGACAGGCCCATCAGGGTGATGATGGTGCCCGTGACCACCGGGGTGATCAGCATCCGCAGTTTGCCGATGAACTGGCTCAGCACCACTTCGATGAAGGCTGCGAAAAAGCACACGCCGAAAATCGTCGAGAGGATTTCATCGGTACCGCCGCCCCGGGCCTTGACCATGAACCCGGCACTGAGAATCACGCTGATAAAGGAAAAACTGGTGCCTTGCAGGCACAGCAGACCGGAACCGACCGGGCCGAAACGCTTGGCTTGAACGAATGTGCCCAGGCCGGAGACGAACAGCGCCATGCTGATCAGGTACGGAATTTCACTTTGCAGACCGAGGGCGCCGCCCATGATCAGGGTCGGGGTGATGATGCCGACGAAGCTGGCCAGCACGTGTTGCAGCGCGGCGAAGACGGTTGCAGTCAGGTGCGGACGGTCGTTGAGGCCGTAGATCAGATCGTTGTTGCGCGGGACTTTTTCAGAGGCGGTCATGGTGTTTTGCGCGCCGCGAGGCGGGGCCGGGTCAGAAAATGGAGGCGCAGGATGCCGGAAGAGGGCGGCGAGGGCAACGAGCAAAAATTGCCTGAAAGGTCAGGTTTTATTGGTGTTGGCGGTAATCCGCGCACCCTGCCACACATTGTTGTGGCGAGGGAGCTTGCTCCCGTTCGGCTGCGTAGCAGTCGTAAAACACTATTGACTGGATAATGCGGAGGGCTGCTTCGCACCCCAGCGGGAGCAAGCTCCCTCGCCACAAAAGCTTAGAAGTCATGTAAACGCGCTGAGCAAATCCTCTTCAAACGCCTTCTGCGCATCCCCCGGCACCTGAGCACGATGCCGGGCCAGATGAAACGCCACTTCGAAACTCAATTCCCCGGGCCGCAGCGCGCGCAGCAAGCCCTTGTCCTCCCAGACGCGCGCGTAGTGATCGGGCAGATAATCGACGTGCTTGCCGGAGAGAATGAAGGCGAGGGTGCCTTCGACCTGCTCCGAACGCGCAGAAAAGCGCTTGTCCGGGAACGGCTCGCCCGTGCGCATGAATCGATACGGATGATCCACCCGGTCGCAGGCCTGCAACGCCGCGTCATCCGGCGCATCGACGCTGAACAGCGGATGCCCCTGCGCGCAATACAAATGCTGGGTTTCCCGGAACAGCTCGCGGTAATCGAACGCGCTCTGCACTTGAGAGAAATAACCGATGGCCAGATCCAGTCGCTGTTGCAGCAGCAAGCGCTCCATCTCCCCAGGCATCGCGCTGATCAACTCGATGCGCACCGACTCATCGCGCTCGCGAAAGCGCCGGATCGCGTCCGCCACCCGCAGCAGCACCGACTGATCAAGCGCCTCGGACAGGCCCAGCCGCACCTCACCGATCAACCGTCCGGCAACGCCGTTGGATTGATGCCGGAACGTCTCGATGGATTGGAACAGGGCGCGAATGGCGATCAGCAGTTGCTCACCCTTGGGCGTGACGTTGAAACCGCCTTTGCCGCGGCTGCACAGGCGATAGCCGAGACGGGTTTCCAGTTTGGCCATTTGCTGGCTGATGCTGGACTGGCTCAGGCCCAGCTCACCTTGCGCCGCGCTGAAGCCGCCACATTCCACGACCCGCACAAACAGGCGCAGCAACTGCAAATCGAGGTCGTGAAGCTGACCGAGCATTACATTACTCCGGGATAAAGTCAGGTTAACAAACTTGATATTTCTGCAATGTATCCGACGGCGCATCCTGCCACCACTTCCTCCGGTCAGGTGTTCGTCATGGCTCCCGTGTTCAAGCTGTGTTTTCCCGCGTTGTTGTTGTCCGTGGTCATCCAGGCACAGGCCGAGGATAAAACCCTCAATCTCTACAGCTGGGCCGATTACGTGCCGGCGCAGACGCTACAGCGTTTCGAGGAGGAGACCGGCATTCATGTGCGCTACGACACCTTCGATACTTCCGAGGTGCTGGAAACCAAACTGCTGACCGGTGGCAGCGGTTATGACGTGGTGGTGCCGTCGTCCAGCGTGCTGGCCCGAGGATTGGCAGCGGGCGCGCTGAAGGAAATCCCGCATGAAGGCCTCAAGGGTTACGCCAACCTTGATCCCGATCTGCTGGAAAAACTCGCCGCCGTCGATCCCGGTAATCGCTACGCCGTGCCTTATACCTGGGGCACACTCGGGTTGGGGCTGATCGTCGAGGCGGTGAAAAAGCGCTTGCCGGACGTGCCGCTGAACAGTCTCGATCTGCTGTTCAAACCCGAGTACGCCAGCAAGCTCAAGGACTGCGGGATTGCCGTGCTCGACTCGCCCCAGGAAGTCATCGGTCTGGCGCTGCACTACCTCGGTAAAGATCCCTACAGCACCGACAAAAATGATCTGGCCGCCGCCGAAGCCTTGTTGCAGAAGCTCCAGCCGTCGGTGCTGTATGTCGCCACCGGGCGGCAGATCAACGATCTGGCCAATGGCAGCGTGTGTCTGGCGCTGACCTACAACGGCGATGTGAGCATGGCTGCCGATCAGGCGCACAAGGCCAACAAACCCTATGAGGTCGCGTACCGGATCCCTCGCGAAGGCACGTTGATCTGGCAGGACAACCTGGCGATTCCCAAGGACGCGCCCAATCCGCAAGCGGCGCGGGCGTTCATCGAATTCATGCTGCGCCCCGAATCCGTGGCCGAACTGACCAACACGCTGTTTTTCGCCACCGCCAACACGGCCGCGACGCCGCTGGTGGATGAGGCGGTGCGCAACGATCCGGACATCTATCCGCCCGCCGAAATGCGCGAACGCCTGTACGCCGACCGCAGCATGAGCCTCAAGGACATGCGTCAGCGCACGCGTCTGTGGACCACTTTCCGTAGCCATCAATAACAAAAGGAGCACACCGATGGACGTGCCGATGCTCAATGACCAAGCCATGACCCGCGACAGCCTGTACGGCACGAGTGCCGAAAGCACCTACGCCGGGATCACCAGTTTCATGCGTCGTCGCTACAGCCGTGATTTGCGCGGCGTCGACGTGGCGGTCAGCGGGGTTCCGTTCGACACCGCCACCAGCAACCGCCCGGGCGCACGCTTCGGGCCACGGGGGATTCGCGCGGCATCCACCGGGATCGCCTGGGAACGGCACTGGCCGTGGGCGTTCGACCCGTTCGATCATCTGGCGGTGATCGACTACGGCGATTGCGATTTCGATTACGGCTCGCCGCACACCATCCCGGAAAGCATCGAGGCCCACGCCGAGCGCATTCTTGATGCCGGCAGCGCGATGCTGACGTTTGGCGGCGACCACTTCATCACCTATCCGCTGCTCAAGGCCCATGCGCGCAAACACGGCGCGCTGTCGCTGATTCACTTCGATGCGCACAGCGACACCTGGCCGGACGAGGGCGGCAAGCGCGTCGATCACGGCACCATGTTCTGGCACGCGGCCAGGGAAGGGCTGGTGGATCCGGCGCGTTCGGTGCAGATCGGGTTGCGCACCACCAATGACGACCATCAGGGCTTTGCCGTGCTTGATGCCCGCCAGGTGCATCGGCGTGGCTGCGAGGCGATTGTCGAGGCGATTCGCGCACGGGTCGGCGATCACCCGGTGTACCTGACGTTTGATATCGATTGCCTGGATCCGGCCTTTGCCCCGGGCACCGGCACTCCGGTGTGTGGCGGGCTGAGCACGGTGCAGGCGCTGGAAATCCTCGGTGGTTTGCGCGGGATCAATCTGGTGGGCATGGACGTGGTGGAAGTGGCGCCGGCCTATGACCATGCGGACGTGACGTCACTGGCGGCGGCTACCTTGGCGATGGAAATGCTCTGCCTGTACGCCGCGCGACACAAAGTCGACCTTTAAAACACCGCAAAGCCAATGTGGGAGTGGGCTTGCTCACGAAAGCGGTGTGTCATTCAACGATTCAGCTGGCTGGCCTGACGCATTCGCGAGCAAGCCCGCTCCCACAGGAGGTTGTATTCCAGGCAGTTGCTGCACGCTGTTTTGAGGTCGCGAGATATACAGTCGATCTTTGCCCCCCACAAAGCCAATGTGGGAGTGGGCTTGCTCACGAAAGCGGTGTGTCATTCAACGATGCTGCTGGCTGGCCTGACGCCTTCGCGAGCAAGCCCGCTCCCACAAAAGGGCGCCTGTTTTTCAGGGACATCGTGGCATACTGCCGCGCATGACTTTCGACTCTCCTTTAAGCGCCTGGCAACACGCGATCGAGCACAACGGTTTCATCCAGGATGAAGCCCAGGAGCATGCGGTCTGGGCCTTGCAAAAATGCCATGAAGCCTTGCACGCCGGTGCCCGTTCGGTAACCGGCGTGTATTTGTGGGGCCCGGTCGGGCGCGGCAAGACCTGGTTGATGGATCAGTTCTATCAAAGCCTGCGGGTGCCGGCGCGACGGCAGCACTTTCATCACTTCATGGGCTGGGTGCACCAGCGCTCGTTCCAGTTGACCGGCATCGCCGACCCGCTGCGAGCGCTGGCCAAAGAGTTGGCGGCGGAAGTGCGGGTGCTGTGTTTCGACGAGCTGTTCGTCAACGACATCGGCGATGCGATCATTCTCGGGCGGCTGTTTCAGGTGATGTTCGACGAAGGCGTGGTGGTGGTCTGCACCTCCAACCTGCCGCCGGATGAGCTGTACGCCGACGGCTTCAACCGCGACCGGTTTGTCCCGGCGATTGCCGCGATCAAGGCGCACATGCAAGTGGTGGCGGTAAATGGTGCCGAGGATCATCGCCTGCATCCGGGCGCGGGTCAGCAGCGCTATTTTGTCGCTGCGCCGGGACAGGGCAGTGCTCTGGAGCAGGTCTTCCAGTCACTCAACGCCGGGCAGCCCGCCAGCGCCGAGCCGGTGCCCGTCGGCCATCGTGTGCTGAACGTGGTGCAAGCCAGTGCGACGGTGCTCTGGTGCCGCTATGCCGATCTCTGCGAGCAACCATTTGCCGCGATGGATTTCATCGCACTGTGCGACAACTATCGGTCTATTCTGTTGAGCGACGTGCCGAACCTCAGCGCGCAGAAACGCGAAGGGCGCATCGCTCGCGGCACCGAGGACGGCTCGGCGCAGGTGGTGGCCGGTGACCGTGAGTTGCCGCAACTGTCGGTGCACGACGACGGCGTGCGTCGCTTCATTGCCTTGGTCGACGAGTGTTACGACCGTAAGGTGCCGCTGTACATTGAGGCCCAGGTACCGATGGAGGCGCTGTACACCGAGGGTTATCTGGAATTCCCGTTCCGGCGCACCCTCAGCCGGTTGCAGGAGATGCAGTTGCAGCGTTTTGCCGAATCCTGAGCGAAGAGGGCGCGAGTATGAGCCAACCGCTGTCGCATCATTTACTGACCATGGCCTACCAGAACGCGTGGGCCAATCATCGCCTCGGCAAAGCCTGGAATCAGCTCGACGCCACTGAGCTGGCGGCGCCGCGAACGAGCTTCTTTCCGAGTATCCGCCTCACCCTCAATCACATACTGACGTGCGACTGGTTCTACGTCGACGCTCTGGAACGCGAGTTGCGCGGTGACGAACCGCATCCTGATTGCTATGTGTTTTTCAACCATGACGAGCCGTTTACCGAGGCCGCGGCGCTGCGTGAAGAGCAGGCACACGTGGACCGCCGCTTGATCGCTTATTGCGAACAACTGCGCGATGCCGATCTGGGGCGGATCGTCACCATCGCCCGGGAAACGCCGCAGCATGACAGTCGCTTGCGTATGCTGTCGCACCTGTTCGAGCACCAGATTCATCATCGTGGGCAGGTGCACGCGATGCTCAGCGCGACCACGGTGAAACCGCCGCAACTGGATGAGTTCTTCTGCGCCGGCGAGAGCGGGTTGCGTGCTCAGGATTTTGCCGAGTTGGGCTGGACCGAAGAGCTGATCTGGGGGCGCTGACGCCTGGAAATCAAAAGATCCGGTTGTGGCCCGCAACATCCTCGCGGTAAGGTCGAACAGCCTTTCAGGTGCGCACTTTGCACGCCGGGGCCATGATCGGGGATGGAAATGGATTCCGCAGAAATTCTTGTGCTGCAAGCCAGTTACACCAATCCACTGCACGCCGAAGCCATCGGCATCGTGCTCAATCATTACGCAGAAGATCCCATGGGCGGCGGCCATTCGCTTGACCCGGAACTGTTGCGTCGCGTGCCGGAAGAACTTGCGCGCAGGCCTCATGCGTTCAGTGTGCTGGCGTTCGTCGGTGGCGAGCCGGCAGGGCTGGTGAACTGCTTTGAAGGTTTCTCGACGTTTGCCTGCAAGCCGCTGGTCAATGTCCATGACGTGGCGGTCGTGAGCAAATTTCGCGGCCTCGGCTTGAGTCAGAAAATGCTGCGCAAGGTCGAGGAAATCTGCCGTCAGCGCGGTTGCTGCAAGATCACCCTGGAAGTGCTCGAAGGCAACGAGGTGGCACAGAACTCCTACCGCAAATTCGGCTTCGCCCCCGGCATGTTCGACCCGGAACATGGCCGTATGCTGTTCTGGATCAAGGATCTGCAGGCATAAAAAAAGGCGCCCCGGACAGGGCGCCAACTGTCGTCTCCGAGGCCAGAGCGGAGCCATCGGAGGTCCATCGGTTGCTCGGTGAATCAGTCGCGATAAGACTCGGTGACTTGCGCGGTCTGATCGTTCGGAACCTTCAGTTCCGCTGCTTTGCTATCGGTCGGCTGTTCGCTTGGCGCGTGGTGGACCGGGAAGTTGTCGTAGTAATGCCGCATGCGTTCGGCGCCGCCCTCGGCAAAGGCGCTGGCGGAACCGAGGGCGAGTAGCCCGGCAAGAATGGCGGTGGTGGTTTTCATGGTGCCTCCTACTGAAAAACGTGGGAGCCGTTCGTCCATGAAGCAGATCTCGGGGCACAGTGTCTCGGCGGGGAATTAACTCGGGGTTAACAGCGGTGGCGACGGGATTTGGTGACGCATTGCGCGTCACCTCGAGAGTGGGGCCGCTTCGCGACCCATCGGGGATGAATCCCCTCACCACAGGGGTTTTGTTTGCGTGGATTGGTCAGAGCTTCCAGTCCAGGCTCAAGGTCACCGTGCGCGGGTCGCCCCAGTACACGCCGTTGTAGAAGCCGACGTTGTCGTAATACTTCTTGTCGAACAGGTTATCGACGTTCAGCGACGCCGACAGATGCCTGTCGAACTCATAGCGCGACATCAGCTTGACCACGGTGTAGGCCTCCTGGTTGATCCGCGCCGGTTCGGTGATGATCCGGCCGTTGGCGCCGCGCCCGACCGGGCGGTTGGCCGCGCCGTAGACGTCGCTCTGCCAGTTCACCGCGCCACCCACGGTCAATGCGTGCCAGTTGCCCGGCAGGCGATAGGCCGTGGACAGCCGCAGCATGTTCAGTGGTTGAGCGGTGTTGCTGCGCTGTTTTTCGCCGTCGACGGAATGGGTGTAGGTGTAGCCGGCGGTCATGTTCCAGCCGCTGAGAATTTCCCCGGACACTTCGGCTTCGAAGCCATTGACCTTGTTACCCTTGCCGCCGGACTTGAAAAACTCCTCGCCGCTCACCGGGTCCGGGGGCACCGAGTTGTCACGCTCGGCGACGTTGTCCTGTTTGCTCCAGAACACTGCCGTCGCCAGGTTCAGGCGTTCGTCGAGCAGGCTGCCTTTGAGCCCGACTTCATAGTTGCTGCCGATCACCGGGTCGAGGTAATTGCGTTTGCTGTCGCGCTTACTTTGCGGCTTGAAAATGTCGGTGTAGCTGGCGTAAACCGTGTACTCCGGCGTCAGGTCGTAAAGCAGGCCGGCGTAGGGCGTCCAGATATCATTCTGGCGTTGATGGGTGGCATCGGTGCTGGTCAGTTTTTGCTGCGCATCATAGTAGTAATCGGTGCTGGATTCGTCCCAGCTGCCATAGCGGCTGCCGAGTACTGCATGCAGCTCATCGGTCAGGCTCAGGCGGGTCGCGAGATAACCGGCTTTCTGCCGGGTGATGCCTCGCGCGCCCGGCAGGCTGGTGACAGTGTCGGCGAATTTGCCGATGTCACCCATGTACTTCCAGTCGCGGATCTTGCCGTAGTCGGCGGCTTGGGGACTGTTGAAGGAGTAGGGCGAAGTCGAGCGGTTTTCCGCCTCGCCGTAGCCGAACATCATCTCGTGTTCGCGGCCGAACAGCTGGTACGGCCCTGACAGGTTGAAGTCGTACACGCTCATTTTCTGTGTGCCGAGCATGTGCCCCATGTAGGCCGTCATGCCGCTGCGGTCGGTTTCGGGAAAACCGGCGCCGCCGTAATAGACCTTGCCGTCGGTATCACTTTCGCGGTGGGTGTAGGCGGCCTTCAGCTTCCAGCCATTACCCAATTGCTGGTCCAGGGTAACGAACGCGGTCTTGTCCTTCAGCGGCCAGGAACTCCAGGATGTCGCCATGTTGGTCGACCGTCCGAGGCCGGCCTTGCTGCCGTCGGCGTTCCAGTACGGCACGGTGCCCCAGGAGGTGCCCTGAACCTGCTTGTCCTGATAGTCGTAACCGACGGCAAGCACCGTGGAGTCGGTCAGATCAGCTTCGAGAATGCCGTAGCCGACCTCGCGCTGCAGCGCGTATTTGTCGCGGAACGACTGGCTGTCGCGATAGGCCAGCACCGTACGCCCGCGCAGCCGACCATCGAAGGCCAGCGGCCCGCCGACATCGACATAGCTGTAGTAGTTGTCGTAGCTGCCGCCACTGACCCCGGCCAGTGCCTGCCACTGGGCAGTCGGGCGCTTGCGCACCATGTTGATCGTCGCTGAAGGATCACCGGCGCCGGTGGTCAGCCCGGTGGCGCCGCGTACCACTTCGATGCGGTCGTAGATGATGGTGTCCGAGTCCGACTTCATGCGCCCGAAGGTGTTGAGCATCCCATCAATCTGGAAATTGTTGATCGGGTAACCCCGCGCCGAATAGCTGACCCGATCCGAGTCGTTGTGCTGCACGACGATGCCGGTGGTCTGGCGCATGGCTTCGGACAATGTACCGAGCTTGAAATCATCCATTTGCTGGCGCGTGACCACGGACACCGATTGCGGGGTTTCCTTGATCGACAGGTTCAGCCGCGTCGCGGTGCTCATCGCGCCAGTGGTGTAGGACTCGGTGTTTTCGGTATTAACGCCGAGACCTTCAGCGCTGACGCTGGTGGCGTCCAGTTCCAGCGCCTGGGCGGCGGATGGTGGCGCTGCTTCAGGATCGGTTTCAGCCAGCAGATCGGGACTCAACGCCATGCTGAACAAGCCGACAGTCAGGGTCATGGAACGGGTAATGGGCGCGAACATCGCAGCCGACTCCTTGTCTTCGAGGGAAAAAATCCATTGGTTCAAAGACGAGACGCAGCACGACGATTTAGTAACAAACAAGAAATATTATTATTTGGAGATATTTCCCGACTTCGCCGAGACGGGCGAAAAGCTGCTCACGGCGCTTGCCCAATAGACGGCGGCGGGTATGCTGTTGGCCTGCCGAGGAGATAGCAATGGCCTACGATTTTGACCTTTATGTGATTGGTGCCGGTTCCGGCGGTGTACGTGCAGCGCGCTTCGCCGCCGGTTTCGGCGCAAAAGTGGCGGTAGCCGAGAGCCGTTACCTGGGCGGTACCTGCGTCAACGTCGGCTGCGTGCCGAAGAAACTGCTGGTGTACGGCGCGCATTTCGCCGAAGACTTCGAACAGTCGTCCGGTTTCGGCTGGAGTCTGGGTGAAGCAAATTTCGACTGGGCGACCCTGATCGCCAACAAGGACCGCGAGATCAATCGCCTCAACGGCATTTATCGCAACCTTCTGGTCAACAGCGGCGTGACCCTGCACGAAGCCCACGCGAAGATCGTCGGCCCGCACGAGGTCGAGGTCAACGGTGAGCGCTTCACCGCGAAAAACATTCTGATTGCCACGGGTGGCTGGCCGCAGATTCCGGAAATCCCGGGGCACGAACACGCGATCAGTTCCAATCAGGCGTTTTTCCTCAAAGAGCTGCCGAAGCGGGTACTGGTGGTCGGTGGTGGTTACATCGCGGTCGAGTTCGCCGGGATTTTCCACGGTCTGGGCGCGAACACTACGCTGCTGTATCGCGGTGATCTGTTCCTGCGTGGTTTCGATGGCTCGGTGCGCAAGCATCTGCAGGAAGAGCTGACCAAGCGCGGTATGGATCTGCAATTCAACGCCGACATCGCGCGCATCGACAAACAGGCTGACGGCAGCCTGAAAGCGACCCTCAAGGATGGCCGCGTGCTGGAAGCCGATTGCGTGTTCTACGCCACGGGCCGGCGTCCGATGCTGGACAACCTTGGGCTGGAAAACACCGATGTGCAGCTCACCGACAAGGGCTTCATCAAGGTCGACGAGCAATACCAGACCAGCGAGCCGTCGATTCTGGCGCTGGGTGATGTGATCGGTCGGGTGCAACTGACGCCAGTGGCACTGGCCGAAGGCATGGCGGTGGCGCGGCGCTTGTTCAAGCCTGAGCAATACCGTCCGGTGGATTACAAGATGATCCCGACCGCCGTGTTCAGTCTGCCGAACATCGGCACTGTCGGCTTGACCGAAGAGGAGGCGCGGGAAGCGGGGTATGAAGTGGTGATTTACGAGAGCCGCTTTCGCCCGATGAAGCTGACGCTGACCGAGTGTCAGGAGAAAACCCTGATGAAACTGGTGGTCGACGGCAAGACCGACAAGGTGCTCGGTTGCCACATGGTCGGTCCGGACGCGGGGGAGATCGTCCAGGGTCTGGCGATCGCGCTGAAGGCTGGCGCGACCAAGCGTGACTTCGACGACACGATCGGGGTGCACCCGACGGCCGCCGAAGAGTTCGTCACCATGCGTACGCCGGTCGGCGCTTAAGCGTCCTTCGCTTTGGCTGTGTCTGGCGCTGCCGCAACGGTAGCCGCCAGACGCAAGCTGTCCTCGAGGCTGGCCTGAGTCTTGGTCAGTTCCTTTTCCAGTGACTGATTGAGCTGCCGCTGTTCGTCGGCATCCTGTTTCAGCGTCTGACTTTCCAGCAGGGCCACGCGCAGGCGTTCCTGGAGGAGGGTGCGTTCGTTGTCGACGCGAGTGGCTTGCTCCAGCAACTGATCCTGACGCTGGTTGCTGTGCTTGAGCTGATCCTGCATCAGGCTCAGTTCGCGCTGAGTGCCGCGGTTTTCCGTGAGCAGGCGTTCGTTGTCGCGATGCAACTGAGTGATCTCGTCCTGACGCACCAGTGCACTTTGTTGCGCCTGGCGCAATTCCATCTGCAACTGCTGCAGCTGTCCTTCGTGACGGGCCTGCTCCTGCTCGCGCTGCTCTTTAGTGGCGTTGCGGTAGTGCTCCAGAGCATCACGGGCGTGCAGATGTTTCTCTTCCAGCGAGCGGATCTGCTCGTCCTTGTCCTGCAGGCGCAATTCGAAATCAGCCAGCGCCTGATTGAGTCCGGCGTTGCGGGTTTGCTCGGTCTGCAGCATCGAGCGGGTTTCTTTTAGCGCTTCGGATTCCTTGGCCAGCGCCGCGCCTTGAATGTCGTGCTGTTGTTCCAGTTGCTCAAGTGCCTGGCGCACCTGCTTGAGTTCCGCTTCCAGGGTTTCGCGCTGCTCTTCGAACTGCTCGCGCGCTTGTTCGATCGGCTCTTGCGCCTGTTCTTTCAGGCGCTGGGCGAGACGCGAGACCAGTGCGGTCAGCTCGTCATTGATCGGTTCCGCGGACGCTTCGACCGGTTGGCTGCCGTCATCCAGCTCTTTCAGATAGCGATGGATCGTGGTTTTCGAACCGGTGTTGCCCAGTTCGATGCGTACTGCATCGATGCTGGGGTGTTCGCCTCGGGC
>Ga0308166_1003952_pt1 | contig 12172 bp, 10 predicted proteins | sample PhyCR2_2_FD_202137 | JGI IMG/M metagenome (GOLD analysis project Ga0308166, IMG submission 202137) | Phyllosphere microbial communities from UC Gill Tract Community Farm, Albany, California, United States - DLSLCC.R2 | ecosystem: Host-associated > Plants > Phyllosphere > Unclassified | place... | reverse complement strand
TAAGGCATGTGAAATAAAACGGAGAGAATTGCCGCGTAGGCTGGCAACAGGGACAACAAGGAGCGACAACCCATGAAACTCACCGCACGGATTACCCCGGCGCAAACCGTCCAGGCCCTGGCACTGCTCACCGCCCTGGTGGGCGTCGCGACGTGGTCGTCGCTGCTGCTGACCTCCGCGGAATCCCACACACCCGCAGCCACCCCGCAAGTGCTGGCGGCGAGGAGTGACAGCCCGGCGTTGCAGTGGTTTTCCAATGAGACCGCGCCGGTGGATATCAAGGTGAGCGGGGTGATCGCGGGCGGGAGTGGGACGGTGGCGATATTGAGTTTGAATGATGGCGCGCCGAGGAGTTTTTTGGTGGGGGAGAAGGTTGGGGTTGGAGTGAGGTTGGTGGAGGTTGAGGGGGATGGGGTGGTGATTGAGCGAGGGGGGGAGAGGGTGCGGTTGGGGGTGGAGAAGTTGGGGGAGGGGGTGGAGTTGCCGAGGCTGATCCGGCCGGAATTGTAGAGCGGCGAAAAAGGGAGAACTCCCGAGGTCTGGGCGTTTGCTTTTACCCAAAAGCCAACAATTGTGGTTGTCCGTTATCGGCCAAAAGCAGACAGTTGCGCCCTTTTTCTTTCGGCGAACTCAAGATTACTCGAGCTTGCCTCTTTCTTGATTGCTTGGCATATGCGTTTCTGCAATCATAAATCGATATCCTTCATTAGTCGCAATTACGATTCCGTCGAAAAAATTCAAGGCTCGCATAATGGAAAGAGACGAATACAAAAAATGCCACGAAGACGAACTTGACTGGTCATCAATTGAGCAGCTTCATGAGGCCACTTTACAAATAAGCAATCAATGCTTTGAATATAAAAAACTTTGCGTTGGCGTAATTGGAATCATTATCGCGGCGCTACTCAAATTCGAGACATCCACAAGTTGGAGTTCGATTTCTAACATATGCGCCGCTATAAGCTTTGGTTTTTGGCTGTGCGATGCTAATGCATACTACTACCAAAGAGCTAATAGACAGAAAATAAACAAGCTTGTCGATCAAATAAGAACTCGAAATTCAAACAAGCAAGAGCATGTTTCAAAACTTGAAAACTCTTGGGCAAGCGCATTTTTCAATCGATCAATGAGTCTATATTTCTAGGCATTGACACTTTGCTTTGGGGCAGTTCTTTATGAAAAAATCGCATAATTCATGCTTAAATAAAGACAACAAGATATTTGTCAGCTACACGACTCGAGATTCGATCATAAATATGGAATCCTTAGCATCATTACTGCACACGATCTCTTCACTAGGGAAACCTTTTATTGATCTTATCCATAATAATTCCCCAATGAAACAGGCTCGCGTAAAATCCGAATTACAGAACTCAACCCTATTACTGCTACTGGAAACGGCATCGGTTGAAAAATCCCAATGGGTTCAATGGGAGATTAAAATGGCCAAAAGCTGTGGAATTCCAGTGAAATCAATAAAGATTCGTAACATTATGCCAACCAAACAACAGTTGATAGTCGCGCTAAACAGCTAGAACAGCGGCATGCAGCCGGTCAGATGAGACCGCTAACGGGCACATTCGGACGTTCACCAGGTCATCCCGAGCACAGCATTTCAATCGACCGGTTATTCCTGCGATGCTTGCCTCTGCATCATCATATTCCGAAGGAATTTTATGACAACCGAGAGCGAAAAATATATCCGAAGCAAGGCTCAGATCGAGCAAGCCTACAAGCAAACCGTGCGAATCAGTCGCAACCAACGCAAGACCAATAGAAACTATCGTCTTGAAACCCTATATTTTTGGTCCGCTATGATAAGCCCGTCAGTTGTGGCGGTATTACTGGCAATCCTTGGCAAATCCATCGTCGCCCACTGGATGTTCAACGTAAGCTGGGTGCTGATTGCCATGTCTTATCTGGCCTTGTTCCTCTACCCTTTTGTGGGTGTGTTGCTGTACCGCCATTCGTTAAAAAAAGTGATTTCTGCTCCGTTTGCCAGCCTTTTGGAGTGGAACGTTAAAACGGTAATGCAAATCGACGCACAGTATTTGCCCGAACTCTCAGCACTTTCTCGTGAGACTCTAAAACTTGGCGCACTGGAACTCAAAAGCGAGCGCAACGGATTCGAAAAGCGCACCTACATGTTAGTCGGCGCATTGGAAAAAGTTGGGATTTTCCCTGGCTTCCTTGCCCTATTTATCGGCATTTCGACACTCATTAAAACTATCGACGGCGCAGGCATCAGCGCACGTATGGATTGGGTATTTGCCGTAGCAGTGGCAAATGTCTTTTTCTTCTTCATGTGTGGCTATGTGCAAATGATGCTTGTGCAATATGATCGTATGATCGCGCTCACTGAATTGGCCATAGAACTCAAAAAAGAACGTCTCGAATCCGACAAAGCGGCAACGCGCTAGATAACGCTTCCTACCTCCATTACTAAATGCTGGGCGTGAGTTGCAGCTAAACCAGGCGACATTTCCATGGTCCATGAAGCCTGCCATTCGAAGACTTTACGAATTCGCCTTCACTCACAGGCAGCAGCCGACCCAGAGCTGCCAGTCAGTCTTTTCCATGGTCTCCCCGAGATTTGTCTGCGAGGAACATACGTCTGGATGAGACGCCTATAAGTCCTACAGGCAGAATCACGAGAAATGGGTTTGTCGCCGATCTTCCATTCAGTGTCATAGCACTCACCTCAAGAGCTTAGGCATTCTCTGAGATGGCATCTGTGCTTGAACCCTTGGCACCACATTTTGCCCTCATTGATGGACTGAAGACATGCCAGACTGAGTTGGGCTGGCAAAAATCCAATCGAGGAGCTGCAACTTGAAAAATCCAAGGGGGGCTAGGAGGCATATCAATGACTGCCCGTAATGGCGCCATGATACTATGCATCTCTTTCCGAGCAATGGACTGCCCCCGTGAGCGAGTCAAAACCACTGAGTAAGCACGTCGCAACGACACCGCATTTCGGTAACGTCGAGTATTTAAGCGCCATAGAAGTGCGCGACGAGGGCATTGATCCGGCTGAGGCCAGTTTCTGCACAGTGACTTTCGACGCTATACCTATGCAGCTTCTGCCTTTCTTACGCCGCGCCAGCTCCCAAGAAATCCTTAACGCTCCAGACATGGCATTGAGTTTCCTGTTGATGGAAGCAGAAATCCCCATTGCCGATTTTCAACAGGCTGTGGGAAACGGTGGCTGGTGCTCTCTCATTGTCTCAGACGATCCAGAGGCTAGCGAGGGTTTCTATGAGGCTACAGCACTTGAGTTTTCTCAAGATGGGCAGGAATTTACTCCGACAGTCCTCTACGTGAAGATCAATTCATCGCCACCTGACAAAAAAGATCTTAAGGCGCTAAAGCGAGTTACCGAGTGTCGACATCATCCAAGTGTGGCATTCGATAATTTAGGAGTTCAACCGAAAGACGATTTGTTCGTTGTAGTTTACGACGTCGGTCAGGCCAACATGTGCGCCATTATCGGTGAGGATTGCAAACCTAAAGCGTTCTTTGATTTCGGATGGCCCATAAACGCTAAACGCAGGTCGGCTCCAAATTGCCTGGCCTTCGACCCGTTGGCTGGCGATGATCCAGCCAACCCTGCTCCAGTCTTCCTTTCGCATTTAGATTGGGATCACTGGGGATATGCTTATCAATCTGGTCGCGCTACGAGAGACGCACGCGGCTTCTGGAAGACACACGTTACGTATCGGCCCGGCGTACTAGATCGTCCGTGGGTAATGCGACGGCCGTCCGAAAGCATGAAGCTGGGTATCAGCCATGCACACCTTCTATTTGAGTTGCAAAATCAAATTCTCCACGACGGCAGTCGCGCATTGAAATTCTGGCCCTCTGCCAGAACACAGGTTCATTGGGGTGCTTGCGTATTATTTGCCTGCAATCCGGTTCTTGGTACACACGATCCGAAGTACTTGCGCAACAATTTAGCTTTGGGCATGTTGGTGCAAAACTCCCAAAGTCCCTACTACAGACGCGTGCTACTCTGTGGAGATGCCGATTACACTTCTATCGCCTCACGGTACAAACAAGACCTGAGCGGAATTGTGGCACCTCACCACGGAGGTCGAGTAACACTTAACTCGATTCCTGCGCCAGGCGCTCACACCAATGATCACCGATATATGGTATTTTCAACTCATGAAGGCTGCTATTCTCAAATACCGTCGACCGACACCATCGATGAGGCCCTAAGATTAGGTTGGAGGATTTCCCGAACTGACGAGCGACGGAGATGCTTGTGTGGCCACGGCGAAAGACGAAACAGGTGGTTTTCCCTTTCCAGAACTTCAACTCCAAATTGCGGCCGTTACTGCACATGCTGCTGTCGGTAGCTTTATTTACGTTGCTCGGTGATTCCTTAGTTACATTTTCCGTAAATACTAGATAGAAGGAATTTAAAGTGAAAGTGAGCATGCTCACTGAGCGGGAAGCCACTAGTGCTCTCAAACGATTAGTTAAAACATGCAATCGATATGCGGTAGCAGTTGCATGGGCTGGTGCGAACGAAATTGTCGAATCCATGCTGGATGCAAAAAAGAAGCTCGGAAAGGTCATAATTGGTACACACATGTATCAGACGGATCCGGCAGTGCTGCGTCGCTTTAGCAAGTGCAAAGGTGCGCGCTGCCTACCTCCAAGCGGACGTCTTTTTCATCCAAAACTTTATTTTTTTGAAATGTCTGACGGGTACGCAGCGGTCGTTGGAAGCCATAATCTGACAGGAGGTGCCTTCGGAGGAAAAAACATTGAGGTTAGTGTGTTACTCAAAGGCGGCGAAGAAAACTCTATTTTTCTCGACCTAAAGAATTTTATCGAATCGCAATGGTCTGTTGCTGACGATATCCTTGAGGATGAATTTCTGTTTGCCTATGAGGCTCAGTACTTTGTAAATAAAGAAAAACTTAATGACTTAAATAAATTCCATAACATTTGCAGGCCACGTGCCGGCGCGAAAACTTCACCTTTAGCCATCACATGGTCGAGTTTCGTCGATGACGTCAAAAACGACGACCATCACAATCTGCAGGGTCGGCTTGCCGTTCTGGAACGCGCAGCTACATTGTTTTTGAAACACGACTCATTTGACGCTATGCCTCGCCCCGAACGCAAAGCTATTGCTGGGACTTATGCGGCTAACGAGCGAGGACTCGATAGTATTGATTGGGCTTGGTTCGGAAGAATGTCTGGTCAAGGGGACTTCAAAAACTTGGTCAATGAGTCTCCTCAATTGCTTTCCAAAGCACTGGACAATATTCCTGTCGACGGAGCAATTTCTGAGGGTAACTATGACTCCTTCTGCCAGGATTTCGACCTCGCTTTCCGCAACAAAACTCACAAGGGCGGGATAGCAACGGCCTCTCGTCTCTTGGTAATGAAACGTCCGGATTTCTTCGTGGGCGTCAACGATGCTAACAAACGCGGCATATGCGATGCATTTGGTGTAGCTCACACAACGCTAGGCTTAGGAAATTATTGGGAGCGTATCGTTGTGCCGATGCAGAATAGTCCTTGGTGGCTAGCGCCAAGACCTCGAACGACGCTTGCTGCGAGAATTTGGGATAACCGGTCAGCGTTGCTCGACAGCATTTATTATGAGCCAAAGTAGTTTTAAAGGGTGTCACTAGTGGCTTCTTTCTGCTCTCGCTGGCAGACTGCTTCTGGCCGTAAACAGCCTCTCAGGAACGTTCGCTACTGGCCGAAAGCAGGCGGGAATTACCTTGTTTCAGCTGCGTCAGGAGGCCAGCTCTCATAGAAAGAGCCGCATACAGGAATCGGGTTGCCATCCATATGGTGTGCGGCCCATGCCAGTAGGTGTGCCATACGTTCGGCAGCAACTGGCGACAGCGTTTAGGGCTGGAAAAGACCATGGGGGCGGCAGCTCTTGGCCGAAAGCGGTTGACCTTGTGTGGCAACTAACGGCCAGAAACAGCCATTCGAGACCGTCGCCTGGCCGGTTGCTGCCTGCGGCGGAGGGCCGCAAGCGACCCAAGGCTGCCGCTGGTTACCAACCGGGGTGGCCCGAATGGAGCGTCAACATCCCTCTAGTTAGCTTTCAGGTGACTTCTATCCCAACTCTGAGAGATGATCCTAAATAGTCGCCGACATGGAGAAGAGCATGGACGATAGGATTTTGCAGCTAATCGGAGATGCTCAGTTCGAGCGTGAGCTGTATGAAGCCGCGACATTGAACCTCGAGGACCGCAGAAACAAGCTGCGTTTTCATAACTTCGCCTTCGCTATGCGTGAGCTGGTGGGGCACACGCTGAAGCGCCTTGCTCCAGATGCTGAAGTGAGAAAGTGCATATGGTGGCAGCAAAAGCCAGAAGGCGTTGTCCCGCAGGTAACGCGAGTCGAGCGGTGTGTTTATGCAACGCAGGGCGGACTTTCCAATCACTACGTGCGGACAAAGCTGCGGCTTGACTTCGCTCAGGAGTTCAGTGAATTTCGGGATGCCGTAATCCGTTTGAACGAGTACGTTCACATCACACCGGAAGTTTTCCAGTTGGAAGACGACGACATCAAGCACCTCGCACTGGAAACAACCGAAGCCGTGGCCGTTCTTATGGTATGCATTCAGGAGTGCAGAGCCGCGGTTGGAGATCGGTTATCAAGTGCGATCAGTGATGCAACAGTCCAGCAGATAGTCGGAGAAAGCTTGGACGCTGTAGATGAGCTAGCTACGCACTATTCTCTCGAGCAAATCTACGTGGATTCGCATGAGGTTACCTGTATCACTTCGCAGACCGTTCATATCAAAGTAAGCGGTAGCCTAGGCGTGACACTCCAGTGGGGTTCCAACTCTGATCTCAGAAGGGGCGACGGAGCCGAACTGGATGAATCCTTCGAATACACCTGCGAATTGACTTGTGAAGCGGCAAATCCAGATCCTGAGGCGCTTGAGTTCGTCGAAGACTCGTTGATGGTAGATACGCGAGACTGGCACGATCATGAGGATGAATGGAGCGCCCCTGCAGCAGATACCCTTCAGGATCCCGAGCCTCTCGACGCCACTGACATGCGGTCAGACTTCTAGACTCAGTTATTTATCTATACCACACGGACGACTGTTATGGAGCCATAGCTACCTGCCGGTGGCAACCGGCAGCCATCGGCAGAAAGTAGCCAGAAGGCCATCTATTTTTTATGCTTATTCTGGCTACCTCCTCATTCGCAAAAAGTTGTACTCTTTTACTTCGTGGTTTCTTTCTGTACATCAATTGATTTCCAATATTTTCGTACTATTCTGTCCCACCCGCCCGGAAGATTATCCCCGGTGGTAATTAGGAAAGAGTCATCATCTTTAAAAATGTTGAACTTGCCTTTGACCTTCCAATAAAATTTATCTTCCGCCATTTGTATTGGCTCGCCAAATGCCTTCTCCAGCTGGGCCTGAAGATAATTCGCCTCTACACTTTCTCCAAAACCAGATCGAGTCATGTACATAACTTGATAGATGTTTTGTGGAGCTTCATCACTATAATAATAAACGACACTCCCAAAGAGAGGATGATCCACATCCAGATTAACAAATCCATCTTCTTTTTTTATGAGAGTGCCCGCAAAGACTTTTTCAACGATGCTGATTGGCTGTCCAATCTTGACCTTATCAAACGAAGATGGATATACCCCGCCCTCAAAAAATAGATTCCCTAGTTTGAAACTTGAAAACTCAAGTTTTGTTTTTTCCAACATCGCCTTAACGGATTTCAACTCATCCGACAGCTGTCTTTTTTCAGACGAGCTGGTAACTATATTTTTTTCGGCGACTTGCTCTGCTATCAGCTTCTGTGCTTTAACATCTTTAAGCTGTCTTTCAAGCTCGCTAACCTTGTAGTCACTCGCTGCCATTTGAGCTGGCAGCAAAACCTCTTTATACAACGCAATACATATAGCAATAGTTCCTGCTACCGAAACTCCCGCCACATATACGGGATGATCCACCCAACTCCCATTAGCCATGCTTATCCTTAAAATATTAGTTGGTTGTTAGTCTTATTATTAACAGCATGAGTCTTAGCTGATGACTTCATCAGACGCGAAGGATTGATCACCATGTATAATCCACTTCAGATCTGCAATTTATCCACCTCTGGCTCTCGCAAAACAGGCCATCTGGAGATCCACAAATCACCAGCCATCCCATCAGCAGCCACTCTATCGATGAGTTTGGTTTCTGCTGCGCACCGCCCCAAATGGCATTCGAGACGAGGCATGATGGCATCGGATAGACATACACATTGAGTTAACCCCACGCCCGAAGCGTTCTACTGTATATGACCTATAGCACGGCTAACATCATGCTAGAAAAGCAGCCCCTTCGCTGGAGTACGCCTGCGTCCCTCGTCCTTCGCCGTTGATGCCCTGCGGGCCCAAATAGCATCACATATATCTAGCTAAACGGCATCGGGGGCTTTCGGCCAACACCGGGCACTTACTAACGATGAACGGCAGTCATTCCCTGTGCATACGATATTAGATGTGCGTCAGTATTCATTTCCAAAATTAGGTTGCTAGGATTAAGAGGAATCTTTCATGTTCTTCATAGTTTTCGGCACGGCATACACTCGCATCCCTTCTCGAAGCTTCATCGCACTTGAAGGCCATTCAAAGCCCGCAGGATCACCTTTTTTTGCGTTCTGAACGTCTAACTTGTTAACTTGGATTGATGCGATTTCTACCTCTTCAAAATAAATATCTCCTTCTACGGCTAAAAAATCACCTACCTCCACTTTATTTTCTAGGATGTGCATACCAAAAACGTCGCTAAAGACTTTTGATACGTTCCCAATATACTGATAATGCTCAGGTATAGGTGAAATTCGCTGGAGCTTATAGAACAAAGGCGTTACCCAGTCAGATGACCAACGATGTCTTTGTTTGTTTACTACTAACCGGTATAAATCAAACGTGGTCATTAGCCCCATCCCTGTTTCCCCAGCGAAATCAAGAATCTCTTTGCGAAACGGTTCGTTATTCTCTCGTAAGAGCGGCGGTAGATGTCTTTGCTGGTTGATTATTGATAGGCCTTGTATTGTAGTGACCTTCAACTCCCTCATATTTATTATTGCGTGCTTGTTGGCCTGCATGAGATCCTCGTCACCAGCTTTACCTCCAACCCCTTTAATATCAATAACTAGAGTGAGTTCATTGTCTTCTATTCTTAAATCTTCACGTCGACTTTTGCCTTCAGCATCTCGTAGTTCATCTACATCAATAACATGCTGAAACCCAAGCTTGGAGAGAGCAGTTTTAATGGCTATAACCAGATCGTCCCCTGTAGCGGTTATTAGGTCATGCAGCCATCCATTCTCTGACCGATGCGCGGCAATTTCCCGAGTGATCTTGTCGAGTTCATTTTCAGCTTGAGCGATCACTTGCGATTTCTTGGCCTCTAACTCTAGAACGTGCTCAAGTTCATACTCAGGTAGATGGGTCCATTTTCCTTTTTCGATATCTGGAAATAAATTAGGCAAATATTCAGGTAACACGCTCTCAACGAGGTCTGCAATAAAGCTCGCTTTATCGGAAATCTGAGGAAAAATAAAAATCAATCCGTCTCCGTGCTGACCAGCTAAGGCGACATCCGAGCCGTATTTATTAGTCGCCAATGGGGTCCACTTACCATACTTCGACCATCGAGGTTTAAAGGAACATTTGAATTCAGCACCCTCCATGTGACGCTTCAATAGTTTTTCTATTGGAGCGTCGCCGTTCACATTGATTACGGAACCTGACTCGGAGGAAAATTTTATTTCCTCCATAGGGTCGATGAAATTCCATACGCCGCCATCAATGCTTTCACTTGTTGCTAGACCACGATATCCGGCAGACGCCCACTGAAATTTCATGGGACTATCCGGTTCTGCAAAGATTATTAGAGCGCCTCCGTTAGATACAATTCGATTAAAATTTTCTTTTGCGTACAATACTGTCCGCACCCTCGCATCAATCCACCCACTATCACATTTAGCCCACAAGTCTATTTCTTCTTTGGGAGTGTGCTTTCCTCCATCGGCACCAAGGGCCAGACCTCTTGACGTCAAATCAACGATAACTAGGTCTGACTCTTGATATTTTACAAGTTTCTTATGTTGGACTACCGGGCGCCAATCACTGTCACTTGGCACTTCGTAGGGGATACCAAGAGTGCCAACCCCAATGCTACCCCATTTGCTTTTTAAAGATTTGTAAACACTGTCGTCGGTATCAATGAGAAAAATATTGGGTTGGTGGTACATTTTTGCTCCCCTTACGTGGCAACACCATTATTTTACTGAAAGATAATAACTATGCGAACGAACGCGAAGCAACGGAATTGGGCGAACCACACCTCAAATTAAATTGACAACAGTGCATCATAATCAACGGGCTTCGATTGGGTTACACGGAGACAGAGCTCGTTCTTCGATCATAGCCAGTTCAGATTTCGGGCAGGGTTGAATGCATCCGCATCTGGCCAAAACAAGCACTGCTGAGAGTCTGCTTATGGCCGAAAGCAGCCGTTTTCACGCGCAAGGTAAGCTCAACAGGCCGATGTGGGCCGAATCTGTCCGCCCACCTTGGCGCAATTGCGCCTCATAAACACAAATGTTTAAAAAGACATCTCCAGTCACGCTCCTAGGCTACACATCCTTGCGCCTTTGCCTACAGCTGCGCCAGAATCCGCCGGCTTGTGCGCCTTGGGGGCGGGTTCTATTGTGGTCGGGTCGCTGACGAATCAGCGATCGGGTTTGGTAGCCCGGCATAGACTTGGCGCATAGCGTCACCCGATTCAGTCCTTTTTGGGTCTGTGTTTTTATGGTGGCCATGCGCAGGGCGTCTTCGGGCGCGCCGGTTTTCCAAGTCACCGGTCTACCAACCTTCGTATGGCCACCACCCCTTCGTTTGGTAGCGAAAAGATGATGGCTCCTTTTCTATGATTTGGAGATTCACTCATGATCAAACCAACACCCAACCCGCCCGAAACCGATCCCACATCTCCCTACGAATCCCTCGATTCCAACAAACTCCACGAAGCCGCCGACCGCGCGCTCGATCATTACCTGTCGCCAAACAATCTCCTGCCTCCGCCGCGTAAGGCGCGTGGGATGTATGCGGTTACGGCGGATACCAAGAATGAAGAACTGCTGGCGGATGCGAGTGAAACGCTTGCTTCGGCGAAGACAATTGCTCAGGACATTTCCAGTCTGTTGCCGGCGCCGCAGCGTCGAGCGTTGTTGGGGGTTGCTCAACTGATCATGCTGGGGGAGCTGGCGGTGAATCGGGTGATGGATAATTTGGAGGTGGCGGGGTGATGTGATGTGCGGGGCACCAGCGGGTTGATTTGTTGTTTGGGCTGGCGCCTTCGCGAGCAGGCTCGCTCCCACAGGGGGATTTGTGTTTGTTACGGGAGGAAGATCAAAAGATCGCAGCCTTCGGCAGCTCCTACGGTGGGCGGGTCAGTAGGGTTTCGAGTTTCGCCAGCGGCGGGGCGTCTTGGTTGCGGTCAAATACTTGGATTCCAACCTTGAGCAGCCGGCCATTCTCTGCGCTGGCGATCACCTGTTCACAGCGCAACATAAGCCGCCCTTGATCACATTCAACAGCCTTCACCCCATTCGGCAACCGGCCTTCCAGACGTAGCTCAGCCATCCGGCTCTGCGCGGCAATCATCGCCACCGACCGATCCCTTAAAACTCCACTGCTCTGCGTCATCAATCCCGCGACGCGTACGGCGGCTGACATGGCGACGGCGATGATTGCCAGTGCCACCAGCACTTCAATCAGGGTGAATCCTTCCTCTCGCGTTCGCTCGCGCATACATGGCCCAAAACCAAAACCCAGCCCTCGACGCTAACCCGCGTCCTTGACGGCTTGACGACGGAAACACCCGAGGATTTTCAACATCCCTGACATATCTTCTTGCAACACTGCGCGTCGAATTCGGATCAAGCCAGGGAATGTCGAGATGGATATCGCACCTTCGAAAACGCTCAGTCAGTCGCCGCGCATGCCGCGTAGCCAGCAGGGTTTTACCTTGATCGAGATCATGGTGGTGGTGGTGATTCTGGGGATTCTGGCGGCGATGGTGGTGCCCAAGGTGCTTGACCGGCCGGATCAGGCGCGGGCGACGGCGGCGAAGCAGGATATTGGTGGGTTGATG
>Ga0308166_1003948_pt1 | contig 12182 bp, 3 predicted proteins | sample PhyCR2_2_FD_202137 | JGI IMG/M metagenome (GOLD analysis project Ga0308166, IMG submission 202137) | Phyllosphere microbial communities from UC Gill Tract Community Farm, Albany, California, United States - DLSLCC.R2 | ecosystem: Host-associated > Plants > Phyllosphere > Unclassified | place... | reverse complement strand
TGTGGGGATGAAAAAAAAGGCTTCAAGGGGAAAATGAAAAAAAACTTATCTTTTTTGGTCATTTTTTAACAAGTTGTGAAGAGTTTTTATTAAATTTAAAGCACAAAATAAAAGAGGCTATTTTCATAACCTCTTTTATAAAGATAAATATTAATGTTAAACAAAGAGTTGCTGGTTATTTAACAATTCATCTAATGTTGTATTTACCTGATTTAAAGTTATCAATGAAACACTACTAAACATTGTACCTTCACCATCTCGGTCAAGACTAATAGTCGTGTTTCCAGCATCTTGCTCTACAGTAATAAATTTCGCTAATGTGCTCACGTCTTTAGAATAGTCAATTAATAGTTCACTTAAATCGATTTTGTCTGCTTGAGCATCAGTTCTTACATCACCTAAAGTAAAATCTAACACCGTATCATGTCCATTCCCACCAGTCGCATCTTGGCTATTTAGCAATTGGAACAGTATGGAATCAGTACCTTCATTAGTCATATAGGTATCGTTACCTTCACGCCCATTCAAAACGTTATTACCAGAGTTACCTGTTAAAAGATTATCTAAAGCATTGCCTGTTGCATTTAGATGAGCAGAACCAACCAACTCCAAGTCTTCAACATAACGACCACTTTCTAGACCTGTCGACCAATCAGAATATCCAACCAGACTATAACTCACAGAGCTAATTATTTTATCGTGTCCACCAAAATCAACATCTCGATAGCCTGATTCAACAAGTTGGTTCTCCCAATAACCGCTTTCTACGAAAACATCTTGATAGTGGCTAGTATCTACCCAAACATCTTCATAATGACTTGTATCAACATAAACGTCTTCATAATGACTAGTATCAACCCAGCCTTCTTCTGAACGTATATAGGTCAATTCATAACCTTCTTGCCATTGTCCATTCGCAAAATCATAATATTGTTGTTCATATCGACTATAATCGCTATCTGCCATGCCATTATCAATATAAGTTATACCATTCTGATTTTGATAAACATTTTGTACAGTTGAATAACCACTTGTGACCAATTGGGAATCATAATAACCATCAACAAACCATATCTGTTCGTAATGACCTTCAGTGACCCATTCTGGATATGTATAGCTATTATCAATCCAGACATCTTTATATATTGCATACGGCTCAACAATATATTCTTGAACAAAATCAATTATATGATCAACTATATAAGTATTATCAGCAGAATCACCTTTAAACTGATCAACAGTGATTGTAGTTAAATCACTAATTGCTTTATTGATAGTTTCACTACGATTTCCAGCACGATCAATAACAGTAAGATCAAATGATGTTGCATTCTCATACATATAAACAGAGAAAGTTCCATCAACCATAACCGTCGTACTTATTACAGAAGTTACAGAAGATTCTTGATCAGCAAAATGATATATAACTTCAAGGATAGCTCTACTTTCTGCATGTCCCGTGAGCTCTCCCAATCCATTTATGGCAAGTTGTGTGGCTACATTCGGTACTGTTGTATCATTCGTAGCAACAATCGTTGAGCCCACACTTATATTTTGATTGGCATCAACTACTTTTACTGTCAATGTTTCACCATGCCAATATTGTGACCATAATTGCACCCAGAAAGTACCACTACTTCCCACAGTAGTCTGACCAACTAAATTATTATTAGCATCGAAAATATTAACAGTTGAATATGCTTCAGCCTCCCCAGAAAGTATATTTCCTTCTTCCAATACAAGTTGTGTTGCTGCATTTGGCGCAACGATGTCTATCGGTGCCTTAATTTCTGTATAAACGCTTTGATACCCATTATATTCCACAACAACACGTAAAGTTTGTCCATTCACCTGAGGTGAGTATAACTGGATATTAAAATATCCAGTTTCATCTACAGAACCACCGCCAATATAATTACTATACACATCAAAAATATGCATCTCACTATTTGGTGTAGCAGTTCCCTCAATGAAGAAACCATTTTCAGATAAAACAACATGATCTGCTGATGGTGGTGCATTAGTATCTGCAGTAAAAGTAAAATTAAATGGCGTACTTATATTTTTAGCTAAATCCGTTGCTGTGATAAATAATTGCTCTCCACGTAATACAGGTGGATACATACCAACATTGAAATATCCAGCTTCCTCCATTTGAAATTCTGCTCGTAAATCTCCATCCGCATCTATTACTTTAATAATTACTTTTGAATCAGCATGTCCAGTTATCTCATGACCGTCGTTACTAATCGCTACCTCATTAATCACTGGAGCAATATTGTCTAATGGCGCAATAAGTTCAGTGATTGGGCTGTATTGATATGTATTCTGGTCATAAACTCGAATTAGTAACGTCTGTCCCTGTAGATAGTAATCATTTAACTTAATAGCAAAACTACCATCTTCATTAACTATACTGCTCCATTCTCCATTAATGATCTGACCATCAGTAGATGTGACAACAATCGTCATTCCTGCTGTCGCCTTACCTGTAAGAATATGGCCATTTACATCCAATTTTAGCTCTGTTGCAGCAATTGGTGAGTTGGTAAATAAAGGTACTATTTCATGAACAACTTCACTGCGGTTACCAGCTTTATCTTTGACAACGATACTTAAATTTTGTGTCTGGTATTGACTCAAATTGATCCATTGATTAAAGACCCCACCATATCCAACATCAGTTGTTATGATAACTGCACCATATTGATCAATAATTTCAATCGTTGCATTTGGCTCAGCCTCACCAAAAAGCAATCCATCTGAGCTTAAAGTAATATTTGTAGCTGCTGCTGGTGCAACATTATCAATTAAAGCATTTTGTTTAACTTCTATACTTCGGTTACCCGCTCGATCAACTACAACAAAAGTGAGCTCTTCGCCATGTAAATAGACCTGATATAAGTAACCAGAAACATTACCCATGCTATCGGTTGAACCAGATCCTACAACCTCACCAACAGCATTTTTAACTTCGATTCGACTCTCTGCTTCCGCTTGCGCTGTAAAGTTTTGACCATTTTCATGCAAGACGATGTTTTCAATCGGATTTGGTGCAATATCATCAATCAAAGCATTTTGCTTAAATTCAACACTTTGATTACCTGCTTTATCTATAACGATAAAAGTGAGTTCCTCACCTTTTAAATAAACCTGATTGAAGTGACCGGACACATTACCAGTGCTATCGACATAACCATAACCGACAAACTCACCCGCAGCATTTTTGACACCAATAAAACTATTGGCTTCTGCTTGTGCCGTAAAATTTTGCCCATTTTCGTCAAAGATGATGTTTTCAATTGGATCTGGCGCAATGGTATCCACCAAAGCATTTAACTTAAGTTCGACACTGCGGTTACCCATTCGATCTATGACAACGAAAGTTAATTCCTCTCCATGTAAATAAACTTGGTAGAAGTAACCCGTCACATTACCAGTGCTATCGGTAGAGCCCCAACCTATCTGGTTACCAAATGAGTCAAAAACTTCGATCTGACTGTTTGCTTCCGCTTGTGCTGTAAAGTTTTGACCGTTCGCATCAAGTACAATATTTTTAATTGGATTAGGCGCAATATCATCAAGCGGCGCCTTAACTGAAACAGCTTCACTGACATTTCCAGCAAGGTCTTTAACAATGACTGTAAACTCTTCACCATGTAAATTGTAAATACCGAAAAAAATAGTAAATGTACCATCAGCATTTACACTCTGACTCCACGTATTCATCTGCTGACCATTTTGATCAAAAATCTGGATGAAGGTATTTGGCTCAGCTACACCAGAAAGGGATGAACCATCTTCACTAAAGACCAGATCACTTGCAGCTACAGGAGCAATATCATCAAGCGGTGCTTTTACAGTAACCTCACCACTCAAATTACCAGCCTGATCAACTACAACTACTTTAAATACTTCTCCATGCATGTAGTTACTGTTTAAATAGATGTTAAATGTTCCGTCCCAATTAACATTATTATTCCACTGATTTAATAATTGACCATACTGATCAAATATTTGAATCGTCGCATTTGGCTCAGCGATACCACTTAGATATGAGCCATCTTCACTAAATACTAAATTAGTCGCATTTTCCGGTGCTGTATTATCAAGAAAGGTTGTTTGTTTTACTTCAATGCTACTATTACCAGCTTGATCAATCACAACAAAAGTGAGCTCCTCACCTTTTAAATAAACTTGATTCAAGTAACCCGAGACATTACCAGCACTATCCACATAACCAAAACCTACAACCTCACCCGCAGCATTTTTAACTTCAACTTTGCTATTTGCTTCTGCTTGCGCTGTAAAGTTTTGACCATTTTCATTAAAGATAATGTTTTCAATCACATTCGGAGCAATGTCATCAATCAACGCATTCTGCTTGACCTCTGTACTGCGGTTACCAGCTCGATCAACTACAACAAAAGTGAGTTCTTCACCATGTAAATAGACCTGATAGAAGTAACCAGAAACATTACCCATGCTATCGGTTGAACCAGATCCTATGACTTTACCAGTAGCATTTTTGACTTCAATTTGAGTGTTTGCTTCTGCCTGAGCTGTAAAGTTCTGTCCATTGATATCTAATACAATATTTTCAATCGGATTTGGTGCAATATCATCAGTTAAAGCGTTTTGCTTGATCTCTGCACTACGGTTACCCGCTCGGTCAACGACAACAAAAGTGAGTTCTTCTCCATGTAAATAGACTTGATTAAAATAACCTGACACGTTACCAGCGCCATCCACATAACCTGAACCAACAATCTCACCAACAGCATTTTTAACTTCAATTTGAGTATTTGCTTCTGCTTGCGCTGTAAAGTTTTGACCATTGATATCTAATATAATATTTTCAATCGGATTTGGCGCAGTATCATCAATCAAGGCATTCTGCTTGACCTCTGTACTGCGGTTACCCGCTCGGTCAACGACAACAAAAGTAAGCTCTTCGCCATGTAAATGCACTTGATACAAATATCCTGAAACATTACCTGCGCTATCTGCTGATCCATAACCTACGACGTCACCGTTATTATTTTTGATTTCAATTTGGCTATTTGCTTCTGCCTGAGCTGTAAAGTTCTGACCATTGAGATCTAATACAATATTTTCAATCGGATTTGGTGCGACATCATCATTCAAAGCACTCTGCGTGACCTCTGCACTACGGTTACCTGCTCGATCGATTACGACAAAAGTAAGTTCCTCACCGTGTAAGTAAACGTGTTGAAAATAACCAGATACATTACCTGAGCTATCGGTGTAACCAAAACCAATCTTATTTCCATCCTGATCAAATACATCAATAGAGCTTCCAGCTTCTGCCTGAGCTGTAAAACTTTGGCCATCTTCGTTGAAGATGATATTTTCAATCGGATTTGGTGCAATGGTATCAATTAAAGCATTTTGCTTAAATTCGATACTGCGGTTACCTGCTCGATCTATAACAACAAAAGTGAGTTCCTCACCGTGTAAATAAGTTTGATTGAAAGAACCAGAAGCATTACCAGCACTATCTGTAGAGCCCCAACCCGTCTGATTACCTAATGAATCAAAAACTTCGATCTGACTATTTGCTTCTGCTTGCGCTGTAAAGTTTTGACCGTTTGCATCAAGTAAAATATTTTTAATTGGATCTGGTGCAATATCATCAAGTGGAGCATTTATTGAAACAGCTTCACTCACATTTCCAGCTTGGTCTTTAACGGTGACCGTGAATGCCTCCCCATGTAAATTATTGCTACCTAAGAAAATAGTAAATGTACCGTCCGAGTTTATGGTGTTATCCCATATATTCACGAGCTGACCATTATGATCAAAAACCTGAATCGTAGTATTCAGTTCTGCTACGCCTGTAAGATATGAACCATCTTCTGAGAAAACTAAATTGCTGGCTGGTGTAGGAGCTACCGTATCAGCGGTAATTACAGTATCGGTGCTTACTTGCCCACGAGCATCCTTAATTGATAAGAAAAACTGCTCACCATCAACAAGAGAGCGGTCAAGCTGGAGTTTAAAATAACTTGATCCATTCCAACCGTTATCTTCACCGACTTTAATTTCAGCTACGACTTCACCTTTGGCATCTTTAACAATGAGAGTACTATTATTTTCAGCTTGTCCACTTATCACTCCGTCCGAAGTAAAGCTATCTACATGGGGGGCAAAAGCATAATTAGGCGCCTGTATCTGCGCTGCTAAACTTACATTTCCATTCACATCGGTAGCCGTGACATAAACCGTCTCAGCATTAGTTAAAAACATACCTAGTTCTACCGAAAAACTTCCACTCTCATCAGTCCAGTTATTCCAGAACCATTTATTAAGAATGTTTCCTTGCCCATCTTTAACTAAAATTTCAGAGAAAGGTTCTGCATGGCCATAAACTAAATCACCAGCATCATTGAAATTTAAATCTGTTGGAACAGGTGGAGGAGTCAGATCTACAATGATATTCTGCTCAGGACTCATCAACCCTTTATTATCAATAATTTGAACGGAAATTTGCTCTCCATCAATTAAAGGTCGGTTTACACTCAAGCTAAAATGACTAAATTCATTCCAACTATTGTCATCACCTAATGTAACCTTTCCTAATTCATTACCGTCAGCATCACGCACGATTACTGTACTATTATCTTCAGCAAACCCAGAAATTAAGCCTTCTTGTGTAATACGCTCAACATGTGGAATATAAGCAAAGTTTGGAACTTCGATTAGGGCTTCACTCGTATTTTGATTTTTATCTACTACTTGTACGGTAACCGAATCACCTTCTTTTAAAAATTGGAAGACCTGTAAACTTGCAAAGCCTTGTTCATCGGTAAAACCTGTAGCAATTAAATTGCCCTCTCCAGAAAATGCACGAATAAAGCTATTCGGCTCATTAACATGTACTGATAAAGTTTCACCACTGATATCAAACTGTGGAGTTTCTAAAAATACTGCCGAAGTATAGTCTGCGGTAATATATTGTGGATGGCCTGAAATATTATCTTTATCTGTAGAAATAATAATTTGAGTGCCTTCCTCCAAAGGTTGGTCGAGAGACAAAGTAAATGGTCTGACTTCACCTAATGCCATTACACTAAAAGGCGTAATACCTGAACCCTCAAATGCAATGAAGTTAAACTCTTGCAGAATATTTCCATTCTGATCTTTTACAATAAAATGACTACCTTCAGTCGCATAACCAGTGATCACACCTTCTGGACTAATTCTTGTAATACTAATAGCAGGAACTTCAGTTACTAGGCCAATTGACGAATTTTCGCTGCTGTAGCCATTATAAGTGGCGACAGCATAAACTTCTTGATTAGTACTAATAGAAAGGTCTTGTAAAGTAAATTTACCTTCGTCATTAGTTGTGGTACTTGCAAGCCAATCACCACTTTTATTGTAAATATCAACTTTACTTCCTTTATATGCGCTACCTGAAATGATAGCTCCATCTATATTATTGAAAGTTAGTGAATCTAGAGTTGGCGAATTCGGAGTATGATCTACATTATAATTTTGGGTCTGTTTAATAATGGCTGTATTGCCAGCTTGATCAGTAAGACTAATATCAATTGATATATTGGTTTGCGATTCTTCTGACCACAGAAACTCTGCTGGAATTTCGCTAACCCATTCTTGGGTAACTTCATCAAAATGAAAGTTATAAACAACATTGTTTAATGTCGTATTTACTGATGTCAGTGAGCTATTTAAATCTGTTGGTAGATTATCTACTTCCAGTCTTATAGAAATAACTTGATCTTTTTCAACTAGGCTTATTGTATTGTCTTCAGTAATCGGCTTTACAGTTACAGTAGTTGATTCAATATTTAAAAAATTATCTATAATTAATTTTTCCACACCAGTTTCTGATGTGTTGCCTGCAAGATCTGTCACTATAGCTTTATAGAGGTAACTTCCATCAGCTAAATTTTTTTGATCAGCTGTTGTCTCCTGCCAAGTTTTTCCTTCATCGGTAGAGACTTCATAGTGGTCTAATAAAGCAGCTTGCTCTCCGATTACAATCGGTTGAGCTAGCTTCAAAGTAAAATCATTATCTTGCGTAATTTGATCGGTTGCTGAAACACCTGTATCACTCAAATCAGATAAAGTTAGTTCACCTGCTTGTGGTGCGGTAGTATCTACAACGATTTTTTGTATAGCGGTTTCTGATGTATTGCCTGCAACGTCTGTAACTATAGCTTTATATTGGTAAACACCATCGGTTAAATCTTTTTGAACTACTGTTGTTTCCTGCCACGACTTTCCATCATCTTTCGATATCCAATAAGTGATTTGGCTATTGACTTCTTGTCCACTAATCTTTAAATCAAAAGTTTTATCTTGCGTAATCTGATCGGTTGCTGAAACACCTGTATCGCTCAAATCAGATAGAGTCAGTTCACCTGCTTGCGGCGCTGTGGTATCCACAACCACTTTTTGTATAGCGGTTTCTGATGTATTACCTGCAACGTCGATTACTACTGCTTTATATTGGTAAACACCATCCGCCAAATCTTTTTGAGCTACTGTTGTTTCCTGCCACGTCTTACCATCATCTTTCGATATCCAGTAAATGATTTGGCTATTTACTTCTTGTGCGCTAATCTTTAAATCAAAATTATTATCTTCCGTAATTTGATCAGTTGCTGAAATGCCCGTATCAGTCAAAGCAGCTAAAGTCAGTTCACCTGCTTGCGGCGCTGTGGTATCCACAACGACTTTTTGCACACTGGTTTCAGATATGTTGCCTGCAACGTCGGTTACTACAGCTTTAAATTGATAAATACCATCAGCCAAATCTTTTTGAGTAACAGTTGTTTCCTGCCAAGTTTTACCATCATCGATAGAAACTAAATACGTTACTTGGCTGCCACTTTCCTGTCCTTCAAGCTTTAAATTGAAGTTTTTATCTTGCGTAATCTGATCAGTTGCCGAAACACCTGTATCACTTAAATCAGATAAAGTCAGTTCACCTGCTTGCGGCGCTGTGGTATCCACAACGACTTTTTGTATAGCAGTTTCCGATGCATTTCCCGCTCGGTCCGTTACTACGGCTTTATAGAGATAAACACCATCGGTTAAATCTTTTTGAGCGACCGTTGTCTCTTGCCAAGTTTTTCCTTCATCGGTAGAGACCAAATATGTTACTCGGCTTCCACTTTCCTGTCCTTCAAGCTTTAAATTAAAGTTTTTATCTTGAGTAATCTGGTCGGTTGTCGCCCCCCCAGAATCTAAAAAATTATTGAAATTCAAAGTACCTGGCTCAGGAGGCGTCGTATCTTTAGAATCGTTCCGAGACAATAAAGCAATTGTTCCTGCTCCTGCTAAAGCGCTGACTACCCACGACCAGAGGGGTACAGAAGATGAACTATCAATAAGCTTTGGCGTATCTTTTAATTCTAAATAATTAACAGTGGTCTGTCCGCTAGCATCTTCTCCCAGATTAGCAGCCCAATAACTCTGCCCTTCATTTAAAAGAATTTGCGGGTTTTCGCCAATAAAATAGTTTTCTAAAACAATTTCAGTTCCATCTTTTAGATGAACAATTGCACTGTTTCCTTCTCTTGTTATTGAAGAAATTTTTTCTGGATTTATATCGATTTTTGCAACTTCTTTAGGATTTACTACAATATTTTTTGTCTGGCCTACATTAATATCAACTGTATTATTTTTTGAAGCATTATTTGCCATTAATGATACTTGTACCATTTTTCCACCATGAAATTTTAAATATTATTAAGTTATTCTAAAATATTAAGATAAATAGATACTCATTTAATCAAATATTATTAACTATCATAAAACATTAAACCCTTATTGTAGCTACTTTAAATCGCGGCTTTTTATATAGTTAAAAATTTTTTATGTATCCATTAATATTATTTTTAAAATGATAAAACATTTAGAATGTTTTCCTATTCCCCATATATAGAATTTAAAGCTTAGGCATTGTAATGGATAAAATTTTATCAATCTACTCTTAAGTTAAATGTCTTATATAGTTTTTATAAATTAAATTAATTGAAAAATCATTAAATCGTAATTAAACCAATAATGATTAATTTTTCCTTCATTTGAAATGACATTAAAACTATTTGGAACATGATAATGCAAACGGCTAGAAGTTGCTGTTCCCGCATGAATATCATAAATAGGATGATCTATCTTTAATTGATAAATTTGCGTTAAATCATATACAGCAGTTTTATGTAAATGCCCGTGTAACATTCCAAATAGTCCCGTTGTACTCCATTTTTCGAGTGCCATTTTTCCTAATACAGGACAATCTTTAATACCATGCTCATCATCAGGTGGAGTATAAAAAGGTTGATGGAAAACAACTAATTTGATTTTATCCGCTGTCGCTTGCTGTAATCGCTCATATGTAGTTTGAATTTGCTCAATCGAAATATGTCCACGAGTATGATAACGACGGCGAATACTATTCACCCCAACAATATAAAAATGTTTAGTTTCTATAGTTGGTTCAAGCTGGCCAAAAAAATATTGGTAGCGAGTAAATGGTGAGAAAAAACGGTTCCAGATATGGTACAACGGAATATCGTGATTACCAGGCACAACAAGATAAGGAATATTAAGGCTATCTAAAAACTGACGGCATTTATAAAACTGTTGATATCGGGCACGTTGAGTAATATCACCACTCACCACAATGACTTCAGGTTTATGTTGAGTGCAAAAAAGTCGGATTGCATCTAAACATGCCTCAACTTCTGTTCCAAAATGCAGATCAGATAGATGTAACAACATTTGGCACCATAATATTTAAAGCATTCTTTTCTACAGAGAAATTTAAAGGTGCTTTCATCTCTAATATTTCACCATCTAAAGCTACTGTAAGTTTTGATCTTTTTGCACAATCTACCACCACATGATCTGCACAAAAACTATAAACATCTTGGGTCTCTTCTACTTTGCCTTGAATCCACTGCCACAACATGTTTAATAAACTAAGCCTATCACTTTTCGTAATGACCACTCCAGCGACCCGACCTTGTGCTGCACATTCGGCAATTCTTAATTTCATATCACACAACTGCAACTGGTTATTACCAAAGAAAATTAGAGGGGTTTTGACTGGATATTTCTTCCCATCAACTGTGACGGAAAGTTTCATGGATTTATTTTCTCTTAATAAAACATCCAGAGCTGAGGTATAGGCATGTAAAGGTAAGCGTCCTAAATATTTATTATAAAGCTCACGTTTCTTTATAAATAATGGATAAAGTCCTAGACTCGCATTATTTAAATAAACATGGTCATTAATTGTCGCAATATGTACAGAGCGTGGTGTACCTGTAGCGATGACTTCAGCAGCTTCTAACAAATCTAAGGGAATATCTAAAACTTTAGCGACATAATTAAAAGTTCCCAAAGGTAAAATTCCCATAGGGATATGAGTATGTCTAAGCTTTGACGCTACTGCATTTAAGGTTCCATCCCCACCCGCTGCAACAACAACACCTAAATTTGCATTTTGGCTATGCCGATGAATCACTTGACTCATCAAATCATCAAAAGAAACATCTTCCGCTAATTCAAAAACTTGTATTTCAAAACCAAATTCGGTGAACACAGTCATTAACTGTTCATACATATCTTCATGTTTTGACGCATGAAAACCCGACTTTTGGTTATAAATGATAGAGAGAGGTTTTAAAGTCCGCATTTTTATTATCTTAGAGGGATTCATCCTGAATATTGTATATAAAAACGCCTAATAAAAGTCTCTTTATGTAAATTTTGAATGAAGATCATTTGTTTAATCAATAATAATTCTCAAGAAAAAAATAAGAATCAAGATATTGATTTTTAAGGAAATAAATAATATAAATAACATACATACAACATAAAAATATTGAGAATAAGATATTGTAAAAAACTACAAGTTAATGATTTAAATAAGAAAAATATAAAAAAGTAAAATATCTATTTCTTAGTCTTTAGTCTTATTTTTTTTATGATTTTGTGCTTTAATACAGCCACTTTTTTATTTGATCTTTCATTGTACCTCTCAATGAATGACTTGTACGTTGTACATATTTTGAATAGGCCTCACCATGACCACAGTGAACGCACCAGAATTCGTTCGTCATCCTAAGCTTATCGCATGGGTTGAAGAAATTGCAAACTTAACCAAACCAGCAAAAATC
>Ga0308166_1003944_pt1 | contig 12186 bp, 13 predicted proteins | sample PhyCR2_2_FD_202137 | JGI IMG/M metagenome (GOLD analysis project Ga0308166, IMG submission 202137) | Phyllosphere microbial communities from UC Gill Tract Community Farm, Albany, California, United States - DLSLCC.R2 | ecosystem: Host-associated > Plants > Phyllosphere > Unclassified | place... | reverse complement strand
AAATGAGCGATGAGCTACGCCATTATCATGAAGCGATCGATTTAGACCCTAATCGTTTGCAAGGCTTAGAACAGCGGCTATCTCGTTATGTTTCACTCGCGCGCAAACACCATGTCACGCCCGAAACACTGTACAGTACGCATCAACAATTGTTGGATGAATATTCGCAGTTAGAGAATGTAGAGTCGGATATCGAGCAACTGACTGCCGAAGTCGCCCATTATCATCAACGTGCAGTGGAAGTTGCTGAACAACTTTCTTCGCAACGGCAGCACTTCGCTAGCGAATTAGCTGGATTAATCACCGAGTCAATCCAGCAGCTCGCGATGCCGCATGGTCAGTTCGATATCGTGATTACCCACACGCCAGAGAAACTTACCGCTGAGGGCGCTGACAGTATCGAGTTCCTCGTCTCGGCAAACCCGGGTCAGTCGCTTCAACCCTTAGGTAAAGTTGTTTCAGGTGGGGAACTCTCGCGTATTGCCCTAGCTGTCCAGGTCATTACTGCTAGGAAAATGGAAACGCCTGCCATGATTTTCGATGAGGTTGATGTCGGGATTAGTGGTCCAACTGCTGCCATCGTTGGCAAAATGTTACGTAAATTAGGCGAGTCGACCCAAGTGCTATGCGTCACCCACTTACCGCAGGTCGCTGGATGTGGTCATGGCCATTTCTACATTAGTAAACTCACCGATGGTGCAATGACAGAGACCCGCATGGTGAATTTAGATAAAGCCGCTCGCTTAAAAGAATTAGCTCGCCTTCTGGGGGGGAGTGAAGTTACCCGCAACACCTTAGCCAACGCTAAAGAACTTTTAGCGGCCTAATCGGGCACTTTTTCTCAGTATAACAGTCATATCTTGCGCCAGAGGTTTTCATCTGGCGTAAGGTCTATTATTATCAACATCTAGCTTCCCTGCGATCAGGGTGAACTTATTGTGATGGCAAGTTATGCCTGTGGGCAACTGGTCAAGAAAAAGGAAACGATTCATGCGCAGTAAAATACTGACTGCTGCGACCGCGGCGCTATTGTTAACCACCGCCGGTTGCTCAACGTTGGAACGTGTAGTTTATCGCCCGGATATCAACCAAGGGAATTACTTGGTCGCGACCGATGTCAGTAAAATTCATACTGGTATGACACAGCAGCAGGTTGCTTACACCCTCGGCACGCCTATGATGAGCGATCCTTTTGGTAGCAATGTGTGGTATTACGTTTTCCGCCAAGAGCCAGGACATGAGAAAGTCACTCAACAAACCTTGACGCTGACGTTTAACAGCAGTGGTCTTCTGACTAATATCGACAACAAGCCCGCGTTAACCAAAACTAAATAAACAAATTCGCTACTCGATCACTGTTCGGGTAGCGATATTCTTATTTTTTATTGGCGGCGGAGCGTTCTGCTCGTTGCCGACGCATCTCTTTTGGATCCGCTAAGAGTGGACGATAGATTTCAACTCTATCCCCCTCTTCCACTTGATCAGTAAGCTTAACGGGACGGCTGTATACGCCAACTTTATTCTCCGTTAATTGGATATCTTTGCGCAGTTCTAGTAGGCCCGAGGCGATGATCGCCTCTTCAATTGTACTGCCTTCTGGCACGGTAACCGGTCGGAGATATTGTTTTTCAGGTAATGCGTAAACCACCTCAACACGAATATCAGCCACGATAAACCTCTTGAGCTCGTTCGCTGAAAGCTTTCACCATGTTATTCGCTAACTCTTTAAAGATGCGACCGAAAGCCATTTCCACCAACATATTCGAAAATTCGAAATCAAGGCTAAGTTCTACTTTACAAGCCTCGTCACCGAGAGGCGTAAAGCTCCAGCCACCAGTAAGTTTACGGAAAGGACCATCCACCAGCTGCATCGCTATACGTTGATTTTCTGTCAGGGTATTACGTGTCGTAAAGGTTTTACTGATGCCGGCTTTGGAGACATCGACCGATGCGGTCATCTGCTGCTCGGATTGCTCTAAAATTTTGCTACCGGTGCAGCCAGGGAGAAATTGTGGATAGCTATCAACATCGTTGACAAGTTGATACATTTTAGCCGCGCTGAAAGGGACCAACGCTGAACGAGTGATCTGGGCCATAAAAGTTCCTGGTCTGAAAAAAACACCTTGATCATAGCAGTTTCAGCAAATAAACAGAAATGTCTAATCGGAATCAGCGTGCTAGAATAGCACCAATACTTAACTTTCTTACATTAGGAAGTCAGCGACGCCTTCAAAAAGTGGTGTAGAATAGGGATACTATGACAAAGAAAAAATCAAACAAACCTGGTTCCGCGACCATTGCAATGAATAAACGTGCCCGCCACGAATATTTCATTGAAGAAGAGTTCGAAGCGGGGCTTTCACTACAGGGATGGGAAGTAAAATCCCTACGTGCAGGCAAAGCAAACATTAGCGAAAGCTATATCTTATTACGTGACGGCGAAGCCTATCTGTTCGGTTCTACCTTTCAGCCGTTAACGGTCGCCTCTTCCCACGTGGTATGTGACCCCACACGTAACCGTAAGCTGCTACTGAAGCAACGTGAACTTGATTCACTGTATGGCCGCGTGAACCGCGAAGGTTACACTATCGTTGCCCTTTCTCTTTATTGGAAGAATGCGTGGTGTAAGCTTAAAATCGGCGTAGCAAAAGGTAAGAAAGAACACGATAAGCGCGATGATATTAAAAACCGCGAGTGGCAGTTAGATAAAGCACGTATTATGAAGAACGCAAATCGTTAAATTACTGGTGTAGCAGCGTAATTTTCTGCTACACTGTGTAACAGTACTTGGGGCTGATTCTGGATTCGACAGGATTCGCGAAGCCCTAGGAGCATGCCGAGGGGCGGTTGGCCTCGTAAAAAGCCGCAAAAAAATAGTCGCAAACGACGAAAACTACGCACTAGCAGCTTAATAACCTGCATAGAGCCCTCTCTCCCTAGCCTCCGCTCTTAGGACGGGGATCAAGAGAGGTCAAACCCAAAAGAGATCGTGTGGATGCCCTGCCTGGGGTTGAAGCATTAAACTTAATCAGGCTAGTCCGTTAGTGGCGTGTCCATCCGCAGCTAACTGGCGAATGTAAAGACTGGACTAAGCATGTAGTGCCGACGGTGTAGTAATTCTGGACGCGGGTTCAACTCCCGCCAGCTCCACCAAATAACCTTCCGAAGATGTCCGAGGAAGTCTGAAAAGCCCGCTAACTCAATAGGTTGCGGGCTTTTTTATGTCCAGTAGTGTCCGAGGAGTTTCGCCTAAATCCAGTGATTATTGGTATACGTATTGGTATACGTTAAGATATACCTAAAAAACGTATACCAATGATAAAGGATTTGCCTTGTCTCGAACTACGCGCCCACTAACCAACACCGAGGTTTCACGCAGTAAAGCCCTCGAAAAAGAAATCACGCTTCATGACGGTGACGGCTTATTTTTAGTGGTTAAAATCTCCGGTAAAAAATTATGGCGTTTTCGCTATCTGCGCCCTGCTACCAAAAAACGCACTATGATAAGTCTTGGTTCCTATCCTTCTTTATCGCTCGCTGATGCTCGAGCCTTACGTTCAGAATACTTGAGCCTGCTAGCTAAAGGACTCGATCCTCAAACTGAGGCTGAACTCGTTGTAGAGCAAAAGCAAATTGCTGTAGAGAGTATTTTCAGTACAGTTGCCGCTAGTTGGTTTTCAATCAAAAGTAAAATCGTCACAGAAGACTATGCCAGGGATATATGGCGATCCTTAGAAAGAGATGTGTTTCCTGTCATTGGAAGCACTCCAGTACAGGACTTGAAAGCTAGAGTGTTAATTAGTGCTTTAGAGCCAGTTAAGGCTAGAGGTGCGTTAGAAACCGTGAGGCGGTTGATTCAACGTATAAGTGAAATACTCACTTATGCGGTAAATACAGGATTAATCGATACTAACCCTGCTTTGGGAATAAACATGGCGTTTGAGCGCCCAAAGAAACAGCACATGCCAACGCTGCGCCCCGAAGAACTCCCTAAGCTGATGCGTTCACTTGTCATGTCTAATCTTTCTATTCCTACTAGATGCCCCATTGAATGGCAGTTACTCACCTTGGTTCGTCCTTCTGAAGCAGCGGGCACGCGATGGCAAGAAATCAATCTCAACGCTAAGCTTTGGGTGATCCCTGCCGAACGCATGAAGGCCAAGCGCGAACATATCGTCCCCCTATCTCCCCAAGCCATTGAAATTATAGAAATAATGCTCCCCAAGAGTGGGAACCGTGAACACCTATTCCCTAGCAGGAATGACCCGAAACAACCAATGAATAGCCAAACAGCTAACGCCGCATTAAAGCGTATTGGCTATGGTGGTAAGTTAGTTGCCCACGGTTTAAGGTCAATCGCTAGCACCGCTCTCAATGAAGCAGAGTTTAACGCAGACGTAATTGAGGCAGCATTGGCACATAGCGATAAAAATGAGGTCAGAAGGGCTTATAATCGTTCTACATATCTTGAGTCACGCAAAGAATTGATGAATTGGTGGGGAAATATTGTTAGTGAGAAGTAATAATAAAAATAGCCCTGACGATATCAGGGCATTGGATACTAAATTTAATCTAAAGTTGTCAGCATAGCATTAAACTTTGGCATTATTTCTTGATAAACCTCATTGAACTTTTCTGAGTTTAAAAGACTGAATTTTTTAGATAAGTTTATCGAATGATATCCGATCATATTTTTTTCTGGTTTGACTGCACCTATTATAACTTGAGATACAGCTGCAAGATCGTCAAGACAAAGTTGAATTAGTTTCTCAGAAAGTTCATCGTCCAAATCCTGCTGCTTTGGCGAATCTATTACAATTGGTAAAATTGGTAGTGTGGAGAACCTTTTAATTGTCATCAACAAAGCATAATGATAAGCAAAAATTGCTCTAGGAGCTCGACTACCCGTTTTACCAGCAGTTAGCGCCCTGTAATTTAAAACGCTACCTTTTTCTGAAATAGGTAATTGAAGCTTTGATTGAACTTTATTAAGCACATCGAGAAAATAACCATTTATTTCCTTAGTCCGCTTGGGATTATTAAATTCTTTAATTTTGAGATCAACATCATCTTTCATAAATGATATTTTTTCTATTTTTTCTTGAATCTCAGCCAATTGATTGTCAAATGCTAGGCTCGCAGTTTTGTAGGCCTCGGCGTTAATGACATCTTTAATACTAAAATTATTATTAACATCACTAAGCATTGACTTTATTTCATTAGTTAACTTATTACATTCCAATAACTTGTTTCTAATGCTTAATATTTCTTCATCTAATTTTATTTTTTCATCATATAGTCTTGACTTTTGTCCAAACAAGTTCGATTTACTCACATTGATATCATAGTTATTTAACGCAAACGTTAAATCATCTTCAGCAATTTTATCACTTGAGAAATTCATCCTTTCATTTTCAATATCGAAAATTAGATCAGATACTAAATTTCTTCTTGAGTATAAATTCAAAGCTTTTAGTCTATAAACTCGTTCTTCTTGCTCTAACTCTTCACATTGTTTTAAAAAACCATCAATCTTATTTATATAAAAATTCACATCTATATCAAAGTTCACATTACCTAATAACTTTTCAAACCTAAATTTTGTTCTTCTTATGAGATCAGCCTCTTGTTCATACTCTGAAATTTTTAGTGATAGTATTTTTCTCTCACCATTCAAAGCATAGTATTCTTTTGGCTTTATTCCTGCGTGATACTGCAGCCCATTCTTTTGCCAATCTACATACATTTTCAAACTCTTGAATGTATCTAGTACATTACTCCAACCATCATCCTGATCAATATAAAATGGAAAGTAATAGGAAGCAGGATTTGCCAATATTGTTTCTTTATTTTGTCTTAATGTCAGTAATAAATTAAAACCAAATAATCTTTGAATCTCACCTGCTAACTCGGATGTTTTTTTAAATATTTTTTCTGATTTTATTATTTCGCCTTCACTTACACTAATTACAAAATAGGATGATTTTCTAATAACATCTATAATCTTCCCTTGATAAGCCAAGGATAGCTTAGTAATTATCTCGTGCTGCTTCCAACTTTCATCTAGTCTCGAGTCTCCACCAAGGCAAAAATATAGACTTTTAATGAGACTTGATTTCCCTGTGTCATTTGTACCATGAATAAAATTCAATCCCTCTGAAAAATCAAAAGCAAAGGCTTTTTGTTCAGAAAGTGATAATATGGCGACTCTTTTAAATATTATATGATTCATTTTTTCGCCCCACTGGTAGACATCATATCAATAACTGCACAACATGCCATGATATATTTACAATCATCATCTATTAATTGTTCGTATTCAACTTTAATTTTTATCGCATCAGTAATCACATTTTCTATATAAACTTCCACATTGGTAGCGATAATTTTCTCTCCAGAGCCTAAATTTTTTAGCGATTTATAAAAATCGAATTCTATTGAATATACATCCTTGACATGAACCATGAAATAATTATATTTAATTTTAAGCTTCAGGATTTCAAAATCATCTTTCTGAATGAAAGAAAGTAGAGTATTAACTTCTTCCCAAGCAGGGTATTTACTTTCATATAGTTTCATTTCCGTGATAAACCTTGCTATAAGCTCGTTACTAATACCTTTCTTTTCTATTAATTGTTTGAAATTTTTTATTTCTTTAGAAGAAACCCTAGTTTTCTTCTCAAAAATATCTACTAGTGTTACTTTGAAAGCCATTGCATCAACGTCACCTAAAATCTTAGTTTCATCTAAATATGCAACTATTTTGCCTAAAAGGTGTGCGTCGTAATCCATAAGACTGAGGCTAGATGTTTTGAAATTTAGAAATGATAAATCAGAGCTGGTGAAGTTTGGCAACTGAGCTTTTACGGCATTTGAAAACGTACCTTTTTGTAAAATATCCAATTCATCAGCATTAAATTCATAGCTATCAAAAAATTTAAAGAACGCATTAGACACAAACATCAAATCAACATTATAAGAAGAAAAGTCATATTTATGCTTAAAAAGCTTACTAATAAATGAAAGCTTATCATTACTAGTAGAAGTAATTAAAGGATTTATTGTCCAATGTGAATTCTTTGTTTTTACCTGTGCAAAAGTTGCTTTTGTTGGAGATATCGACGAATCCAAAATCAATACATCATCGTGGTACTCTGGTATAAAAACATATGATTCGTTTTTCTTATGCCGATTCAAAAGCTCATCAATTGCCCAGCACCTCTGATACTCAAATCCTCGAATCGCGATTTCTCCGCCACGTTCATCTTGTGGAATATGTATTAGTGCTTCAGATAGATTCACGACTATTCCTTATATGGTATGTACTACAAATCAAAAACTGATCATAACATGTCCAACCTGTCCTTTTACAGATAAACAATTGAATTTCTAAGCATTTAATCAACCTCATTAATTAAATGATGGATAAGTTTATCGCAGTTAATTTAATTTTAATACTGACACACTACATTTTTCTTTTACTAATACAAACTGTTTGAGACCAACTAGAATCAAGACGTGAGTCATTATCTTAATGAAACATGGTTGTTAAATTAAATTTTACTATAAAATCCAAAGTCGCACTTAAAAAATTCACTCTATAAAAATTATCGTTAGGCGACAATTGATATTTTGATATTCGTTTTTTATTCTGCCTTTAAACAGCCCACATGCCTTCACTTGCAGGTGATTTACACGGTAAACTATATACCCTAGATAACGATTTCCTTTCTCTTTCAAAATCAATACAGCTTTTACCGCATAATCTAAGTACACTGCTTTTCCCCTCTGCGCGCGCACGCCCGCCCGCCTACGCACTTCACTTAACAATGCGTTTTTCATGCACCTGTGATTTTATGCTAAAGCCCATATACCAAGAGCTATGGTGAGAATTTGAGTGCATGAGACTCATGCGTTTTCATGCAGCATAGACATGCACTCAAGCAAAAGAACGCTAGCCAGAAAAAGGAGGTGTAAAAAAGCCCAACTTAATTGGGCGTGAGAAGTTAATGAGAGGCAGACTGGAGGCTCATTGATTAGGTTTGAGCGTGTCGGTCGGGCAACGTGAAAGATGAGCCGTAACGGCCTAATGATTGGCCTTTACGCATCTGCATTTTTGTTTCCTCGACTGTTTGCTCCTCTATTAGCCGTTCTGGTTTGCTGATAATTTTCTCTACATTTTCTAAAGCCGTAAATGTGCAGGAGCAATCGAGGTTTTTGCATTGGTAATAAATCCGCTTCACCGAATCAGATAGATACTGACTTGATCGGCAATGCGATATTTGTAAACAAAAGGGGCACTTTATCGCCATTATTTGCCACCTTGTTTCTTAGCTTCTCTACGAACCTTGACTCTATGTCTTGCTGCAGGAGATCCCCCCTTACGATAGTCATAATGTGAAGGGGATGCGGGGTAATGACCGACTAAGGTAAACGCAGGGTCATTTGGTAACTCGTCATTACTAAATGCTCGTGATAAAACTTCATTTTTGACGAAATTAGTCAATGCGGTTTTCTCGTCATAATGGTTTTCAGTCGAATCCCGTAACGTCTCATTCATTAGAGTGAGTAGCTGGGTTAATTGCGCCCCATGCTGACTCATAAACTCGGCCCAGAGCTGGTTGGCCCGAATTCGTTTAAAATGTCTGTGTGCACCAATATATTCGAATGCTCTATCGGCAGTATCCCAAGGGATAGTCTCGATTTCTTCCTCAGTAGTCGAAATAAGTTCATCGAATACCTCTAACGATTCGCGGTCTAAGGCTACCTCCGAGCGGAGTGCTCGCATTTCTTTTGTCATTTCACCGTCGTTGGCGCGGAACAACTCATGCCAGCGTTTGTTTTGCGCCTCAGCATTCGCAGCCGCCTCATTACGGCGAGCTTTTATCGTGTCTACACGGGCAGTCGCTTTACTTTCAATTGCTCGGGCGGCTAACCATGCGCTCTTCGTCTTTTCAACGTCTGCTATAGCGTTTTGTGTTGCGGCGGGTAAAGAATTAATGAGGTCGTTTTGTGGGGTGCTCATGGTCATGCTCCAGTCAGTTTACTTTGTGTAAGTTAATTGTGCTGGAGCAGACACAAAGGTTCGAGCAGATGAAATTGTATCATCGATAAAACAATTCCCTTTCTGGCTAGCCAAAAGAAGGTGCTCGAGGGCTTAATCAATTTAAAGTTTTTATATAATTGTTCACCATTGTTCACCTTTAAAGAAAAAATAGTAAATACATATAGTTATAGGGTGAACAATTAAAAATAATCCTTCACCCATTGTTCACCACCATTCACCCTAATTTACCGCTTTCTTCAACCTGAAATTTCATTGATGTTTTTTTCTATCGATAACCACTCAATTAATTGCTCTTATTTATTAACTAAAACTTTGAAAATCACTATTCAGATATATTCTTCACTATTCTATTCATAGACTAAAAAACACTCTGTCTTCTTTCGTTAAGTGTCATTAGCCATACAATTTCAGCTTGTTGCTTTCCCCTGAAATATGCTGAAAATAAAGAGCTACCAGATGCTAGGGAGATGCCCTTAGCGCTTACTAGACGATTACGAGGTAGCTCATGTTAGGTCAATTATCGCCATCATTCTCAGCCCCATTACCTGCAATTCCCTTGTCTTCACCCCTGCAAGAACGCTTTATGCGTCTGCCTGAAGTTATCCGTGTCAGCGGCCTTTCTCGTGCCACGATTTACGAGTTAATGCGCAAAGACGCTTTCCCGCAAAACGTATCGCTCGGCGGTCGCAATGTTGCTTGGCCTGAAAGCGAAATCAGTGCATGGGTAAAAGCGCGCATGGCTGCACGCTCTCAAGGAGGCGCACAATGATCACGTTATTTATTGATAACCAGACACACAAATTATCGATTGAAGAAGCAAAAAATCTCGCTTTATCAATTGCCCATGAGGTAGATGGCATTGGCGGTGTTCAGTCATTCAATGCTCAATCACACCGTTTTTCCGTCAAACGCTCTAAAGGAGCTGAGACACCCGCACAACCAGCCCCTTCAAAATTAACGAACTGTTGAGGTAGCAATGACCTCATTTATTTCATTCCTCGGCTTGCACGCCGAGGATGTTCTCTGCTACAGTATTTTCACTGTCGCAAAATCGGCAGTCGGGATTGGCATCCTGAAATACTCAATGGTGACACCAGACGCGCCATGCGTCTTTTTTTGTGTCTATGCCTTAGTGCACCTGATTTTCGGGCGGCAGTTTAATACCTGTCATCCTTATAGAGTAATGGTGGCTCAGGCGGGGGCTTCTCACGAAGCGCCGGTATCCATTGAGGCCGGTTATGCCAACCCCGTTTGGGCTACCACCAGTGAAATTGGCATTTCCAGTGGTAGCTGTCTTTGCTACTCAATGGAGATTGTCGCTATGGCTAACCCTTCCGTATTATCACACCCGAATTTTATCTTTGTCTTTGCCGCTATTCGTCGAATCGATACACAAGCTCGCGTCTGTATGCTTCGCATTACTGCCTGTGATGAACGCAGCGCCCGTATGCAGCTTGTGCGTGAGTATGTACTGTCGTTAGCCGCCCGTTTGCCTGTATCGGGAGGTGTCGCATGAGTCAGCATATCCTCTCTACTCGTGATTTAGTGTGCCTTGAGCATATCCGCAATGCAGGGCACTTCATTAACGACAGTATCGTCGAGCAAGAAGCCCAGCAACTGCCTTCCCCGTCACAGCGTAGCCAGTTGGCCTCGCTCATTTTCCTTATGACTGAACAATTAGATGGCGTGGTGACGCGCTGCCATGACAATTGGATAAATGAAGAGGTGAAGTCATGAAAGCACAATCTCCTAATACAGCATTACAACTGGCGTTAACCCGTCGCGCCGTGGCCTGTGCGTGGTTAACCGTTTGCCATGAGCAACAACGCCATCTGCGCCTTACCCTTGTGCGTCTTGAGTCTTACATTGAAATGGAACTCGAGAACTTCTATCTGCGTCAATACGGCATGGAACAAGGCCAAGAGATTGCTTGTGCGTTCTTGAATGATTTACTGATGACAACGCCTGTTAACGCCACACCCTGCCTGAGTTTTCTTGGCAATGTTGTGATGGACGAATTAAGCAGCCGTATTAGCCCTGCACCTGTGACCGTTCACTAAGGAGACCTCAGATGAAAAACTTTGTATCGGAAACCGCGAGTGCGGCACGGGGTAACTGGGGGCAGGTATTCCCTGCGTTGGGCTTAAATCTCATTAAAAATCGCCACGCTGAATGCCCGTTATGTGGCGGTAAAGATCGCTTTCGTTTTGATGATGAAGGCGAGCGTGGAACGTGGATTTGTAATCAATGCGGCGCTGGCGATGGGCTAGCGTTGGCTTCTAAATATCTGAGTGTTGATATTGCCGAAGCTGCCCGCCGAGTGAGAGAGGTTATTGGTGAGTGTGAAGCGAATCCTACAACCACAACGCCCACACCAACTCTAGACAAAACGCAATTACAGGCGCAAGCGGCAACGATAGCGCAGGAGATTGTGCGTAGTGCTATTGAGTCGGAGAATAACGCTTATTTAACGCGCAAAGGCTGGCAATCAGTCGTCAGTTTAACATTGAGTAAAGCGCAAAAAATCGCCCTCACCCAGTATCGCCGTGGGGATTTAATTATCCCCATCCATAATATGAACGGTGAGTTAGTTAACGTACAGTTGATTAACGCCGAGGGTGAAAAACGCACCTTAAAAGGCGGTCAAATTAAAGCCGCAAGCCACATCTTAGGTGCCGACAAGCCCGCGAAACGTATTTGGCTGGCTGAGGGCTATGCAACGGCGTTGACCGTGCACAAGCTCACAGGCGAACAAGTGTGGGTCGCGTTCTCGTCTGCCAACTTCCTTTCTCTGGCTAGCTGCATTAAAGAAAAGCACCCAACCCTACCGCTGATTATTGCCGCTGACAGAGACTTGAACGAGGTAGGCCAGCAAAAGGCTCAGAAAGTGGCTGACGAGTTTGGCGCGATACTGGCATTGCCGCCGTTATTTGGTGATTGGAATGACGCCTATATTGAGAACGGTGCCGAGAGGACGACTCAGACATTACGGCAGGCTATTCTCACTCAAAAGCAAAGCCCTTTTGAAGTCATGAGTTCTTCTGAGTTTACTGCGATGAGTGTTGATGCGAAAGCCACAGCCATTGCAGAGCATTACCACAATAACCTTGCGATTGATG
>Ga0308166_1003937_pt1 | contig 12205 bp, 10 predicted proteins | sample PhyCR2_2_FD_202137 | JGI IMG/M metagenome (GOLD analysis project Ga0308166, IMG submission 202137) | Phyllosphere microbial communities from UC Gill Tract Community Farm, Albany, California, United States - DLSLCC.R2 | ecosystem: Host-associated > Plants > Phyllosphere > Unclassified | place... | reverse complement strand
TCACTCTCTTGATCTGTGGCGCCGAGACATCTATTGGCCGACGCGTGGCGGCAAGTTTATACGGCCTAAAGTCGGCAATCACCCAAAAAAACAGTCAGCGGAATCGACATCTTCACCAAAGCATGTAGGGGGATTCTGAAAAGCGCCTTTGACATGACCATTCAGCCTGACGGTTTCGTACCCTTGAAACCCCGTATCGCCTGACAGGGCCTGCTCGAATGCTCAATGACAAGGAAAGTCCCTTCACCCTTACGCTGACCGACAGCGAATTGCGCCTGCCGGTCGTGCGTTTTCGCGGTGAGGAGGCGTTGAACCAGCCCTACCGGTTCGACATCGAACTGCGCGGCCTCGCACCCGCCATCGCCCCTGGCTCCTTTTTGCACAGGCCGGCCTTTCTGCGGCTGAGTGAACAGCACGGTTTCCACGGCGTCATTGCCAGCGCCAGTTGCGAACATCGCGGCACGCATCGAGTGGGCTATCGGCTGATTCTGGTGCCGCATCTGCAACAACTGGCGCAAGCGCCTGAACGACGCGTGTTTACTCGCCTCAATGCGCCGCAAATTATTCAGCAATTGCTTGAAGAGCATGCCTTGCCGGCGCACAGCTACCGCATTGACATGAGCGTCGGCCATTACCCGCCGCGGGCGTTTTGCATTCAATACGACGAAAGCGATCTGGCGCTGCTGCAGCGGCTCTGTGAAGAAGAAGGCATCCACTATCACTTCGAACATGGGCCTGACGGCCATGTTGTGGTGTTCGCTGACGACAGCCTGAGCCTGCCACAGGAACCGGTCGAACTCCCTTTCAACGCGGATGAGCACCCGCCCACGCCCTGCGTCAGCGCGCTCTATCAACAGCACCGCGCAGCGCCGGTGCCGATGCTCCATGCGGTACGCAATCGCGGCCAGCCTGCCTGCATTGATGAAGCCGCCAACGAAGCCTCGGCAGGGTTGCAAACTCCGGCGCGATCAATTGAACGCCTGTATGCCGAACAACGCAGCCGGCGCCATTTGCAACGCCAACGCTGCCAGCTGCGCTCGATTCACGGGCGCAGCGATTGCAGCGACTTGCTCAGTGGCCGATTGCTGTTGGTGACCGAGCACCCGATTCATCACTTCAACGAACAATGGCTGATCAGCGCCGTGCGCCACCACGGACAGCACCCTTCGATTCTTGACCCGAGCGCAACGGTTCATCGCTATCACAACGATTTCACTGCACAGCCCTGGTCGAGTGACTTTCGCCCAGCACTCAAACAGCCGCGTCCGAATGTGGCCGGTTATCACCTGGCGCGGGTAGCGGGTGCGCCGGGGCAGCCAGCGCAAGTAGACGAAAACGGCTGCCTCGCCGTGATCCTGTGGCCCGCTGACAATCAGTACGGCAACGACAGTGACGCCCTCTGGCTGCCAATCGCCCTGAGCCGGTTGAACGGCCCCGTCGCTGTCGACGATTTACCCAGTGCCGGCAGCGAAGTGTGGGTCAGCTTTCTCGACAGCGATCCGGACCGACCGATCTTGTGCCTCGGTCACCCACGCCAGCAACCGGCCCGCGAGGCAGAGCCCGCGCGCGACGGCCTGCTGCTCGACTGGCTGATCAACCGCGCCGAACACTAGAGCACAGACAAAAGATCGCAGCCTTCGGCAGCTCCTGCATTCATCGCACCAGGCGCAGAATCCATGTGGGAGCGAGCCCGCTCGCGAAGAGGGCGCCTCGGTATTCAGGCTGGCGCCAAATCAAAAAACGCCTGAATCAAGCGCAACTCGCGTCGGCGCTCCATGCAGCCAATCATGTGCCGGTTCACCAGCCCTTCCCCGGCAATCGGGATCGCCACCACGCGCGGGTCATGACTGACCTCCACCGATGACACCACACCCACCCCCAACTCGGCCGCAACCGCTTCGGTCACGGCCTCGCGACTGTCCAGCTCCAGCAACACCCGTGGCTGAATCGAAGCCTGCGCACACGCTTGATCAAAAGTGCGCCGGGTAATCGAACTCGGCTCGCGCAGAACCATGATCACTTGGTCCAGCTCCTTGAGTTTCACTTCACCGGAGCGATTCGCCCAGCGATGCCCCACTGGCACCAACACGCAGATCCGCGACTCGCTCAGTGCTTGCAGATGCAGGCCTTTGCGCGGCTCGACCTCGGTCAGCACCGCCACATCCGCGTGTTCCGACAACAGCGCCGCCAGGGTTTCCTGGGCATTGCCCAGACGCAGGTTTACGGTGATGCCCGGATAGCGCGCACGCAGGCTTGCCAGCATCGGCATGACCATATGCGGCCCATCCGCCGCCACCTCCAGACGCCCGGTCAATAACTGCCGATTTGCTTCGAGCAAGGTCTGCGCTTCTTCGGCCAGGCCGAACATGGCGCGGGTGATCGCCGCCAGTTTGGTGCCCTCCTCGGTCAGTTCCACCCGTCGCGCGGTGCGCCGCAACAAGGTGATCTGGTAGTGCTCCTCCAGCGCCTTGATGTGTCCGGTGACTGCCGGCTGGCTGATGAACAACCGCGCAGCCGCGCGGGTGAAGCTGCCTTCGCGGGCCACGGCATCGAAGGCGCGCAGCTGAAACAGGTTCATGGATAACCCTCACTGATGGCTGGCATAACAACAAACAATTTGATTGATGCAACGGCGAATTGCAACGTAGGGCCCGTAGCTTCATCCCCCAGCGTTTTCGCAAGGACACACGAATGAGTACCGCCGCACCGATTCTGCTCACTCCCGGCCCGTTGACCACCTCGGCCCGCACCCGTCAGGCAATGATGCTCGATTGGGGCTCGTGGGATGACCGCTTCAACCAGTTGACCGCCAGCGTTTGCGAGCAATTGCTGGCCATCCTCAACGGCGCCGCCAGCCACCACTGCGTACCGTTACAAGGCAGCGGCACTTTTGCCGTCGAGGCGGCGATCGGCACGCTGGTGCCGCGTGATGGCAAAATTCTCGTGCTGATCAACGGCGCTTACGGCAAGCGGCTGGCGAAGATCTGCGAAGTCCTCGGGCGTTCGTTCAGCACGTTCGAAACCGCCGAAGACGAACCGACCAGCGCCGCCGACGTCGAGCGCTTGCTGCGCGCCGATGCTGACCTCACCCACGTGGCGCTGATTCACTGCGAAACCAGTACCGGCATCCTCAATCCGCTGGCACAAATCGCCGAGGTCGTGGCGCAACACGGCAAACGCCTGATCATTGATGCCATGAGCTCTTTCGGCGCATTGCCCGTAGACGCGCAAAAAGTACCGTTCGAGGCGCTGATCGCCGCCTCCGGTAAATGCCTGGAAGGCGTACCGGGGATGGGGTTCGTCTTCGCCCACAAGGAATCCCTGGCCGCCGCTGCCGGCAATTCGCACTCGCTGGCGATGGACCTGTATGACCAGCACGCCTACATGCAGAAGACCGGGCAATGGCGCTTCACCCCGCCCACCCATGTGATCGCGGCACTGCACGAAGCATTACTGCAATACAGCGAAGAAGGTGGTCTGCCGGCGCGGCATGCGCGGTATGCGGCGAACTGTCAGGCGCTGATGGAAGAGATGAACAAAATCGGTTTGCGCAGCTTTCTGCCAGCGGCGATCCAGGCGCCGATCATCGCCACTTTCCATGCGCCGCAGGATCCGCGTTACCAGTTCAAGGACTTCTACGAGCGGGTCAAAGCCAAGGGTTACATCCTCTACCCCGGCAAACTGACCCAGGTCGAAACCTTCCGCGTCGGCTGCATTGGCCACGTCACCCCGGACCAAATGCGCCAGGCCGTGGCAGCGGTGGCTGAAGTGCTGCGCGAGATGGAAGTGCTAGACATCTGAGCGCCCCACGGTTCCTGTGGGAGCGGGCTTGCCCGCGATAGCGGTCTGACATTCAGCATGGATGTCGACTGAAAGGGCCTCATCGCGGGCAAGCCCGCTCCCACAGGAACGCCAAATTCGAATAGTTCTTTTTCACAGGAATTGATTGCCATGAACTACACCAACCCAAACAAGCTGCAAGCCGCGATCCTCGACTGGGCCGGTACCGTGGTCGATTTCGGCTCGTTTGCGCCGACACAGATTTTTGTCGAAGCCTTCGCCGAATTCGACGTACGGGTATCGATCGAAGAAGCCCGGGGGCCGATGGGCATGGGCAAGTGGGACCACATCCGCACCCTCTGTGATCAGCCGCAGGTGGCCGAGCGTTATCGCCAGGTGTTCGGTCGCACGCCGACCGATGACGACGTCACCGCGATTTACAACCGTTTCATGCCGTTGCAGATCGAGAAAATCGCCGAGCACTCGGCACTGATTCCCGGCGCGCTGGACGCCATCGCCCAACTGCGCGAGCAAGGGATCAAGATCGGTTCCTGCTCCGGCTACCCTAAAGCGGTGATGGACAAAGTCGTCGAACTCGCCGCCAGCAACGGCTACGTCGCCGACCACGTGGTCGCCACCGACGAAGTGCCAAACGGTCGTCCATGGCCGGCGCAAGCGTTGGCCAACGTGATCGCTCTGGGCATCGACGATGTTGCAGCGTGCGTGAAGATCGACGACACCGTGCCGGGCATTCTCGAAGGTCGCCGGGCTGGCATGTGGACGGTTGCGCTGATTTGCTCGGGCAACGCGTTGGGTCTGGACTATGAAGGTTTCCGCGCGTTGGGCAGCGACGAACTGGCCAGCGAACGCCAGCGCATCCACGCGCTGTTTGAAAGTTCGCGCCCGCATTACATGATCGACACTATCAGCGATTTGCCGCAAGTGATCGCCGACATCAACAAGCGTCTGGCCAACGGGCAGATGCCGCAGAACCCCTGAGCCTGTCTAAAAGAAAACACCGCTGTTCGAAGTTCCCAGCGGTGTTTTTTTTGTTTTACATATTACAAATACAAACTAAGGTTTTGAAACTTACTCCGTAACAAGGTTACCTTCCGCATCATAAACCAGACCCTCTGGAGTTTTAACGCGGCCATCAGGCAACCGTTCGGTACCGTCTTCCCAGACAATACGCCCATCCGGATATTCGATTGTATTGTCCGCCCAAATAATCAGCCCGCTTGGGTGTTCAACCCGGCCATCTTCATGCTGGATGATTCCTTCGGGTAGCGAAGTCGAACCGTCAGTATCGGCGGTTGCTCTGGCGGCCTGGATCAATGCGATCAACGCCACCGGGTCGATATTGATGTTGATTGTCGGCCATGGCACAGGCGGTCGCTTCGATTCGGTTGGCGCCGTCGGTGCAACCGGGGCGGTCGGTGCTACTGGTTTGGGCGGCACAACCGGCTTGGTCGGTGCCTCTGGCCTCGGCGGCACAACCGGTTTGGTGGGTGCCACTGGCCTGGTCGGCACAACTGGCTTGGTCGGTGCCACTGGCCTGGTCGGGACAACCGGCTTGGTCGGTGCCACTGGCCTGGTCGGCACAACTGGCTTGGTCGGTGCCACTGGCCTGGTCGGCACAACTGGCTTGGTCGGTGCAACCGGCTTTGTTGGCGCAACCGGTTTGGCAGGAACTACCGGCTTCGGCTGGGTGATAGACGGACGAGGTTTGGGGATCGGACTTTTCATATTAATACTCTGATTAACAAATTAGCATTCATCTTTAATAACAAGCTAAAGACCCGGACCAACAGTAATCGCGAACAACAACACACTCAAACCAAAATAAAGCACAAGATATAAACAACATGAAGTTACGCTACAGCAAAATACACAGAAGAATGATTTTAAAGTAATCAGCCAATTCAACCGAACTCTTTGCACTTTTTTCATTGCAAAAAAAACAGCGAGCGCTGCGGGCAAAAACATCTCGACAGGTTTACAGTGAAAGCAGTGCCGTGATGACGGCCATTGCATTCCGATCCAGAGGAAAAATCTCATGCCGTGGACAAGCTCAGAATCGCGTTACAGCACTGTTTCGGTTCTGCTGCACTGGCTGATGCTGGTGCTGTTGGTGCTGGTTTACGCCAGCATGGAATTGCGCGGTTTCTTCCCCAAAGGCAGCGGCGGCCGCGCGTTGATCCGCGAAATGCACTATCTGCTCGGCCTTACTGTGTTCGTACTGGTGTGGTTTCGCTTGCTCGCGCGCAGCCTCGGCCCTGCGCCGAAAATCTTCCCCGCATCCCCCGCCTGGCAGACCTTGGCGGCGCGGCTGATGCATTGGGCGTTGTACCTGTTCATGCTGTGCATGCCGATATTGGGCTGGCTGATCACCAGCGCCGAGGGCCATCAGGTCATGTTCTATGGCTTCGATTTGCCGCTGTTGATGGATGAAGACAAGGCCTTCGCCAAACAAGTCGAAGGCTGGCATGTGCTGATCGCCACGATCGGCTATTGGCTGATCGGCTTGCATGCGCTGGCGGGTATTTATCACCATTACGTGGTGCGCGATAACACGCTGTTGCGGATGATGCCCAAGCGCGGCTGAGCGTCAGGGCGTAGCGGCAAATCCGCGCCGCCCTTGCAGGCCCCCCGTGTGAACGAAAACCACTCGAGTGCCAGCAGCGAATCCGCCTGACTCGACAAGCTGCTTGAGCGCCAGCAAGGCCTTGCCGGTGTACAACGGTTCCAAAGGGACGCCACTGACCTGCTCGGTCTGTTCGATGAACCTCAGCAACGCCTGGTCAACCTTGGCGAAGCCACCCCGGCTGGCGTCGATCAGTCGATAGCTCGCCACGGGCGCGGTGGCATGTCCAAGGATCGACTCAATGTTCGGCCCCACGCCGTGATCATCCGGCACCGCCATTGCGCCATACAGTGAGCGCTTGCCACTGTCAGCCAGCGCCAGACCGGCCAGGGTCGTGCCGGTGCCACAGGCCAGCCACCAGGCGTCGAAATCATTCCAGCCCAGCTTGGCCAATTGTTCGTCGACCTGCTGCATGATCGCAGCGCAACCCAGCGCGCCGGCCAATCCACCACCGCCCTCTGGCACCGCATGCAACGTCGGATATCGCTCCTGCCACGGCGTCCAGAATCCCGCCTCGTGCCGCGCGCGATAGCCGGCATAACCCAGCCAGTGCAACTGCATGCCGGACGCTTGCAGATCCTGCACCGTCGACGTGTCCTGCGGATGCCCGCGCAGCAGCCCCACGGTTTTGAACCCCAGCCGCTTGCCTGCCGCCGCCAGCGCGTGCAGATGATTGGAATGTGAACCGCCGAGACTGATGATGCCTTCGGTGCCGGCGCGCTCGGCGGTTTTGAGATGTTCGACGAGTTTGAACCACTTGTTGCCGCTGATCAGCGGGTCGATCTGGTCCAGGCGCAGGATCGCGACTTCGATGCCAGCGTCTGCCAGCCATTCAAGACGGAGCGGTTCGAGGGGGGCTTGGGCTAGCCAGTTGGGGGGAGGCAAAAGCATAAATGCCGGCTCTGTTTGCAGAGCCGGCATCTTAACAGCAGTCGCAAAAAAACCTGCTGTTTGCAAGCGAACCTGCTCGCGAAGGCGTCGTGTCAGGCGAAATCTTCGTAGCTGACGCTCCGCTTTCGCGAGCAGGCTCGCTCCCACAGGTGATGCGTTGTGCTTACAACTCAGCCGCCAGCCGCGAACCCTGATTGATCGCGCGCTTGGCATCCAGCTCCGCCGCGACATCCGCGCCGCCGATCAAGTGCACGTTCTGCCCGGCTTCAACCAGACCATCGTGCAATTCACGCAACGGATCCTGCCCCGCGCAGATCACGATGTTGTTCACCGCCAGCAGTTGCGGCTCACCGCTTTCGCCGATGCGAATGTGCAAGCCTTGGTCATCGATGCTCAGGTATTCGACGCTGTTGAGCATCTGCACCTGCTTGTTCTTCAGACCGGTGCGATGAATCCAGCCGGTGGTTTTGCCCAGACCGTCGCCGACCTTGGTCTTCTTGCGCTGCAACAGGAACACCTCACGGGCCGGCGCATGCGGTGCCGCTTTGATGCCCGCCACACCACCACGGGCCTCCAGTTGCGTGTCGATGCCCCACTCTTTCCAGAACGCCGCGCGATCCAGACTGGTAGCTACGCCTTGATGAACGAGAAATTCCGAGACATCGAAACCGATCCCGCCCGCACCGATCACCGCGACACGCTTGCCGACCGGTTTGCGCTCGAGGATCACGTCCAGATAACTCAGGACCTTGGCATTCTCGACGCCCGGAATCGCCGGCACGCGCGGGGCGATACCGGTGGCAAGGATAATCTCGTCGTAACCGCCTTCAACCAACTTGGCCACGTCGACGCGTGTGTTCAGGCACACCTCGACATGGGTGGTTTGCAGCTTGCGGTTGAAGTAGCGCAGGGTTTCGAAAAACTCTTCCTTGCCCGGTACGCGCTTGGCGATGTTGAACTGGCCACCGATCTCGCTGGCCGAATCGAACAGCGTCACCTGATGACCGCGCTCGGCGGCCACGGTGGCGGCGGACAGACCGGCAGGGCCGGCACCGACCACGGCGATTTTCTTGATCTGCTGCACCGGCAGGTAATTGAGTTCGGTTTCGTGGCAGGCACGCGGGTTGACCAGGCAACTGGTGAGCTTGCCGCCAAAGGTGTGGTCGAGGCACGCCTGGTTGCAGCCGATGCAGGTGTTGATTTCGTCGGCACGGCCTGCGGCGGCCTTGTTGACGAAGTCCGGATCGGCGAGGAATGGGCGGGCCATGGAAACCATGTCGGCATCGCCTTCAGCAAGAATCTGCTCGGCAATTTCCGGGGTATTGATGCGGTTGGTGGTGATCAGCGGAATGCTCACAGAGCCGCGCAACTTGGCCGTGACCTTGCTGAACGCTGCACGCGGAACCTTGGTGGCGATGGTCGGAATCCGCGCCTCGTGCCAGCCGATACCGGTGTTGATGATAGTCGCGCCGGCCTGTTCGATGGCTTTGGCCAGCATGACGATTTCATCCCAGGTGCTGCCACCTTCGACCAGATCGAGCATCGACAGGCGGAAGATGATGATGAAATTCGGCCCGACCGCTTCGCGCACACGACGGACAATTTCTACCGGCAGGCGCATGCGGTTTTCGTAGCTGCCACCCCAGCGGTCGGTGCGGTGGTTGGTGTGCGCGGCGAGGAACTGGTTAATGAAGTAACCTTCCGAGCCCATGATCTCGACGCCGTCGTATTCGGCGGTTTGCGCCAATACCGAGCAGGTGACGAAATCGCTGATCTGCTTTTCGATGCCCTCTTCGTCCAGCTCTTTGGGCTTGAACGGGTTGATCGGCGCTTGAATCGCGCTCGGTGCTACTTGTTTCGGGCTGTAGGCGTAACGCCCGGCATGAAGAATCTGCATGCAGATCTTGCCGCCCGCCTCGTGCACCGCGCGAGTGACGATGCGGTGCTTGAGCGCCTCTTCCTCGGTAGTGAGCTTGGCCGCGCCGGAATACACGCCGCCCTCATCATTCGGGCCGATGCCGCCGGTGACCATCAGGCCGACACCGCCACGGGCACGTTCGGCGAAGTACGCCGCCATGCGCTCGAAGCCACCGGGCTTTTCTTCCAGGCCGGTGTGCATCGAGCCCATCAGGGTACGGTTGCGCAGCGTGGTGAATCCCAGGTCCAGCGGGGCCAGCAAATGCGGGTAATGAGCGGCGGTCATCGGTAACTCCACAACGAGCGATCACGGAAAGTTGCGGGAGCTCTACGTCCCCCGTCAGTCATGTTCGACAGACTAAGAGTCGCACCGCTGTCACTCAATGACCGTAACTGACAAGTTATTGATCCAAATGCGCAGCGCCCCTTGGCAATCAGGGCCATGGGCCCTACCCTAGGCGCCACACTCTGTACCCGGCTGTTGTTGGTTTTCATGCGCAAACTTCTGTATCTGTTTTTCTCCATGGCCCTCGTTGCCGCCCTGACCACCTACGCCATGTGGGCGGCAGACCGGCCGGCGGGACATTACCTGTCGGACCTGCGCATCAAGCTCGCCGTCAATCAGGGCACGCCCGGCGACCGTGGCAATCTGCTCGGCATTCAGCCCGAACTGTTCCCCACCGATTACCAAAGCTCCGCACGCCTGCACCGCAAGCTTGCGGCGTACCTTCAGCAGGCCCGCGATCAAGGCTTGCTCAACGAAAAAACCGTGGTGGTATTGCCCGAGCACGTCGGCACCTGGCTGATGATCAGCGGCGAGAAAGACGAGTTGTATCAGGCGCCGACCCTGGCGGAGGCAATGAACTGGCTGGCGGCGAGCAATCCGCTGTTGTTTGCCCGAGCGTGGCTGCGGGCCAAGGGCGAGCAACGGCTGAACGATGCTTATCTGCGGATGAAAGCCAAGGCCATGGCCAAGGATTACCAAACGCTGTTCGGCGGTCTGGCCAAGGAGTTCCAGGTCACCCTGGTGGCCGGCTCCATCGTGCTGCCGGAGCCAAGCATCCGCGACGGCCGGCTCAAGCCCGGCAGCGGCGCCCTGTTCAACAGCAGCGTGGTGTTTGGTCGCGACGGCGTACCGTTGGGCCAGCCGCAACGGCAGATGCATCCGATCTTTGATCAGCAAGGTGTGATTCAGGCCGAAGACAAACACGCCATACAGGTCGTCGACACACCGGCCGGACGCTTGGGCATCCTTATCGGCAGTGACAGCTGGTACCCCGCCAACTACCGCACCCTCGATGAACAAGGCGCGCAACTGGTGGCGGTGCCGGCGCAGGTTATCGGCCAAGGCGCCTGGGACAAGCCATGGCGTGGCTACAAGGGTTCGAGCACGCCGGGCTCGGTCAGCCTCAAGCCCGGCGACCTCAGTGAAGGTCAGGCCTGGCACCGACTGACCCTCACCGCACAACCACCGAGCAGCCGCGCGATTGCCGGCGTCAGTGTGTTCATGCGCGGGCAGTTCTGGGACAAGTCGAGTACCGGCACAAGCTTCCTCAGCAGCAACGGCCAGCAGTTCGCCGATGGCGAGGCCCGTGGTGCGCGCTTGCTGAACGTCTGGCTGTAATCCATGAAGCCGCAGCCGATGCGCCTCGGGGATCTGTCGGTGGGCTTCGTCCACAGTCTGGCCGATGCCGTGCGCAGCCACGACGTCGATCCGCTGCCTCTGCTTGAACAATATGGCCTTGATGCCGCGCGACTGGCCGAGGCCGGGGCGCGCTTGTCGATCCCGCGTTACATGCGCCTGGGCCATGCGGCGATTCAACTCACCGGCGACCCGGCCCTGGGCCTGCGCATGGGCCGAATGATCCGCCTGAATCAGGCTGGGCTGGCCGGCATCACTGCGGCGCAAGCGCCCACCGTGCGTGAAGCGGCCCGCTGCCTGACGCGCTTCGAGCCGCTGTACGGTTCCAACTATCGCGGGCAGTCCAGTTTTCATGAAGATGCCAACGGTGCGTGGCTGCGCTTCTACTCGATCAGCCCGTACAACGCCTATAACCGCTTCGTGGTCGACTCGATCCTCGCCGGCTGGCTGCATCAGTTGTCGAGCCTGTGCGGCGAAACGTTGCGCGCCGAGCGAATCGAAATCGAATTCGAAGCGCCGGATTACCGCGACGCCTACACAATGCTCGACGACTGCCCGATCCAGTTCAGCGCCGAGCGCAACCAACTGCGCCTGAGCCTGAGTAGCCTCGCCCTGCGCAACCCTGAACATTGCCCGAGCACCTGGCGACATCTGCTGCAACTGTGTGAGCGGGAGCTGGAACAACTGACCCGCACCCGCAGCCTGCGCGAGCGCATCACTCAGTTGCTCGGCCCGCTGCTCAATGGCGGCCGCGAGCCGGATCTTGAAGAAGTCGCGGCACGCCTGAAACTGCCGACCTGGACCTTGCGGCGCAAGCTCACTGAGGAAGGCACGCAATTTCGCGCGATCCTCAATGACACACGCCGCGACCTGGCAATGACCTACATCCGCGACACCGAACTGGCGTTCGGCGAGATCGCTTATCTGCTGGGCTTTGCCTCAGCCGAAGCCTTCCAGCGTGCATTCAAGCGCTGGAGCGGGCAGACGCCCGGCGAATCCCGACGAAATTACCGCTCGGGAGCCTGAAGCTCAGAGCTCCGTCGCGTCGTCAGCCGGTTCTGGTTGATCCAGCTCAAAGGCCTGGTATTCGAGCAGTTCTTCCTGATACTCATCCATCGTATGAATCCCCCAACTACTCGCTATGAAAATGGCCTGATCAATCGACCTGTGCCCCGAGCATAAAGTGCCCGTGTGAAGGAAAAGTGAAACGCTGCCTTCATGAATAAAACGTAGCAGGTGGTTGGGGATTTATCGCGGCGCTGATGTCGCAGGTGTGTAACCAGATCTTAAGCCAACCCGGAAAACAGTGTGGGAGCGAGCCTGCTCGCGAA
>Ga0308166_1003933_pt1 | contig 12215 bp, 11 predicted proteins | sample PhyCR2_2_FD_202137 | JGI IMG/M metagenome (GOLD analysis project Ga0308166, IMG submission 202137) | Phyllosphere microbial communities from UC Gill Tract Community Farm, Albany, California, United States - DLSLCC.R2 | ecosystem: Host-associated > Plants > Phyllosphere > Unclassified | place... | reverse complement strand
GGGAAGCCGGCGTTACGCCGCGCTTTTGTGTACGCCGGCGTGCGGGGACGCTTGCCGGCGCCAAACGAACACTGAACATCCAATGCATACTGCCGCCTCCACCCGCGGCGCGCCGGCTATCAAGCCGCTCGCGCTGGCCTGTGCCATCGTCCTGTCGTTCTCCACCGGCGCCGTGCGCGCCCAGGACGGCAACCCATCGACCGTCGTCATCACCGGGGCCCGTTTCCCGAGCGTGGAAACCCTGCGTCCGATCGGCGCCACCGTCATCACGCAGGACGACATCCGCCGCGCTGGCGTCAACGACGTCAATAGCGCGATCCGCAAGATCGGCGGCGTGTTCGGCCGCCAGAGCCTGGATTCGTCGCCCGACTTCGCGCTCGACCTGCGGGGCTTCGGCACCAACAGCGCGCAGAACATGGTGATCATGGTCGACGGCGTGCGCCTGAACGAGAACGAACTGGCGAACACCGTGCTGTCGACGATCCCGATCGACACGGTCGAACGCATCGAGATCACCCGCGGCGGCAGCAGCGTGCTGTATGGCGAAGGCGCCACCGGCGGCATCATCCAGATCACGACGCGCCGCAATGTGGCCGGCGGCCTGCACGGTTCCGTGTTTGCCGAAGGCGGCTCGTTCCATGAACACGATCTGCGCGCGCAGCTGTCGCAGACGGCGGGCGACGTCAGCGCCGACATCGCCGTCGCGCGCCAGGGTTCCAACAACTACCGCCGCAACAGCGATTTCGACCAGACGACCGCCTCGCTGAACCTGCAGACCCGCTTCACGGGCGGCCGCGCCGGCATCCACGTCGAGAGCGCGCGCCAGGATTCGCGTCTCCCGGGTTCGCTGTCGCTGGCCCAGTTCGACGCCGATCCGCGCCAGGCGTCGACGCCGAACGACTTCGGCTCGCTGAGCACGGACCGCGCGAACGTCTTTGCCGAATACCGCCTGGGCGCCGTCGACCTGGCGGCCGACCTGTCGCACCGCGAACGCAACGTGCGTTCGAACTACCTGTCCTTCGGCTCGAACAATGCGTACGACGGCCGCCAGGACCAGTTCTCGCCGCGCGCGCGCTGGCTGTCGGACGTCGGCGGCATGCTCAATGAACTGGTCGGCGGCGTGGACTTCACGCGCTGGAAGCGCAAGACGACGGCCTCGTTCTCGAGCGCCGACGCGAGCCAGTCGTCGAAAGCCGTGTACCTGCGCGACGAGCTGCGCTTCGATCCGGCCCACGACGGCCGCATCGCGCTGGGCGCGCGCCACGAGAACTTCGACAAGAGCGTCGTGGACGTCGTGGGCGGTGTCGCGCCGGAAGACCGTTCGCAATCGCAGAACGCGTGGGAAGCGCAGGCCAGCTACCGCGTGCACCCGCTCGTCGAGGTGTACGCCAAGGCGGGGCAGAGCTACCGCGTGGCCAACGTCGACGAGAACGGCTACCGGTCCAGCCTCGATATCCTGAAGGCGCAGACGTCGCACGACCTGGAACTCGGTACGACCCTGCGCCACGCGCCGGGCGACGACAGCCGCACGCTGACGGCGCGCGTATTCCGCCATCGCCTGGACAACGAGATTTTCTATGATCCGACGCTGAATGGCGGCTGGGGCGCGAACACGAACCTCGATCCGACCGAGCGCAAGGGCGTCGAGATCGATGCCGAGGCGGCGCTGGCGGCGGGCTGGCGCGCGAGCGCGCACCTGCAGCACGTGATCGCGCACTTCACGGACGGCCCCAACACCGGCCGCGAACTGGCGCTCGTGCCGAAGAACGTCGTGACGGCGCGCCTGGCGTGGGTGCCGGGCAATGGCCAGTCGGCCGACGTGGGCGTGCAATGGGTCGACAGCCAGCGTTACGGCGGCGACTTCAGCAACACCTGCGGCGCACGCATCCCGTCTTACACGACGCTCGACGCGCGCTACAGCATCAAGCTGGGCGCATGGGACGTCGCCGCGACGGGGCTGAACCTGGCGGACCGTCGTTACTTCAGCAATGCGTTCTCGTGCAAGGGCGGCATCTACCCGAGCGATGGACGTCAACTGAAATTGTCGGCCCGGTACGACTTCTGACAAACCGGGGTCAGAGCCCTTAATTTGGAAATTGCCCAAAATCGGGCTCTGACCCCGGTGTTGGTTACGACGGTAACCAATTGCAAGAAATAAGCCCTGGCTAAGGCTCGCGACCGAAAAAGTGGTAATCTCGCGTCGTTTGCTTAACCAACCCTAGAAGGAAAACTATGCGTTCCCTGCGTTTTGCCCTGCTCGCCACCGTCCTCGCCGCCAGCACCGCGTTCGCTTCGCCGACCGACCCGAAGAGCGGTGTCGAGTACGTGACGCTCGCTCAGCCGCAACCGGTGCAGGCCACGGGTAAAAAGGTCGAGGTGATCGAGTTCTTCATGTACCACTGCCCGCACTGCAACGCGCTGGAACCACAGCTCGAACAGTGGGTCAAAAAGCAGGGCGACAACATCGTGTTCAAGCGTGTCCACCTGCCGTCGTCGGGTCCCAACGATCCGGAAGCGCACCTGCGCCTGACGCTGGAAGCGCTGGGCAAGGCCGAAGAGTTCCAGCCCAAGGTCTTCAAGGCCTGGCACGTGGATCGCCTGCGTCTGAACACGGATGCGGCCATCATCGACTGGGCCTCGAAGAATGGTCTCGACCGTAACAAGTTCCTGGACGCGTGGAACTCGTTCGGCGTGACGACCAAGCTGCGCCGCCTGCCGCAGATCACCAGCGACTACAAGGTCGACAGCGTGCCGACCATCGTCATCGACGGCAAGTACCAGACGTCGCCGGCATTGGTCTACAATTCGGTCAAGACCCAGAACGAGCCGGCCCTGTTCGGAGCCACGCTGCAAGTGATGGACGCCCTGGTCGCGAAAGCCGCCAAGTCGAAATAAATAAAAGGTAGAAACAGCGCAATGAGTGACGCCGAAGGCAAGATCCTGAAGATGTACGACAAGTCCAAGCCGGACGAGGAGCATCTGTTCGATTCGAGTAACTGGAACCACGCGGCCTGGGTGCTCGTGATCGTGCTCGCAGGTCTTGCATTCTGGCTCGCCATTGCGCTCGTGAACGCTGAAAACCAGCGCAATGCGCTGGTGACGAATCAATGCGCGGATCCCGTGTTCAAGGGCGAGATCGACCGGCAATGCCTGTTGACCGTGCATTCGCGCGAGCACTGGTGGGACCACCTGTTCTACGCGATGCGCCACGTGAAGCCGGAACGCCCGGCGCCGGTCGGACGTCGATAATTCATTAAGGAAATGGTAACCTTCAGGTTTTCCACGACCTGAAGGATTGTCCATGCCTTTCCTGCGTGCCGCCGGCCTCGGCCTGCTGCTGTCCCTGTCGCTGTCTCTCGCCCATGCGTCGCCCGCTGTTCCGCAGAATGGCGTCGACTATGCCACGCTCGCCCGTTCGCAGCCCGTGCAGGCGAACGGCAACAAGGTCGAGGTCATCGAATTCTTCATGTACCACTGCCCGGTGTGCAATGCACTGGAACCGTTACTGGAGGAGTGGGTCAGGAAGGAAGGCGACCGCATCACGGTGCGCCGCATCCATTACCCGTCGACGGGACAGGCCGATCCGGAAGCGCATTTGTTCCTGACGCTCGAAGCATTGAGCCGGCTGGGCGACATGCACGCGAAAGTGTTCAAGGCGGTGCACACGGACCATATCCGTTTAAATAAAGACGACGTCATCATCGACTGGGCGGCGCAGAACGGCGTCGACCGGGCGACCTTCCTCGACGCGTGGAATTCGTTCGGCGTGACGACGCGCCTGCGCCAGCTCGACAAGGTCGCGGCCAACTACCAGGTCGAGTCCGCGCCCACGCTCATCATCGGCGGCCGCTTCCTGACGAACCCCGGCCTGTTGTCGCGCCAGATGGAAGGCGCCGACCGCACGGACGTGTTCAAGGCGACGCTGCAGGTGGCGGACAAGCTCGTCGACAAGGCCGCGCAGGCGAAGTAATCAGGCCGACAGCACGCCGTCCGGCAGGCTGATCACGAAGCGGGCGCCGCCCAGGGTCGACTGCTCGACTTTCAGGTTGCCGCCATGCAGGGCGATCGCCTTGTGCGCGATCGACAGGCCGAGGCCGAAGCCGCCGGTGGCGCGGTCGCGGCTGCGGTCGAGGCGGTAGAACGGCTCGAAGATGCGTTCCCGTTCTTCTTCGGGAATGCCGGGCCCGTCGTCCTCGACCGCGATCTCGATGCGGCAATCGTCGCGCCGCACGCGCAGCGCGACCTCGTGCGCCGCGTACTTCTGTGCATTCCTCAGCAGGTTGCCGATGGCGCGGCCGATCAGGCGGCGGTCGCCGTCCACGCTGCCCAGGTGCTCGCCCAGGTCCACGTGCAGGCGCTGTGGCCGCGGATGCAGGCCGTCCGTGCATTCGCGCAGCAGCGGCTCCAGCTCGAACAGGGCGCGCTGCGGGCCCTGGGCGTTGTCCAGCTTGCTCATCGACAGCAGTTCGTTGACGAGGTCGTTCAACTCGGTCAGGTCGCCTTCCATTGCCGTGATGCGCTTGGTCAGCGCGGGGTCGCCCGCGCGCTCGGCCAGCAGTTCCAACGCGAATTCCAGCCGCGCGATCGGCGTGCGGAGTTCGTGGGACACGGAGTGGAGCAGGTTCTTCTGCGCCTCCAGCAAGCCCTGGATGCGCTCGGCCATCGCATTGATGCGTTCGGCCAGCGGAAACACGGCGTCCGCCGGTTTCAGGTGCGCCCGCGCGGACAGCTGCCCGGCACCGAATTCATCCGCCACGCGCGACAGCGTCTGCAATGCCCGCCAGTGCGAGCGCGACCACAGCGCGATCGGTACGAGCAGCGCCAGCGCCACGACGACGTAGCGCACCACTTCCATCGCGAGCGCCTGGCCGAGGTCGATCGGCAGGTTGTAGGCGCGGATCGCTTCCTCGTTGCTGCCGATGTAGCGGTCGCCGCGCAGGTCGACGCGCCGGAAGAACGCCTTGTGCTGCGGATCCAGCACGACGTCGCCCCGCTCCAGCGCCTCATGCTGGCGGGCGGGCAGGGCGGCGCGCGCCTGGTCCAGCGGGATCAGGTCGAAATGGGCCTCCGACACTTCGCGCACCTTGTTCAGGCGGCCGAGCCACTCATCGGCCGGCGCGCGGTCGACATATTGTTCGAGCAGGAAGATCTGCGCCGACGCCTGGCGCCGCGCGATGTCGTCGAGCGGGTCGCCGAACAGCCGGGCGAAGACGAAATAGATGACGAACGTCGCCGCCGTGATCGACAGCATCACGAGCACGAAGAAGCGGAAAAACAGGCGATTCACGCCGCCGTCCTCCGGTCGTGGGCACTGTCCTGGGCTGAGTTTGTCTTACACATCTCGAAATTGTATAGGAGCAATGATCTAAAAAACCATCCCTTACAAATTGAGGACAAATGCTGGACAGTCCGCGGATGAAGTTCTTGACCGGACTGCGTACGATGTCTACACGTCAGGACACGTCGAAAGCCGTCGCGACGTAGCAGGTTTTCGACCTGGCCTCATTGGGTTTTCCGTTTGGGTCCGCCCGATGCGCGAGAGAAGGCGGACCCTTTTTTATTCGGGATGCGTGCCGGGCACACGGCGCCATCGTTTCCAGGAGAGGGAGAGTATGAGCATGTTTGGACGCGTGATGACGCCGCTGGGCGCCGTGATCGTCGGCGCGGCGCTGGCCGCCTGCGGTGGAGGAAGCACGATGCATGACCAGCAAGCCAGCCCCGGCATCGCGGTCGGCGAGCCGAACCCGGCCGCCCTGGCAACCGCCCCGTTCGTCGAGATGGCGCGCACTGCCGCCTGCAGCGAGACGAAGAACCGTTTGTTCGTCATCGACGGCAAGCAAGTGTTCTGGGACCATGCCGGTCGCTGCGCGGACGCGTCCTATGAGCAAGTCCTGTTCGGCAACAAGCCGGAAGCCCGCCTGTGCTCGTACGGCGACACGATTGCCGGACCGAAGACCAATTGCCAGGACGAGAGCGCCCGCGCGCTGTTCGAGACGATCGTCAAGCATGCCGACCAGCCGGATCTGGGCCTGGGCAGCAGCCACAAGGTCGAACAACTGGCCTTCCTGCCGGCAGCCGGCACGGCGGTCACGTTCGACACCGTCGCGAAGGATACCTTCTCGGGCGTGACGGCGCCCCAGACCGTCGTCATCAAGGACCAGGCTGCCTGGGACAAGCTGTGGGCCCAGCACACCGCCGGCCGCACCCCGGTCCCGGCCCAGCCGAAAGTCGATTTCACGCGCAAGATGCTCCTCGCCGTGTTCGCCGGCGACTACGCCAGCGGTTGCCGCAGCATGGTCGTCGGCCGCGTGGCGGCGGGCGCCAGCAAGCTCGAAGTCGAGATCGACGAGCGCGACGTGACGACGGTCGCCATCTGCCTGCCCGTCGTGACCCAGCCGATGCAGGTCGTGGCCGTGGATCGCGTGGATGCCGACGTCGCGTTCAACAAGGTGGCCGCCGCGGACATCTTGTTCCAGACCGCGGATGCGACGAGCCTGTCGGGCGTCCACGACGAACGCACGGTCGTCGTCAAGGACGAGGCTGCCTGGACCCGCCTGTGGAACGAACACGCGCCGGGCCGCGCCAGGCCTGCCGTCGATTTCGCGGCGCAGATGGTCGTCGGCGTCTTCATGGGCAGCGGCGCCAACAGCTGCTACTCGACTTCCATCGACGGCATCCTGCGCGCGGGCGACAAGATCCTCGTGCGTGAGGTGCGCTCGGTGCCGGGACCGGACATCCTGTGCGCCATGCACGTGACGACCCCCGCGCACCTGGCCGTGATCCCGCGCAGCGAGTTGCCGGTGGTATTTTCGACCGAAGTGGCAACGAGGCATTAAAGCAGGAAAGGATATGGGAGGAAGGAAGACAAGGACGTAGAATATTGTCTTCCCGAATCTTTCAACCCCGAACATGAACAAGCTTCTCTTCCTCGCGCTGGGCGCTGCCTGCGGTACGGCGTGGGCACAGACGCCGGCGACCAACCCCATGCCCGACGGCAGCCGCGACATGTACGTGGGCCTGGGCGTGCAGTCGGCGCCGCGCTGGGACGGGACGGGAGGCCGCAAGGTATCAGCGTTGCCGGTGCTCCAGGTTCAATGGAGCAACGGCCTTTTTATTTCCGGCATGAGCGCCGGCATGCACCTGACGGACAGCCCGACGTTCGAATACGGCCCGCTGGTGGCCGTGCAGCCCGGCCGTGACGAGACCGGCACCGGCCAGACCGTCGACGGCGCCAGCTCATGGGGTACGACCCTGATCGGCCCGGTCCCGGATCCGATCGACAAGCGCCACATGGTCGCCACGCGCCTGGAGGGCATGGACAAGATCGGCGCACGTCTGCAGGGCGGCGTCTTCGCGAACTATTACGTGACGCCGCAATGGCGCCTGACGAGCAGCGTGCTGTATGGCGCCGGCAACGACCACGACGGCGCGCGCCTGGACCTGGGCGTGCAGCGGCTCGCGTTCGAGCTGGGCAGCCAGCACCGCGTGTCGGTGTCGGCGGGCGTGTCCATCGTCAATCGCAACTACAACCAGACGTATTTCGGCGTCTCGCGGGAAGAAGCGTCGCGTAGCCGCTTTTCCTATTACGAGGCGGGCGGCGGCCTGCAGGAGGCGCACGTCGGCGTGCGCTGGAACTGGGCCCTGTCGCCCTCGTGGATGCTGACCTCGAACCTGCAGGCCAAGGGCTTGCTGGGCAATGCCGCCAAGAGCCCGCTCGTCGAGCGGTCCACCAACCTGACGGTTTCGACCGCCTTCACCTACCGGTTCTGATGATGCGCGCATCCCGCCAACTCATCGCTGCCTTTGTCTCGCTGCTCGCGGCCGCTCCAGCCGTCGTGCAGGCGCAGGCACAGGCCGGCGAATGGGTGAGCTACCGGGATGCGTACCGGGCCATGGTCCAGTTTGAGAAATACGGCGGTCCGAAGAACCTGCTGCAAAGCCAGTTGCAGGTGCAGTCGCGCGACCACGCCGGACTGGGCGAGGGCGCCCAGCTCACGCTGACGGGCAAGACGACGCAATTGAACCTGCCGTTGGACGCTCTCGGCCGCACGGTGTTTCCGCTGACGAAGGCGGCGTACGACGAGAACGCGGCCCTCGTCCTGAACCGCAAGGGCATGCCGTTCGTGCTGCGCCCGCAGGTGACGATCGCGCCGCGCGCCGACGGCCAGTACGATGCCGCGGACCTGCGCACGGCCTGCGCCCAGGCGCTCGGCTTCGTGCGCTACGTGGATGCGTCGCAGCGCGCGCGCCAGTGCGTCGGCGTGCGCTTCGTGTTCCCAAGGAAGGGATCGGCCGAAACGGCCGGCGCCCGCCTGCGCCATGCGGAGGGCGGCGAGCAGGCGCTGCCCGTGACGTCCGGCGCCGCCTTCACGGGCGATCCCGACGAAGGCTTTCCCATCGTGACCTGGCGCTTCGCCACGGCGCCCGGACGGGCCCAGGTCGTCACCTACAATGCGCCGCTCGCGATCGTCCCGATCTTCGAATAACGCGGTATGCTCATCCGGTTGACATAACAGGGACGACAATGGACAAGACCATCCTGATCACGGGCGCCAGCCGCGGCATCGGCGCCGCCTGCGCGCTGCTGGCGGCACGGCGCGGCTACACGGTCTGTGTGAATTACCGGGACAACGACGCGGCGGCAAACGCCGTCGTGCAGGCCATCGAAGCGGCCGGCGGCCACGCGTTCGCGGTGGCGGCCGACGTGGCCGAGGAAGACGACGTCGCGCGCCTGTTCGCCGCCATCGATGCGCGCTGCGGCCGGCTCGACGCCCTCGTCAACAACGCCGGCATCCTCGCGCGCCAATCGCGCGTGGAGCATATGGACGCCGCCCGCATCAACCGCATCCTCGCCACCAACGTCACGGGCAGCTTCCTGTGCGCGCGCGAAGCCGTGCGGCGCATGTCCACGAAGCACGGCGGCAACGGCGGGGCGATCGTGAATCTATCGTCGCGCGCGGCCGTGCTCGGGTCGGCCAACGAATACGTCGATTACGCGGCGTCGAAGGCGGCCGTGGATGCGCTGACGATCGGGTTGTCGAAGGAAGTGGCGCAGGAGGGCATCCGCGTGAACGGCGTGCGGCCGGGGCTGATCGACACGGACATGCACGCCAGCGGCGGCGAGCCGGGGCGCATCCAGCGCCTGCAATCGTCCGTGCCGATGGCGCGGGGCGGCACGGCGGAAGAAGTCGCGGCCGCCGTGCTGTGGCTGCTTTCGGACGAGGCGTCGTATGCGACCGGGACGTTCATCGACGTGTCGGGCGGCCGCTGAGACGCCGGTTGGGCTTGCATTGACCGTCATTCCCGATTGGGTCCCCGCCGCCGCGGGGACGACGTTTAGTTCCAGGCCGAAGGCGAGAACAGATAACCCTCGCCCCACACCGTCTTGATCTTCTCGGACAGGTTGTCGTCGAACTTGCGGCGCAGTTTGGAGATGCAGTTGTCGATGCTGCGGTCGAGGCCGTCGAATTCGATGCCGCGCATCTTCTTGAGCAGTTCGTCGCGCGACAGCACGCGCCCGGCGGCCTCGGCCAGCACGAGCAGCAGCTTGTATTCCGTGTTGCTGAGCACGCACGGCTGGCCGCGCCACGTGACGCTGCGGTCGCTCGTCATGATGCGCAGCGCGCCGAACTCGAGCACGCGGGAATCTGTCGTCGTCTTCGTCTGCGTACGGCGCAGCAGGGCGCGCAGGCGCGCCAGCAGCACGCGCGGCTGCACGGGCTTGTTGACGAAGTCGTCCGCACCCTGTTCCAGGCCCGAGACTTCATCGTACGTATCCTCGCGCGCCGTGAGGATCAGGATCGGCACGTCCGATACGTCCCGGATCTGGCGGCACACGACCATGCCGTCCATGCCGGGCAGCATGAGGTCGAGCACGACGATGTCCGGCACGGCCGTCTTGAAGTGCTCCAGCGCGGCGTCGCCCCGCGTGACGAGGTCGACCGAGAATTCATAGCCGGACAGGTATTCCGTCACCAGTTCCGCGAGGCGCGGATCGTCTTCCACCAACAGTACGCGATACATGATGTTCTCCTTGAGCCCGACATTTTATAAGAGTGGGCAAGGTTGGAGCATGTTTGGTGGGTCGTCATGACAAAAACGTACAGTTTCGCGACAAATCCAGCGTGGAAGCCTTCGGCCGGACATCCTCAATCCTCTTTCGGGACTTTCTCGAAGGTAAAACGTTCCTGGAAGATGCCTGGTTTTCGCATGAATTTTCCATGTTGGAGTTTGTTGTCCGCCGTCGCACGCATCGTACGCTGCATATCGAGGTCGAGCTGGTGCAACCCGGTCGCTTCGATACCTTTGCCGACTTCGCACAGCACCTGACGTGAACCCGGCTCGCGGCGTGGGGCGAAAATCCCGCTGCCGCCGAATTCAGCGACGTTGCACATCACAATGTGCTGATAAAAGCGGTGCGAATCGGCGATGCAGCACGACCGGTACAAATCGCCGAACGGATTGTGCGACACGACGAACAGGATATCCAATGGCTCGGCGCCGTCTCCCAGGTTCAATCGTTCGATCAATTCCAGGTGGCTGTAGTCGTAACAGATCAGCACCCCGAACGACGCTCCGCTATCGTTGGTAAAGCGGAGTAATTCGCTGCCGCGCTTCAGCGGTTGCCGGTCTTCCGGGTCTGCGCTGCCTTGCGCATCATATTGCGAGCGCGTGATCTTCCGGTAAAACGTAGTCGCCCCTGCTGGACGGTCCGGATGAATGATGACGCACTCGTTCGCATTCTCGTTGTCAGGATAGTCCAGGCCTGCAATCACGATCGTTTTGTTGGCTTTGCTGAATGCGATCAGTTCCGGAAGGAAAGAGCGCGGTACGAAGACTTCGGGCATCACAAGGAAATCCAGATCCGCTGGTTTCTCGCGTAACCGGCAGCGCAGCATCAGTTCATGCAACTTTGCCGTCAGCCGTTGCTTGAAAAAGGCGACTTCGTTGTCGGCCTTGTCCAGCCTGTAACCGGTTTTTCGGTAGACCTCGATGGACAGGGAATCCAGCTGGCAAAAAGCGATAACCGGGTTTTTCGAGTTCCACGAGAAATTGTCGATTTGCCTGGGCCGTGCTTGCGGCACGCCGGGGGAAACGTCGAATGTATGTAGAAAACGTTGGGAAGGGAGGATCACATCCCTGCCGTCTCGTGCAGCTTTTTCTGGAAATCCCTTCGTACGATAGGTCTCTCTCAGCTGGCGCAGGCAGCCTATTTCGAGCTTCATGCTGGCATCGACTTCGGCACTGCCGCGTGCGCCGAACATTTGTCCGGCAGTGCTGAGCGTCGCGTTCTTTTCCTTGCCGATGCGGCGAAACGGTGCAAAGACGCCGGAGCCCCCGAGTTCGCCCACGTTGACGATGACCACGAAGCAGAACAGGCGATGCACGTCGGCCCGGGCATATTCCCAGTAGAGCCTGGATGCAGCGTTATAGGTCACGACGACGAGAAGTTCGATCTCGTAATCCTGCAGCGCCCGGAGAATGTCGATGTGCGTATATTCATGGCAATTCAGTACAGCCCAGCTGACACACTCCCGGTCACCTCTGAAAATCATGAGCTCGTCCCCCGGCTGGCAATCAAGATCGCCATCTTCGGACGCGAGGGACAGTTTATTTTGCTCGTACAGCTTGCCACCGCTCGCGATATAGGTGACGTTGCGCTTCTCGATTGTCCCTGCCAATGCGACGACATGTCGTTTGCCCGCATAGTTCCTGACAGCGCCCGGATTGTTTGCGATCGCCGGATGGTAGGACATGACCGTGAGATCCGTGGTGGGCACATCTTGCAGAAGCCCATTGAATTCCTGGATCTCGTCGGATGTGGCGCTCTCCGATGATCGTTTCAGTCCATCGAGATTCCCGATGGTCACGCGATGGGAATCGTTTTGAATCAGGCGAACCGTCAGCAGTTCATCGGTCAACCGGAGCGACGACTTTCTGATATTGAGTTTGATGTTCGTGGCCATATTTCCATTCGTGAGTTCAATTACACGAGTGTGTAGGGGAGTCGACGCCGACGCAATGCCACCTGCGTACCAACCGGTGGCCGAAAAAAAGGCCCGCGTTGGCGGGCCGTAGGTGTGCGATTTGACCCGTCCTGGAATAGATTGACACTTTCAAGGAGTGTCGACATGGACGAGAGGGTAAAGCGTACGCAACGCGACTACACCCTGGCCTTTAAACTTGCCGTAGTTGATGAGGTGGAAAGGGGCGAG
>Ga0308166_1003931_pt1 | contig 12217 bp, 10 predicted proteins | sample PhyCR2_2_FD_202137 | JGI IMG/M metagenome (GOLD analysis project Ga0308166, IMG submission 202137) | Phyllosphere microbial communities from UC Gill Tract Community Farm, Albany, California, United States - DLSLCC.R2 | ecosystem: Host-associated > Plants > Phyllosphere > Unclassified | place... | reverse complement strand
GGCAGAAGTCCGTCGCCGAAGCCGTCGCCAGCTGGCTCGACAGCCCAGGACATTGCGCCAACATCATGAATCCCGGCTTCGAGGAGATGGGCCTGGCATATGCCGTCAACCCGCAGCGGGGCCGCGTCTACTGGACGCAGGTGCTTGGCCGCGGCCGCTGACACGATGGCCGGCGCGGCCGCCGTCACAGCCTTATAATCTCATCGGGCGCGTGCGACTGCGCGACGCCCGTTCGGGTGACAGCGGAAGGTGCGGGTGTGAGAAAACATAACGACAACGACGAAAAAACGACATCGCCCGAGCAGGCGGAGAAGAAAGCGGGCCGGCGCACTCTGACGCGCCTCGACTGGATCGACGCGGCAACGGAAATCCTCGTCAGCAAAAGCGTCGATGCCATCCATCCCGCCACCCTGGCGCGCGATCTGGGCATCACGATCGGCAGCTTTTATTACCACTTCAAGGATCGCAACGACCTGCTGGCCAGCGTGCTGCGCCAGTGGCACGAGCGCACGACCGCGCAGGTCATGCACGAATACGCGGGCATGCCCATCGGCGAGCTGGCCTATGAGCTGATGGCGCTGCCGTTGCATGGCCTGACGGCGCGCCACGCGGCGATGGTGGAATTCGCCATCCGTGCCTGGGCCCGGCGCGACGACATGGCCCGCCAGGCCGTGCTGGAAGTGGACCAGCAACGGCTGGGGCTGTACACGGACGCGTTGCGCAACAGCGGTTTTTCAAAAGCGGAAGCGGAGAACCGGGCGTTCCTGATCTACAGCTTCCAGATGTCGCAGGCGCTGCTGTGGGACGTCAACGACGAAAAGGCGCGCAAGCGCCAGCTGAACTTTGCTCGCAAGCTGTTCCTGCAGCCGCTCGACGGCACCGGCAAGGCGTCGACATAGGCGCTGTGCCCCGCTGCACGTTTCCATGCGGCGGGGTGCAAGCGCATCAATGCGCGGCGGGGCCAGCCCGCCCCCACATCAGAACAGGTGCCGGATACCGATGCTGACGATGCTCGTGCGCGCGTCCGTATTCTGGCCGGCGCCCGAGAACAGCGGCACTTCCTGCGCCCCCAGCGGCACCAGCAGCGCGCCGGGACCGCCCGCGATCGGCAGCGGCGTCACGGTGCCGCGCAGGATGTTGCCGCGGTCGTCGTCGACAAAGCCGACGCGGCTGTAGATGGCCGTGCGCTTCGAGAAGTTGTAGTCGGCGCCCAGCATCACACCCGTGTCCTTGCCGCGCGTGAAGTTCTTGAACCGGCTCTGCATGTACTGCACACCCAGCTCCAGCGCGCCGAAGGCCTGCTTGACGCCGACGGAGGCCGTCTGCACTTTCGGATCGACCGACCCCACGTTGTCGTATTTGCCCACGTGGAAGTTGGCGACGATTGTCGTGTCCGTCGGCGCCTTGTATTTCGCACCGATCATGGCACCGGTAAAGGTGTCGAGCGCGAACAGCGGCACGAACGTGCCGCCGTTCGCGGCCGATGCGACCCCGACCTGTGCGCCGCGGAAGTCGTTGCGGTGGTACGCGGCGATGACGGAGAACGGCGTGCCGTTGTAGGCCAGCAGCGCGCCCTGAGCCCGGCCGCGGTCGTCCGGCGATTCGGCGCCCGCCGTCAGGCCGCCGATGATCTGGCCCGTCGCCGCATTGGCCGCCGGCGTGGCGCTGGTGGCGGCGGCACGGGCCGCGCTGATGCGGTTCGAGACACCGGCATTGGTGGAATACGACAGCACGCCCAGCCATGGCCCCTTGCGCACCAGGAACGATGCCATATTGTCCTGGTACGTCTGCAGCGTGTTGACGACCAGGCCCGCCCCCATCAGGTCGGTACCGCCCAGGCGCTCCGTCGTGGCCAGGTAGTAGCCGATCAGCATCGGCGACGCCTGCCGGCCCAGCCGCACTTCGCCCACGGGCGTTGTCAGGCTGACGAACGCCTGACGCCCGAACAGGCGGCCATCGTTGGACAGCACGCCGCCGTCGGCCTGGATCCCGCCTTCCAGCGTGAAGCCGCCCTTCCAGCCGCCGCCCAGATCTTCCGTCCCCTTGAAGCCGAAATGGCTCTGCGCGGACAGGGATGGCGCCATCCGGTTGGTGCGGGTTTCCGGCGACGCCATGGCGTTTGGCACGGGCGTCGTGCCGGACATGCCGAACAGCGTGCCCTGCACGTTACCCTCCCCTTTGCGCACCTGGTCGACGCCCACGTCCAGCAGGCCGTAGACGGTGACCGAGGACTGCGCCCAGGCCGTGCCGCAGGCCAGCGCCATGGCCGACATGGCCAGCGCTTGCCGGAGCGTCGGCTTCGTTTGCTGCGTTCGCATCGATGCTGCTGGTTGATTCACTGCTTGCTTCATGGGGTCTCCTCCGTTGTTTATATGAGTGCAGGTGAAATCGTTGCGGCCGCGTGCGCGGCCGGCGGTCAGGCTGGGCTGATGCTCTGGTACGGCCAGGGGCCGTGAATGGGAAAAGCGCTCTGGCGCTGGTAAGAAGGTCGCGTCGTGCTGCGCATGCTTGTCTCCGTTGTGATCGACTCGGGTCGATACTGCTCTGACAAAGGCCCGCTCGCGCGGACTGCCACGTGGGCGGTCATGGCCGCGCCATCGTTATCGGTACTGCACCGCGGCTCAGGCGCCGATCAGCCCCTGGCCGCAGACGCGGATCGTGTTGCCGGTGATGCCTGCACTGCCGGGCGAAGCCAGAAACACGACCAGCTCGGCCACGTCGCGCGGCTCCCCGCCCTGCAGCAGCGAATTGAGCCGGCGGCCCAGTTCGCGCGTCAGGAAGGGCATGCGTGCCGTCATGGGTGTTTCGATGAAACCGGGGGCGACCGCGTTGATGGCGATGCCACGCGGCGCCAGTTGCGGCGCCCGCGCGGCCACGTAGCCGATCAGCGCCGCCTTTGTTGCCGCATAGTTGGTCTGGCCGAAATTGCCGGCGACGCCGCTGATCGACGACAGGCAGACGACACGGCCCTCGTCGCGCAGCAGGCCGGCGGCCAGCAGTGCGTCGTCGAGCGCGACGACCGCGCCGAAATTGACGTCCACCACGAGGTCCCAGTCGGCCTGTTCCATTTTCGCCAGCGTGCGGTCGCGCGTGATGCCGGCGTTGTGCACGACGATGTCGACACCGCCGCCCCGCTCGCGCAGGAAGTCGCACAGCCGCGCGGGCGCATCCGGGGCGGCGATGTCCAATACCAGCGGCACCCCGCCGAACGCGCGGCACGATTCATGCAGCGCCTGAGATGCGGCGGGCACGTCCAGGCAGACAACCCTCGCCCCCTCGGCCGCAAGGCGCCGCGCCGTCGCCAGGCCAATGCCACCCGCGCTCCCCGTGACGAGCGCCGTTTTCCCGGTTAGCGCTCCCACGAACGCGACGGCAGCGGGCGCGCGGACCGTTGCCGTCAACCCGATCGCCTGCCCGGAGACGTAAGCGGACTGCCTGCCACAGAAGAAGCGCACGGCGCCCTCGAGCCGGTCAAGCGCATCGCCGGCAACGTAGATCAGGTTGACGGTAATGCCTTTGCGGCCCAGCTCCTTGCCCAGCGAGCGGCTGAAGCCTTCGACACCGCGCGCAACGGCAGCGGCCGTCGCGTCGGCCGCCTCCGCCGGTGGTGCGGCAACGATGAGGACGCGGCCGTTCCTGTCGATGCGGCGCACCGTCGAATGGAACGCCAGGTACAGGGCGCGGTAGTCGGCGGGCGTGCGGCAGCCGCTGGCATCGAACACCATTATGTCGACCGTGGCACTGTCCGCCGTGCCTGATTCGATGATGCCGCCCGCGCCGGTCAGCGCAGTCGTCAGCGCGGCGGTGGCGTACCCTTCGGCACCCGCCAGCACGACATGCCTGCCCGCCAGGGGCTGCGATTCGCAGCCGCCTTCCGCCCGCACCAGCGCGACGGGCTCGGGCAAGCCGAAGGCCTTCGCCAGCCACGAGGTTACCGGGCTTTCATGCAATCTCATCAGCAGGTCTGGCATCGATAGCGGTCTTGGTCGAAAGGGTGGACATGCGGACCTGTGGCGGAACGGGCAACAGTTCCCGAGCTCAACGGTTGTTGACGATCCTAGCACGGCGCTGCGACCGTCTCAATAGCACACCCTATGTTTGGGCATATATACAACTATGTTGGCCGCGTGCCCCCCCTGGCTGTACGGCCAGTACTACCGTACTGCCACGCACCGTTGCATTACCCGCAGGCACGCGGCGCATCACGATTAAACGGGGCCGGCGGTAAATCCGTTGTTAATCAGGCGGGCGCGGCTATTAATAAGCGACCTGAAGCAAACCTATAGTTCGCCATTGAATCGAACAAAGTATCTGCCGCCCGGTTTTGCCATTATCTGAACGCGAAATATGCAAGCCGCTGATTCCACAAGATATCTCCAAATTCAGACGCCCTGTCACCCCTTCATGTCCGGCTCAGTCATCAGAGATATTAAATGATGTGGCTGCTGCAAAATATCGACATATTTCACACAAAAGTAATACCACGTGCATGTTGCATGCGCGCGGGCAAAGCCCTACGCTGAATTCAGGCAGGCGACTAATTAAAACAGACGGACTTAGCATTTCAAAACAGCCGCCTATCCGGGGAAACCTTTACTGGCCCAGTTGAGAAACGAAGCCATCGATTAATCAGGAGGCGAATATGTTGAAACTATTGACGAAAGCTGTGTTTATCGTATCGGCTGGCGTGCTTGCGCACGGCAGCGTTCTGGCTGTCGGCCAAAGCAAGGCTGTAACCATCACTGCTGACAGCACTGTCGGCAGAGCCTTGAAGGCGCCGGACAATCTTTCGCGGGAACAGCAGCTGGCAGCCAAGCCGCTGGACTGGAATGTCACGCGCGGCAAACCATCGCCGCAGCCGTTGTCGGCTGAAGAACAGGCCGCACTGAAAGACGCCAAGCCGCAAATGAGCGATGCCGGCAAGCCGGCACCAGGGGCAGCGGAAGAAGCACGCCGCCTGTTCCCGGATGAACAGAATGCGCAGGAAGACGAGTAAGCACATCACACTGAGAGAGGTCCGAAATGATCACGAAACATCATCCTGCCAAGTATTTGTTCCGCGCCGGCGCCGCCGTTCTCTGCATCGGCATGTCGGGAGCGTTCGCCGGCACGCAGAATATCTATACGCAGTACGAAGAAACCGGCAATCCGAAAACTCCGGCAGCCATCGGCAAATTGTTCACGAATGCCGGAACCTGCTCCGCTTCCGTTGTCAGCGGCACAAATGTCATTGCGACGGCAGCGCACTGCTGCTTCAACAGGTCGACCAATTCCTGGATCGGCGGCTGGAGCTTCAAACCGCATAATATTGCGCTGACATTCCCATGGGCCAGTGCCACCGTGCTGAATCGCTGGATCACGGTCGGCGACCGCCAGTCCGATCTGTGCCTGATCAAACTGGCGAATAATCCCACCACGGCACGGCCGGTAACGTATTACACGGGCTGGCTCGGCCGGGTGTGGAACGCTTCCAGCGTCCTGAACCTGCATTCGCTGGGCTTCCCGGGCAATATCGGCGGTGCCGCAACGCTGCAGCTTTGCACCGCGGAGACTTTCCCTTCGATGTGCGGCGAACCCAACACGCTGAATATGGGCTGCAATATGACGTTCGGTGCCAGCGGCGGACCATGGGTCTGGCAATACCGTCGCGGCAATTACGTCAACTCGGTGGTCAGCGGCTATACCAGTGCTGGCTGCACCGGCACCTTCGGCCAGACCTATAACGGGCCGCGCTTCAACGACACCAATATCGTACCGCTTTGCACGGCAATTGGTTGCTGAGAAAGCCGGCGACGCAATGCAAGGTTGCGTTGCCCGGCCGGAAGGTATAGGGCCCCTTATTGGGGCCCTTTTTTTTTCGTCGCCCATTCAGCCCGGCTCCGGCCGCTGCAAAGTAAGGATGAGTTACATTTCCTTTTGCGCTGCATTCTGGCTTGAACAAGCTTTTTCCTGGCTGGCCGCCTCGTGTAAGTGATTGATTTGCATTGAAATCATGAATCGCGCTGCTGACCGCTCGCAACGCAGCCGTAAGCTATAGATGAGCAGCAATACGGCTGGATGGCCTACATAATTGCGACAAATCCTACCCCAATCGATGACGAAAAGCGGATGAACTCGCCACCAGATAATCCTACGATTGAGTCCGGTAAGCGATGAACGAGAGACGAAGATCTTCCGTTTCCATAAATGCTTGCACGGGGAGTCATTTCGAGCCAACACGATCAAGCGTGACGGCATCATTAATCAGGGAGGAAATATGTCGAATATGTTGAAGAAAACCGTTTTGATGGCGGCTGGTGTCGCACTCGTGCAAATCAGCACCATGGCCACTGCCCAGACGAAAACCACGACGGATAAAACTGTCGCGGTCAAGGCCGAAACCAATATGGCACGCGGTATTGCAGGTCCATTGACGATGACGCGTGAACAGCGTCTCGCCGCGAAACCGGTGGACTGGAAGGCCGCGACCGGCGTCCAGAAACAGTCGGCAATGTCGGCTGAGGACAAGGCCGCGCTGCAAGCCGCGAAGGCGGAACTGAGCGATGGCGGAGCGCCCAATTCCAGCGCGGACGACGAGGCGCGACGCGACTTTTCCGAAGAGTGGAAAACCATGGATCAACAGGATCGTTAATCACATCAATTAAAGGAGTCACAAAATGATCACGAAAACCATCCTGGGCCAGCCACTGTTCCGCGCCAGCGTCGTTGCCGTCTGCATGGGCCTGTCGGCACAAGCGTATGCCGGCACGCCGGACGTCTATACCCAATATCAGGAAACCGGCAATCCCAACACGCCACGCGCTATCGGCAAGCTGTTCAGCAACAGCGGCACCTGTTCCGCCTCCGTCATCAGCGGCAACAACATCATCGTCACGGCGGCGCACTGCTGCTTCAACCGCAGCACCGGTGCCTGGGCGTATGGCTGGTCGTTTGCCCCGGCTTATAACAACGGCAGCGCGCCTTACGGAATGTTCCCGTGGACGCAGGCCCGCGTCCCGGTCAGCTGGATCAACAATGGCGACACTGCTTCCGATATCTGCCTGATCTCGCTGGGTAACAACACGGCGGGCCGTTCGGTGACGTACTACACGGGCTGGCTCGGCCGGTCGTGGGACTGGGGCACGACGCAGAGCCACCACTCGCTGGGCTACCCCGGCAACATCGGCAACGCCCAGACGTTGCAGCTGTGCGCCTCTGAAAGCTTCGGCGCCAGCGCGGCCTGCGGCGGTGCAGCGGTGCTGAACACCGGTTGCAATATGACGTACGGCGCCAGCGGCGGCCCATGGATCCGTCAGTACCGCCGTGGCAACTACGTCAACTCCGTCGTACACGGCTACCAGAGTGCCGCCTGCACGGGTACGTTCGGCCAGACGTACAACGGCCCGCGCTTCACCAGCAGCAATATCGTGCCGCTTTGCACGGCGCAGGGTTGCTAAGAGGTTTGACACGCCCTGGGCAACAGGCGTCGCGTCCATGGGCTCCCTTCGGGGAGCCTTTTTTTTGTCTCAGGCAGTCGGATCGGCGCAGTACGCCCGCTCCCGATAATCAAAGTAATCAAAATCGGCGTGCAGTCCAGTGCCGGACATGTCCTGGCATGCCATGCCGACAAACGCCCCCGTGAAGTTCGGCTGCCCGGGCGCATTGGCTTCGTCGGACAGGATGCTCGCATCGAACTGCTGCGGCAGCCATTGCCAGTCGCCATCGGGCAGGCGGTAGCCAAACAGCAGGCGCTCCTCGTCCACCTCCACGCGCAGCTGCACGGGCACGCCGCATGGCAGGGGGATGGGCGGCGTAAAGGTATCCGTCTGCACGTGATTGGGCAGGCTGCTCATCACGCGTAAATGCTTGCCGATGGCCTCGTCGTGCGTGATGTAGAGGTAATGGAATTTGCTGGCGTTGTAGTAGCAGACGAGCCCCGCCTGCTGCTGGAAGTGCTCCGGCTCGAACTCGACGACGGTGCCGGCGCTGTAGCAATGTGCCTGCTGGCGCCGCGCGACGAGCGCCTGGCGGTACTGGCTGCCGATGCTTTCGCGGCCGAACAACCGCAGCTGGCCGGGCCGCACACTGAGGCTGAACAGCTCTTCCGGCATTGGGGTGCGCAGCCACTGGAAGTCGATCGGCAGCGTTGGCGCATCGAAGTCTTCGCGCGGCGGTGGCGCAGGGAATGGATGGTCGGGCAAGTCGGGCGCCGGCGCCTCGAGTTGCGGCGCCACCTTGCGCAGCCAGCCATCCTCGCCCCATTCGACCGGCTGGATCGCCGTCTCGCGCCCCAGCGTGCAGGTGCCGCGATTGCGCAGCGGGCGGCCGCACAGGTAGACCATGTACGTGCGGCCGTCCGGCATGTCGACGAGGTCCGCGTGGCCGGCGCGCTGCAGCGGCGAGTCCGGGCGGTTGCGGGCGGTCAGGATGGTCTGGTCGGGATGCAGTTCGTACGGCCCGTGCAGGTCGCGCGAGCGCGCCATCGTCACACCGTGGTTCCAGCCCGTACCGCCTTCAGCCGTGATGAGGTAATACCAGCCGTCCCGCCGGTACAGGTGCGGCGCTTCCGTCAGGCCGTGCGCCGTCCCTTTGAAAATGTTGCGGCGCTGGCCGATCAGCCGTCGCTCCGCCACCGCATACTCCTGGGCGACGATGCCGGCGAAGCGGTTGCCGCCGGGGCGGTGGTCCCACAACTGGTTGAGCAGATATTTGCGGCCGTCGTCGTCATGAAACAGCGATGGATCGAAGCCGCTGCTGTTCAGGTAAACCGGATCGGACCAGGGCCCTTCGATCGTCGGGCTGGTGACGAGGTAGTTGTGAAAGTCGCGCAGCGACGCGCTGCCCGTGGCGCCGCCCGTGGACGTGCGGCCGTAGCGCTTGACGTCCGTGTAGATCAGCCAGAACATGCCGTCCCCGTACGTCAGGCACGGCGCCCACACGCCGCAGGAATCGGGCGCGCCCCGCATGTCGAGCTGGCTGGCGCGAGTCAGGGGCCGCGTCAAGAGGCGCCAGTGCACCAGGTCGCGCGAGTGGTGGATCTGCACGCCGGGATACCACTCGAAGGTCGACGTGGCGATATAGTAGTCGTCGCCGACGCGCACGATGGACGGGTCGGGATTGAAGCCGCGCAGGATGGGGTTCCGGATCATTTGGCAAGGACAGGTTGAGGTTCGCGCACGAGGACCCACAGCAGCACGGCGGCCACCAGGTCCAGCACTGCGAGACTGACAAAGAACGGCGTATAGCCGACACTGGCCATCAGTCCACCGATCAGCAGCGAGAAGATCAGCAGGCCAAGGTTGCCGAACGTGCCGCACATGCCGGCCACGGTGGCCACCTCGTTGCGCTTGAAAAGGTCCGACGACATCGTGATGACAGTGACGGATAAGGTCTGGTGCGCGAAGCCCGCAAGGCTCAGCAACGCGATGGCCGCGTACGGGCTGTCGACAAAGCCGACAAACGCCACGCCCATCATCATGCAGGCACCCAGGGTGAACGCACCGCGCCGCGCATCGATCAGGCGCACGCCGCGCTTCTGCAGCGCCAGCACGACGACGGGCCCGAACAGGCATCCCAGATCGGCCGCCAGGAACGGCAGCCAGGCAAACATGGCGATCTGCGCGAGGTCGAAGTGACGCACGGTCGTCAGGTACAGCGGCACCCAGAACGACAGCGTGCCCCACGCGGGATCGGCAAGAAAGCGCGGCAACGCGATGCCCCAGAAATTGCGCATTTTGAGTACGCTGACGATGGACGGGCGGGTGCCGTCGCCCTGCAGATGCGCCTCCTGTCCGGCCGCGATATGCTGCGCCTCCTCCGCCGACAGCCGCCGGTGCTTCTTCGGCGCGTCGTACAGCAGCAGCCACGCCGCGACCCAGATCAGCCCCAGCGCCCCGGTGATGACGAACGCCGACTGCCAGTTGTAGTACAGGATCGCCCAGACCACGAGCGGCGGCGCCAGCATCGACCCGAACGACGCCCCCACATTGTAGATACCGCCCGCAATGCCCCGCTCCTGCGCGGGAAACCACTCCGACACGGCCTTCATCCCGGCGGGATTCGCCGAGCCTTCGGCCAGTCCCAGCGCGCCGCGCAACACCGCCAGCATCTGCCAGTTCGTCGCCAGGCCGTGCAGCATGCAGATCACCGACCAGGCGGTCGCAAAGATGGCGAAGCCCAGTTTCAGGCCGATCACGTCGAGCAGGTAGCCGCACAACGGCTGCAGCATGATCGTCGCCTGGAAGGCTGCCGTGATGTATGAGTATTCCTGGGTGGTGATCTGCAGATCCTGCAGCAGGGTTGGGGCGGCGACTGACAGGGTGCTGCGGGTCAGGTAGTTGATGATTGCGCCCAGCATGATCAGGAGGATCATTTGCCAGCGGAGGGATTTGGCTAGGAATTTTGGCATGGTAGCGCAATCATTGGCGACTGCATGACAGTACCATATACCTGGCGCTCGTGATGACGCAGCCGTGACTTTTTTTCCTTACGGGTAAACGTCCAATAGCGAATGGTCCCGTGCTTTCCACTAAGCCGTTGAGCCGGGAACACTTTGCCGCATTGCATCAAGGGCACGCGCCCGGGGCAAAGTTGGAACGCCATACTGTGAAGAAGTGAGGGAACCCGGCAAAAGCGTTCGATGCGTCGCGGCGCGCGACGGCAAAGCCCATGGTGACAACCATCCCGAATGGCGTCGTTCGGGATTGGCATCGCGTAGCCAGCTGGAGCGCTACCGCCGGCCTTCAGCGCCAACCTTACGTCTTCGCAGGCGGCGACTGGTACCACGGCCTGATTTTTCTATCCCAGGTGCGATGTGCCAGTCACGAATACTCGAATGCCGGCAGGTTCGCGTGATGCGGGCAGTGTCATACCGATCAACTCGTGGTCGAGTCAGCCGAGGCGCTCTGCAAACTTGCCGACTCTGTCTTCCAATTCCTTCCGGCTCGCTGCGAGTTTAGCGATCGTATCCAGTGCCCGGGCCTCATCGCTCGTCATGTCTTCCAGGAATGCGGCGTTATTTTCCCGGATCCAGTGCAATGGTAGCTCCCACCATGCCAACTCATTCAGTGCAGCGCATACTTTTTCGGGAAAGCGGAAGCGGATCAGTCGTGCTGGCGAACCGGCATAAATGCCATAAGGTTCGGAACGAAAATTGGGCGGCAACAGCGAGCGCGCGCCAATGATGCAGCCGTTTTCGACAATGCCACCGCCAAGCATCATCGCCTCATCGCCAATCCATACGTCGTTTTTAATGACTGAATCGGCATATTGCGGTGGCGGTGCATTCATCAGCCCTGTACCCAGTGCAGAGAACATGCAGGTTGAGATCGTCTTCGTTTCATGCTGGCCGTTAAGCAGGAAGCGCAGACGCAGACCTGCTGCAACGAAACGGCCGATACGCAGGCTTTGTTGACCGCCGTCGTACTTGACCAGCGAGCCCACCCCAATGCCGGAACCGCGGCCGATGTAAAACGCGCCGACGTGCGATTCCATATCCATCCAGTCACGGAAGAAATCATGAGGAATTGAACTGGTGGCCCCGTCAGCGTAACTTAACACTGTAAATTTCTGGGCCATCGGATGATCAGGCAATGTGCCCGTGAAATTGTCTTCCGTATAAATCTGCATCAGGCTTACCTTGCGTGGGATACGTTGGCGGGGAAACGCTTCGATGAACAATTATAACCTCGACTTCTGCAGCCTGATGAGGCGTGCCAGGCGTTGTCGTTGATGCGCAATGTCGAGAAGTGCACCAGGTGCGAAAGCGCAGCTATTTTCTTGCGCTTATCCCACGGCGCTTTGCTCGTTGCTCGGGCGCAGGAAGCGCATGCGTTGGTTTGAAATGGGTTACTACGCGCGCGGCGCGCGGCGCAGTTGGTGAGCAATTCAGAGGGCATCGCGCCGTAAGCACGAGTCTTCGAATCCCCGGTAAGCCATCAACTTATCCGTACCGGCAAAAGTATTGCGACAGTCAGCTGTTGACTTGAGCGGCTTTGCAACCGAAAGCATCAAATCAGCATGGCTGTATTCTTCTGCAACGTCGCTTTGCGCGTTGCGGGGGGGGCGGTGGCGCGGGCTGGGGACGGTGCGGATTGTGGCCCTGCAACGTCGCTTTGCTCGTTGCGGGATTTGGGGCGCGGTGGCGCTGGCTGGGGACGGTACGGACTATGGCCCTGCAACGTCGCTTTGCTCGTTGCAGGGAGTTGGGGGCGCGTGAGCGCTGGCGTGGAGTGCAGCG
>Ga0308166_1003930_pt1 | contig 12218 bp, 15 predicted proteins | sample PhyCR2_2_FD_202137 | JGI IMG/M metagenome (GOLD analysis project Ga0308166, IMG submission 202137) | Phyllosphere microbial communities from UC Gill Tract Community Farm, Albany, California, United States - DLSLCC.R2 | ecosystem: Host-associated > Plants > Phyllosphere > Unclassified | place... | reverse complement strand
GGCAGGGTTGGTTGTCAGGCTTTGACTGAGGCGGTCACAGGCGCAACTTGCTCCTGGGCTCGGCCAACGAGCAGCGAGCTCAACTCGATTAACTGCTGAATGCCCAAGGCGATGGCGCGCTGAGAGTCGTCGAGGTCGAACGCCAAGGTGGCGGCCATTTCGTTGGCGGATGCCAGGTTTTCGGCGGCGTTGGCCAGGAGGGTTTCGGGGTCGATGGTTGGGTTTACGAGGAATAGGTTGTTGCTTGGGAGTTCAACAGGCGCAGCGTCGTCGGATGGGGGCAAGTGATGATGGATTGCTCGCTGGGCTGCGGCTTGAAGCTTGGCATCCACGGACGATGCGGTTTGATCAGTTGAAGAACTGCGTGTGTTGTTGTGCATGGGCGAAGCTCCAAATATTTACGGGAGTTTAAAACGCCTTAGCAATACGGACTTCCACCTCCGGCCGCTGGGTTTGCAGCGGCTTGAGGAGGTTAGCTATTGGAGGGCTGAGGGGCAAGCCGAGAAAAGCGTGGGAAATTTCTCAAGCAATATCGTCATCAGCCCTCAAGACCGTTCATAAGCTAGTGCAAATTCTATAAAACCGAAAAGGTCTGCGCATCAATGTAGCCATCACCGGTGATAAACTCTCTCAAGACATAATGGCGAACATGATAGCTAAATTCATCATTCGTGCTTCGACTAACAGAATTGAACGCAATCACAGCGGGATGAGACTTTTGATCACTTCTAAAAATCTCAAAGTCACGCAGCCTACGTACAAAATCTGGATGACGGCCAAACTCTCGAGTTAACCAGTAATAAACCGGAAGCATTCCTGAAGACTTAAGCAGAGAATTCCCATGACCAAAAACCTTATACATCAAATCAAGATTATTCATCACTCTATCTGCCGTTTCAGCAAATCCACTCTCCGTAAGTATCGCCTCAGAAACAAATCGATCAAGATTAGTCTTCTTCGTCTCCACAAAGGAACCACGATGCTCAATAATTAGTAACTTTGCAGCTACGTTCTCATGTTGTTTTCGCTGATTTGTGAATCCTACCCCTGCTGCGAAAAAAACGTGCCCAGCAATCGCTCTTATATATTTCGGCACATCCCCAGCCATAGCACTACGCACTTCCGCACCAGTCAAAGGCTTGCTTTTATTAAGCCTCACAAACAAATCATTAATCCGATCGGCTTGATTTGTTATTACAGACATAACTGACAAATTAAAACTTTCTATTCTTCGAATTATTCTTGGATGCTCACTCTCCATATCTCGAACGGTCATACCGGCGAGACGAACCGACTTGTCGGCCAAATACTTCATATCCGAATTTAACGATATGCGCCCATCCAAAAAATCGAAAATCGCCTCAAACCTTTGCCGCCCATCAATCACAGCATAAGGCCTACCGGCGGTATTCAAATCACTACTAGAATAGCTAAAATCCGCAATATAAAACTTAGGAACATCGTACCCATTAATAATTGAGTCGATCAAATAAGCCTTATCTTTAGGAGCCCACACCCCAGACTTCCGCTGATATGACGGAGACAGATCAATTTGGTCTCTTTCTGCATACCACCAACTAATACTAGTGGTGGAAAACGGACGAACTACAAAAATATTATCCATAATTAAAATCCGTACGAAGTCTTAATTTCAGCACCAAGCCCAGAAAGATCTGGATACACTACCGAATGAGTATACCCGATTGCGAGTAGCGTCTCATACATTACCGCCTTCAAAGCTGCTGGTATTTTAAAGCACGTCAAGCAGTCATCTGCATACCTTTTATGTTCCATAGGTTCGGATGACTTGCAAAACATGACGAACGTCCCTCGCTGCGCAGTTATCCGTGGATTTGTATGGTTTCCGAAAATAGCTATGGGATCATTTGGCGAAAAGTCATCACCAGGATCCTTTAGAAACTGTGTAGCTTGCGACATTGTAGGGTCAGGTATACGATCCAATTGCGCATTATTCAACGCGAGCTTATTCCATTTGATAGGATCCAACATCCAAATACAAGCATCATCTTCCTTAGCGCTACTTGACAAAGCAAAGTATAGCGCAATAAACGGATTTTCCGTCCAATCCAACAAACGAGTCGGCACTCCATAGTGCTGCTGCAAAAATAGCCAATCAAAATCTGTAGTAGGTGTCACAGACAAGAATGGGGCACTCGTCTGAAGGAATCGCATCTTAAGTTGCTGCTCCAACTTCAAGGGATCCTTCGTTGCAGCTAGCACTTCTTTATGCCTAAGCAGCGTGGGCTCAAGTCTATATAGTGGATACTTGCCACTACCACGAAACCAACGGGGGCTTTTTGAATCTTCTAATGACGCCTCTATAAACCGCATGATTTCATGCAGCTTGCCAACTTCAACTGGATCCTTCATGTACCGTCGTCCATTACCATCAGTGCGATTTCATTAATGAATGCCATTTGCCATCATGAGACTCAATCAATGATCGCCTCAAGTCAACATGAATCAGGTGTCGAGATCAAAATATCGTATGTAAACCATCTTCACCGAAGCATGGTCGAGCGTTGCCCCCATCCTCATAGGCTACTGAGTCAACCAAGCACACCAAGGTGTAAGATGCCCCACAACCGTCCATCATCGAGGCCGCCATGACTGGGATATCCCTAAACCTGCCGGAAGACCTATCCAACTCTCTCGCCGACCTGGCCAAAACCAATGGCCAAACAGCGAGCTACCTGGCGATGGACGTTCTTCGAGACTACATCGAGCACGAAAAAATACTGACCGCTCAGATCGAGCTGGCGGTAAAAGACGCCGACGAAGGCAAATTCGCCACTGATGACCAAGTAGCAGCCATGCACGCTAGGCGCTGGAGCAGGAATGCGGGTTGAGTGGCTTGAAAAAGCACTCAAAAATCTGGAAGACGAAGCGAGCTACATCGCTCTCGAAAATCCAAAAGCCGCTGACGACTTCTCGAATGCCATTTTCGCCAGCGTCGACAGGCTGGCTCAGTTTCCTTCCATGGGCCGCGAAGGTCGGGTGAAACATACCCGCGAATGGGCAGTTCCCAACTAGTCCTATCTGATCCCGCATAGAGTGCGGGGTGATCGACTGCAGATCCTTGGCGTATTCCACACGCGGCAACGTCCTCGCTCGAAGTGGTAATGCGCGTAAAACTTGCCTCTCCGACACCCAAGATCCGTTCCTGATAAACTGCGCCCCATTCGCCTCGCTAACTCAGATCCCCCATGTCCCTACAAACCGCCCCACTCTCCCGCCGCTTCTCCGTCGCCCCCATGATGGATTGGACGTAGTGCTCCCCAACACCCTTTCCTTACGAGCCAAGTCGCTATAACCCTTTCGCGTTGTAGCAATTTCTAAGCAAGTTGAAATCACTGCCTGACAAGGGCACTACCGGTACTATGCTTGTACTTTTTCTCTGAAGGAGCCGACGCCATGCGCGGTAATTATTCGCTGTCCGATGTACTTGAGAGGATGTACACCAACCAGCTGGCCTTGGAAGCAGCCTTAATGGAGCTGACACTGCACTTGGAACAGCAAGGCTCGTCAGAGGTAGGGAATAACGTTCGTGGTGCGCTTGACACGATTGCTGAAAACGCCGGCCATATCAAACAGGGCTTCGCCAAGCTCAAGGGTTCGAGTTCCGGCCAATCATAAACCATTTCAAGTTTGCTGTAGGTAATCCCAACGTGGGCAGCGTACGGTGCTGGCAGGCAGCAATCGGCCAATAGATGCCCAGTGATCAGCGGTATTCGACCAGGAGCGATCACTGTAGAGCAGTGAAGGTGTATTCCCGGTGAACGCTCTGCAACCTATGCTGGATTTTCACGATCCAAATGTACATGTCGGCGGGAGCAAGGTGGTTTGCTGCGGCCAATATTTATCGGACTCGTTTTTTTATAGCCTTAGGGTTAAAGTCAGCTCTCGATGTCGCTTTATGACCTAACGGACCTGGATCATGACCCCTGACTGGAATTGGTTTTTCAGTACGCTCTCGCAATCGACCGCTGCTATTGTTGGTATTATCGGCGCATTCATTATCGCTAAGATATTTGCGAACCAAGCATCCTTCAATGAAAAAAACAATAGAATGAAAACCCTTGTTGTTGAGTCGCGAAAAATTCTCGACAAAATCGACACGATTGATTTTGACTGGTACAACCGCGAAACGAACACTGCTGCACATAGCAGTGCTGATCGTGAGATCGCAAAATTCAAACATGAAGAGTCATCTGAGGTTTCAGATGAAATGCTCCTTGAGATTTACGAAGAAGCTAATTTTTCAGTGTTCTCAGAGCGTGGCCCCATACTTGATAAACTGCGTGACAAGGTTAACAACGTTTGCCATCAGAATCTTGAAAGGCGGCTTCGCAAAGAGGCGGTTGATCGCGCCAGAGAGCAAAGCAATAGCGGCCAGCTTACAGGCCTGGCTCAAATTAACGCTTTGATGCGCGTAAACACATCGCTTTTCGATATTGACACACGCCAAACGGTGCTAAATATCCCAGGACTCAGCCCACCTTGGATCCCGCTGCAAAAGGAATGGGATTTGATTACTGTGTGTCACTTAGAGGCAAAGCATCATGCTCGAGTCGTAAGCGACTTCCTCGAATCGGTGAAAGGCAACCCAGAATCCCCACCACAGATCACTTGGTCATTGCTAATGGTAGGGCTCATTTTCCTAGCGGGTGTAATCTATCCGTTAACCTTTATGCCAGCAGTTAGCCTCCCCACGTTTATCTTTCCATGGGCAGAATTAAGTAATGCGTTTCTATCCGTAAAAGGTGCTTTGCTTTCACTACTAGCTGCGTCATTTTCGTTTGTCTTTTTGATGTTCACCCGTACGAACATATCCATGAAGTATGCAGTGGAGCAAATAGTAGAATTAGAAAGACTTGCTGATGTAAAAAACTATAGCGCTTACTTTAGATATCTAGCTCAACGCTCAGCAGAATAAAAACCCTCTCATGTGGTGGTTTTTTATTTGGTTAACTTTAATACAGACTCTCAGTATACGCTTCTATTTGGTGGTTGCCACTACTGTAGGCTCGGCGTCGGCCTGCCGCCTGAGATAGAGAACCAAACATCTCAAGAGGCCCGCGATGGGTGAGGCTGAGTATAACTGCTGACCGAGTGGAAGCTTTGCATCGTAAGCATCCTCTCTACTACGCCACAATTGCTCACACCCCGATCGTGTAGTGGTATGGAGGTTATGAGAAGTAGGCCCGTGGCTGCTGGCTGCGGCACTCATTCATAGCAGGTGGCACAAATGCATAATGGGCATTGATTGGCGTACGGTTTGCCCCATTCTTGCCCCATGCGAGCGGTCTAGAGTTCCCCGCCTACCCAACCCCGGCGCCCTGCCAAAACGTGCCTCCAGAGCGGCTGCGAGCGCCGAATCCAAGATTTCTAGAAGGGGATCATCATGGCAACATACGCCTCAAAAGTCGGATATTTGCTCTAATACCCTCCTCCGATTGCACTGTGGAGTGAACGGTCAAACCAGCTTCTAGTGACCATAAGCAGCCCATCCATTCTCTCAGACTCATGCTTCTTGTCTCGCAAAGCTTATTCATCATTAAATATTTTTCTTAACTCGCTAGCGACATAGGACGTTAAGGCACTTACTCGAGCCGTATTTCGTAAATTTTTATGTGTAAGAATCCAAAGTTCAGTTTTCAGAGAATCCACACTCTCAAAATGGATTCTTTCTAGACCGAACGTCGAATCGCCAAGATAACATGGCAAAAGAACAATACCTAAACCACCTAATGCCGCTTGCCTCAAGGTTACTAATGAATCAGCTTTAAAAACAATAGAAGAACTAGGAACAGTAGTTCTGATCCATTTATAGATACACATTTCACTAAGCGTTATATCTGGAGCAAGCCACCTACTAAAATCAACTGGATCATCTATAAAATTAGTTTCTGAAAAGCCCTTAGCAGCGTAGAGGCCAAAACCAATGTTTGCTATATGATTTCCGATTAAAGTCTCGACTGGACTACACCCAGTCCGTATGGCAACGTCTGCGTCTCTGTGGGATAGATCACTTAAAGAGTTTCCCGTCGTAACTTCTAAAAAAATATTCGGATAAACTTTATTAAACCCACTAAGTACCTCCGGCAAGATAGAAGCCATTAAGGTATCACAGGTAGCAATTCGAACCCTCCCTTCCAACCGCAGATCTCTACCTATCAAATTAAGCTCTAACTCACTTACAACGTCTTTCATAGCTCGCGCTGAACTTAGCAAATCCTCAGCAGCATCAGTAACAGTGTAGCCCGATGAAAGACGATCAAAAAGACGAATTGCATAAACTTTTTCAAAAGTATTTATCCGCCTAAGTACCGTGGTGTGATTTACATGCAAAACTCTCGCCGCTCCTGCAAGCGATCGCTGTTCTGCCACAGCTAAAATCAGTCTCAAATCATCCCAATTCCACTTGTGCATATTTGCAGTCCTAAAAAGCTAAAACGCAGATCGTCTCCGAATACAGCAACTGTCATAATTTGACATATCGCCTGTGCAACGTGCATCGGCTTGAGAGCCCAGGAGTTAAAGATGCAAAATTTAAAAAGTATTTCATACGGAATTTTTTTGATTCGTATTACTGCCGGCCTGATCTTCCTAGCACACTCGCTTTATCTAAAAGTTTTTATTTTTACTATGTCCGGCACTTCAAGTTTCTTTCAATCATTAGGCCTTCCAGGGATTACTGCCTGGATGGTGCTTTTCATAGAAGTTATCGTTGGAATCATGCTTATACTGGGATTAAAAACTCGCCAAGCTGCTCTTGCGTCCATCCCCGTATTGGTAGGCGCCACTTGGGCTCATAGTGGAAACGGATGGTTGTTTAGTAATTCAGGCGGCGGATGGGAGTTCCCATTATTTTGGACATTTGTAATGATCGCAATCACCCTGACCGGCAGTGGTGCTTTTTCTATTTCTGCACATTTGAGAAAAACAGATCGCAACTGATGTTCCATTAAGCCACTCAAGGAAGTCACTCCTACCTAGGATGGCTTCCACCAAACACAAACTATTTAATTGCGTAAAATAGCCCCCCTCAAAAAACTACAACCTCCCTCAATGACCCGAGCATTTTGCGCCCCCCATTACCCACAAAATGTTAACACATCGAAACCCGAAAATAGATGTACTATATTCTAAGCACTATTGATCGATAGCACTTCCCTCAGCATCGACAAATTCATCACCCGCTAAAAATGATAGCGTCATACGCTGATGATATTGCTCCTCAGACAACATAAAAAACTCCTTATCTATCCTCTTTAAAAGTTCACCTAACGGAAGATCTTTCACTCCCGGTAACAGATCTATCCCATAAGAATCAACCTTTACAATCTTTGCAGCTCCTTTCGCAATTAACTGATAGGCCCAGTAATATACCGACCGGCTTGCTAAGTAGCGGATTTGTCTCGCCTCAAGTTGGTTGCGGAGTAAATCCGGGTCTACGATTACAACTTTATCTAGCATAACTTGAGTTAGAAGAGTTTCAAGCCGCAACCATATATCAGCCTTTTCGTCATCAGAATAGTTATTCCACTGAATAATTTCGAAATGAAACCGCTTGCAACCACGGCACACTAGGTCACCGAATACGGTTGAACAAAGTCCGATGCACGGCGTTTTTATCGATTGAGTTGACATATTGTATTCTAAGCTATTGAGTTTTTGGCGTAAAAGCCAGAAGCAAGCTCTGACCTTTACGTTAATCGCGAGATTTACTTAATCCCAGCTGAGCGCTCCGCCACTCTGGTATTCCATAACTCGAGTTTCAAAAAAATTCTTCTCTTTATTTAAATCCATAATTTCACTCATCCATGGAAATGGGTTATCGGTATGGGGGTATTCTTCCTTCAGCCCAATCTGCGACAGTCGACGATTCGCAATAAACTTCAGATAACTTTCCATCATATCAGCATTCATTCCCAACACACCGCGCGGCATCGTGTCTCTTGCGTATTCGATTTCTAACTGAGTACCTTGCAAGATCATCTGCGTCGCCTCTTCCTTTAAGGCATCATCCCACAAATGAGGATTTTCTATTTTTATCTGATTAATCACATCAATCCCGAAGTTCAAGTGCATTGACTCATCTCGGAGAATATATTGAAATTGCTCTGCCACTCCATTCATCTTATTTCTTCGCCCCATAGAGAGAATCTGAGTAAATCCACAATAAAAGAAGATACCCTCCATAACGCAATAATAAGCTATCAAATTCCTCAACAATTCCTTGTCATTAGCCGTAGTACCGGTATTAAACTTAGGATCAGAAATAGCCCATGTATACCGAAGCCCCCATGCCGTTTTTTTTGCAACAGTGGGCACTTCTTGATACATATTGAATATTTCACCCTCATCCATACCCAGTGATTCTATACAATACTGATATGCGTGAGTATGAATAGCTTCCTCAAAAGCCTGTCGCAAAATATACTGTCGACACTCTGGATTTGTTATCAACCGATACACAGCCAAAACCAAATTATTCGCAACTAAAGAATCAGCGGTCGCAAAAAAACCGAGATTACGCATGACAATTCTTCGCTCATCCTCAGTTAGTCCGTCAGCGCTTTTCCACAATGTCACATCAGCAGTCATATTAACTTCTTGCGGCATCCAATGATTAGCGCATCCATCTAGATACTTTTGCCAAGCCCAATCATATTTCATTGGAACCAACTGATTTAAATCAGAACGACAATTTATCATCCGCTTATTGTCAACTGAAACGCGCGCAGCCGTCCCCTCCAAATCGGCTAAACCTTGAGTTACATCCAATACATTCAACGCTTTTTTGGCTCGGACAATAGCCGGGGTGTCATCAGGAGTTATCAATCTTGCTTTTTCGGCAACTGCAATTCCATCGAGATTATTTTGATTTGACATCTTCACTTCCTATCAGATCAGCGAACGGGCGCGCTTTTCAACCAGCTGCACATTTCCGTTGGCCACAAATACGCCTTGATTTATGCCTCGACCTTGAACGGCGTGCATTCTGCCCTGTCTTAGACGACAATCGAGAATCTATATCTAGTGTCAAAAAAAACCAAAAAACACTACATGTAGTGCCGCGATCGACGACAAGGCACAAGATATAGATTTGGCCAGGCAAGGTCAACACTACATATAGTGCTGGCATTTTGCCTCCATCATTGAGCTTTCACTGATTTTTCACTGGAAAACTTTCCAAAGTAGCCAGTTGAAGGAGTACAGGCTTAGGCTATCTGCCGGGATAGCGTTACAGAAACAACCCGCCCAACGATTCTGGCGCCCAATTCATGATCACCAGTTCGCCGCTCACCTCGGCCTGTCCTCGCCGCTGATTGGTCGTGGTGTAGCGAATGCCCAACGTTTCGATATGGAAGCCTTCGAACACGCGCCGGACGTCGGGATGATCATTGATGCTAACCATCACCTTTCCTTTGCAACGCCGCATGAAATCAGCCATACGCTCGTAATTCTCAAATGGAAAATCCACACCGTAGCCGGCTGTCTGCCAGTAAGGCGGATCCATATAGTGGAAAGTATGGGGACGGTCATAACGTTCAGCGCAGTCCAACCAAGGCAGGTTTTCAACGTAGGTGCCGGACAACCGCTGCCACGCTGCAGACAGGTTCTCCTCGATCCGAAGCAAGTTGATTGCCGGACCAGTCGTCGCGGTACCAAACGTCTGCCCCGTCACCTTGCCGGCAAAGGCATGGTGCTGCAGGTAGAAAAACCGAGCGGCACGCTGGATGTCAGTGAGGGTTTCAGGGCGGGTCATCTTCTGCCACTCGAACACCTGCCGAGAACTGAGCGCCCATTTGAACTGGCGCACGAATTCTTCCAGGTGGTTCTGCACGACGCGGTACAGCGTCACCAGGTCTCCGTTGATGTCATTGAGGACTTCAACCGGCGCGGCTTGGGGACGCATGAAGTACAGCGCAGCTCCGCCGGCAAAGACTTCGACGTAGCATTCGTGGGGTGGGAAGAGCGGGATAAGGCGGTCGGCCAGGCGGCGTTTGCCGCCCATCCAAGGGATGATGGGTGTGGACATATAAAGCAAGACCTATGCTGTATGAATAAACAGTGCTAGGCTCGCTCCGCTTTGTGCACGAAGCAGGAGCCTTGGCTGGACTTGCAGGGACAATCTGCGGGAAAGGCGGCCGGGTTGGATGTTGACGCATCCTGCCCAGCCGCTCCTTTTACTTCGGTGTAGAAACTTCTTTTGCGTAGGCCTGACAGGCCCGCAAGGCTATCAATCCTTGGTCGCCGGCATCGGTGATGCCGATAATTCGTTGAGCATGCGCTGGGTCAAGTTCGGCTCTTGTGGGGCCATGAACCACGCGGCCGGTGGCGGTGGTGGTTGGCACTGAACAGCCGCTGGTGGTTTCGGTGGCGGCGAGTACGACTGACAACCGCAGATCAGTAGTAGCCAGGCGATCACGCAGGCGAGCCTGCTTCGTTTGCTCATCGGTCAATTCCTTGTGGTGTGTTTCATCTTTGCTCTGCAGGCGCAGCTCCAGTGCCAGGCGCTTGTCCTGCTCAGTACGCTGCTGCCTGGCAGATGCCTTGGCCAGCTCGTTGAGGGTATCGCCATGGAGACGCGCTTGGCGCTCCAACTGCTGACCGTACCGCCAGCCTTGGACGGTCCAGGCCAGTGCAGCAGATCCGCTGGCCAGCATCACCAACAGCAGGCCTACGGCGGCGATTCTGAATTGAGCGGGGATCAGGTCGAGGAGACGCATAGCACCGCCCTCGCCCTGCCCCAAAGCTGCAGCCGATCCTCCAGGCCGTTGAGGCCGCCATTGATCCTGCGGGTGATGGTGTTGAACTGCTCCTTGTCGGCCAGCAGGTTCAGCCCGTTCACCCACCAGAACCAGGCCGCCGACTCTGCGGCCCACTGCGGCAGCTCCAACAGTTCCGGCGTGCGTAGCAAACGCTCGTCGCCAAATAGCGCCAGGCTGCAGCGCAAGTAGTTGTTGCGCCCGGTGATCTGGATCAGTCCGCGACCACGATAGCTCTGACCATCACCATCCGCTTCGGGGGTGTTACCCAACCTGGCAGCAAGGGTGCCGGTGTCGTATTTACTGAGGTACTGCTCGCCCCCCAATTCGCGCACGTATTGCAACTGACCGGACTCATGTCCGACCTGGGCGAGGAACGCGGCCTGACGCTTCGGCGTATCGATCTGTCGATTTGCCATGGCTGCGTTTAGGGCAGATACAAAAACGCCCGCTTGGCGGCGGGCGTTGGGCATGATGCGTTGGAGTTGCTGCTCGGTGATGGACATCGCGTTTTCCCAGACAAAAAAAGACCGCTCGAAGGCGGCGGGTGATGAAACAGAAAGGCCAGGTCACAGCTCCAGAACTCTGACCTCCTTGGATTGCTTCGCTTTCTTGCCGACTGCCTTGGCTTTCCCCTTCCTCCCTGCATTGCATTCGACCGATGTGCTCCAGCCGGACTGGGTGAATACCTGTTCCACCGAGTCCACCAGAAATACGCCGTCGAGGCCTTCCTTGAAGCCTTGCGCGTTAATCTGCCGTTCCGCGAATAGGTCCGTACGCCCGACCATCTCCAGCCGGACCTCGGCGGTTGAGCGGTTGAACGCTGCAAGGCGCGCCTTGGCTGCCTGCTCGGCGGCGGACTTGTTCGGATGGATGTGCCGGTCGGTATGCACGGGTGGCAATCCTGCCGGCGCGTCGTCGTTGCCCAGGGTCAGGTTGACCAGCTCGCCGGTTTTCTTGTCCTGATACTTGGCCTTAACGGCCTTCTGCGTGGTGCGGTCAGTGAACCGGAACTGCCAGCGACTGACGTCGCCACGACGGATGATGACCGCCGACAAGGATTTACCGCTGGCTGTTTGGCCGCTTTGGCGAGGCAACACCAGCAACTTACTGTCGGCCACTTTCGCGGTGCAATCGTGATCCTTGGCGAGCCGGGTGATGAAGTTGAAGTCCGACTCGTTCAACTGATCAGCCCGAGGCACTACGGTTGCCACTGAACATTCTGGCGCCCAACCGTTGCGGGCAGCGATGTCGCTGACAATCCGCGACAACGGGACGCTTTCCCAACTGCCGCTACGGGTGGTTTTGCCCGTCCCGCGCATGTCGCTGGCCTTGCCACGTATGACCAGGGTGTCAGGTGGGCCAGAGACCTCGATGTCATCAACGGTGTATCGGCCGAGGCGCGCCAGTGCATTGCTA
>Ga0308166_1003924_pt1 | contig 12237 bp, 13 predicted proteins | sample PhyCR2_2_FD_202137 | JGI IMG/M metagenome (GOLD analysis project Ga0308166, IMG submission 202137) | Phyllosphere microbial communities from UC Gill Tract Community Farm, Albany, California, United States - DLSLCC.R2 | ecosystem: Host-associated > Plants > Phyllosphere > Unclassified | place... | reverse complement strand
CGCCGCTTCGGCGGCCCGATCGGCAAGCTGGCGCTGGCCGTCAACGCGGGCGACGTCGACGGCGCCGCCGCCGCGCTGCGCGCACCCGACGCGGCCGGCGTGCTGCGCTGGATCGAGCACGCGCACCAGCACCATGTGATCCAGCTGGCGAACGAGGGTTATCGCCCGTATCTCGAACTGCTGCGCGCCGGCAGCGGAGGCCATGGCAGCCACGAAGACTGGATACGCGCCGTGCTGCAGCGCTTCGAAGCGTTCCGCGTGCTGTGCGCCGTGCGCGAAGGCGAGTGGGGCGTCGAAGGCCTGAACGAGGCCATCGAACTGCGCCTCGCGCACGCGGGCCTGATCGTGCGCGGCGACTGGTACGTGGGCCGCCCCGTCATGGTCACCCGCAACGACTACCCGACGGGCACGTTCAACGGCGACATCGGCCTCGCGCTGCCGGACCCGGCGCGTCCCGGTTCGCTGCGCGTGTGGTTCCTGGAAGGCGACAATGTGCGCAGCGTGCTGGCCACGCGCCTGCGCCACGTGGAGACTGCGTACGCGATGACGGTCCACAAATCGCAGGGCTCGGAATTCGCGCACACGGTGCTGGCCCTGCCGAAAGAGGGGGGCGCCGTGCTGGCGCGCGAGCTAGTCTATACGGGCATCACGCGCGCGAGCCGCCAGTTCACCCTGACGACGCCGGTGCCGGCCGTGCTGGGCGAGGCGATCCTGCGCCGTACGCACCGGGCCAGCGGGTTGCGGGGGATGGTCGAGAAATAACACCGGGAGGTTGGCATGAGCAACGACTGCACGCACTTTCATCACATCGTGACCCGCGCGGGCAATACCGACGGCTGCGAGGAGTGCCTTCGAATGGGCGACACGTGGGTGCACCTGCGCGTGTGCCTGACGTGCGGCCACGTCGGCTGCTGCGATCAGTCGAAGAACAAGCACGCCACGAAGCACTTCCATGCGACCGGACACCCCGTGATCCGCTCGAAGGAGCACGGGGAGACGTGGGGCTGGTGCTACGTCGACCGGGTCGTCAAGGATCCGGTCTGATAGAGAGTGGCTTGATGTAAATCAAGGATTGCGTTCTTTGCCACGACTTACTATTGTGAAAGCGAGCTGTACGATGTGCTCGCTCAACAATAGGTGGCATCATGCGAATCCAGTTTCTCGGCGGCACCGGAACCGTCACGGGCTCCAAGTACCTGCTGACGTCCGGTCGTGCCAGGATCCTTGTCGATTGCGGACTGTTCCAGGGTTACAAACAACTCCGGTTGCGCAACTGGGCCCGGCTGCCTGTCGAGCCGGCGAAGCTCGACGCCGTCGTGCTGACGCATGCGCATCTCGACCACAGCGGCTACCTGCCCCTCCTCGTCAAGGGCGGCTTCAAAGGAAAGATTTTTTGCACGGGAGCGACGTTCGACCTGTGCAAGATCCTGTTGCCCGATAGCGGCCACCTGCAGGAGGAAGACGCGGCGGCGGCCAACCGTCATGGCTATACGCAGCACAGTCCGGCCATGCCGCTGTACACGGAAGAGGATGCGCGCGTCGCCTTGCGCCAGTTCGTCGCCGTGCCGTTCGGCGTCCATACCGTCGTGGCGTCCGGACTGGCCGCGACCTGGCGCCGGGCTGGCCACATCCTCGGCGCGGCGTCCATCGCGCTCGACGACGGCAGTCACAGCATCACGTTTTCCGGCGACCTGGGGCGCCCGGACGATCCCGTCATGCCGCCACCCGCCCCGCTCGAGCCGACCGATTACCTGGTCGTCGAATCCACCTACGGCAACCGCGTGCATGAACCGACCGATCCGCTGGTCGAGCTGGGCCAGGCGATTCGTGACACGGCGGCGCGCGGCGGCGTCGTCGTGATTCCGGCGTTCGCCGTGGGCCGGGCGCAGGAACTCATGTACTACGTGCACCAGTTGAAGGCGTCCGGGGCGATCCCCGGGTTCCTGCCCGTCTTCCTGGACAGCCCGATGGCGAAGGATGCCACTGCGATCTACCACCGGCACCACGACGACCACAGGCTGACGCGAGACCAGTGCGAGGCCATGTGCCACGCGGCCACCATCATCAACACCGTGGACGAATCGAAGGCGCTCGACGTCAGGAACACGCCCAAGGTCATCATTTCCGCCAGCGGCATGGCGACCGGCGGACGCGTGCTGCACCACATCAAGGCATTCGCGGAGGATCCGCGCAACACCATCCTGTTCGCCGGGTTCCAGGCGGGCGGCACGCGCGGGGCGGCGCTCGTCGAAGGCGCGGACTCGGTACGCATCCACGGCCAGCAGGTAAGCGTGCGGGCGCAGGTGGTCAACGTGCAGAACATGTCGGCGCATGCCGACAGCAACCAGATCGTGGCGTGGCTGGCGGCGTTGAAGACGGCGCCGCGCTGCACGTTCATCACGCACGGTGAGCCGGCCGCCTCCGAGGCATTGCGCGTGCGGATCAAACACGAGCTCCGGTGGAACTGCCTCGTGCCGGAGCACCTGCAGGAGGAACAGCTGTGAAGGACGACGCGCAAGCCTTCGCTTCGTCGTTCGTCGCGGGCGCGCGCCGGCTGGGCATCGACAGCGGCAATGCAGCGGTCCTGTATCTCGCCGCAGGCGGCGGCGCATGCCGGACGGGGAGATATCCCGCCGGCGCCCGCGTGCGGGTCAGCACGGCGCGCCGCACCGTCACGGCGCTGGTGCACCTCGTCCGCGCCGACATCGTGCCCGACGGCGAGGTCGGGCTGTCCGACCTCACCTGGCAGCGGCTCGGCGCGTCCGAAGGCGAACCGGTGCGCGTGCGCCTCGCGCCGCCCGCCCGTTCGTTCGCGTTCGTGCGTTCGCGGATCTTCGGGGCCGACCTCTCCGTCGAGGCCGCGAACGCGATCGTCGGCGACATCGCCGCCGGCCTGTATTCCGACATCGAGATCGCCGCCTTCATCACCGCCTGCGCCGGCCGGCCGCTGAAAGTGGAGGAGACGTTCGCGCTGACCGGTGCGATGGTGCAGGCCGGCACCCGGCTGGAGTGGCCAGCGGCGCCGGTCGTGGACAAGCATTGCGTCGGCGGCCTGCCCGGGAATCGCACGACGCTCCTGATCGTGCCGATCGTGGCCGCGTGCGGCCTGACGATCCCCAAGACGTCGTCCCGTTCGATCACGTCGCCGGCCGGCACGGCGGACGCCATGGAAACGCTGGCGCCGGTGGACCTGGACACCGAGCGCATGCGCCGCGTGGTCGAGCAGGAGGGCGGTTGCATCGTGTGGGGCGGCGCCGTCAACCTGAGCCCCGCCGACGACGTCCTGATCCGCGTTTCGCGCCCGCTGGACTTCGACGGCGAAGCCGCGATGGTGGCATCCGTCCTGTCGAAGAAGCTGGCGGCCGGTTCCACCCACGTGCTGATCGACATCCCGGTCGGGCCGAGCGCGAAGGTGCGCTCGCAGGCGGCCGCCGAGTCCCTCGTCCGGCTGTTCCAGGCGGTCGGCCAGGCCTATGGCCTCACGATCCGGACCGTGATCAGCGACGGCAGCCAGCCGGTCGGGCGCGGCATCGGGCCGGCGCTGGAGGCGCTTGATGCGCTCGCCGTCCTGCGCAATCAGCGCGATGCGCCCGCGGACTTGCGCACACGGGCACTCACGCTGGCCGGCCATGTGCTGGAGCTGGGCGGCAAAGCCGCGGCCGGCGAAGGGTTTGCGCTGGCGCGTGCCACGCTCGAGAGCGGCGCCGCCCTGCGCAAGTTCGAAGCCATCTGCGCGGCCCAGGGCGGCATGCGCGTGCCGGAGGTCGGCGCGTTCCGGCACGATGTCCTCGCGCGGCGCACGGGCTATGTCGCGGCGATCGACAACCGGCGCCTGGCGCGCGTGGCCAAGCTGGCCGGCGCGCCGAAGGATGCCGGGGCCGGCGTACTGTTCCTCGCGCCCGTCGGCCGCACCGTGAAGGCGGGCGGACCGCTGTACACCATCCACGCCGCCTCGGCGGGGACGCTGTCCGAAGCCGTGGCCTATGCCGCCACGCACCCCGACATCATCGCCATCGTGGAGGACGAATGACGCCCCTGCTGTTTGCCTTGCCCGGCAACGAGACGCTGGGCGCCGACCTGTGCCGGCTGCGCGGCTGGGAACAGGGGCGCTGGGAACTGCGCGCGTTCCCGGATGGGGAAAGCCATGTGCGGTTCCTGTCCGACGTGGCGGGCAGGGACCTGGTTCTCGTGTGCAGCCTCGATCGTCCGAACGACAAGACCGTCCCGCTCTACCTGACCGCGTGCGTGGCCCGCGAACTGGGCGCGGCACGCATCGGCCTCGTCGTCCCCTATCTCGCCTATATGCGCCAGGATGCCCGCTTCCACGGTGGCGAGGGCGTCACTGCGCAGCATTTCGCGCGCCTGCTCGGCATGGCGGGCGACTGGCTCGTGACCGTCGATCCCCACCTGCACCGGATCCACAGCCTGGACGAGATCTACGCCATTCCGACGCGCGTGGTCGCCGCCGCGCCCGCCATTGCGGCCTGGGTCGGCGCCCATGTGTGCAATCCCCTGCTGATCGGGCCGGACGAGGAGAGCGACCAGTGGGTGGGTGACGTGGCGCGCTTGGTCGGCTGTCCGTACACCACGCTGCGCAAGGAACGGCGCGGCGACCGCGACGTGACCGTGTCCGTTCCGGCGCTCGCGCAGTGGCGCGGCCGTACGCCCGTGCTCGTGGACGATATCGCCTCCACGGCGCGGACGATGATCGCCGCCGTCGCGCGTGCGCGCGAGGCGGGCATGGACCCACCCGTCTGCATCGCCGTCCACGCGCTGTTCGCTGCCGACGCGTATGCCGAACTGCAGGCGGCCGGTGTCGCCGGGGTGGCCTGCACGAATACCATCGCGCATGCAAGCAACCGGATCGACGTCGCGCCCCTGCTCGGCGTGGCCGCGGCCAGCCTGCTGGGGGAGTGACGGCGCAAGGATGCCGAATTCAGACGCCGTGATGTCGATCGCGGTGGCCGCAGGCTGCCGCAGGTCGATCGGTGTCGACCGGCCGCGCGGCTGCCGTCCTGGCTCGGCGCCCGACCATCGGTCACGAAGCCGCCCCAGGCCCATGCTTGCGTACGAGCCGGACGACCGTGTTCCATACGCGGGTCGTCGCCGGCACGTCCAGGGTGCGTTCGACGAACGCGTTCGGACTGCCCGCACTGGTCCCGAGCTTGTAGGTGAGCGACAGCAGCATCCCGTCATGCCAGCTCACCACCCGCACGTCGCCTTTCGGGTTGGCCGCTGGCAGGGACGCGCCATCCGCCGGCGTCCCGATCACGAACGTGGCGCAGGGCGTGTAGACGTCGTCCAACGCCACGCCCGCCAGCGGATCGCTGGCGATCAGCGCAGCCAATCCAGCGACGTCGCGCAGCGCGGCGGGTTCGTCGAAGCCGTCGCGCCGCAACGTGGCCTGCGCGGTTGTCAGGATGCGCGCGGCCCTGGCCGGCGACCCTGCTTCGAACACCACCGTGCCGTTCGTCAGGAACGAGCAGGGGTTGACGGCGCCGGCCGCCGCGAAGGCCGCTTCGAGCACGGACCGGGTCGGCGCGGGCGGACGACCCAGGTTTAGATTGCGAAAGAACGCGGCAAATTTCATCGGCATGTCGGCGTCACCAAAACGTGAGCGTACTTCGATACCTGCTATATCGCAATACATCGACCAACTTTCACGCACATCCTTTGCTTTCTCTGCGGCAACAATGTTAAAGTTGCGTTCTGGGAATAGTTATCGGAGCAGTATCGTGCTGATCGTCGTGGGTTTCGTGATCGTGCTGTTGGCAGTGTTCGGTGGCTTCGTGCTGCAGGACGGGCACCTGGCCGCGCTGTTCCAACCCTACGAACTCCTGATGATCTTCGGCGGCGCGCTGGGCGCCTTCGTCATCGCCAACGACCGCAAGGCGATCGGCCTCACGTGGCGGAGCCTGCCGATGCTGTTCCACGGCTCGCGCTACACCCGCGAACTGTACATGGCGTTGATGGCGCTGATGTTCGACCTGTTGACGAAGGTGCGCCGGGAAGGGCTGATGGCGCTCGAGAACGAGATCGACGCGCCGTACGAAAGCCCCATCTTCACGAAGTACCGCATCATCCTGCTCGACGATCACCTGATGGATTTCATCACGGACTACCTGCGCCTGATGGTGTCCGGCACGATGAACAGCTACCAGCTGGAAAACCTGATGGACAACGAGATCGCCACGTACCAGGAAGACGCCGACATCCCCGTGCAGGCGATCCACAAGCTGGCCGACGGCATGCCCGCGTTCGGCATCGTCGCCGCGGTGATGGGTGTCGTGCACACGATGGGGTCCATCGGCCGGCCGCCGGCGGAGCTGGGTGGCCTGATCGCGGCCGCGCTCGTCGGGACGTTCCTCGGCATCCTGCTGTCGTACGGCCTCGTCGCGCCGCTCGGCAGCCTGCTGCACCGGCGCCACCAGGAAGTCGTCAAGGCGCTGCAATGCGTGAAGGTGACGCTGCTGGCCTCGATGAACAGCTATGCGCCGACGATCGCCGTGGAATTCGGCCGCAAGGTCATCTCGGCCACGGAGCGCCCGACCTTCGCCGAACTGGAAGGCCATGTGCGCCAGCTGAAGTCGCGCTGAGTTCTCAGTCGCGCGGCAGCTCGATCCCCGCCAGCTTCCAGCTCCACAGGCCGGCGCGCCGGAACACGAAGCTGCCGCCGTCCTCCGCCGTCACGGCGAAATGGCGCCAGCCGCGGTAGTGCAGCGCATAATGCGGCTCGTGCTGCGGCGGCTCGTGCTGCGGCGGCTTGTGCTGCGGCGGCTTGTCCCGTGGCGGCTCCGCGTCGGGCGTCCCGGCGTCCCGGGTGGGTTCGGCGATCGATACCTTGCCGTGTTCGACCATGGCCGCGACACCGGCCGGCGACACGATCGCGTCCACGAGCGGATCCGCGACGGCCCGTGCGAAGGCCTGGCCGATCGCGGCGAAGGCATTGGTGCCTGCGTCGCGGGCGATCGACCCGAGCAGCTGGCTCTTCACGCTGTCGCGCAGGGCAGGGAAGTCGACCTCGGCGGAGACGCCCTCGGCATCATGGCGTTCCACTGCCGCACGCAGGCGGTTCAATGTCCACCAGGGGCTGGCGTAACTCGTGGCGGCCACGACGAGGAGCGTGCCGACGGCGCCGGCGGTGAGGAGTCGGGTACGGTTCATCGTCATCGCAAATGACAAGGCCGGAACGGTCGCCCGTCCCGGCCATCGGTATTGATATGAGTCGCCGGCTCAGCGATGGCGGCGGTGACGCGTGACGGTCACGTGCTTGTGGCTGCGGCGCGTGGTGCCGCCGGCGCTTGCACGGATGCGCGGACCGCCCGCGCTGGCGCGGATGCGCGGGCCGCGTGCGGAAGCGCGCACGCGCGGGGACCCGTCGGCCGTCGCCACGGCGCGCGTGGCCACGGGGCCGGCGTCGCCCAGCACGTGGCGGCGGATGTTCAGGGCGTCCAGGATGCGGACGGACGAGGCGCCCGCGTTCAGCAGCACCATCGTCGCGTTCTTGCCGGCCGCCTTCACGCGCATGATCAGGCAGCGGCCCGCTTCCTGCGTGTAGCCCGTCTTCGACAGGCCGATGTCCCAGCCCTTGGCGCCGACGAGGCGGTTGGTGTTGTGGTATTCGACGTCGCGGCCCTTGATGTTGATCAGGTCCTTCGACGACGTCGTGATGCGGGTGATCTCCGCGTAGTTCGATGCCGCGGTCGCCATCTTGACGAGGTCGGCGGCGGTCGAGCGGTTGTTCGGCGAGAGGCCCGTCGGTTCCTCGATGACGGTTTGCGTCATGCCCAGCGCGGCGATCTTGCGCTTGACGGCGGCGCGGAAGGCGTCGATGCCGCCCGGATACGTGCGAGCCAGCGCGGCGGCGGCGCGGTTATCCGACGACATCAGGGCCAGCTGCAGCACGTCGCGGCGCGGAATGGTGGCGCCGACGGGCACGCGCGACGTGCTGTGCTTCAGCATGTCGACGTCCTGCTTTTCGATCTCGATGGGCTCGTTCATGTCCTGGTGGGCATCGAGCACGACCATGGCGGTCATGAGTTTGGTCAGCGAAGCGATCGGCGCGACGGTGCTGGCGTTCTTTTCGAACAGCACCTTGCCGGTGTCGTCTTCGACCACCAGCACCGATTGCGATCCGAACGGCACGGCGAAGGCCGCTGCACTGGAGATCGTCATCACTACGGCAGCGAGGAATTTTTTGATCATGGATGGTTGTCTGGGTACGGTTAATGGTCGGGCGCCGGACGGCGGCGGAGCATCAAAACGTCGGGTTGGCAGATAGCGACATGCTATACAGCAACAAAATTGAACGATAGCACCAAAGATTGACATATGTCTATGTCATTCAGTGAAATATCGAGTCCAACGGCAAGATTCTACAAGAAAAAAGGCCCCGCGTTTCCGCAGGGCCTTCTTTTTGAACAGATTTTTGTGAAATGTCTTATTTCGACGTGTAAATCTTATCGAATTCTCCACCATCGTCGAAGTGACGTTTCTGCGCGGCACGCCATCCACCGAATACATCATCCACCGTGAACAGCTTGATCGGCTTGTAGTTCGCGGCGAACTGCTTCATGACTTTCTCGTTGCGCACGCGCATATAGTGCTTGGCGCCGATCGTCTGGCCCGTTTCCGAGTACAGGAAGTTGAGGTAGCCCGTCGCCTGCTTGCGGATGCCCTTGCGGTCGACGACCTTGTCCACGACGGCCACCGGCGACTCGGCCAGCACGGAGATGGACGGGTACACGACTTCGAAGTCGTTGCCGAACTCGGCGCGCACGAGGTTCACTTCGTTCTCGAAGGTGACGAGGGCGTCGCCGATCTGGCGCTGCGTGAAGGTGGTGGTGGCGGCGCGGCCGCCGGCGTCCAGCACGGGCACGTTCTTGAAGATCTTGCCGACGAGGTCGCGCGCCTGCGCTTCATTGCCGCCTTTCTTGATCACCGAGCCCCAGGCCGCCAGGTAGGTGTAGCGGCCGTTGCCGGCGGTTTTCGGATTCGGGATGACGACTTTCACGCCCGGCTTGGCGAGGTCGGTCCAGTCCTTGATGCCTTTCGGATTGCCCTTGCGGACCAGGAACACCATGGTCGAGTAATAGGGCGCCGCATTGTCCGGGAATTTCTTGGCCCAGTCCTTCGCGACGAGGCCGCGGTCGGCCAGCATGTCGATGTCGTTGGCCTGGTTCATCGTCACGACGGACGCTTCGAGGCCGTCGGCGACGGCGCGGGCCTGCTTGCTGGAGCCGCCATGCGATTGCTTGATCGTGACGGTTTCGCCCGTCGACTTTTTCCATTCGGCGACGAAGGCCGGGTTGATGTCCTTGTACAGCTCGCGTGCCACATCGTAGGACACGTTCAGCAGTTCCACGTCGGCGGCCTGTGCGGCAAACGGCACCACGGCACTGCCGAGCGCCAGCGCGAGCAGCGCGCGGCGCAGCGAGGAAACGGATGGGATCGCCATATTGTTTTTCCTTATAAAGACTCTCTAGGGACGGTCGATGATCCGTTAAAAAATAGCAAAACAAAAGAACATTTTTATCATATGCTTAGACGGCGTATGTGACATGCATACGCTACGGGCCGCCACAAAGCAGCCATGTCCCGTTTGGGGTATAGTCCGGCCTTCGCCGAAACATCGTTTTTTCCGGGTTGATGCTGAAAACAATGGGTATCGAAATTCGCCACGCAACACCGAATGACGCGCCGGCCGCATGCCGCCTGCTGCGCCGTTCGATCGAAGAGGGCTGCGTGCCCGACCACGGCGGCCGTCCCGACGTCCTGCAAGCCTGGCTCGGCAACAAGACGACCCAGAACGTGCTGGGCTGGCTGTCGTCGCCCAGCAACTTCGCCGTCGTGGCGGAGCGTGATGGGGACGTGGTTGGCTTCGCACTCCTGAACCAGGCCGGCAAGGTGCCCCTGTGTTATGTCCGCCCGGACCTGTTGCGCCAGGGCGTAGGGCGCGCGCTGCTGCGGGCGCTGGAAACGCAGGCGCGCGCGTGGAATATCAGCAAGGTCCACATGCAGAGCCCGGAGTCGGCCAGCGGCTTTTTCGAGCGCGAGGGCTATGTCAACGCGGGCAAGGACAAGGCCTGTTTCGGCCTCGAATGTGACTTCCTGTGGAAGCATCTGGACGCCGAAACTGTGCCGGCACGCAAGAGATTTTGCAATTGCAGCCAATGAGCGGCGGCCCGCTTTGATCGTTGTGTAACATTACGCAACGTGAACTCATCTTTTTTCCTGCTGGCGCTTGCGCTATAGTAGTCGGGTTTCAATGATGAGTTCGTTATGGCTTCCCGTAGAGATTTTCTTCACCACGGCTTGCGCCTGACCGCGCTGGGGCTCGTCGCCGTCCCGCTGGTCGATGCGCAGGCAGCCCGTTCACAGACCGAGGCCCCCGGCACGGACCTGGAGCCGCCTCCCGATCTGTTCGATGCCCAGGTCGTCGACATCGACTTCTGGGTCAAGCCGCGCACGTTGTCCGTGATCCGTCCGCAAAGCGGCGAGCGCGCCAATGTCCTGTACTGGAAGGACGGCGAGGTGATCGATTCCGCCTACCAGGAACTGTGCCATCTGCTGCGCGACGTGAACGGCAAGGCGTCGATCGCCATCGACCCGAAGCTGATCGAAACGCTGTGGGCGTCGCAGGCGTTCGTTGCGCGCTACGGCCTCGAACGGCCGCTGGAGATCCTGTCCGGCTACCGCACCCCCGCGTCCAACAACCGCCTGATCGAACAGGGCGTGCCGGCCGCGCGCCAGTCGCTGCACATGTCGGGCAAGGCGGCGGACGTACGCATCGCCGGCCTCACCGAGGAAGTGCTGGGCGGGCTCGTGAAGAGCTTCCGCAAGGGCGGCGTCGGCTTCTACTACCGCTCCGGCCCGAAAGGCGGCTGGATCCACACGGACACGGGCCTCAACCGTACCTGGAAAGGCTGAGCCGCCGGATTCCCGAGCGGATAGGCGGCGCACGCGTTCGCGCGTTTTTGCTATCGTGGTTGTACCAACCTTTCCCCAAGGAGGACATGATGGCAACCATGAACGCACCGACAATGGAACGCCGGCATCTGCCCGAACGACGCGCTGCCGTGCGCGAAGGCGCGACCGCGATGTCCGGGATCGACTACGCCGCGATGGCGCTCCTGATCATCGGCGGCCTGAACTGGGCGATGGTGGGCCTGTTCGACGTCGACGTCGTCGCCACGCTGTTCGGTCCGGGCAGCCCGGCCAGCCGCGTCGTGTATGTCGTCGTCGGCCTCGCGGCCCTGTATTCGATCTATACGGCGATCAAGATGAGCCGCCACCATCCCCACTGAACCGATGCGGGTCGGCCTGATTTCCGACACGCACGGCCTGCTGCGGCCCGAGGCGCTCGATTTTCTCGCCGGGTCCGACCACATCGTCCACGGCGGCGACATCGGCAACCCGGAGATCCTTGTGCGCCTGGCGGCCATTGCGCCACTGACGGTGGTCCGCGGCAACAACGACACGGCGCCGTGGGCGCGCGCGATTCCGGCGACGGCCCGCGTCGACTTCGGGACGGTGGCGCTGTACGCGATCCACGACCTGAAGGAACTCGACATCGACCCGCGTGCGGCTGGCGTGCGCGTCGTCGTGTCGGGCCACTCGCACAAGCCCGCATGCGCCGAGCGCGATGGCGTGCTGTACGTAAACCCGGGCAGCGCCGGGCGGCGCCGGTTCAGCCTGCCGATCGCGGCCGCCGAGCTGATCATCGAGGGCGATGCGGTCGCAGTAAAGCTGGTGACGCTCCGCGAAATGCCGTAGCATACGCGCCGTCCTCAGCCTGATCGATTGCCGCCATGACGCCTGACACCAACCAGAATAACGAGAACAACGATAGCGAACGCCCCCGTTTCCGCCCCGTCCCGTGGACGTCGCTGGAAACCCCGCAGGACGTCGAACTGTGGATCGAGGACCACAACCGCACGATGCAGGAGCTCGTCAAGCCGCAGGAGACGGGCGTCGGCGTGCGCTTCCGCCTCGCGCCCGGCGGCGACGTCTACATGCACACGGCGGCGGATGCCGTCATCCTCGACGTCGAGCCGGACGCCGGCTGGATCGCCCCCCTCATCATGGCCGCGACGGGCGCGGAGCAGCCGGCCGGGTCGATCTGGGTGCTGCCGGACGACAAGCTGGTGCAATTGCTGCTGGGCCTGTCGACGCTGGTCGAGAGCTCGCTGATCGTCACGGGACACAACTTCGGCAGGCATGGCCGGCGACAGTTTT